>Ga0255338_1000101_pt1 | contig 387556 bp, 350 predicted proteins | sample MeOH1_35cm_T4_19_FD_203715 | JGI IMG/M metagenome (GOLD analysis project Ga0255338, IMG submission 203715) | Sandy soil microbial communities from University of British Columbia, Vancouver, Canada - MeOH1_35cm_T4_195 | ecosystem: Engineered > Artificial ecosystem > Sand microcosm >... | reverse complement strand
TACTTTTTCTTATACCATCTTACAAAATGACGGGCAGTAGCTTCTCCGGGCAATCCATATTTACGCGCCAGTTTGGTAAATCCTAAATCAGAAGTAAAATACTCTTGCGCAAGGGCAATCTTTAGGGTAGGTTCGTACACATGTTCACGACCTTTTTGCTTTTGGGGAACCTTCATAATTAATCAAGTTTACATATTTAGTTCGAAATATGTAAAGTGATTTCAGGAAGAGACACTTTACAGAGACCGAAAGTGATGAGCTTTTAGCTGTGAATGGGCAATGGGCAATTGTGAGTGGTGAGTAGTGAATAGGCAATCCCAATTTACCCGACCACATGCCGCAGGCAGGCGTTAGAAGCTAAATGCCATTACCAATCAAAAAACTACTTCTCCAAACAACTCCGAATCAGCCAATGCGCTAATGCGCCAACACGCCAATGCGCCAATTTTCGAAAAATAGAGTAATTACCACCAATAATCGAGTATTTCCCACCTTTTAGTTCCCAACAATCCACCCTATTTTCACGATCAAATCCGGTATACTATGATACCTGCACTTTACCAACTGGCCCGACAACTGTATCAGCACCTTCGGCCTGAGCAATTGATACAGGATACTACTGAGACGGCAGCCGAAAAAAATAAGGCGGTTTTGTTAGCCAATAACCTGCTGATCGATTTCCTGGAACAGCATGCTGCTGCCGGCTCTAAAAAAGCCCAGACATTATGTATACGCACAACAGCATCGTACAGCGTACACCTCTCCGATTTACTGAGCGTGTTCAAGCAGCAGTTGCAGGATACCCGGATACGGGGCAAGGAGCTTTCGGCACACCTGTTGTTTTACCAGGGTTTGCAAAAAAGTATAGTAGCCTTGCTGGAGCTGGTGCAGGATGGGTTTGGCAAAAACGCCGACCCCAGGTTGCGGTTGCCGGTATGTTTACAGGAAGAAGTTCGTTCCTCTTACGAAGAACAGTTGGGGCTGTTAGCAACAAACGATGAAGCGGGTTCAGAAGATGAACTTACTGCCCTTTTGTGTACGCAGTTACGTATGTATTGTACCTGCGAAAAGCTTTGCTATGGAACCCATCAGTACCTGCGGCATTTATTACAACTGCTACTATTACCTGAACATAGCGGCAGGGAAGCAAGGATCAAACTGCTGATCCGGTATAATTTCAATGATACCACCTGGGTGGACCACCTGATCCGTTACCGGGTAGAACAAAGAGAGGCACTGGCTTCCACTGAGGAAAGAATCTCATTCTGGAGAAACTGCCAGTTGGAACTGAGCAGGCTTTATCCTGTACACGACCAGGCCTTGCACCCCGAACAGAAAAGCTGTAAAGACCTGTTATTGGAAGCTATGACCTTAGATGAAACGATCAATAGCGACCTGTTCATACAATCACCGGCAGACCGGGACAAGCCCTTCGAAACCAACCTGTCTGTATCGCAACTCGGTCTTTTTCTCCGTTTACAGGTAGACACCCAGATCCTGCTGACCAACAATAAAAATGAACTGATCCGCCAAACAGCCAGTCGGTACCGAACCAGTCGCGCCACCCATATCTCGCACGAAAATCTCCACAAAAAATTCTACACCTGCGACCCCGCAGCCATTTCGATTATGCGTACGCATTTGGTGAATATGATGAATTGTTTGAAGAGGTATGGGTGAGGGGGCGCATTGGCGGGTTGGCGCATTGGCGCATTGGCTTTTGGTCTTTAGTCTTTCGCTCAATTAGGAGTAGTTTGGGGGAGCAGTTGTTTGATTGGTAAGCTTTTGGCGGTTGGCATTTAGCTCTTGGCATTGGGCATTTGGCTTTGTGAACGCCTGCCTGAAGGCAGTCAAAAGATTTGATCATTCAATCATTCACTCATTCACTCATTGGATTGGTCTCCCGCAGAGCGGGATCTTCGCTGCGCTACGATTTGGCTTGTTAGGAGTAGGAAGGGTAAGTAGTTTATTTCTTAGGATTGGGTTATGGGCGCACCTGCCTACCCGCAGGTAGGTTGGCAAATTTGTAATAATTGGGTAAGTAGTTGTTTGCGAAATGACCGGTGCATTAACTCATCGGCAAATATGAATTTATAACCCAGAAACAACTACTTTAACTACCTACAATCATGCGAAAAGTAGAAAGATATCGGAAGGCATATCTCACAAGATATTGCAAATACTTAGAAAATGTAACAGGTACTATCTTTATTAACAAGTGAAGCCTTCAGTTTCGTATTTTATATTCTTGATTTATAACAAAGCATAATTATAAAAGAAAAGCCCCCTATAGACATAAGGGGCGATTGTTTATTGTGTAATTAAAAACTAAACGCTTTTTTCACTTTGGTAACATAGTCCAGTTTCTCCCAGGTAAACAGCTCCACTTTCACTTTTTTCACTTTACCGTTAGGCAGGGTGAATTCTTTGGTTACCACTTCATTCTTACGACCCATGTGGCCATAAGCAGCAGTTTCGCTGTACATAGGGGTACGTAATTTCAGACGCTGCTCGATAAAGTAAGGACGCATATCAAAAATGCTTTCCACGATCTTGCCGATCTGTCCGTCTGTTAATTGCACTTTTGCAGTACCGTAAGTGTTTACGTTGATGGATGTAGGCTGAGCAACACCAATGGCATAAGAAACCTGCACCAGTACTTCATCAGCAATACCGGCAGCTACCAGGTTCTTGGCAATATGACGGGTTGCATAGGCTGCAGAACGGTCTACTTTGCTGGGATCTTTTCCGCTGAAAGCGCCACCGCCGTGTGCACCTTTACCACCATAGGTATCTACGATGATCTTACGGCCGGTTAACCCTGTATCTCCATGCGGACCACCAATCACGAATTTACCGGTTGGGTTGATATGATACTTGATCTTATCATTGAACAGTTTGGCGTATTTCTTATACTTGGACTTAACCCTTGGGATCAGGATATTGATGATATCTTCTTTGATCTTCGCCAGCATTTTTCCTTCTGTATCAAAATCATCGTGCTGGGTAGATACAACGATCGCATCGATACGAACGGGGCGGTTATTATCGTCATACTCCAGTGTAACCTGACTTTTTGCATCCGGGCGGAGGTATTTAATCTGTTTGTTCTCTCTTCTCAGCGCTGCCAGTTCAATCAGGATCTTATGAGCCAGATCCAATGCCAGTGGCATATAATCGTCTGTTTCATTAGAAGCGTAACCGAACATCATACCCTGGTCGCCGGCACCCTGCTCTTCTTTCTTTTTACGGTCAACACCCTGGTTAATATCTGCAGACTGCTCATGAATAGCAGACAGAATACCACAACTGTTTGCCTCAAACATGTATTCACTCTTGGTATAGCCGATCTTACGGATCACACCACGGGCAATTTCCTGTACATCGAGGTAAGCTTTTGATTTTACTTCGCCGGCTAATACTACCTGACCGGTGGTAACCAGTGTTTCGCAGGCTACTTTAGACTGGGCGTCAAAGGCAAGAAAGTTATCAATCAGTGCGTCTGAAATCTGGTCGGCTACTTTGTCCGGATGTCCTTCAGAAACGCTCTCAGAGGTAAACAGATAAGGCATATATTTTATTTAAATGAACTAATAGATTAATGATTATTAGACAATAATAATCATTAATCTATTAGCAACAATAACAGATAACGCAAAAACTGATAACTATTGTTTATAAGACAAAGATAAAAAGATAATATACCGAATAAAACTAAAGGATTACAATCACACAACGAGTAATTAAAAACACACAAAGCTGTAATATTATTATATTCAGATAAACTATAGATACTATATACTTGAAATTTAAGATGGCGCACTACATATTTTAATGCCTTACCAATTAAAACACTGGATGAAAAAATACTTTGTTAGGATTGTGAATTACAAAGTTGTATTACATACAATATCTGTTGTCGAATCAATCAGATCAACCAGATCTTTCACGTAAACATCCACAACAAATCTACACTTGCACCCCCGCAGCCATTTCGCTTATGCGTACGCATTTGGTGAATATGATGAATTGTTTGAAGAGGTATGGGTGAGGGGGCGTATTGGCAGGTTGGCGCATTGGGTAATTGGGTAAGTAGGTAATTGGGGATTGCCGATTCACTTCTAACAGCTCATGGCTCACAGCTCATAGCTCTTGGCATTTAACATTTAGCATTGGGCGGATTTGCCGATTGACAATCGCCCAAATTTAATGAGTGAATGAGTGCATAATAGAATGAGTGAATGTTTTAATCCTGCTGCGTGTAAAAGGCGGTATCACAAAGAGATTGACCAATACCTCCAACCTGTCGGGTATATTCTAAGCAAATAACTGCTTCCCTAATCTGCTCCTAATTAGCTAAAGACTAAAGATCGTGAGTAGTGAGTGGTGAATTGTCAATCCGCTAATCGTTTTCTACCAAATGCTAAATGCCAAATGCTATGAGCCACGAGCTGTGAGCAGTGAGTAGTGAGTAGTGAATGATAGAATGAGTGAATGATAGAATGAGTGAATGTTTTAATCCTGCTACGTGTAAAAGGCGGTATCACAAAGAAATTGACCAATACCTCCTACCTGTCGGGTATATTCTAAGCAAATAACTGCTTACCTAATCTGCTCCTAATTAGCTAAAGACCAAAGATCGTGAGTAGTGAATGGTGAATGGGCAATGGGCAATTCTCAATCCGCCAAATTCAATGAGTGAATGAGTGCATGATAGAATGAGTGAATGCTTTAATCCTGCTCGTGTAAAAGGCGGTATCACAAAGAGATTGACCAATACCTCCTACCTGCGGGTATATTCTAAGCAAATAACTGCTTACCTAATCTGCTCCTAATTAGCTAAAGACCAAAGATCGTGAGTGGTGAATTGTGAATTGTCAATTGTCAATCCGCCAAATTCAATGAGTGAATGAGTGCATGATAGAATGAGTGAATGTTTTAATCCTGCTGCGTGTAAAAGGGGGTATTACAAAGAGATTGACCAATACCTCCTACCTGTCGGGTATATTCTAAGCAAATAACTGCTTACCTAATCTGCTCCTAATTAGCTAAAGACCAAAGATCGTGAGTGGTGAATTGTGAATTGTGAATTGTCAATTGTCAATTGTCAATTGTCAATCCGCCAATCGTTTTCTACCAAATGCTAAATGCCAAATGCTATGAGCCACGAGCTGTGGGCTGTGAGCCACAAGCTGTGAGTAGTGAGTGGGCAACCCTTCCTAATTACCCAATGCGCCAAAAACAATGAGTGAATGAGTGCATGATAGAATGAGTGAATGTTTTAATTCTACTCGTGTATCGAGAATGGAGTCCCAAGGGTAAATGCCGGGCATCCTCATAATAACCTGATCAGCAACTGCCATACCCAATCACCTCAATTAAGCCAAATGCTAAATGCCAAGAGCTATGAGCCACGAGCTGTGAGCAATGAGTAGTGAATGGGCAATGTGTACCAATTACCTATTTACCCAATTACCCAATGCGCCAATCCGCCCCCCAATTCTAACAAAAAAACTGCTTACCCTCCCTACTCCTAACAAGCCAAATCGTAGCGCAGCGAAGATCCCGCTGAAAGCGGGAGACCAAAGACCAAAGACCAAAGACCAAAGACTAAAGACCATTCTATCATCCTATCATTCTATCATTATCTCCCCCCTCCTGACATATTTCCAGAAAAAAAACTCACTCACCCATAGGCAAGTATCAAAAAAGCTCCTATCTTAGCTAAACTCCCCCCGAAGTGGTTGATTGTTTGGTAATCTGGTTAGATGGGTTTTTTAGGCAGGAAATCCTGTGGGCTGCAAGCGAGGATTTTGGCGAGGTCGTTGAGGTGACGGAGATTGTAGTGTGCAGGATAGTTTTTGCTCTCTACTTTGCCGATAAAACCAACAGACATACCCAGTTCATAGGCAAGGTCGGACTGAGAAAGACCGTTTTCGATTCTTTTCTCTTTCACCCGCTCTATTACGTAACTGTCTATTTTGGTTTTCAATACTGCTTAGTATAAGTGATTTAAAATTGAAGATTCTGCAGCTACCGGTCAATCACCTATAGGCAAGTATTTGCAGTCACGCAACATTTGCTTCTGGCTTATCCGCCCGAAACCCTGTTGCAGCAGTAATAAACGGCCAACGCATACAAGCAACAGCAGCAGCCAAAGAACCCTTGCCGGTCAGAAGCGATACCGGCATACTTTATCGACTTTATATACTCTATATACTTTATATACATATTGACATTATATACTTTATCAACCTTATATACCTTATGCTCCCCCACCACCCCCTGCCACCCACACAACTGCCTGTTAACCAAAACAGGATAGTACAGGCAGGGGTATTGTATTACCTGCTGCTGAAACGGCATCCACACAAAAAACATTTCCCCGCACTGGCCAATGCCTGCTGCTGTTATAAAAATCATTGTCTGAAAAACCGCCTCTTACCCTCACTTACCGGACAGGCCCTGTGTTTATTAAAAACACAGTTTGCCAAAAAGCCCAAGAACCCGGTGTAACAGCAGTAGTCTAGTTACTGATTCTCAATCTATTGTACAAACTTAAAACTACTGCAAATGATTCGTATTTTTTGCTTGCTGTTATTGTTATGCCCATTACGGAATATTGCTCAGAACATTATCCGCACAGGCAACATCCGTTCCGCCGCTGATAACTCTAATCCCATAGCAGATACCTCACTCCGGCTTCTGCATGCCAGACTTGCATCCTGGTCGCTGCCTGATGGCAGCTTCCGTTTTATCAACACAATCACTACTGCAAAATGAAATACATGCTTTGTCTACTGGCCTTCCTGTGCCTGGGAACCATCTATGGGCAATACGCCCGACCACTGACTGTGGGAGATATTGTGCCAGACAGGATACTTCGGCCCCTATTAAATGCACCTTTCCCATCCTATCACCTGACAGCCAGGGAGGGTAAACTGGTCATATTGGATTTCTTCGATACCAGATGCGGTTCCTGCATAGCAGCAATTCCCAGGTTTGATTCCCTGCAAAAACGATTCGGTAATGTGCTCTCCATATTGGTGGTCTGTTCCGAATCTTCAACGGCTATCGGCCGATTCCTGAAAACCAATCCGAAGGGAAAAAATACCCGGTTACCCTTTCTCACTGGTGATGCTGTTCTTCGCCGGCACTTTCCACATTATCTCTTACCCCATGAAGTCTGGATCAAAAACGGGAAAGTGATGGCAATCACAGAAGGTGAATCGGTTACAGCAACAAACCTGGAGAAGGCCTTAACCTCTGCTACAATACAATTACCCTTGAAAAAAGACCTCTTGGATTTTAATCCGAAACTGCCCCTGCGTAGCCAGCTAGCGGCGATAGACTCCACCCTCTTTTTACGGCAGAATCTGCTTACCAGACAGGTAGTGGGGTTAGGTACAAGGCGTGGAACCGAGTATACAACAGCCTCCAAAAGGGTATACCATATCAATTGGGGCTTGTTAAGTCTTTTTCAGCATGCCTGGAAATTTCAGGCTAACCGGGTTTTACTGGAGGTACCGGAACCGGCACGCTACCTCGATAAAACCACAGACCCTGAAGAATGGAAAAGGAATAACCTTTTTTGTTACGAAGGGGTTTTCCCAAGTGATTGTCCTGATTCGCTGGTATTAGAAGACCTGAAAACCTCCCTGCAAACAGCCTCTCCCCTGCTGGGTTCCTGGCAAAAAAGGGAACTGCCCTGTTATGTTCTTACTACTGAGGGCAATGGGCCTGCCCGATCTAAAGCAGAAAGACCAGCTTACAGGAAAGACAATCTTTCAGACAGTGTATTCATGCAAGGGCATAGCATGCAGGCCATAACAGCTATTTGTAATAGTGCCAACCAGCCTTCGCCCGGCAAAGCCATTATTGTTAATGAAACAGGGATAGACTATCCGGTTGATCTCGTTATTCCATTCAAAGCGCTATCAGATCCTGACGCATTAACTGAGGCGTTGATTCCATATCAGCTCAAGCTTACTCCCGCAAAGAGACAGCTTGCAATATTCGTGTTGACTGAGAACCCATCCTATCATCAAAAAAAATAAACTCACATGAAAAAATACCTGATCACTCTTTTTTATTGCCTGCTCATTGCCTGTATTGGGTTATTCGCGCAGCCGGCCTTCCAGATCAAAGGAACCCTTATCGGTTCAGACAGTGCGGTTCTGGCAGGGGCCAGGCTGAGCCTGAAGCAATCTAAGACACAAACACTCTCGGCTGCAGATGGCAGTTTTTTACTGAACTGTCGTTTTGAGAAGGATACATTGACCGTTGAATATATTGGTTATCCTAAGCTGAGCCTGCCAGTAAACGCGCTGCAATCAAAGCCCATGCTTATCCGCATGACTGGTAACGGGGAAACGCTGCAGGAAGTAACTGTACAGACAGGTTACCAGTCAATTGCCAGAGATAAAGCCACCGGTTCATTTGCCGTGGTTAGTAACCGTTTATTTAATGAACAGGTAGGCACCTCTGTACTGGCAAGATTAGATGGAATAGCCAACGGTTTGACCATTGATAAAAAAAGATCCAATTCTTTTTCTACCGGCATCATGATTCGTGGCCTGAGCACCATTGGTGGGCCGAAGGATCCGTTAATTGTATTAGATAATTTCCCCTACGATGGCGATTTGAATAATATCAATCCCAACGATGTGGAGTCTGTTACTCTTTTGAAAGATGCCGCCGCGGCTGCCATCTGGGGAACAAGGGCAGGCAATGGGGTAATTGTGATTACCACCAAAAAGGGACACTATAACCAGCCCACAACCATTGAATTTTCCTCTAACCTAACCATGGTTGGCAAACCTGATATCTGGTATACAAAACCGATCAGTTCCACAGATTATATCGATGTGGAGCAGTTTTTATATAACAAGGGCTTTTATAACAGTAATATTAATTCCGGAAACAAACCAGCACTCTCCCCTGTGCTGGAACTTTTGATCAAAAAATCAAACGGGCAATTGACACCCGCTGAAGCGGATGCCAGGATCAATGCGCTACGGAATGTGGATGTGAGAAATGACTTTCAGAAATACATCTATCAGACGGCAGTGCAGCAGCAGTATGCACTTTCGCTAAGAGGAGGAAACCCGAATAGCGCATGGCTACTTTCCGGAGGGTATGATCGCAATATCTCTGAATTATCGGCCTCCCTGCAAAGAATCAGCCTGCGTAGTGAAAACACCATCCGCTTGAATTCCAGACTGCAACTAACAGCAGGTATGTCCTATATACAAAATAACACCACCAGTGGTCAGAACGGTTATGGCTCCATCACTTCCACCGGAGGCGTTTCTTTGTATCCTTATGCCATGCTTGCAGACGAAAATGGCAAGGCTCTTGCCTTGAATAAATCCTACCGACAGTCCTATCTCGATACCGTAGGGCAGGGCAAATTGCTTGACTGGAAATACTACCCGCTGGAAGATTACAAACATGCAGTTACGACCAGTAACCGCTATGACCTGATGGCTTTTGCTAATCTTACTTACAAAATTTCCAGCGACTGGACAGCTGAATTACAATACCGCTATGAGAACCAGCGTACCACTAACCAGACCCTCTTTGATAAAGAGAGTTTTTTTACACGTAATATCATCAACAACTTCACACAGCTCAATTATGCAACAGGCCAGAAAACCAATCGGGTGCCCGTGGGTGGCATCCTTGACCAATCCAATATACTGCTGACTGCCCAGAACTACCGGGCGCAGCTCCAGTACAACCACAGCTGGAAAAACCACCGTTTAAGTGGAATGTTTGGTGGAGAGATCCGCGAAGTGAATACAAACAACAATACCTATCGCATTTATGGCTATAATCCGGATAACCTGACCTCTGTCAACGTGGATTATACAGTGACCTATCCGCAATTCGTTACTGGGTTTTCTTCCTTTATCCCGAGTCCTGATTTTCTATCCAAGTTAAGCAATCGCTTTGTGTCCACTTACGCCAATCTTGCGTGGACCTATCTGGATCGGTATACCCTTTCAGCCAGTGGTCGCCGGGATGCCTCCAATATTTTTGGAGTGAAGACCAACCAGAAATGGACACCACTCTGGTCGGCCGGTCTTTCCTGGTTGATTTCGAAAGAAAAATTCTACAGCGCTGACTGGTTGCCCTTTCTCAAGCTGAACATGAGTTACGGTTTTAGCGGCAATATTAACCCCAACCAATCAGCGCTGACCACCATGATGACCCAGTCAACTTCCCCTTATACCCTATTGCCGATGGCAACCATCAGCCAGTACGGCAACCCAGACCTGCGCTGGGAAAAATCCGGGCAGTTGAATATCCGGCTGGAATTTAAATCACTGCGCAATCGGTTGAGTGGTACCATAGAATATTTCTCTAAAACTGGAAAAGATCTCTACGGACTCACACCCATAGACTATACCGGTGTGATTGTAAACACACTTGTAAAAAATACGGCTTCTATGAAGGGTTCAGGATGGGATCTGGAACTAAGCAGCCTTACTATAGACCGCAAATTCAAATGGCAGACTACACTCCTGTGGAACATAGCAAAAAATAAGGTAACCGAGTATTATACCAATTCGGCCCGGGCTTCAACTTATATTTTGAGCGCCGGAACCTACTCACTTTCCCCTTTACAAGGCTACCCTGTATATTCGGTATTCTCTTACCCCTTTGCGGGTCTGGATCCACTTTCAGGCAATCCGCTGGGAATCTTTAATAAACAATTGAGTACCGACTATACAGCATTGGTAAGTGATTCTCTGAAAAATGCGGTGTACAATGGTTCGGCTGTTCCCTTATCACAACTGGCATTGAGGAACACGTTTAGTTATGGACGGTTTTCGCTGACAGTCAATATCGTGGGCAAAACTGGATATTATTTTCGTCGCAGTACCATTGACTACTTTACGCTATTCAACAATGGAGGGGGCCACGCAGATTTTGCCAGAAGATGGCAGAATCCCGGAGATGAAACCACTACCACCGTTCCCTCTATGACCTATCCATTGGTAACAAACAGGGATGTTTTTTACAAAGGTTCCGAACCACTGGTAGAAAAAGGAGATCATGTGCGCCTGCAGTATATCACCCTTAGTTATGAATATGCACCTGGCAAAAAAAGAAGTACCCCTTTTAGTCGGATCAGGGTATTTGCCAATGCCAGTAACCTAGGCATTCTCTGGCGAGCCAATACTGCTAAACTGGACCCTGATTATCTGGATAACACCATACCACCTTCCGCCTCTTTTTCAGTGGGATGCAACCTTAGTTTTTAATTATTAAACAAATAACTATGAAACAACAATATAAATTCACGCTCAGTTTTTTACTAGTCCTATCTATCTTTCTGGGTTCCTGTACAAAATACCTGGACACCAAACCCAACCAGGCAGTTTCGGTTCCTAACTCCTTAAGTGATCTGCAGTCCCTGTTGGATACCTATTACAAGCTGAACAATACCGATCCGGGATCTTCTGAAACCAGTGCAGATAACTATTACCTGACTGATGCGGATTGGAATACGCTGGCAGAACCGTACAGAAGACAGTATACCTGGCAGGATGACCGGGTATTTTCCAATTACCAGAATGACTGGTCTTATATATACAGTACTGTATTTGTAACAAATGTCGTTTTGGATAATATTAAATCCATTGAGAAATCTGCCGCCAATCTAACAGAGTGGGATAACGTAAAGGGATCAGCATTGGTATTGCGTGCCCGTTCCTTTCTGCAGGCTGCCATCATCTGGTGCGGACCTTATGTACCAGCCAATGCAGAAACGGCGATGGGAATACCCCTTCGCATGTCGCAGGATTTTAACGAAAAATCTACCAGAAGCACACTAAAGAAAACCTATGATCAGATTTTGCAGGACTTGAAGGAAGCTGCCGATCGCCTGGCTTCCACCCCTTTGCATGTAATACGTCCTTCCAAAGCTGCCGCCTTTGGATTGCTTGCGAGAACCTATCTGTCGATGGGAAACTATGACAGCTGCCTATTGTATGCTGACAAGTCTTTACAAATCAAGAGCACACTGCTGAACTATAATACATTGAATGCGAACAATGCTTTTCCTTTCCCACAACTCAACACAGAAGTCGTGATGGAAAATGTAATGCCAGTCCCGGCCCCCATATCCATTAACCGGGCGAAGATTGATTCAACCCTTTATAATAGTTATCATCCCAATGATCTGCGCAAAACGCTGTTTTTTAAAAGTAATGGCAATGGAACGTATGGATTTAAAGGCAGCTATGAAGGAGGAGGCAATCTCTTTAGTGGTGTTGCTACAGATGAGGTTTACCTGATGCGGGCAGAAGCCCATGCAAAACTGGGTAACTTGTCTGCGGCCATGGCAGACCTGAATACCTTACTGCAGACCCGTTGGCGGACCGGAACCTATATACCGGTTTCCAATGTAACGGCAACAGCCTTATTACAATTAATACGGACCGAAAGAAGAAAGGAACTGTTGATGCGAGGCCTGAGATGGATGGACCTTAAAAGACTAAATGCAGAGGGTGCCAATATTACCTTGACAAGGAACCTGGCAGGTCAAACATATACTCTGCCACCCAATGATCCGAGGTACGCTATTGCGATCCCCGAAGAAATCATTCAGTTATCGGGGATTACCCAGAACCCGAGATAAAACGAGAGAACACCAATGAAAACTACTCATTGGTGTTCTTTTTGGAATGCCTAGTCCCTTTCAGTGATCACCTGCGCATCAAACAGTTCCTGCTTGTTGGACTGCTGGTTGAGCCAGTTCATATAATCTTCGATACTGGAGTACCCGTTCGGCACCTGGACCTCACAGGCCAAAGTGCTACCAGAACATCCACCAGATGGTGGATTGACGTCATACTTGGTGTGATCAAACTCTTCACCGGAGGCACCGGTGAAATAATAGGTCAGCACCAGGTTGTTTTTGGGTGCGGGCTTCATGGCAACGGCACCGGCCACTGCCAGCAGCAAGGCCAGGATCGGAAGGATAGATGATAATTTTTTCATGATGATTTTTTTAAGTGTGAAAAAAGAAACCCATGTGTTGCTCCTCAGGCAACATTGGTGAAAGAAATATCGCCTACTCTTTTATACAGGTTTTCGGCTTACCCTGTTATGCATGCATCTCTTTGATTTCTGTGTTTTTGTGCAGGTACCAACCGAGCACCGATACCACCAACAATACCAGGTTTACCGCCAGGTGCTGCCCCCAACCCAAACCACTCAGGAAACCACCACAGGCACAGGGTATCCGGTTAAACACACCCAGCAAAACGGCCCCCACATACAGTGTAAACGCCCCCATCAGTACCACCGATAACCGAAACCCCCATATTACCAGCTTCGGAAAAAATAGCAACACCGCAACGGCCAACTCCAGCAAGGGCAGCCCCCCTATCAATGTGTCCGCCAACCAGCGGGCAAAAGGCTGGTTATGCATGTCATGTACAAACTGCCCAAAAGAAAACCATTTACTGAAAGCCACATAGCTATACAGCCATATCAACACCAGGCGGATCAGAAACAGTACGCTGTTTTTCATAACACCAAATTAGCAGCGTGCTTTTATGAGGGAGGAGGTTTCTTTTATGAGGGAAGGAATTAATGATAGAATGGTCTTTGGTAGAAAACGAATTAGCGGATTTGCGGATGACGGATTGGCTGATTAACTATTCACGACTCACGATTTTCCACTCACCCCCGGCCCCTCTCTGCTGTGCAAAGAGGGGAGATTGACAATTCACCACTCACAGCTCGTGGCTCATAGCTCGCAGCTACTAGCTCTGCGCATTGACGGGTTGGGTAATTTGGGGAATTGACCATTGACAATTGCCCATTCACCATTCACAGCTCTTGGCATTTGGCTTAATTGGGGTGATTGGGTATGGCAGTTTCTGATCAGGTTATTATGAGAATGCTCGGCATTTCCCTTTGGGACCCCATCCTCGATACAGGAGCAGGATTAAAACATTCACTCATTCTATCATGCACTCATTCACTCATTGAATTTGGCGCAGCAAAGCTAAGATCCCGCTCTGCGAAAAACCAAAGACTAAAGACTAAAGACCAAAGACCATTCACTCATTCACTCATTCACTCATTCTATCATTCTATCATTCTATCATTCCATCCCCCCCTCCTCTTCCAGATCATTCATCGATACTATATTGTTTTTGATAGCATAGATAGCCACACCAGCGGATGTTTTTACGCACATTTTTTTGTAGATACGGGCGCGGTTATTCTCGATAGTGCGGGGGCTCAGGGAAAGGATATGGGCAATTTCCTGGTTGCTTTTTTCGAGGCAGATCAGGTAGATAAGGGTTCTTTCATGTTGGGAAAATTTGGATATCCGCTTACGGGAAAATGGGTTGTAGCTGCTTCTGCTGATAAGCCTCACCATTTTGGCCGTGGTGGCCTGGCAGAAATAAGGATATCCCCTACAGATCTGATCCAGTGCGGTAAAGAGTTCCTGTTTGGGCATATTCTTGGTGATATACCCCCTTGCACCCGCTTCCAGGGCCTCGATTACGGAGAGATCGTTTTCATAGTTGGTGAGCACCAGGCATTTACAGGTAGGGCTTGCCTGCGTGATTTTATTGATGGCATGGGCGCCGCTGAGCAGTGGCATGCGCAGATCGGTGAGTACGATCTGCGGCTGGTATAATTCAGCCAGCATTACCAACTCCATTCCGTTATGGGCTTCGGCCACCACTTCGTAGGTATGTTGGGTTTGAAACAACCCTTTCAGTCCATCGAGGTAAAGATCATGATCATCTGCCAACAGGATCCGTATGGGTGTCTTATTCATGACCGCAGCGATTGTAAGGGTATACGAATGGTTATATCTGTGCCGTTACCGGGTGCAGAACGGATGGATAAATGCGCTTTGAGAATATTTGCCCGAGACTGTATATGTGATAAACCCGTACCCTTGAGCCAGGTAGCTGTCTGTTCGGGTAAAAAGCCAATCCCGTTATCTGAGAGGGAAAGAATGACTGATTTCCTGTTCTCCCTTAACTGTAAGAAAATACGGCTGCAACGGGCATGTTTCAGTGCATTCGTGAGCAGTTCGCGCATCAGCCGGTACAGATGCACCGATTTGGGAAGGGAGTAGCCATGATCCTCGATATGAATATCTGCGGTGATGGTAACAGGGTGGTTACTGGCAATTTCTGCTACATAATCCTGTATGGCAATGGCCAGACCGCGTGTTTCCAGGATAACCGGCACAAAATTATAAGCGATCTCCCTGATCTTGGTTCGGAGGATCAGGGTTTGGTGGTAGATCTTTTCAACAACGGGTAAGGATTTATGCGACTGTACCTGCTGTGCCAGCAGACTGATACTGGCAAGACCCGTACCCAGTTCATCGTGCAGGTCGGTATGTATCCTTCTTCGTTCCGCATCAATCAGTTCTACCTCGCGGGCCAGTTGCAGGTGGTATTGCTGCAGGCGCAGGCGAAACCGGCGGATCAGGGTAACCAGTACAATGAGTAATAGTATACTCATAAAGGCAAGACAGGTCAGGAATACCTGTTTGAGGTCGATGGTTGTTTGGGTATCCATAAGATAGCGAGGGTGTAGGTGATATGAATCAATATATTGATCAATGCCAGGACCAGCCATAACTGCCGGCTGACAACAGAAAACGGATGACTGGCGAAAAAGCTGAAAAGGAGGATAAAACTCCGGTAAGTATGGTATACGAAAAAGGAAAGGCAGAGTGCGAGGTCGGTCTTTTGCAGCACATGGGTGGAACCACCCAGCAATAACTGTGTAACGGTATCGATGCTGAAATAAACCATGATAAGGGAGGCGCCCATCCGGAACCATACATTGGCCTGGCCAATACCATGTAACCAGATATTATCGGTGAGCCAGATGATCAGTCCGGTTAAAGCAGCAACGGCGAGGGTTCTGTTTGTCTGTGCATGTATTCTTGCCAATTGCCAAAGCAGGAGCAGGTATTCGATGAGGGTATAACAGTTGGCGTTTACCTGGTTGCTGTGCCACCAGTGGGCCGCTGCAAAACTGATGAGTTCGTTCAGGGCACCAGCGAGTAATAAAAAGGCCAGCGGTGTGTAGCGATAAGATAAACGCCGGTACCTGCCTGCGGCCGCAATAAGCGGCAACAGGATAGAGCAGGCAGATACCAGCAGGATATCAAAATCGCGCATGTCATTCATTTAACGGCGAAGGCGTTGGACAGATCGGGGGGCATTGAATGGCATCTTCCAGCAAAATACCTTCATCATCAGTAAGGATTGCGGACCCGGCCGGGGGGAGGATATCATGTCCGTTGGCATCTACACCTACCAGAACGGTACAGATTCGTTGGTCGGGCTTTCGTCCTAAATATACGCGAAAAGACCGACAACCCGGCTGGTTCAGCAGCGCCAGTACGGAACTGCCGTTATAGACTTCAGAAAAAAACGCGTCAGCAACGGGTGTGTCGCGGTAACGGGAGGTAAGCGCTATGGCTTCCTGCAATGAGATTTGATTTGGGATCATAATTTTTGTTTTCAACAAAAGAAGCAGATATATAGTATGCTGCATAGCGTATTTATACTCGATTTTTGGTGGTAAATACTCTATTTTTCGCAGAAAGTATCCTGCATACGTGGACAAGGGTAGATTTACAGTCCTTTTCACATGCAGTTGCAGCTGAACCATACAGCCCTTGTCTGCACAAAGCAGGTGCCCGATCACCTGCTTGTCTACCGCCTGCCTGGTACCGAAGCAAGTGCCTGGACCGATCGCCAGCGTTCTATCCTGTTACAAAACCAGACAATTGGTACTGCTGATATATTGTATGTAGTAGCATTGCTCAAAGAGGATGATCTCTTACAGTTACGACGCCCAATAACAGATCGTTTATTCGGCATTACCTTCTCGGGAGAATGCTGTTTACAACTCGACAATGAAAAGCACCTGTTACTTGATCCGGCGCATTTTGTTACAGGCAGTGGCAAAGAAGCAGGCATCTGGGCTGAGTGGAAAAACGAACAGTTCCTGCATTTGCTGTTGATCCATTACCCTGAATGCGGCAGAGATCAGCCATCGGTACGTAATGGCTGCTGGCAGACGATTGGCCGGGCCAACACCCGCCTGATACGTTCCTGTTTACTCTTAACGCAGGCTTCCTATTCGCCGCAGCCCTTACCGTTTCACCATACCTGTGTATCCCATATCAAAGACATGATCCGAAAGCATGTATATGGAGAAAGCGGCTCTATGGAACTGACACTTGCCGATATCCAGCAACTGTTTGCGGTAAAACAATATATACAGCAACATATACGCGACACACCAGATACCGGGTGGCTGGCCCAACTGCATGGAATAAGCAAGGCGAAACTGGAGAAAGGTTTCAATTACCTTTTTCAGAACAGCCCATACCGTTTCATAGAAAAGGAAAAAATGGAACTGGCCAAAGAGGAACTGGATTCCCACAAAAGCATCAAAGAAATAGCCCGCCTCTGCGGTTACCACAATGCCAGCAATTTTAGCACCGCTTTCAGAAGAAATACAGGTTGTTCGCCGGGGGAGTATAGGGGGAGAAAGAGAGAATGATAGAATGATAGAATGAGTGGATGAGTGATTGAGCAATCCTTCCTAACTACCCAATGCGCCGAGCTGTGAGTGGTGAATGGGCAATGGTCAAAAAAATAGCACAAGTCAATCCCCCCTCTTTGCACAGCAGAGAGGGGCCGGGGGGTGAGTGGAAAAGCGTGAGTCGTGAATCATGAGTAGTGAGTAGGCAATCCGCAAATCCGTCATCCGCTAATCCGCTAATCGTGTTTTTTGCCAAATGCCAGGAGCTACGAGCTATGAGCTATGAGCCGCGAGCCGTGAGTGGTGAATGCGCAATGGTCAAAAAAATAGCACAAGTCAATCCCCCCTCTTTGCACAGCAGAGAGGGGCCGGGGTGAGTGGAAAATCGTGAGCCGCGAATCGTGAGTAGTGAGTAGGCAATCCGCAAATCCGTCATCCGCAAATCCGCTAATCGTGTTTTTTGCCAAATGCCAGGAGCTACGAGCTATGAGCTATGAGCCGCGAGCCGTGAGTGGTGAATGCGCAATGGTCAAAAAAATAGCACAAGTCAATCCCCCCTCTTTGCACAGCAGAGAGGGGCCGGGGGTGAGTGGAAAAGCGTGAGTCGTGAATCATGAGTAGTGAGTAGGCAATCCGCAAATCCGTCATCCGCAAATCCGCTAATCGTGTTTTTTGCCAAATGCCAGGAGCTATGAGCTATGAGCCGCGAGCTGTGAGTGGTGAATGGGCAATGGTCAAAAAAATGGCACAAGTCAATCCCCCCTCTTTGCACAGCAGAGAGGGGCCGGGGGTGAGTGGAAAATCGTGAGTCGTGAGTAGTGAATGGGCAATGTGCAATCCTTCCTATTTACTTTATTTACCTATTTACTTTATTTACTTATTTACTTTATTTACTTATTTACCTATTAACCTAAAACACCCCACAAATCACCCTCATTTAAAACGATACTTTGTAGTGCGCTTATCTCCTGTTTTAATCAGTAACCCATTTTCAACTGCTTGTTGTAAGTCGCGACTGGCAGTAGGGGAAGAAATTTCTTTGAATTTCTTCAAATAGTGGGCTCTGGTAAAAGTAGTATCCAATTGCTCCTTTTTAAACAGTTCCATTCGCTCTTTGGCCGAAAGTGATTTTCGTTGTGTTTGCAGCAATTCTTCCAATGCCTCATCAATCGCGCCTAACATAAATTCAATAAAGGCAGTAGCATTTCCCGATTTATCTGATAATGACAACGCCCGGTAGTAGGCGTTTTGTCGCTTTTTGATGATGGATTCAACGGGTAAAAAGGCAAACACCGGATATTGTTTTGTAAGCATAACTGTTTGCCACAACCTTCCCATTCTTCCATTACCATCTTCAAATGGATGAATAAATTCCAGTTCATAATGGAAAACACAACTACGTATCAGTATGGGATCTTTATCCATTTTTATGTACGTAAACAAATCCTTCAGTAAACCTTTTACCCTGTCGGCCGGCGGTGCCAGATGCGTCACCTGCGATCCTTTGGCAATACCTACATCGCCACTGCGTAGCTTTCCCGCTGATGCCAGTAACCCTTTCATTAACGCTGCATGGGCCTGCAAAAAAGAGGGCAGTCTATCAGCACTAAGCCGGTCCAAATGGTCATACACGGCGATTGCGTTTTGCACTTCATGAATGTCTTTTAGAGGTGCCACTACCCGTTTATTTTCGAGTATCGCTGTAACCTGTGCAAGGTTCAGGGTGTTACCCTCTATCCCCAGTGAAGCCTGAATGGTTCGTATTCGGTTTTGTTTACGTAATTCGGCCCTTGGTTGTTCCAAATGAGCAGCAGATACCTGACCGATCTTTTCCGACACCTTGGTAAGTAACCCAAGAACAACAGGCGATAAGCTATAGGGAGGTTTCATGATAGTATCATATGATACTATCAAAGATAAGATTTTTAGTGAGTGGTGAGTAGTGAATGGGCAATCCTTCCTATTTACCTATCTACTTAATTTACTTATTTACCCAATTGCCCAATGCGCCAAATGCTAAATGCCAAGAGCCGCGAGCCGTGAGCCGTGAGTGGTGAATACGCAATGCTCAAAAAAACAGCACAAGTCCCCCCCCCCTCTTTGCACAGCAGAGAGGGGCCGGGGGTGAGTGGAAAAGCGTGAGCCGCGAATCGTGTTTTTTGCCAAATGCCAGGAGCTACGAGCTATGAGCCGCGAGCCGTGAGTGGTGAATGCGCAATGCTCAAAAAAACAGCACAAGTCAATCCCCCCTCTTTGCACAGCAGAGAGGGGCCGGGGGTGAGTGGAAAATCGTGAACCGCGAATCGTGAGTAGTGAGTAGTGAGTAGGCAATCCGCAAATCCGTCATCCGCTAATCCGCTAATCGTGTTTTTTGCCAAATGCCAGGAGCTACGAGCTATGAGCTATGAGCCGCGAGCCGTGAGTGGTGAATGGGCAATGGTCAAAAAAATAGCACAAGTCAATCCCCCCTCTTTGCACAGCAGAGAGGGGCCGGGGGTGAGTGGAAAATCGTGAGCCGCGAATCGTGAGTAGTGAGTGGGCAATCCGCAAATCCGTCATCCGCTAATCCGCTAATCGTGTTTTTTGCCAAATGCCAGGAGCTACGAGCTATGAGCTATGAGCCGCGAGCCGTGAGTGGTGAATGCGCAATGGTCAAAAAAATAGCACAAGTCAATCCCCCCTCTTTGCACAGCAGAGAGGGGCCGGGGGTGAGTGGAAATCGTGAGCCGCGAATCGTGAGTAGTGAGTAGGCAATCCGCAAATCCGTCATCCGCTAATCGTTTTCCGCCAAATGCCAAGAGCTATGAGCTATGAGCCGCGAGCCGTGAGTGGTGAATGCGCAATGCTCAAAAAAACAGCACAAGTCAACCCCCCCTCTTTGCACAGCAGAGAGGGGCCGGGGGTGAGTGGAAAATCGTGAACCGCGAATCGTGAGTAGTGAGTGGGCAATCCGCAAATCCGTCATCCGCTAATCCGCTAATCGTGTTTTTTGCAAATGCTAAATGCCAAGAACTGTGAGCCGTGGGTGGTGAATGCGCAATGGTCAATAGGCAACCCTTCCATTTACTTTATTTACTTTATTTACTTTATTTACTTTATTTACTTTATTTACTTTATTTACCAACCCCTACAACCTCCCATCCACCCACCCCCTATCCACCACACCCTTCGCATCGAAAATAATCGCTCCGGACCGTTTGAACCGGGCAAAATCAATATCTAGAAAAGCTGTATGTGCCACTGCCAATATAATACCATCATAGGTATCCTCTAATTGATCCGTTAAGGTAATGGCATATTCTTTTTCAACAGCTTCTTTATCTACATAGGGGTCATGGATACAAACAGACAGTCCGGCATTGCGTAAAGTGTGATAAATATCTACCACTTTGGTATTACGGGTATCTGCACAATTTTCTTTAAAGGCGATACCGAGAATCAAGACTTGTAAACCGCGGATATTCCCTGTATGTCTGGCAGCGAGGAGGGCAATCATTTTTTCGGCCACAAAAACACCCATCCGGTCGTTCACTTCTCTTCCTGACAGGATTACCTTGGGCTGGTAGCCCAATTGCATGGCTTTATAAGCGAGGTAGTAAGGATCTACACCAATACAATGCCCGCCTACCAACCCCGGTGTAAAGGGAAGAAAATTCCACTTCGTAGCAGCTGCCTGTAACACTTCCTGTGTATCAATACCCATCCTGTCGAATATGAAAGCGAGTTCATTCATGAAGGAAATATTCACATCACGCTGGGCATTTTCGATGGCTTTGGCCGCTTCGGCCACCTTTATACTTGGTGCGGCATAGGTACCTGCTGTAATAACACTGGCATACAGCTCATCTACGAGTTTGGCAATAGCCGGTGTTGATCCGGAAGTTACTTTTAAAATGGAGGTAACGGGCCTTGTTTTATCACCGGGGTTAATTCTTTCCGGAGAATACCCACAGAAAAAATCAGTATGATAGGTTAAGCCACTTGCCTGCTCCAATACAGGCACACAATCTTCTTCTGTGCAACCCGGATAAACAGTTGATTCATACACAACAATATCCCCCTTCTTTAATACACTACCCACCTGTTGTGATGCCTGTATCAGAAAATGCAGATCAGGTTCTTTCTGCGCAGTAAGTGGTGTGGGAACGGTAATAATGTATATAGTGCAGTCAGCAATGGCGACAAGTTGATTTGAAAAAGTCAGGTTAGACTGATCCGCAAGTATTTCCGGAGTCACTTCATGCGTCCGGTCAAACCCTTGCTGCAGTTCCTCAATCCTTCTGAGATCTATATCATACCCCGTTACCCGGTACTTTGTTGCAAAAGCCAATGCCAACGGCAGGCCCACATATCCTAATCCAACAATCGCAATATGGTGTGCAGGATTCATAGGGCTAAAGATACTATGTTGTAGTTGATTTTGGGGGAGGGGGGATGATAGAATGAGTGGATGAGTGAATGAGCGAATGAGCGAATGAGTAAATGGGCAATGGTTAATGTCTACTTACCCAATTATTACAGATCTGCTAATGTGCCAATATACTGAGCCGTGACTCGTGAATACGCAATGGGCAATGGTCAAAAAAATAGCACAAGTCAATCCCCCCTCTTTGCACAGCAGAGAGGGGCCGGGGGTGAGTGGAAAATCGTGAGCCGTGAATGGTCAATGGGCAATCCTTCCTATTTACTTTATTTACTTTATTTACCCCCCCCATTCTATCATACTATCATTCTATCATTAAACACCTTCCACCAAACAACACGCATGCGCCACCAACCCTTCCTTCCTTCCTACAAAACCCATTTTCTCAGTAGTGGTGGCTTTGATTGAGATATCCTTAATAGAAATATGCAGAATCCGGGCAATGGTTTCCTGCATGGCTGGTACATAGGGTTTGATCTTGGGGGCTTCCAGGCAAAGGGAAGAATCGATATTTACGATTTTATAGCCTTCTTTCGTAATCAGCTCATAGGTTTTGGCCAACAGGATTTTACTGTCAATATCCTTGAATTCGCCGGAGGTATCAGGAAAATGAACGCCGATATCGTCCAGACAGGCCGCACCAAGCAAGGCATCACAAATGGCATGCAGCAATACGTCTGCATCACTATGTCCCAGTGCCCCTTTATCGTGTGGTATCTGAACACCTCCAATAAACAAATCCCTGCCGCTGACCAGCTGGTGAAAATCTATCCCGTAACCTATTCTGAAACCCATAGTAGTTCGATTATTATAAAAATGAAATATGAAAAATGTGATACCTCATAAAATCTTATTCAACCGCGTCTTTGCGCCTTTGCGAGAAAAAATTGCTCGCGAAGGCGCGGATTTGCTCTAGCAATTATTCATTACTGTTCAGGTTAAACACAATGCCAAAACGAAGGGTATTCGATAAGGGATTACGTGTAACACCACTACCCGAAGGCACGAGATAAGAAAAGTTGACCTGCATCTGGTCGAGGGAAAAACCGGCCCCTACTGAAAAAAACTTGCGGTTGCCGCGGTTCTTGTTTTCATAAAAATAGCCGGCACGGAAAAAGAATTGCTCATTGTACGCATATTCCGCACCCAAAGAAGCCTGTAATGATTTCAGCTGACTACTGCCATCACTGAAAGATTTCATCCAGCTGGATACCACACTGGTAGAACGGTAATCGGCCAGCTTTGCAGAATCAACTGAATAATTACCTGTGGCAGCAGGGGCAGCAGGCACCAGCAGTTTGTTGATATCCAATCCGAAACTGATCTTATTACTTTCATTGATCACTTTGGTGTAGGATACACCCAGGCCAAGATTGGCAGGAATATAATCTTTGTTTCTTGAATCATTCGTATACCCCACTTTGCTTCCCAGGTTGGATAATACCACACCCCAGTTCAGTCCTTCGCCCTCTTCGTTGGCTCCGCGATAATAGAGTGACACATCCCCCGCCACTGCGTTTCCGGCCTTATACACCACACCGGTTCCCACATCTCCCACCACCAGTCTGGAATTGATATAACGCAGCGCCACACCAATACTGAGTTTTTCATTCAATACACGCGAATAACCGGCATCGATCGAAAACTCACTGGGTTTTACTGTGTTCAGGATATTACCGGAATAATCGGTGAGCTGGATATTTCCCAGGCTGAAATAACGGATAGAAGTAGAGATCGCCTGCTGCTCATCCAACTGGTGGTAAGCCGCCAGGCTGGCGAGGTAGACATCCGTCAGACCCAGGTCTTTTAACCAGGGTGTATAGTTAACGGCGATGGCCGATTTTTTCTTTGCAAAAGGCACTTTGGCCAGGTTCCAGAAAGGCGCATTGGCATCGGGAGAAGTGGCTATGGCCAGATCGCCCATACCACCCGCCCGCGCATCGGGTGAAATACGCAGAAAAGGGACTGCTGTAGACACGATATTTATCGAATCGGCCTGCGCAAAAACGCTGCCAGTTATACCTACCAGCGCAGCTATGCCGGCAACCATCTTACGAACGATCGGACTCATCAAAATGCATTTGATTAATGAATAATTACCTAATAGAGCATCAAATTACCTCCTGTGCTTCCCGGTACAAAAAAGATTACCCGGCCCTGAAGGCGGTTTGCTTTTCTACCCTGGTTACCAATGCTTTCGCATGTACAGGCGTAATACAATACTATTACATTAAAAACAGAAACGTAAAGAACCCAAAAAAAGTGTAGACATCAAACCATTCAGACAGTTTTAGAACAGAATCAGTTGACGGGCAATTTCTGTTTGACTACCGGCGGCAACTACTTTAACGCTGTAAATATAAATACCTTTTGTGAGTTTTGCACCCGATTGGTTATCCCCAGCCCAATTAATCGTGCAATTCCGGGTGCCCCCGGTATTAACGATCCGATGAATCTCTTTTACCAATCCCCCGGCCATGTTGAATATCCGGATGGTTACATCAAGATCCGTATTCGGCTGGTTATGCTCAAAACTAAAAGTGGTGGATCCCTGGAAGGGATTGGGGAAATTGCGGAGTTCCGTAACCTGCAGCTTTTCCTTCTTTACCACCACAAAATCCAGTACGGCTTCGTTGGAATGATTGGCCACATCCCAGGCTTTGATACGGATACTGTGCCTGCCTTCGGTAAGCGTGGGCAACTGAAACAATACCTGTCCGCGCTGATAGCTATCCAGTTCAGCCGTATAAAAATCATTCAGTACCAGTATATTCCTTTCCACCCCGTCTATCACAGCTGTAATATCATGCCCGATCCCCGTTCCGGAAGTACTGATCCCGGATGAATCATAGAGTTTTACCAGCAACACCGGATTCTCATGTGTTAGTCCTCCATTAATAAATGTAGAATCATTGAGGTAAGGCAGAATTTGTGGTCCTGTGTTATCAGTAATAACAGTAGCAGCAGCCCCGCCAATAGACAGTTCTGCCTGCACACCATTGGCATCGCGCAAGCCATCTGCTGCATACAGGCTGATCCGCGCTTTACCGGGCTGGTAGGTAATGTCTTTGGGAACGATAAACGAAAAACTAAACCGGCCATTGGTAACCGTTGCCATTCCTTTGTAAAGAATATTGGTCTGCTGGTTATAGGAAGTTATTTTACTCGCTGGATCGTTACCCCTTGTTTTTACAGTCTGTTCCTTATCATACACCGTTGGCAAAACCCTTCCGTTAAAACCAGACAGGAGATTTCCCTGCCCATCTGTAACCTCGCCCGTAAACGTATATTGCTGCAAGGCCCGCAAAGTATCCGCACCTGAGATAGGCGCTCCGTTCATCGTGGTTAAACGCACCCGCCCTTCGGGGAAAGCCAGCCGCATGGCGGGATCTCCGAGTAAGGTAAACTTGCGGTTATTCAACAAATCGCCGGTGGTGAGCGATGTGTAATTTTTGGCCTCTTGTACGGATTCGCCCAAAGTCAGGTATTGCCCATTTGATAAAGGTTTCATCGCTATCCGCAGGTAATTCTCATTCATCTGCCGGTTGCTGTACGCAAATACCAGCCGGGTAGTGGTCAGCAAAGCAATGGCCCCATTCTCACTACCGGTAAGAATGCCCATCCCCAATGAATTTTTGGAAGGATCATCGTGCGGGGCAAAGTCGCAACTGGCGGTAATAAACAGCGGTAATTTATCCGGATTAGTAAAACGGTTCAGTTCCTCCTGCGTCAGCACCGCTTCATCGGCCAACCGCTGGTAACTGCCATGCCCACTGTAGTTAACGATGAGCGCTCCATTAAACACCTGGCTCACTATAGCATCATTCACGGCCGGATACCTGGCACCGCTGCTGCTGCTTACCACAGGAAAAGCGTCCAGGTAAATTTTACCCTGGTTCTGTAAAGGATTGGATGCGGCAGCTGTTGCAGCTATCGCTTCTGCATCTTCCAGGTGCAGGTTCAGATCCTTATCATCCGCCACAAAAACCGTCTGGTTACGCCATGGGCCCATACTGGTTGCGGCATGATAGCGGATGATCTTGTCTACCATAATCCGGGCCTCGGCCACCGTACGCGCCGGAATTCTTCCTATCCCCAGCGCAAGCGTGGCTTTGGGATCATTGCGGTTGATATCGTCCCCATCTTTCAGCATCCCAAAAAAATCATCGGAGGTATGTGTGAACAAGGGATCCAGTGAATTAACGGATTCATAACCCGGTACCAGGTTACTGTTGCCGGGCACCCGGTTACGGTAATCGTAGGAAGCACTGCCGAATAATAAAAGGTATCGCGGTCTTTTAGTTAGGTCCGTAGCTGCCCTATCATAAAACATCTTTACAAAATCCCGCAAAGCGGTAGGATCTGGCTGACCGCCCGAAAATTCCTGGTATACCTGTTCCGTGGTGGCTATCACGGTTCGATACCCGTTTTTCTGCTGGTGAAATGCCGCCAGTCGCTGGGCTTCTGCCAGTAAGGAACTATGCGTAATGATGATATAATCTACCGTGCCGGTTCCGTGCAGGTCCTGGTTGGGCTGTTTGCCGAGGGCGATGGGCTGTAGCAGGTTGGTGGCAGTAAAAGCCACATACTCCCGCAGGCGGGAAACATCGCTGTTAAAAATAGTTTGTGTGGCCGTGCTGCTTACCGTTATAGCTTGCGGCTGCAGCGGATCGGTTACTTCCCATACCATCAGATTTGAACCCGTATGGGCAATGGTAAAACTGGCCACGGCTCCGGGTTGAACTGAGGCCCAGTCGCGGAAAAAAAGCTGGTTAGCAGCCGTAGTGGCGAGCGCTCTCCGCCCATGCAATTCAAACCAGTTCAGCCAGCCCTGACTACCGGCGCTTAATGGTGTATAATCAAAAGTGACAGCAAGGTTATTGGATGAAACTGATACCTGGCTTTTCTGCAAAGAAGCGGTGGCAGTGGGATCCAGAAAATTACCGCTAACCCCCGGCAGGTTCACAGATTGGGCGTTTTGACCGTTCAGTTTCACCGAAAAGTTACTGGCAGCACCCACTGATCGGGCTGCCAGATCGGTAACAAGGGTTACCGGTTGCGTTTGTAGCAGACCTGGCCAGTCAACAGTGAATGTTCGGCTGCTGCTGCCACCCAGATTGGTCGTAAACGCTTCTCCATACCATTCCTTACCGCTGTTCAGGAGGTTCACCAGGTCATTCTCATAAAAATAGCGGTCCTGATAACTGTTTACAGCCACTGTGGGGTTATTGGGTGGTGGCGGGTTTGAGATTCTTTTTCCATTGCCGCCGATCGTAATAAAATAATAGGCCGTATCTGTGTACAGGTTTTTCTGGTGACGGAAACCCTGACCCGTACTATCTTTCAGCCAGCGGTGCGGACCGGGGGCATAAAAAAGAAAATAATCATTGCCATTGAAAATTCCATCGCCGCCATCATGCATGTCAATCGGGTTTTCAACAAGGTCATCCGGACGTGTTGTAGCATTATTTTCGTCAACCATGGCACCGCCATTACCATAGAGGCGTATAGCGGCGGAAGATATATTTTCTGTAGTGATACCCAAAGAAGTCAGTAGCGTAATATCTACTTTATAAACTGCTTCCTGCCTGATACCGATACGATACCAGTTACCGCTTGCCAGCACAGAATGAAGGGCTTGTGCCCGTTGGGCAAGAGCGCTGGGGCATCCCAGCAATAGAAAAACACTACATCCCCCCAAAAATACCCGCAGGTTCATAGAAACGGAAGATCGTACAATTAAGTAGGCAACGATGAGCCCGTGTAACGAATCAGGTTTAAAATTAGGCTTTTGCTAACATCAAAGCAGGGGTTCTGACAAACCGATTAACCAAAATCTTATATATTCGCATACACGTATCTTAGAGAAACCTATATTCCAAATTCAATCTATTGACATGCAGTTATTGAAAACAACCAGAAATGCAGTGTTACTTCTGGCAGTGGCAGGTTCTGTGGCCTCCTGTAGTATGCTGAAGAAAAAGAAGGAGAAGTCAACAGCAACCGGTTGGAATTACAACGATAAAGACCAGGGTAACTTTGCCGTTGCCAAACCCCAGGATGTGAAAACCGCTCCGGGTCTGGTATTTGTGCAGGGTGGTACTTTTACCATGGGTGCCGCACAGGAAGACGTGATGGGCGACTGGAACAATATCCCCCGCCGTATCACTGTTAACTCCTTTTTTATTGATAAGACCGAAGTGGCCAACGTACACTACCGCGAGTACCTGTACTGGCTGGAGAATGTATTTGGACAGGCGGGTATGGACTCTGTAGTAGACCAGGCCAAACCTGATACCCTGGTATGGAGAAGTGAGCTCGCTTTTAATGAGCCTTATGTTGAGTATTATTTCCGCCACCCTTCTTATAACTATTACCCCGTAGTAGGTGTAAGCTGGAAACAGGCCAACGAATATTGTATCTGGCGTACAGACCGTGTAAACGAACTGACGCTGATGAACAAAGGCTTCCTGGACAAACGTAGCCAGATCAAAAAAGAGCTGAATGGTGCCGGACAGGATAACTTTAACAGCAAAGCCTATATAATGGGGGAGTACCAGGCAACACCTGGTAAAGAAGCCACTTCTAAAAGCAACCCGCTGAAAGATGCGCAAGGCAGACCACGTACTACCGTAAAATTTGAAGATGGGATCCTTTTCGGAGACTACCGTTTACCAACAGAAGCCGAGTGGGAATATGCCGCTTATGGATTTATCATGCAGAACCCGCAGCGGAAGCAGAAAGGCAATTCACGCGGAGAGGAAGTGATCTCCAACAAACAGATCTATGCCTGGAAAAATGATGGCTTCGATAATATCCGTTACACCAAAAAAAGTGCCTTCCAGGGTGCTTTCCTCGCCAACTTTAAACGCGGCGCGGGTGACAATATGGGTGTGGCCGGTGGTTTGAATGATAATGCCGCCATTCCCGCAGAAGTAACTTCCTTCATGCCCAACGGATTTGGCTTATACAATATGAGCGGAAACGTAAATGAGTGGGTGATGGATGTATACCGCCCTATTACCAACGATGGAGAAGATGATTTCAATCCATTCCGTGGTAACGTTTTCAAAAAAGTAGACATGAGCGGTGGTGCTGGTAACCTGCGCGATGACAAGGGCCGCATTAAAATGGTTCCTGAAGAAGATTCTGCCCTGCGCAGCCGCAGAAACTACCAGAAATCATACGCCACCAACTTCCTGGATGGAGACTCTACCAGTAATGTACTGTACAATTACGGTATCACTACCCTGGTATCTGATAAATCAAGGGTGTACAAAGGTGGTAGCTGGAACGACAGGGCATACTGGCTCAGTCCCGGCGCACGCCGCTTCCTCGAAGAAGACCTGAGTACCAATACACTGGGCTTCCGTTGTGCCATGAACCACTACGGTGCACCAGAATCTACTTCCAAAAAATCACAGACCGGTACGTTCTTCCCGAACCGCCGCAATAAACGCTGATCTCTGATTTCACAGATTAGGATATGATACCGCAGTTCAGAGAAAATCATACCTTAATCAGTGAAATCAACGATAAGGAAAAGGTAGAAATACAGCAAAAGCCATCTCTGAAAAGAGGTGGCTTTTTAGTTAATGAGTGAATGATAGGATGAGTGAATGAGTGAATGTTTTGAAGGGAGTAAATAAGCCGGATACCGTCATTTCGAGCGAGGAGGAACGACGAGGGAGAAATCTCATGTTAATTAGCAGCCATCTTCCTTTGCTGGATGTTTACCATAAGCGAATGATAGCATGATTGAATGTTATTTCATAAGGATTGAATAAGTTTGATAAAAATAATACCGTGAGTATCGCTGACCTATACCATATTTTCAAGCAGCATCCATCTGTAGAAACAGATACGCGAAAACTGAAAAAAGGGGATTTGTTCTTTGCATTGAAGGGCCCCAACTTTAATGGCAATCTCTTTGCCAAACAGGCGCTGGAAGCAGGGGCTGCTTATGCAGTAGTGGATGAAGACATAGATCCTGCAGATACGCGATTTATCAGGGTAGCGGACACTTTGCAAGCCTTGCAGGACCTGGCCCATTACCACCGCAAACAGTTTACCATCCCTTTTATCGGCATTACCGGCAGCAATGGGAAAACCACCAGCAAGGAACTGATTTATGCCGTACTGGCTTCTCACTACAAAACCTATACTACACAAGGTAACCTGAACAACCATATCGGTGTACCACTTACGCTATTGCGCGTTCAGCCTGATGCACAGATGGCCGTGATAGAAATGGGGGCCAATCACCAGAAAGAAATTGAAAGCTATTGTGTTTACACCGAACCTACCCATGGTGTGATCACCAATTGCGGCAAAGCGCACCTGGAAGGGTTTGGCGGAGTGGAAGGGGTAAGAAAAGGAAAAGGCGAACTGTACGATTTCCTGGCAGCTCATGACGGCACCGCTTTTGTGTATGCCGATTATGATTACCTGAAGCCCATGAGCAGGGCGGTAAAACATATTGTACAATACGGACAGCAGGACGGGTTGGTGCAGGGAACCGTCTACGCCAATGAACCATTTCTGGAAGTGATGATTCAGGTGGGTTTTGAAAAGCCCGGCATCATCAAAACACAATTAGTGGGCGATTATAACCTACCCAATATTCTTTGTGCCGTGGTGATCGGAAAATATTTTTCTGTGCCGGAAGAAAAGATCAAAACAGCCATAGAACAGTATACGCCTTCTAACAGCCGTTCGCAATTGGTGCAAAGAGGAACCAACAGTATTGTACTGGATGCCTATAATGCCAACCCTACGAGCATGAGAGCAGCCATCGAAAACTTTGCCAAAATACAGGCTGCCAACAAAGTGTTGATGCTGGGCGGCATGATGGAACTGGGCGAAGATAGCGTGGCCGAACATGAAGCCATTGTAGCCCTCATCAAACAATACCCATGGACAAATGTGGTGCTGGTAGGCGATGATTTTGCCAAAATTACTCATGGTTTTACCTTTTTCCCGGATGCAACCGCAGCGGGCAAATGGTTCAGGGAACAGGGTTTTGAACATACACATTTCCTCATTAAAGGCTCCAGGAGTATGCAGATGGAGAAGATATTATCTGAATAAACTATTGCAATTACTTATTACAAATTTTTATTTCTTATTCCTCCACCTTGCCTTTGTGTGAGATAATTTTTCACACCAAGGCACAAAGGCACGGTTTTTCTCACAGGTATTTGTATCACCACATTTTCTCCTTTTCTGGTTCCCCGAATCAATTTAGTACCTTTGCCGCTGAATCAACAGAAAGTATATGCCGGAGAATAAGAAAAGAAGGTTTTACCTTACCAGTGTGCTCGGTAACCGTTGCCCCAGGTGCCGCGAGGGAAAAGTATTTGACAAAGACAGTGCCTACCAGAAAAACAGCAGTCACATGCATGAGAGCTGCCCTGTTTGCGGACAACCTACAGAAATAGAAGTGGGTTTTTATTACGGAACCGGTTATGTGAGTTATGCTTTGAGTATTGCGGTGCTGACGGCCAGTTTTGTAGCCTGGAAAGTATTGATCGGTGTTACTTTTTCTATCGACGACAACCGTATTTTTTACTGGATGGGATTTGCGTTCCTGCTCCTGTTTATCCTGCAACCGGTATTAATGCGTTTATCGCGGGTATTATGGCTGAGCTGGTTCGTAAAATACGATCCGGAATGGGAAAAACATCCTATCGTAAAACCTGAAAGAATTGTACCTGAGCAAATGAATAACTGGTAACACTTAATAGCGACATTAAAAAAGCGGGAAGAAATCTTCCCGCTTTTTTGTATCAACTATGTGATCTATACTTATAAGTTTACGAATCTTGTCCAGCCTCTCCACCAGTTGGCATCCACACCCGCTGCATCGCAGGCACCACGGAATTTAACCACTGTAAGACCGGCCAGTTTAGGATCGGTGAAACTGGCACCTACCAGGATTGGCTGGTATCCGCTGCTTCCGCCAAATGGCAGAAAATCCGGTACAGCGTAACTGAATGGCGCAATCATTTTAGCATCAGACACATTGGTCAGAACGGTATTACCCATGAAGCTTTCAGAAAAGCGGTTCTGTAATGAATCCCTGTTCCAAAGACTGGTATTGGTTGTAGAAGCAATGAAGGCATAAGAACTGATATCAGTTCCGGAAACTGGTCCGCAACCTGCAATAGTATTGTTTCTGAAACGTACCGTACTATCCTGGATATTCAGCTCCATTGCGCGACCATTTCTTGAATCAACCAGAATACCCTGCGGCCAACCCAGGAAAACAGAATTGAAAATAGAGATTCCTGTATTCCGTCTGATATGCGCACCAGCCAGGTATAAACTGTTACCGCTGTTGGCCAGTGTGGCTCTTGGTCCGATCACTGTCATATTGCTGAATACGGCCCTTGTTTGTGGGGTATTCAGTGAACCACTTGGATCGTTATCACTTTCAAACGCTTCACTTCTTGAGATATCGGCAATCGTAGAATCACGGAGTGCGATACCGAACTGTACTTTACCACTGTAACCATTATCAGTATCAAAATCATCATCCTGTGTTTTGTACGTAATCAGGTGTTTACAGTTAACTGTTCCGCCAAACCACTCAAACGCATCATCTTTTGCATAAGTAACCTGTACATAATCGATCACTGTTTTTCTTCCCACAGCACCCATGGTCAGACTGTTGATCTCTTTATCGGGCTGGTAGGCATAACCGGCATATTCAATGCGTACATAACGCAATACACCTGAGCTATCGTCATCGTTAGGGGTAGCACCACCGCCACAAACACCATCACCAAAAGAATTGTCAATACCACCTTCGATCTGCAGTGTACCTGCACCACCACCGGTTCCGGTATAGGTTGCGTTTACACTGGCTTTACCGAGTAATACAATACCGCCCCAGTCGCCTGAACGTGGTACCGGTGAATTGGAAGTAAATACGATCGGATTATCCTGTGTTGCATCAGCTACCAGCTTTGCACCACGGGTAATCACCAATGCTGCTACGTTGGCACCCTGGTAGTCGCCTTTTACGGTAACACCTGGCTCTACCTTCATGGTAGCGTTATTGACCATGTAAACAATCCCACTCAAAATGTAATTGTTACCTGCACGGAGAACAGTGTCTTTATCAATTCTTCCTTTCAGGGTAATGGTTTGTCCGCCGGTTGTAGGTGGATTGGTAATAACGGTAGTGGTACCGCCATCCATTTCAACTTTCCGACAACTGGTAATGAATAAACCTGCCAGCGCAGTTACCAGAACGATTGACTTTTTCATGATGTATTTGTTTATACTTTTTTAATGGTTGTGTTTCTTATAAAGAATAGCCGAATGTGATACCGATATTGGTTCCTGACCTGCGACTGAGCCTGAAAGGATCTGTTGCTTTGTTCAGGCTGGTATTACCATCCGGATTCTGGTAGAAGTAAAGTGTGTTGTTCAGGATGTCCTGGATATTCAGCTTCAGCTCTGCTTTGTTCTTAGCCAGTTTTTTGGTTAACTGGAAATCAAATACAGGTCTGGATGACTCATAAATATCCGGTTGATCGAGGCTACCCACAAAGGTTACACGACGGCCGATCTGGTTGTACAATACTGTAGCTGTTAAACCTGATTTCTCCAGGTCATACATCAGTGATACGTTTACGAGGTATGGCGACTGACCCTGTAATGGTCTGTCGAGGAACAACTGCGTATCTTTTACCCGGCTATAGATATAAGATCCATTGGCCTGGAAAGTGAAATTTTTGAACGCTTCGGAGAAGTCTAATTTCTTACGGAACTCCAGTTCAAAACCATAGGCATCTGCCGCATCCGGATTTGCGAAGTTGAATACACTGGATCCACCCTGACCGAAGTTGTAGATCATCTCGATAGGTTTATCGAAATGTTTGTAGAAGAGGCCGGCGGTAAATACTTCACCAGACTTCGGATACAATTCATACCGCAGATCAAAGTTGGAGATCTTGGTTCGCTGAATAGTGGGTAATCCCTGTACAGCGGCATTCAATTCAAAATCGTAGTACTGGAAAGTAGCCAGTTCCCGGAACTCGGGTCTTACCACTGTTTGAGAAGCAGAGAAACGGAGATTGGTCTGGTTATTCAGTTTATACGTAGCATTCAAACCTGGCAGGTAATCTCTTACCACACCGCGGTTGTATCTTGGATCAGACACTTTGGTACTACCTACCAGTTGATCATAGTCTTCCATTCTCACACCCCAGATCACCCGTAATTTGGGTCCGAACTGGTTATCGAACTGCAGGTAGGCTGCGTTCAGGATGGTATTTCCGATATAACGGTACAGGTTTCCTTTAATGGCATCAAAGGCGAGTTGATTGCTGGTAACAGAACCATCTCCAAAATTGCTGGCTGCAAAAATGGCTTCGGGTCCCTGTAAACGGATGGCAGCATTATCTCTGGGCAGGTAAATAGAGAAAGGTTTTGCATCAAACAAACGGTCTTTCACCTGCAGCATATAACCTGCTTTCAGGGTTTGTTTGGCACCCAAGGCATTAAAAGTATAAGCCAGATCTACACCACCGGAATAAATATAATCGCTCAGGTTCTGGTAAAAACGGTTACCACTTTTCTGAGACAGTACGTTGGATAATACGGCTGTGTAAGGATTGGAAGCGGCTGAATTATTTTTCAAATAATAAAGTCTGCGCTGGTCAGGAATATAACCATCCAGTAAGGTGAAGGATCCATTCCATTTCAGCTTCAGCACATTCGGTTTCAGGTTATGCTCGCCGCTGATCTGTGAGTTCCAGAAAGTATTCTGTTTGAATCCGAACTCGTAACCACGGGCACTGTCGAGTAAAGCATTGTAGTTATTTTCCAGACCTGTTCTGAGTGTAGTATAATCGGTGGCATTGATATTGAACAGAGTTTTGGCAGAGATCTTATTGTTATTATCGAACTGGTATGCCAGGTTACCGATCGCACCCCATAATACATCGGTGCTGTATTTATCATCTACGAAACTGAAATCCGGTGTAAAAGTACCGTTGCCGATAAAGTTGAACCCACTGTTGGTTCCCTTCTGGTAACGGGCCGAGCGGTTGTAGGTTAATCCGAAGATACCACCCAGTTTACTGCTGCCTTTGGTATTGGCGGTAAATCCACCACTTACCTGGATCTGTCCGTTAAAACGGTTCAGGCCATTGGTTTTGTTGGCGGTCCAGTTGTTTTCGAACTGACTTCCGATAGCTGTTTTCTCAGCACTGCTCAATGCATCAAAAACGGATTTGGTAGTGTAGCTGCCCGGCAGACTGCGGGTACCATCATCGATACCGAGATAGTCTGTTTTACCACCTTTGTATTCGTAAAAATCATGGCCCATTACCTGACTGTTAAAACCGGTACCAACTGAGATATTGAAGAAGTTTTTAGAAGGGATATCGCGTGTATTCACCTGGATCAGACCACCCGCCCATTCGCCCGGCAGTTCCGGCACAAACGCTTTGTTGATCACGATATTATCGATCATGTTGGAAGGGATCAGATCGAAGGAGAAAGCTTTTCTATCTGGCTCTGTGCTACCCAGCTGTACGCCGTTTAACATGGCCAGGTTATAACGCTCGGCCAAACCGCGAACGATCAGGAATTTACCATCCTGGATACTGGCACCCGGTGTTCTTTTCAGTACTTCACCGGTATTTTTATCAGGAGAACGTCTGATGGCTTCTGCAGAAATCACAGAAGCAACGGTATTGGTATTTTTCTGGTAGGCGATCAGGGCGTTTACGGTTTCTCCCTTGGCACTGGCTGATCTGGCGCTGGCGGTAACGGTAACTGCCTGTAAAGCTTTCCCTGCTTCTTCCAGTAACACATTCAGAAACTCTTCCCCATCGGCTTTAGCTACGCTGATATCTTCAATGGTTTTGTCTTTATAACCGATATAAGAAAGAACGATGGTATATTTTTTACCGGCTTCTACCGCTACAGTAAATCTGCCTTCTACATCAGATCTGGTCATTCCGCTGGCGGCTCCTGAAATTTTGATGGTTACACCGGCCAAACCTTCGTTTCGCGCGTTGGTAACCTTTCCGGTAACCCTTGCTTTTTGGGCAGTGGCCTGGAAGGCGATACAAATCAGTAAAAAGAGGGGTAATAATTTCTTCACAACAAGGTCAATTTTATTGTTGCAAAGGTGGTTGGGGTATGTTACGTAATTGTTAAGGGAAGGTTACCTGCGTGTTAACAAAGGGAGGAGGGGGGGGTGGTAGTATAAGGGTGTAAAATAAATGATTCCCAAAAATAGAGATAGCTAAAAAACCTAATTAGATGGTCAGCTTATCGGTCACATCCTGTTTGAATTCATGGTCTTGGGTTCTTGCCAGTTTGCTGAATGGGAAAGTATTTTTCAATACAGATATATAGAGAACATGATTAGCCACCCCTATTGTTAGGGGTTTTATCCACGGTCCGTAAAAATTCCCGGCTGCTCACAGAAGCCACCACCGTCCGATTGAACATTATCCGGAAAACTGTATCCTTCAACTTCTTTAATGAGGTATTCGTGCCAATAAACTGCATGGTCGAATATATTTAACCTCCTACCAAAAAAAGCCCGCCATAAAGGCGGGCAGTACTAATGTGATACATAAGAGCATCGCGTCAAGCGTTCGATGGTTGGTGGTCTTACTGAGCGCCAGGTCGATAGCGTATCGGACGAAATCGTTTAGTGACATGTTTTTGCCAGCGGATACCAGGGCTGCCTGTCTGTGGAGCTCGGAAGGGATACGGACGTTAAAGCTTCCCTTATACATTTTTTCAGGCTCCTTTTCTAATTCTTTACAGGTTTCCAAGTAATCTTCAATAGCCTCTTTAAAAGCATCCTTAAGTTCCTTAACGGTAGTTCCTTCAAAACTCACCAGATCATTGATGCCTAAAATTTTGCCAAAAAAAACTTCGTCTTCGGCACTAAACTGAACACTTGCAAAATATCCCTTGTATTGTAAGATGTCATTCATTTTTAATCTTTCCTTTTTCTTTTAGTGCTCCTACCACCTGTTCTAACTGGTAGCGCTTCATAATCTGTGCAGGGTGGGGTTTGTGAAGAGTGATGATGTGTTTTTGTTCATTAGCGAACTTCCTCCTCGAACCGCCTGTTTTCCCTTTCTTTAACTCTGTGTATCCGAAATGGGCGAGTACTTTTATCAATTCATCCCATGTAAAGTCCTTTGGTCCGGATAGCAATCTGTCTATAAGCTTTTGATTTTGTGACATTGACTTTTGTTAAAACGGTGACCGGCCGAACATAATAAGCCGTGATTCAAAATGTTCTTCTGTGTTTTCATACTTTTCGTTTTAATCTGTTTGCTAATTTGTCTTTGTTAGTCGTTTTTCTTGGTCGCTGTTTTTAGTCTTTGTTATTTGTCGTTTTTGTCTCTTATTAGATATTAATTACTTTTTGACGTTGTTGCTTGACTTTGTTTGATAGACTTTTTTTGACTTTTCTCTTTTTGACGTGTTTGACTGTTTTACTTGACTTTTGTTTTCGTTTTAAGGGTTGATTTGTTTATTTTAATTCTAGTTGTCAGGACGACTTGCAACTATAATTCAGTTGCAAGTTACTATCAAACTGTTTTTGTACAAAATATTTTTTCACTACCTGATAACTAATTGATTATTAATACAAAAATCCCCCAGGGTTACCTAAAAAGACAGACTGTACGACGTGACAGTAGCATCGAGTGTTTTCAGGTTAATCCATAATTTAAAAAGTACCCTGAATTGTGATTCCATGACTTTTGCCGAATTAAATGATAAAATTAGTTTTATCACCAAGGCAGGTCAAGATGTCCATCTGCTGAACCCCTTTACTGGTAAGGGTTTCAGACGATTCGGTGACACCAACTAAGAAATTAGTTAGGTGTCACCGAATGTGTCACCGGAAATATGCTAGATTTTGTAAGTTTTTGTAAAGCCCTAAAATTAAAAAGCTCACAAAATCAATGATTTGCGAGCTTTTGTAACTTTTTGAAAACCAATTTAGCAGAGAGGAAGGGATTCGAACCCTCGATACGGTTTCCCGTATACACACTTTCCAGGCGTGCTCCTTCAACCACTCGGACACCTCTCTGTTTAGGTCGGGATATACGGCCCTTGGACCAGGCCCCCCGTTTTAAGGACTGCAAAAATAGCTTTTCAGCGTTAGCAACCGAATATTTTTTGGGCATTGGCTGTTGTGATGGCCGCCATCTCGGCCGGAGAAAGGTTTTTTACCTCGGCCAAACGGTTCAGAATGAGCTCCAGATAGCTGCTCTCATTGCGTTTGCCGCGGTAGGGTACCGGACTGAGGTAAGGGGCATCTGTTTCGAGCACCAGGTATTCGGGGTCAATTCCTGCCAGCGCATCAGGTAACCCAGCGTTTTTATAGGTTACTACACCACCGATACCCAGGTAAAAACCCATTTTCACTATCTGTGCGGCATCCTGTGCCGAACCACTGAAACAGTGAAAAATGCCTCTTAGCCCTTTGGCAGCAAAGGGTTTTACAGCAGCCAGGGTTTCCGACATGGCTTTGCGTGTATGGATCACAATGGGCAGGTTCCGGTTCAGCGCCCACTGCATTTGCAGGTTGAAAGCTTCGAGTTGTTCGGAGGCAAAGGTTTTATCCCAGTAAAAATCCAGGCCAATCTCTCCCACCGCTACAAAAGCCCTTTTTGCAAGCCATTCTTCCACAATGGCCAGTTCTTCCCTGTAATTGGCTTTTACATAACATGGGTGTAATCCCATCATGGCTATACAAACCCCGGGATATCGTGCTTCGAGGTCCAGCATACCAGGAATGGCATCGCTATCAATGGCAGGCAGGTAAAACCGCGACACCCCTTTATCAAGGGCCCGCTGTATCATGGCGTCCCGGTCGGCATCAAATTCTTCGGAATAGAGGTGGCAATGGGTATCTATCAGGTTCATGAGGCAAAATTCCTCCTAAAAACGATACAAACCCAATCAGTGGGCTGGCCATTGGTTTTTTGCGGGATAAAATACTAAAATCCAATGGGTTGTCGTTTAGATAGCTGGTGGCTATCCTACTCAGATAGCGCATCAGCCAACCAATACCAAACACTGTTTTTATAGGGTACGGATTAAAAAAAGTGCCGGTGTTTCCACACCGGCACAGTCGTTTATAATCAGTTAGGTTAATGTGCTGTGGGAATCGTCTTGAATACATACCCTTCTTTACTGAAATACGCCAACACCCGCGGCAGTGCATATTGCATCCTGTTCCAGGCTTTGGTGCTATCATGAAAAACGATGATGGAGCCGGGTTTACTATGGTACACCACATATCCCAGGCAGGCTTCGCCGGTGAGCTGCTCATCAAAATCGGCACTGAGCACATCCCACATAATGGTTTGTAGTTGCGGATACTTGTTTTTTAGTTTTTGCTGCTGGCTGCGTTTGATACGCCCATACGGTGGACGGAACAGATCAGAATGGATGAGCGTAGCGGCCTGTTTCACTTCATTCCGGTACACTTCATCGCTCACTTTCCATCCGTTTACATGGTGCTGGGTATGGTTACCAACCGCATGCCCTTCGGCAAGGATCCGCTGGTAGATATCGGGATAAGCAGCTACATTTTTACCAATGCAAAAAAAAGTGGCTTTGGCACCAAAGCGCTGCAGCTGATCTAATACATAGGGCGTAGCCGTTTCGTGCGGACCATCATCAAATGTGAGATACAGTATTTTCTCCCGCCCCGGGATCCGCCAGGTCAAACCAGGATACAACCGGCGCAACCACCAGGGTGTTTTGATGAGATACATGGCGCAAAGATAAGGGAGGGGATGGCGAACAGACGAATATCGAACAGAGGAACAGATGAACAGACGAAGGAAGGCGGAAATGAGTAAAAGATCTTCCCTTCGACATTCGATATTCCCTGTTCGATATTCGATATTCCCTATTCCTCCGTTCCTTGTTCATCTGTTCAGCTGTTCGTCTGTTCATTTCCTATCTTTGCCCCATGAGTAAGAAAGTACGCGTACGTTTTGCCCCCTCGCCTACCGGGGGACTGCATTTGGGTGGGGTGAGAACGGTGTTATTTAACTACCTGTTTGCCAAACAGCGGGGAGGGGATTTTATTTTACGTATTGAAGATACCGACCAGGGACGTTTTGTGCCCGGGGCAGAAGAATATATTCTGAACACTTTACGCTGGTGTGGATTGGAACCCGACGAGAGTCCGGTGCATGGGGGTCCTTATGCCCCTTATCGGCAGAGCGAACGCAAACCCAGCTATCGCCAGTATGCAGAGCAACTCGTAAGAGCGGGCTATGCCTATTATGCATTTGATACACCGGCCGAACTGGAAGAGATGCGGATTCGTTTTAAAACGGCTGAAAATCCTTCTCCCCAATATAACCAGCAGATCCGTGAGCAGATGCGCAACTCATTAACCCTGGATGCTGCTGAGACGCAGCGTTTATTGGCAGAAGGAACAGCGTATGTGATCCGTATTAAAATGCCTGATAATGAAACCATCCGTTTCACAGATATGATCCGCGGGGAGGTTTCCTTCCATACTTCACAGGTAGATGACAAGGTTTTATTGAAAGCCGATGGTATGCCCACATATCATCTCGCTGTGGTAGTGGATGATTATGCGATGAAGATCACCCATGCATTCCGTGGCGAAGAATGGCTGCCCTCGGCACCCGTTCACTTACTGGTATGGAAATATCTGGGATGGGAATCTGAGATGCCGGAATGGGCACATTTACCCCTGATCTTAAAACCTGATGGCAATGGCAAGCTGAGCAAACGCGATGGCGACAGACTGGGGTTCCCGGTATTTGCTATGGACTGGACCGATCCCAAAACCGGCGAAACTACTATTGGATTTAAAGAAAGAGGATTTTTACCCGAAGCTTTTGTGAACCTGCTGGCCATGCTGGGTTGGAACGATGGTACGGATAATGAGATCTTTTCTTTACCTGAACTGATAGAGAAGTTTTCGATTGAGCGTGTACACAAAGGTGGCGCCAAGTTCGATTATGAAAAAGCCAAATGGTATAACCATGAATGGATAAGGAAGTTAGGAGTTGAGAGTCTGGAGTTGGGAGTTAGGGCGGAATTTGAGAAGAAGGGAATCCGTATTGCCGATGAGGATCCATTGTTATCGAAAGTGATAGAACTGGTGAAAGACCGTTGTACACTGTTGCCTGATTTTGTGCAGCAGGGTAGTTTCTTTTTTCAGGCACCGGCTACTGTTGAAGTAGACGCCATCAAACCCAAATGGGACGATAAGAAAAACCTGTTTTTTACCGAACTGATCAGGGCCTACGAATTAAGCAGTACCTGGGAAGCACAGGGGCTGGAAAATGAATTCAAGGAACTGGCCGCTGCCAATCAGTTGAAACCGGGCGAGCTGATGTTACCTTTCCGCATCATGCTGGTGGGTGGAAAATTCGGACCCGGTGTATTCGATATTGCTGCATTGATAGGTTTACATGAAACGGTTAACCGCATCAAACATACCCTGGGTCTCTTGCAATAATTGTAATTCTATTTAACTGCGCCTCAGCGCCTTTGCGTGCAAATACCATCGCAAAGTTGCTGAGGCGTCTTTTTTTTCTATCTTGGTACAAATCTTTCCCGATGAAGGCCTTATCCAGACCGGTATACATCATTGGCATTTTTGCGTTGATCAAATTGCTGATCCCCTTTGTACTCATCCACCCCGGGTTTGAATTGCACAGAGACGAGCTACTCTACCTTGCCGATGCAGATCATATGGCATGGGGTTATATTGAAATGCCGCCTTTACTGGCCGCACTGGGCTGGTTAAGCAAACTGGCCGGTGGTTCGGTTTACACGGTTTATTTCTGGAGTGGTTTATCCGGTGCTTTAACGATGATAGTAGTGGGCAAAATAGTGTTAGCCTTAAAAGGAAACAGTACAGCGCTGTTCTTTGCCTGCCTCGGTTTTCTTTGTGCAGGTTTTCTGCGGATGCATATCCTCTTTCAGCCTAATTTTCTGGATGTGTTTTTCTGGACACTGAGCAGCTACTATATTATCTGCCTGATCAACTCTCCGCACAAAAAATATTTCTACTACCTGGGAATCTGTTTTGGATTGGGAATACTCGGTAAATATTCTACTGCTTTTTATATACTCGCATTTACTGCAGCCCTTTTACTTACGCAACAGCGTAAATGGTTATTGAACCCTCATTTTTACTGGGCGATGTTGTTGGGCGTACTGGTGTGCTTGCCTAACCTGTATTGGCAATACATCCATCATTTTCCCGTGTTGCACCACATGAACCTGCTTACCAAACAGCAGCTGCAATTTAACAGCCGAACAGATTTTATGGTGGATCAATTACTCATGCTCCTGCCCGGCTTTTTTATCTGGATAGGCGGACTATGGTATATACTGATGAAACAAGAAGGAAGGAAATACATGCTGATTGCATTTATCTATATGGGCATCATCGGCCTCTTATTATACTTTAATGGAAAAGGATATTATGCCGCGGCCATTTATCCAACCCTGGTAGCGTTTGGCGGCATCTGGCTTTCAGGATGGATGCGCGGAAAATATGCCGTCTGGATCGGTGGCACCATGGCAACCCTTATGCTGGCATTTACGCTGTTGATACTTCCCATCCTGATTCCTTACCAGTCGCCCGAGAAACTGGCAGCCACTTATCAGAGAATGGGCATCGGGGGAAGTCCTATGTTACGTTGGGAAGATCATCAGCAACATTCATTACCGCAGGATTTTGCCGACATGATTGGCTGGAAAGAAATGGCCGATAAAACAGCAAAGATTTACCACAGTTTGCCCGATTCTGTAAAAAAGCAAACCATGATCTATGGCGACAGTTATTCGCACGCAGCTTGTCTGAGTTTTTACAGAAAGCCTTTAGGCCTGCCGGAGATCTATAGCGATGATGCCAGTTTTCTATTCTGGTTACCCGATCAATTCAACTACCGGTATTTTTTATTCGTAACAGATGAGCTACCTGATGCCGATGATAGCTTTTTCAATCACTGGGGAAAAAGAGAGATCCTGGACTCTGTTACCAACCCACTATCCAGGCAGTACAGAGACAAGATCATCCTCTACAGCGCCCCCGACGATTCCGTAAAAGTGATCGCCGAACGCAATATCAAAGCAGGCAGGAAACAATTCAATCTTCCCTGAAATCAACTAAAAGGACCGGGTAGTATAACAAGTAACCCCCACTCCTAACTCCTAACTTTTAACTATTAACTTTTAACTCTCCCCCTACCCCTGTTTCTCCATCATCTCCATCACCGGCAGCCAGTGAGATGCATAGAGATCCTGCAGGTGTTGTTTATCTGCTGCTTCCAGGGTAACTAAGTGATCGGTGTTGAGTGATACATGTTCCGGTGTTCTGATGCCAGGAATTACCGTAGAGATCTCGGGATAACTGAGGATATAACTCAGGGCCAGTCCGGATGCGGTGGTATTGTATTTTTCACAGAGTGGCCAGACCTGTTCTTTCAGGATCTGTAAAGTGGCTTCTGTAATGGGTGGCACTACCCGGTAACTCCGGTGATCATCGGCCGTAAAAACCGTATCGGGCTGGATCTTTCCGGACAGGAGTCCAAACTGCAAAGGCATACGGGCAATGATTCCATAACCACTGGCAGCCGCTTTGGTTAAGATGGGTAAGGCTTTCTGGTTAATCAGATTGAATACGAGTTGAAAGCCCTGTCCCAGGTGATGTTCAAAAAAGAAATCCGCTTCCGGGAAAGGGTTAAACGTGATAAGCGAAATACCCCAATACCGGATCTTGCCCTGCTGCTGCAACTGTTGCATGGCTTCAATACATTCACCGTTCTCGAGATGATGCATGCACGCCACGTGCAGGTGATGAAAATCGATATGATCGCGTTTCAGTCTTTGCAGGCTGGCATCGCAGGCTTTGATCACATAGTCTTTGGTGTAATTGAGTTCGATGGTATTGTTGGCACCGATGGTCTGTCCCACTTTGGAAGCGATGAGTACATCTTTACGGTTACCGATGACTTTACCCAGCAGCTCTTCTGAATGACCCAAACCATAAAAATCGGCGGTATCAAAAAAGTTGATGCCGGCATCCAGGGCCTTGTGCAAGGCGGCAATGGAAACCGTATCGTCTGATGGTCCCCAGCCAATGGGTGTATTACCTACAAAAGCGGCACCGCCAATGGCCCAGGTACCAAATCCGATCTCACTTACAGTAAGGTCGGTGTTTCCAAATTTCCGGTAGTTCATTGATTCGTCTGTTAGTAGTGTAAACCTAAGTACAATTGAACTATTTTTACAGCATTATTCCTGTTTAATTGAGCGATATGCAAAGACCGATCCGTGTTTTAGTTGCCAAAGTTGGACTGGATGGCCACGACCGTGGCGCCAAAGTAATTGCCACCGCTTTGCGGGATGCGGGCATGGAAGTGATCTATACCGGCTTACGGCAAACCCCGGAAATGGTGGTAAATGCCGCCCTGCAGGAAGATGTGGATGCCATTGGCATCAGTATATTGAGTGGCGCCCATATGACCGTGTTTCCGAAAGTCATGGCTTTCATGAAAGAAAAGGGAATGAATGATGTGTTGGTTACCGGCGGCGGTATTATTCCTGAAGAGGATATGAAAGAATTACATGCGATGGGTGTGGGCAAACTCTTTGCACCCGGGGCCGCTACCGCAGATATTGCTGCTTATATTACTGACTGGGTAAAAGTTAACCGGAATTTTTAGAAAGCTGCTGTTACAAAATATAGCTTGCAGCTAATCGCAGCTCCACCCTGCTATACACTATCTGTCGAACCATTTTTTAAAGGCTGGCGCTTTTTCCCGGCTGATATCCACTTCCATTTTCAGCGGCGCTTTCAGGAATACAGATAGTTTCTGGTTCTCGTGCGGTTTTACACTCTGTATGGCATTGATATGGATAATACTTTGCCGGTTAGCACGGTAAAATAGTTTGGGATCCAGCAGTTCTTCTATGTCTTCGAGAGTGGTATAATCCAGGATATATTTATCACCGGCAAACGTATACAGGTAATTCAGGTTATCGCGCATAAAACAGGCAATATCCCTTGTATCTACCGGAATCCAGTTATTGCGCACATTCACTATAAATTTTTCTTTATACAATGATGCCTGTGGTGCTGCAAGGTTAGCCATCAGCTGTTGCATATCTACTGGGAACTTAGCATTTCCACTCAGCAGGTTGCGGTATTTTTCAATGGCATTCTTCAGATCTGTTGTATCAACCGGTTTTAGCAGGTAATCAATCCCGTTCACTTTAAAAGCGCGGATGGCGTATTCATCATACGCAGTGGTAAAGATGACCGGACATTTCAATGTAAAATGATCAAAGAGTTCAAAACTCACCCCATCACTCAGCTGTATATCCATAAAGAGCAGATCGGGTTCGGCGTTCTGCATAAACCATTTTCTGGCGGTTTTTAAACTGGGAAGCATCTCCACAATGGTAATATCATCTGCCACATCGGCAATCTTGTTAGCCAGCTCTTTGGCAATCAGTTGTTCATCTTCAATGATCACAGCCTTTATCATATCAGCGGAATTTTAACGGTGAAATAGTGTTCGTCCTCTTCAATCAGCATGGGACGGTCTGAAAGATATTTATATAATGACAGGAGATTATCAAGTCCCTGTTTGTTACTGGTGTCAACAAAAGATTTTTTCTGCAGATTATTCTTCACGAGCAGATAGCCATCTTCCACAAACAACTCAATCACCAACGGAGTTTCCTCATCCACAATATTGTGCTTGATGGCATTCTCGATCAGGTTCTGTAACGTAACCGGCACGATCTTCTGGTGCATATATTCTTCCTCGATCCGCAAATTCACTTGTAGCCCTTCATTAAATCTTGTTTTCTGCAAACTGATAAATGTCTGGATAAAGCGGATCTCATCTTTCAACGGAACCAACTCACTGTCTTTACTCTGCAGGATATAGCGGTAGATCCGGCTCATCCCATCCAGGAACTCACCTGCCAGTTTCTGGTTAATACGGATCAGGCTGCTTAAAGAAGTGAGGGAGTTAAACAGGAAATGCGGATTCAGGTGCTGTTTCAGGTTCTCGTACTGCACTTGTGTTTTTTCCTTTTCCAGTGTCTGGGCCTTGGTCTGTAATTGCAGGATCTCCCTTTCTTTCTCTATCCGGAAACGGTAGAACACATATAAGAGTGATGTTATTACCACAGCAACGATCAATATAAACCACCAGGCTTTGTAAAAAGGCGCATTCACATGTAAGGGAATACTCACCACAGAACTGTTCACATCCCCATAGGTATCCAGCGATTTTACCTTGAACACATAATTGCCGCCGGGAATATTGGTATAACTGGCATAACGCCTGCTACCGGCATTTACCCAATCCTTATCAAACCCTTCCAGCATATAGGCGTACTGGCGGTTATCTGACTGACTGAAATCCAATACCGTAAACTCAAAAGTGAACATGTTTTCGGTAGCACCCAAACGGACCCTGCCTTTTCCTTTCAGCTCCTGCTGGTAATAATATTCTTTGTCTTTTACACGGAAAGAAGTGATGGTAATAACAGAGTCTTTTTCTTTTTCGCGCAGCGATACGGGATCAAATGAGTAGTAGCCGCCATAAGTAAGCACCTGCAGTTTGTTGCCATTAACGGTGAGATAAATACCATCTGCCACCGTTTTCATCACATCATTACTCAACAGCAGACTGTTCACACGTTGTGTGCGTTGGTTGACCATGCAGAGAGAAGAATTGGTGGTGAACCAGATCGTACCATTCCAATCCTGCCGGATCGCATACACCACATCTCCCCTCAAACCATCCTGCAAACTATATACTTTGACCACGGCGGGTTGCGGTTTGGTGATATTGATCTGTATCAACCCATCGTCCGATCCTGCCCATACCATACCGTTTCTGTCGGCCAGCAGCGCTGTGATCGTATTGCCAGCCTCTACATTTTGAGAGGCGTAAAAAGCATACCCGCTGAACTTTTCCGTTTGCGGATCATAAAAAGCAAGCATACCCGCTGGACCACCAATCCATACACGTCCATAACTATCTGCTGTAATCGCAGTGATGTTATTAGACGTAAGCGACTGTTTATTTTTTGGGTCATGATAAAAATGCGCATACTTCCGGGTTATCGGATCGTAGCGAAACACGCCATTACGCGTACTGGTTATCCAGATATTCCCTTTTGCATCTTCCGTAATATTATTGTAGTGGTTAGAGCCTTTTGGCAGTTGCGAACCGGTCGGCTGATCCATCAGCACCAGCTTCTCCTGTTGTGTATCATACTGATAGATATAATCCCTCGATACTACCCAAACCTTTCCCTTACTATCTTTCAGAATTTTAAAAACGGAAAGAAAAGGCTCTTCGCCCGGCATCAGTTTTACCGGAAAATGACGATCAAGCCCTGTTTTTTTGTTTTTTACGTGAAATCCATCCGCCAGCAAAGTAGCTACATAGATATGCTCTTCATCTTCTACCAGATCGCGGATATAATAGAACTGTTTGTTGTCTGTTTTACTAACCGGCACTTCTGTAAAACGGAACTTACTCTCCCGGGGCTGTATACGGGTCAATCCCCACTCGTGCATTAACCAGATATTATTGTGTTTATCGGTGGCAACATCATAACAAAGAATGGTGGGTATATCGTTCTGATGCACCGGATCATCTGCATAAAAACTGAACTGTTCTGTCTGTTTGTTAAAAATGCCCAGTCCGCGGTCGTTACTGCTGATCCATAATTCTTTGGCCGAACGCACCCTGATACCGGAAATGATATTGGTTGTATATTTTTTCGGTTCAGCATAATTGATCTTATAATTCTTCCACTGGCCCGTTTGTATATCATACCGACTCAGTCCACCGGCCCAGGAACCTAACCAAAGCTGGTCCCCATCCAGTGCCACCGAAATAAAATCATCATCCCTGAAAACAGTTGTCTGCAAAGGCTGGCTGCGAATGGGCTCGAGTTCTTTGCTAGCCGTAGTAAAACGAAACAAACCATAATACGTTCCCAGCCACAACACACCGTGATCGCCCTCAACGGCAGTACTGATGGTAGTGGCGGAGAAGATTTTACTATCCGGCATCAGCCGCTTAGGATCCGTTAATTTGTCATAAGCCGTGTAGGTTCCGCTAAGGGTATTCAATTGCCAGAGCCCTTTTTGTTTGAGGCCCACCCATACCTCGTTAGCATGATCTACCAGCAACATCGAAATAACTGCCGGTACCGTTTTACCATTGATGCGTACGGGATAGTTGCGGAAAGTGCCGGTAGCAGGATCAAAGCAGCTGACACCCCCTTTTTCCAGGCCGATCCAGATCTTACCATCTTTACCTGCAGCCAGCTGTAATATATTGTTATCGGGTAAGCTATTGGTATCGTTGGGTTGTTTATGGTAATTGCGGAAAGTATACCCATCATAGCGGTACAAACCATCTGCCGTACCGATCCAGATAAACCCCTGATCATCTTTCAGAAAACAGCGCACCATGCGGCTGTAAAAACCGGTAGAACCATCAAAGTTGGTAATCTTCAGATCGCGCGGAAGCTGGGCATGGGCAGTTGCACACAATAGCAGGCTTACGAATAACCAGTAAAAAATATCAGGAAGTCTACCCTTTTGTTTCTGCATGTACATCCGGTTTGTGCCTGTTCTACAGGATTAGACAAACAAAATACATAAAACCGCAGGCTTAGAAAAGAACGATACACGAAAAAGGGTAAAATTAAAAGGAAGCGTAGCAAAAACACATCGAAGTGTTGGCCATTAGCCCTTGCCGATACCGGCAGCTGCTTTGATCATGGTATCGGATAACATGGCATAACAGGTAATCCAGGCTTCAGCCGTTTCATCGGTCCAGTCGGTACCCAAACCCTTTTGCATGGTCCATAACAGGGCATCTCCTACCAGCTTATAATGGCCGGGACGCACCCCATATTCCACATGGCGGATGGCCAGCTGTTTGATCTCTTCAGTTACCGTTTCCGGTTTATCCAGCCGGGAAATGACCAGGCTGAGCATATCCACCAGTTTGCCATATTGCGCAGACATATCGCCTTTGAACATGGCACGGAGCGAGGGCAACTGCTGAAACAGTCTTCCATAAAAAACCTCTCCGATAAATTTCGGATCAATTTTCCGGAACAGTTTCCAGCTATTCTTTACCAGTATCATTTGCCGCTCAGTCATTGGGGGTGTTTTGCGTTAGCAGAAATCAGGTGTAAAGAAACTAAATGATCCTGTATAAAAACCGTTTGCAAAAATTTCTTTTCGGCCGGCACCCAACAGCAAGTTATCCCGCTCTAAAAACGGGATAACAGGATTTTCACAGGATGGATCGCATTAAGCAGCTTCCTGCATCTCTTCTGCAGCAGCGATCATGGCGTTGGCCAGGGTGGTGTAACAAAGTACCCAGGCTTCTTTTACTTCTTCGGTCCAGTGTTCTGCCAGTCCTTTCTCAAGTGTCCAGAGCAGCGCTTCTCCCACAATAGAATAATGTTCCGCTTTTACGCCGTACTGCACATGCCCTTTGGCCAGTTTGGCTACTTCGTCAATGATATCTTCCAGCTTATCCAGCTTATTGATCACATACCCGATCATCGTAAGCAGTTTTTTAGATTGTTCCGCTACGGGTGTACGGAACATGGCACGGATCGGCGGGGCGATCTCGAATAAGCGGTTATAAAATAAGCCTCCTACGGTTACCGGGTCGAGCGATGCTACCATGCCCCAGGTATTTTTTACAAGTGTGATCTGATGGTTGGTCATTGTGTGGATTTATAATGATGAAAAATTATTGTATGAAATGAACATAGATGCCCTGCTCTTTCGCGATAGCCGTATTCAGGTCAATCAAAGATTGGCTCTGCGTAGCCACCGGTGATGCCGGCAGGAACCAATGATTGATATAATAGGAACTGGCAGCAATACCGAGGGTAACATATACGGCCGTTATATACTGCGCAAATGGGGTAAGGGGATTTTTTGTCATGGTTGTTTTGTTTTGACAGGACAAATCTGCTGCGATAAAGTGGCGGGTAAAAATGTAAGTGGGTGAAGGATGGTGGAATTGTAATGAAGCGGGGAATTTGGGGAATGAAGCGGGGACCTGAGGCGGGAGTTGTGAGTAGTGAGTGGTCAGTAGTGAGTTTGCTTGTGTGTATAATAGATGACTTTGGGTGCATTAGTTAAAAATATAAGCATATAGTATCAGCCTTCCCGGGATTGGGTATGTAGATATACGGTTCGTTGGGGTTTGGGCTCACTTCATTAAAAACTTACTGCGTGTGGGTGTAGTATGTTTTGTACATGGATTTGCAAAATCAAATTTTGCATCCGAAATATTCAAACATGCAAATAAAAAAACACACAATGAACCTGATCAAAAAAATCGGATGGAAAAAAATGCTGCTGGCGGGTGCGATTAAATTAACGATTAGCCTGCTGCTTTTCTCCTGTACCAAAACGGTTACCAACACAGAGGCTGCCGGTAATGCAGCACCCACTCCTATCCAGGTAGGTACAACAGGCGCCAATCCTGAAACTACTCAAATTGTTTACCTGCCCAATCCAACCGGTGGCAATCAGCTGAAAGCAGTATTATATATTCCTTCCACAGCGGTTCCCGTACCGGCGGTAGTGGTAATGCACGGTAGCGGCGGCTTATGGAGCAGCACCGATAGTACCAATACAAAAATGGCTTCGCAGTTCAAAGGTTGGATCGACTCGTTCAGAGTACATAAGATTGCTGCGCTGTTTGTAGACAGTTATACGGCCCGTGGCACCAAGACCTTTCATAATATGGTGCCGCCCAACAGTTTGCCGATTGCGGCAGAATTTGTCAGGCCCAGAGATGCCTATGCCGGGCTTGCCTATCTGCGCACACTTACGGTAAAAATCATCCCCAACAAAATCGGTCTCTTAGGTTTTTCGCACGGTGGAACCACCGTTTTAGGTACGATGGTAGATGCGGATGCAGTAGCTAAAAGTACTGCCTGGTCGCAGATCAGTGCCGGTACTACGTATACCAATAATGTATTGGCTCCTGCCGGCAAACCCGCAGAAGGTGGATTTGTGGCAGCCGTATCTTATTATCCCGGCGCCGCCATGTTCAGTTATTTTGGCAAACCCGGTACACCCAGCGATGGTAAGTATGTTACCTATGCACCCATGCTGATTCATGCTGCAGGTGCTGACCCCTTATTTACCGGCACTTATACCAACTGGGATAACAATACACAAATCAGTTCTTATGATGGATTGATCCAGAAAGCACAACTAAACCCGGCTTCGGCTCCCATCACCAAACAAGTATATAGTGGGGCCGAACATGGATTTGACGGAGAAACAGCAGCCGGTACCGACGCCAACGCATCTGTTCTGGCGCGGGCACGTAGCATTGCTTTCCTCAAACAGTATTTATACAATTAATCCCCCTCATTCCTATCCCGGAAGACCAAAGCCTGTCGAAAGACAGGCTTTTTGTATGATATACTACGATTATGCTTGTGGTGAAAAAAAATATCATACTTCCGGCAAACGAACCCGATTCTTTTTAGAGAAAATCCGGACAGCTACCACTATACAAACACAGATAAAAAGACCCAGGTTGTATTCAATACCCCATTTCTTAAGTAGTATATAAATCACTCCGCCAATAGCACAGGCAGTGGCATAGAGTTCCCCTCTCTTTAGCAGGTCGGGTTTTTCTCCGCATAAAATGTCTGCCAGCAGTCCGCCAAAAGTAGCCGTAATTACTCCCATGATGATCGCATAGCCATCATTGATATTGTAAGAGATGCTACGTTCGATACCGGTTACGGTGAACATACCCAGGCCAATGGCATCGGTAAAAAAAATGGTGCGCCGGAAACGGATCTGGTCGGTACGGAAAAAGGAAACGATGATAACAGCACTCACTACCAGTGCCAGTGCCAGATAATCATTGATCCAGTTTACCGGGCGTGCCCCGATCAGCAGATCGCGGATGGTACCTCCGCCATAGGCTGTTGCAAAAGCAATCACGGTACCGCCAAAAATATCCATCTGGTGAGTACGGGCTTTGAGTGCGCCGGTACCGGCAAACACAAAAATACCCGAGTACATGATAACCTGGATCAGATTCATACCTCAAAATACAAAAGAAGGTGGATCCTTTTACAGAAGTTTTGAACAGCTTCGCAAAGAAAACCCCGCCAATTGGCGGGGCCTCTTTTTCTGATCAACTGTACTATGAAAAATCAACAAGTCAGGAAAGCAGCATAATTTCTTTACTGCCCGCCGGAATAATATTACCCAGCACATCTACCAGGTGACGGCTTTTTTCCTGCAGCGAAGCAGGATTCATATCTATTTGCATACCCGTTACCAGCGGTTTACGGATCTTTTTGACAGGTTTGGCTTTTACGGCAATCAACAGGTTGGTTGATAATTGAATTCTGTGTTCCATATAATTATGTGTTTTTGTATTTGATGATGCAAATCTCCACATTCGTCATTCCTTACTAAAACTTACCTGTGTTAAGCAGCCTGATCAGCTGTTGAACCGGGTAAAACCGGCAATGAAGCGATGGGGCATCCGCTACTCCATTTCAACCTCATCGAAATGAACAGAGCTGCTTACCTTTGGTGCAAACTTGCTATTATGTACCATACTTTACTAACTACCCTCGAAAACCACATCTTTACCATTACCATTAACCGCCCCGATAAACTGAACGCGCTGAACAAGGAAGTGTTTGCGGACCTCAACAAAGCGCTGGACGAAATATATAGTAACCCTGCCATCCGTTCTGTCATCATTACCGGTGCCGGACCTAAGGCATTTGTAGCAGGAGCCGATATCAGTGAATTCAACAGTTTAACCGTAGCGGCCAGTAAGGCATTGGCCAAAGCCGGACAGGATACTTTTTTCAGGATCGAAAACTCACCCAAACCCATCATTGCCTGTGTAAACGGTTTTGCGCTGGGTGGCGGATGCGAACTGGCCATGAGTTGTCATTTCAGGATCGCATCAGAGAATGCCAGATTCGGTCAGCCGGAAGTAAACCTGGGATTGATACCCGGTTACGGCGGCACACAAAGGCTGGTACAGCTGATTGGTAAAGGAAGAGCACTGGAACTACTGATGAGTGGCGGCATGCTGGATGCCACTGCCGCTTTACAATATGGATTGGTGAACTATGTAGTGCCGCAGGAAGAATTGCTCGCCAAAGCAAAGTCGATACTGGACCTGATCAATACCAAGGCCCCGATTGCCGTTGGCAAATGTATAGAGAGTGCCAATGCCGTGTTTGATGAAACCAAAAACGGTTACGAAGTAGAAGTAAATGCTTTCGGTGATTGTTTTGGTACAGAAGATATGAAAGAAGGAACTGCAGCATTCCTCGAAAAAAGGAAAGCGGTATTTACGGGTAAATAAAGAGCTACTGCCTGCAGGGAACCAGCAGGCAGCTGAGCACTTATTTTTTGATTATGGTTTTGATTTCTTCTGCCACCGGATGTTCTGCCGTAAATGTTAAGCCCATCAACTTCGCCATTGTTTGGGCAAACTGTTTCTGGTAAAGCAGTCCTTCCGTTTTTACTTCACCCAAAGCAGCTGTATTGGGTCCCATGGCAGCAAACCAGATCTCATGTGAATCCTCTACGGAAGTTCCGTGTGCATTCCATTTTGATTTTATTTTATCGCCCCTGCCATGATCTGTGGTAAACAGGATAGTAGTTTTATTACGGTATTGCGGATCACTCTGAACAAAATCCCAGATCTCTTTCAACCAGCTATCTACCCTATGGGCTGCATCCAGGTATGAACGGTATTCCCGTGCATGCGCAAACTCATCCGTTTCACCATAGCCGATAAAAAGCACTTTGGGTTTACGTGTTTTCAGGTACTCCATGGCTCCATAGTGCGTAAACACATCAAAACACTCATCCGGCCAGGCCCTATGCGAATGATCCAGCATGGTATTGAGCAGTTGTTCATTGGCCGTGGGATTCTTGCCCCCAAAATGCTCATAGGCGGCCACCACCGGCACGCCGCTTTTCTGTTCGAGTAGAATCCGGTTAAACACGCCCCACGCACCAAACGCAGCTACTTTTCCTTGCAGCCCGGGTTGTTGATTAAAGAATGAAAGAATGGTGGTATTGGGATTATCGGGGTAACCATTGCTTTTAATGGCTGTATCCACATACCCGCACATAATTTCGCTGTACCCCGGATAAGAGATACGATAGGGATTAGACACTTCTACTTTGTTATCCAGCCAGCGGTTGCCGTAAACCTGCCCCTTATTGGCAAAGGTATTCCAGAAAAAAGGCATTAATTTTTTACGGCGTTCCCCGGCATCTTCCGACCAGAAGCGGGAAAATATCCGAAAACTGTCTTTTTGGTTATAGGCTTTATCTGCTGCCAGCACAGGATCCATCCCACCAAATAATTCCTGCCAGCGAAAACCATCTGTCGTAATAATGATAAGGTTTTCCGTTTGTTGCGCATGTGTTATTAACCAGCTGTTCAGCAAAAAAATGGTCCATAAGATTCTTTTCATATACCGCAGTTATTGGTGAAAAATACCAAAATATGATGAAAGTGAGGCGTGAATTGTCAGTGGTGAGTTGTGAGTATCTTCTCCCTACTCACAACTCACCACTCACCACTCACGTTTCCCCCCAGACACTTACCTTTGCAAAACCAACGAAAAATGATCGTCAAACCTCTAAACTCAAGATAATGGAATACCGTATCGAAAAAGACACCATGGGCGAAGTGCATGTACCCGCCGACGTGTATTGGGGAGCCCAGACCCAGCGCAGTATCGAAAATTTCAAGATCGCGCAGGATATCAATAAAATGCCCAAAGAGATCATCAAAGCATTTGCCTACCTGAAAAAAGCAGCTGCGTTAACCAACCTGGATGCCGGTGTATTACCCAAAGAAAAAGCAGAATTGATCGGACAGGTTTGCGATGAAATCCTGGAAGGAAAATTAGACAGCCAGTTTCCACTGGTGGTTTGGCAAACCGGTAGCGGTACCCAGAGTAATATGAATGTGAATGAAGTAGTGGCTTACCGTGGTCATGTAATCAAAGGGGGGGCTCTGACCGACAAGGATAAATTTCTGCATCCGAATGATGATGTGAACAAATCACAATCGTCCAACGATACCTTTCCAACTGCCATGCACATTGCAGCCTATAAAATTCTGCTGGAGACCACTATTCCCGGTATTAAAAAATTAAGGGATACACTGGCACAGAAAAGCAAGGATTTCATGCATGTGGTAAAAATCGGCCGTACGCATTTTATGGATGCCACGCCGCTTACCCTTGGTCAGGAGATCAGCGGTTATGTGTCGCAATTGGATCATGGTCTGAAAGCGATTAATAATACCCTCGCTCACCTGAGCGAACTGGCACTGGGCGGAACGGCTGTTGGTACCGGCATCAACACACCCAAGGGCTATGATGTAAACGTGGCCAAACATATTGCCAACCTTACGGGTTTGCCTTTTGTAACGGCTGAAAATAAATTTGAAGCACTTGCCGCACACGATGCCATTGTGGAAGCCCATGGTGCTTTAAAAACAGTGGCAGTTAGTCTGATGAAGATTGCCAACGATATCCGTATGCTGTCTTCCGGTCCCCGCAGCGGTATCGGCGAACTGTTTATCCCCGATAACGAACCGGGTTCTTCTATCATGCCGGGTAAAGTAAACCCCACCCAGTGCGAAGCATTAACCATGATTGCGGCACAGGTAATGGGCAACGATGTGGCCATCAATATCGGTGGTGCTACCGGCCATTTTGAACTGAATGTATTTAAACCGGTCATGATCTACAATTTCCTGCACAGCGCCCGTTTGATCGGCGATGGTTGTGTAAGCTTCAATGATAAATGCGCCGTAGGACTGGCACCGATCGAAGCCAATATCAAAAAACACGTTGATAACAGCCTGATGCTGGTTACTGCCCTTAATACCAAGATTGGTTACTACAAAGCAGCCGAAATTGCACAGACTGCACATAAAGAAGGAACTACACTGAAAGAAATGGCCGTGAAGCTGGGCTATCTTACTGCTGCGGAGTTTGATGAGTGGGTAGTGCCGGGCAACATGGTAGGCGAGATGAAATAATTAGTAGTTAGTAATTAGTAATTAGAAATTAATAATTGGGCGACTGTTCTTTTTAGACAGTCGCTTTTTTAATTACTAACTACTAATTATCAATTACTAATTGAGATTTCATTTCTTAGCTGGTGGTGCTTTTACCAACTGTGTATCTGTTGCCAGATTTTCTACACGGTAATTGCCGGAGTCGAGCTGTACTTTTGGGAATAGTTTTTGTAACACTGCTATATCATTTCCTTTCACCATTGTCTGGCCGAGGTAGATACTTTCTAATTGGGTCAGCCCCTTTAATTGCTGAACACCCGCTACTGTTACTTTAGTACCAACAAGATTGAGGTATTGGAGCTTTGAGAGAGAAGACAGGTATCTGACAGAGACATCGGTAAGATTGGTATGATCTACCTGCAGTCGGGTGAGATTTGTGCATTGGCCAATCAGTTTCCAGGAATTCTCTGATAGTGCTGTATAACCCAGCTTCAACCACACCAGTTGTTTGCTGATCTGTTGTAACAGTCCCACGGTTTTCTCTGAAACTACGGGTATGCTTACAAAATTAGCCAGCAGGTAATTGCTGTTTGTTGCCACAGGTAATACTACAACACCTGCATTCCGGAGTGTATCGAGCACAGCAGGCGCGGCAGGTGCTACCGGTTCATCGGGGATGGCAGGCTTTTGCATGGTAACAGCGGCAGATTGCATAGCCAGTAAAGCAGGCTTCAAGTTGGCAGGCTGCTCTACCTCTTTTACTTTTTTATCGAAGCCGGCATTACTGCTGATCCACCAGTGCAACAGGGCAATTTCCTGTTCGGTTAGCTGAGGTTTGCCTTTGGGAGGCATGTGTTTTTCTTCCAGCGGATCAAGTAAAATCCGTTTATACAATTCACTGGCTTCGGCATTACCCAACGTAATTACTTTTCCTTCCTTACCTCCTTTCAATATCCATTCCTGGCCATCGAGCCGCAGTCCACCTTTTTGTTTTTTGGCACTATGGCAGGTGCTGCATTTATCCAGTAGTACCGGTTGAATGATATCGTTAAACACCTGTGCTTCCTGTACATTCCCGATGGTTTTTCGGGCAGATGTAGTTGAATCTTTTGCTCCACCGGAGATGCCTTTGGTCAGGAAACCTTCGCCATGCGTAAGGGTACCCCCCAAATGACCTGCTAACAGGATCAGCAGAAACAGCACCACAGCCAGTATACTTTTCACAACCAGTTTTGTCTGCCGCGAAAAATAATAAGCGGCAACCGAAACAACCCCTACACCGATACCCATCCATCGGTGCAGCTCCAGTGTGGCTTCTTCATATTCACCACCAACGGCCAGCGACCAGCCGGAAATACAGGAAAGTACTGCGCTGATCATCCCCAATAAAAAAGCAACCGGTACCGCCGGTTCAATGGCCGCATATTTTTTCTTATTGCAAAGCCATTGCAATACCAATGCCATCAACAAAAAACCAATAGGCAGGTGTACCAGCAAGGGGTGAAATCTTCCGAAAAAATCTGCGAATGCATTCATCAGTTGCGGTGATATCGTTTACGGAGTAATTGCATCATGTATTCGTTAATGGCCCACTGATCAGACAAAGCCTGCCGGGTATAAGGCAGCGTAGGCATATAATCCGGTGGACCAAACTCTGTGAGTATGGTTAACTGTTGGGCTCCCTGTTTGATCCTGGTCTGCACCACCGTATCCCACCATTCCAGGTGCCGCTTTACCGTTCCTTCCCATTCCGGTGCACGGGGATCATTTACCTGCGGACCTTCCGGATGACCGATGCGTGCATGTACATGATCGGTTCTGCTGAGTGCGAGCTGTACCGTTTCTTCCTGGTCGTGTAATAATGATTCATGGACATTACACCAGTGCGAAATATCCAGTGTTAAACGCAGATCAGGGTATTGCTGAAAATATTGTTTGGCCACGTGTGCCGCAAACAGAATGCGGCTGCGATGCGATTCATGACAGATAGTGATACCCGTTTCTTTGGCTACCTTATTCGTGTATTCGATGAATGGTGCATTCTCTTTCATCGAAAAAAAATCACGACCGGAATGACAGTTAATGTACAAGGGCCGTTGCACAGTTTGAAAAGCTGCCCCATCTACCATGGCCTTGAACTGTTCAAAATGTTTTCCGGGATCCGAATCAGATCCGCCCGCCAGAAAACCGATACTGAGTTGGTGCTTTTGCAGGGCATCAAATAATTCTTTCTGCGCGGCAGCAGTTCCCGGCCACCACATTTCTATCCCATCATAACCTGCTTTTTTGGCTTTGGCACAAAAAGCATCTACCGTTCCGGCAAAACCCCAGTTGGTTCCCATTACCCGTAAATGAAAGTCTGCGGGAATAGCAAACGCAGGTTTTGCGGCCATCAATTCTTCGAATGGCGAAAGTGCCATTGTGCCAAGGGTTGCTGTCATAGATAAAAATTTTCGTCTGTCTACGCTCATATATTTTCCAGCTTTTCGATGCTGACTATTCTAATCTGAGAAATAAAAATCTCCATCGCCGTTGTTGGTCGCCTGACCAACAACATTATCACCATCAGGCAACAATCTCATTAATCACCCTGCCATGCACATCCGTTAACCGGAACGGCCTTCCCTGGAACTGGTAAGTCAGTTTTTCATGATCAAACCCTAACTGGTTCAGGATGGTAGCCTGGATATCAAATGCCGTTGTTTTACCACTGATGGCCGCATATCCGATCTCATCCGTTTCGCCAAAACTGGTTCCCTGTTTAATACCACCACCGGCCATCCACATCGTAAATGCTTCGGTATGATGGTCCCTTCCCTTGAAAGGATTCTTTTTACCATCTCGGTTCTCCTGCATCGGCGTTCGGCCAAACTCACCTCCCCAAACGATCAGTGTTTCATCCAGCAAACCACGCTGTTTCAGATCCAGTAGCAAAGCAGTAATGGGTTTATCAATGCTTCTGCATTTATTCACAAACCCATAATCGATCGCGAGGTTCTCATCAGTGCCATGACTATCCCATCCCCAATCAAACAACTGCACAAAACGAACACCCTTCTCTACCAGTTTGCGCGCCAGCAATACATTGTTGGCAAAACAGGCTTTACCCGGCTGTGTGCCATACATTTCGTGGATATAATCGGGTTCATCATTAATATTCATCACTTCCGGCACAGAGATCTGCATGCGGTAGGCCATTTCGTATTGTGAGATGCGGGAGAGAATTTCCGGATCCTTAAACTCTTCAAAACTCAGGCGATTGGCTTCATTAATGGCGTCAATAGAAGCTTTACGCAGATCACGATCCATGCCTGCAGGATCTTTGATAAATAAAACAGGATCTCCCTCACTCCGGCACTGCACACCCTGGTACACCGAAGGAAGAAAACCACTGCCCCACACACTTTTACCCGCATCAGGAAATTTACCGCCGGATGTAAGCACCACAAATCCGGGGAGATTACTGTTCTCGCTGCCCAATCCGTAAGTAGACCAGGCACCAATACTCGGTCTTCCCAAACGGGGTGTTCCGGTATGCATCAGCAATTGTGCAGGACCATGATTGAACTGATCAGTCTGTACTGCTTTCAGAAAACTGACTTCATCGGCTACTTTTGCAAAATGAGGTAAATGATCCGATACCCAGGCACCACTCTGGCCCCGTTGTTGAAATACCGCCTGCGGACCCATCATTTTAGGAACACCGCGGATGAAAGCGAATTTTTTTCCTTCGAGTAAGGAGGGCGGACAATCCTGTCCGTCTAATTTCATCAGGTCTGGTTTGTAATCAAATAATTCCAGCTGCGAGGGGGCACCGGCCATGTGCAGATAAATCACTGACCGCGCTTTACCGGGAAAATGTGGCGAATGCGGTAACAAAGGATTGGCACTGTTATACAACTGACCGGCAGCAGTATCGTTTCCACCTAACCAGTTACATCCACCCAATACCGAACCCATGGCCAATCCGCCCATGCCCAATAAACATTCTTTCAGAAACAACCGGCGGGTTTCCAGTTCCAGTTTTTTGTTCCTGGCTTCGTTGAAGATCCGGTGGTTGTTCTTTGACATCTAGTTTAGTTTTTGGTAATGAATTCATCCAGGTTCATCATAGCACCGGCCACTACTACCAAGGCAGCCGTGGTTGGATTTTGTTTGTTTATAACTGCGCCGGCCATCAATTTTGTTTTCGCTGTATCAGTCCGGAAACGTTTATAAGCAGTCATATATAATTTTTCAAACACAGCCAGTTTTTCCGGAGAGATCGGTTGGTACATAGCCAGTTCATATCCTCTGCGGAGTTGTGTTTTTAATTCCTGTCCTCCTTCAGCCTGCATCCGGTAGGCAAAAAACTGCGCAGCTTCTATATAAGCCGAATCATTTAAAGTAGTCAGCGATTGCAAGGGCGTGTTGGTACGGATCCGCCTTGGCGTGCACACTTCGCGCGATGTGCCATCAAAACTGATCATGGAAGGATAGGGCGCAGAACGTTTCCAGTAGGTGTACAATGCCCTGCGGTACTGGTCGCAGCTATCGCTTTTTTTCCAGGTGCCGCCATTCCATGGCGACATCCAGATGCCTTCCGGCTGGTAAGGAAATACACCCGGTCCGTACATTTTTTCGCATAACAAACCACTTACCGCCAATGCCTGGTCGCGCACCTGCTCTGCTGATAAACGAACCCGTGGACCTCTTGCGTAGAATTTATTGAAAGGATCTTTTTCTGTTGCTTCTTTACTCAGTTTTGAATCCTGCCGGTAAGTGGCAGATAAGAGTATTTCTTTCATGAGTTTTTTTAGATCCCAATTGTACACATACATCAATTTCCAGGAAAGATGATCCAGTAGTTCGCGATGGGTGGGCGGGATTCCCTGTGTTCCCATGTCTTCCAGTGTTTCTGCAATACCCTGCCCAAAAAACTGTTCCCAGATCCGGTTCACAATGGTCCTGGCCGTAAGCGGATTCTTTTTATCGGTTACCCATGCCGCCAGTCCTAACCGGTTCTTAGGCGCACCCGCAGGTAATGCTCCCAAAGAACGCGGTACCGCGGCTGTTACTTTTTTTCCTTTGGTGAGCCAGTTACCTCTTTCAAACAAATAGGTAGTACGGAATAGAGAAGAAGGATTTTCTACCATCACCGGCGTGATGGTTTTCTGTTGAGAAACCAGCAGGTCATTGAAATATTTAGCGGCACTATCATAACCTGGTTTGCCTTTTCCGGGAAAGGGATCGGTGATGAAAAACCAATCGAACTGCATACCGGTTTCTTCCGCACTGCTGAGTGCATGGTTGCGGTAGGTAAAAAACAGATCTCGTGCGCCGGAGCTGGCAGGCAGACTCAATGTAGTAATCTTCCAACCCCCTTTCGTATCTGCTACCTGTACAGCATTCACCAGCGGACCATCAGGCCGGTCAAAATGGATCTCCCATTTACCACCGGGTTTCCAGCTTTTGTAACGGTACAATAGTTGCGTGTGGTTCTGAAAATCCACCACCGGAATTCTTGCAACTGCTTTATTTCTTAACACCAGCCATTTGGTATCCGTTAAAGCCGCATTCACTAACTGGTCTGCGGCAATGGAGTTAATAGCTGGCTGTCCGGTCTTTACAAATTTGATCAACTCCTTTTCTCTTTCAGGCGCCTGTTGTTTCAACCAGGTTTTCAGTTGAACGAACTTAGTGCTGTCTTCTTTGTGAAATTCTTTTAGCAAGGGATAATCATCATAAGTGTCTTCGTCCCTTGTGTTATTAAAGAAAGCCATGAACTGGTAATACTCTTCATGCCGGAAAGGATCATAGGGATGACTATGGCATTGTACACAGGCAAAAGTGGTACCCATCAGGGTTTCCCAGGTAGTGTTCACCCGGTCAATCACGGCAGCGGTTCTGAACTCTTCATTATCCGTTCCACCTTCATCATTGGTCATGCTGTTGCGGTGAAAAGCGGTAGCAATATATTGCGCATCGGTGGGATCAGGCAACAGATCTCCTGCCAGTTGCTCCGTTAAAAAAAGGTTGTAGGGTTTGTTTTCATTAAACGCCTGTATCAGCCAATCGCGGTAGCGCCAGATAGAACGCCAGTCATCTCTTTCATACCCTTTGGTATCTGCATACCTGGCCAGGTCCATCCACATGGCAGCCCAGCGTTCTCCGTAATGCGGATTGGCCAGCAGCTCGTCTACCAGCTTTCCATAAGCATCGGCCTGGGTATTGGCCAGAAACTTTTCGGTGGTTGCAGCAGAAGCGGGTAAACCGATGAGATCCAGACTCACCCTCCGTAATAAAGTGGCTTTGCTGGCCTGGGCCGAAGGCTTTAATCCTTCTTCACGCATACGCTGGTAAATAAAATGATCGATATCATTCTTCACCCAGCTGCCGCCACCGGTGGTACCAAAGAACCAGTTATCTACTTTCGGAACCGTTGTTTTTTCAACGGGCACATAGGCCCAGTGGTCTCCCCATGGGGCGCCCTGTTTGATCCATTTTTTCAGGGTATTGATCTCATCATCCGATAGTGGAGGATGTTTATATGGCATTCGCTCTTCCGGATCTTTCAGTGTTAAACGCCTGATCAGTTCACTGTTTGAGGGATCTCCGGGAATGATGGCAGCTTTACCTGATTTATTCACTGCCAGTGCTTCGGAACGGAATAAGAGACTGAACCCGCTCTGGCGTTTTACACCGCCATGGCAGGTAATACATTTTTTGTTGAAGATGGGTTTTACTTCCGTGTTATAATCCACCGTATGCCCCGAAACCAGAAAAGAAAAACCGGCTGCCCCCAGCACGAGAATCAATACTATCCACGAAAGTTTGGAAAGACGGGGGCGTCTCATACAGCAGATCGTTTGTTGTTTTAAAGTTAGCTTTTTTCAGCATGTTACGAAAACAACTTTGCAGCCCCATTCCATTAGATGGAAAACGAAAATGCACAGATCTGCAAAATAGAGATTTTGCAAATCTGTGCATGGGCACTGTAAGCCTGGTGCTTCTTAGTGAACTTTTTTACCGCCCAGGTAAGTAGCATTTACTTTCACCTGCAGAATAGCGTTTTCTGCTACTTTCATGATGTCTTTATCGAGTATGATAAAATCGGCTTTTTTACCTGCTTCCAGGCTGCCCACTTCTTTTTCGAGGAAACTGGCCTTGGCCGCCCAGATGGTCATGCCCCGTAAAGTTTCTTCCCTGCTTAACGCATTCTCTTTCTGAAATCCATCCGCCGGAAAACCTTTGGCATCTTTACGCGCCACTGCCGCCAGAAAGGTTTTGAACGGAGAAATATCTTCCACCGGAAAGTCGGTACCCAGTGGTAACCAGCCATTCTGCTGCAGCAATTGTTTAAACGCATAGCCGCCTTTCAGTCTTTCTTTTCCCAGTCTTTCCTCTGCCCAATACATATCACTGGTAGCATGCGTAGGTTGTACCGATGGAACGATATTGGCAGCACCAAACAGGTTAAAATCATTTTGGTTGATGATCTGCGCATGTTCGATCCGCCAGCGCTTATCATTTTTACCCTGCAGGTATTTGTTATAGATATGCAGGATCTCCCGATTGGCACTGTCGCCGATAGCATGCGTACACATCTGAAAGGAAGTATTGATCAGCACCCCCGCCAAAGAATCATAGTGTGATTGATTACGCAGCAGGAAACCCGACCAGCCGGCTTTATCCGCATAAGGCGTCAGCAAACAGGCACCGCGGCTGCCCAAAGCTCCGTCCATATACACTTTGAACCCATTCACGAACAATTTATCCGTTTTATACGGTCCCTTCTTTACGTAGCGGTTGATATTATCATCGTTATCACTCAGCATCACAAACAAACGCATATCCAGTTTGCCTTCTTTCTGTAAAGCATCAATGGCATCCACATCCTGGTAACTCAGTCCGCAATCGGTAATAGTGGTTAACCCCTGTTCAAAACAATTCTTCTGCGCCGCCTGTAACCACTGCAGATAGGTTTCTTTGGTAGGTTCAGGAATCTGTGCATGTACTTTATTATCGGCATTATCTATCAGCACACCGGTCAGTTTCCCGTTCTTTACTTCAATCGATCCGCCCACTACTGTCTGTCCTGCTTCAATCCCGGCCAGTTCCAACGCTTTCTGGTTGGCGATGGAGGCATGTCCGTCCACCCTTGTAATCACCACCGGTTTATCCGGAAACAGTTTATTCAACTCTTCATTGGTTGGATAGGCTTTACCCGGCCAGCGGTTCTGGTCCCAGCCACGCCCCTGTATCCAGGGCAGATCGGGATGTGCCTCTGCAAAAGTTTTGATGCGGGCCACCGTTTCTTCCCAGCTATTGGTACCAAACAGATCGGCCTGGAACAGGGAACGGCCATATCCCACAAAATGTGCATGGGCATCAATAAAACCCGGGTACACTGCTTCGCCTTTGGCGTCGATATTATCCGTAGCTGTGTAGGTACCCATGATCTCCTCATTCTTGCCTACCGCTACAATCTTCCCATCTTTTACCGCCATGGCTTCTGCCACAGTAAACGCCGAATCCACTGTGTAGATCACGGCGTGGTGTATGATGGTATCTACTTTGGAACTTGAGCAGGAGGTGATGGCAAAGAGAATGCCCAGGAAAAGGAATTTTCGCATAGTGATGGTTTGAGTGGGATAAAGATAGGGAGGGGGAGGGAATATCGAATATCGGATGTCGAACAAGGAATGTCGAATATCGAAGTGGCAGAAGGCTTTATCAGCGCAGATCATTGCTAACCAGCAAAATGCTGGGTCAAACCCTCTGTGATCCTCTGTATCTCAGTGTCTCTGTGTTAAGAGAAACCAGATGACTTTACATAATTGGGGTTCAGTCGTGTTTTTCAACACTGAGACACAGAGATTAGGAGTTGCACAGAGAATAGCAGGTAATAAGATTTCGATATTCGACATTCCCTGCTCGATATTCGATATTCGTCACTTCAACAGCTCACACGGCTTCAACCCCGTATGCTTTTTGAAAGCAGCAGAAAAATGTGAGATAGAGGAATAACCCAGCAAAGCAGATACGTCGGTAACACTCAACCCTTTTTCGTACAAAAGGTATTTGGCGTGTTCCATTCTTTGCTGTTGGTAAAAATCGAAGATGGTGGTGCCGAACACTTCTTTGAAACCTTTTTTGAGGTAACATTCGTTCATGGCCACTTTGCGACTCAGTTCTTTGATTGTGATGGGGTCGCCGATATGTTGCAGGAGAATTTCTCTCGACTGGTAAATTCTTTCGCGACCACTTTCATCAGCCAGGAACTTACAGGTAAAGCCTTCTTCTTTTTCGTCAACCAGGCATTCCAGACTATAGAGTAAGAGCTCATGGATCTTGGCATTCACAAAAATATTTTCGAGCGAACCGGAATAACTATGGTTCAGCAATCCATCCAGTACGTTTCTTTTTTTATTACAGAGCGGAAACACTTTGGTAAAAGCATGCGGATGTTTGAACGCAAGCACTTCATCCTTGCGGTTACTCATCTTCACATTATGCACAAACTGATGCAGAAAAGTAGAGGTAAAATGGAAAGTAAATACATCCACCGTCTGGTGTTTACCGCTGCAGTTATTGGTAGGCAACTGGTTACACTGTCCGCAGCTCCTTTCTTCACAATACCGGTTACCGGTAGTGCAGTAACGGAGCTCCATATAATTCTCAGCGGGCTTTTTGGCATTGTAATGATAAACCATCATACCGGTATCTTCTGCCACCCATGCATGCTGGGCATAGTAGCGCTTGATACTGTACTGAATAGAACCCGGAATGTTCTGCTCTTTCTCGTACAGCAGATCCATGCTGGGCTCAATACCATTGCGCTGCGAAACCTTTAATATGTCCATTACCTGTAACATGCAAATGCAAATTTAATGTATAAACATCTATTTTGCAAGCCCATCATTTGCGGGCCTGTCATGCAAGCGTCATTTTCTCATCCACAATGGCCCTGAAAATGGGGAAAAATAGGCTTGTTTGGGCCCGAAAAGCCCCTTTATTTTCGTTAGATTTGCCCACCTCTGAAAAATTGTTAAAACTCAGGACTGATCAGCATTTATGACCCAGGAACAACAGAATAGCAACGACGCCCAGAACAGGAATTATGGCGCCGACAGCATACAGGTATTGGAAGGTTTGGAAGCGGTGCGAAAAAGGCCCGCCATGTATATCGGGGATATCGGCATCAAAGGTCTCCACCACCTGGTATACGAAGTAGTAGATAACTCCATTGATGAGGCACTGGCCGGTTATTGTAAGAATATTACCGTAACCATCCACGAAGACAATTCGATCAGTGTGCAGGATGATGGCCGGGGGATCCCTACCGGTATCAATACCAAGGAAAAGAAAAGTGCCCTCGAGATCGTTATGACCGTGCTTCACGCCGGTGGTAAGTTCGACAAAGACACTTACAAAGTATCCGGTGGTTTGCACGGTGTGGGGGTGAGTTGTGTGAACGCATTGAGTACCACCCTGCACGTAACCGTTCACCGCGAAGGAAAAATATTTGAACAGGAATACAAGATCGGTGTACCACAATACGCCGTGCGTGAAATTGGCACCAGCGATAAAACCGGTACCCACGTGCATTTCTGGCCCGATGCCACCATTTTCCAGGAAACCGTTTACCGCAAAGAGATCCTGGAAGGACGTTTACGCGAACTTTCTTACCTCAACAAACGCATCAGCATCACCCTGACCGATCTGCGCGATCTGGATGCGGAAGGCAATGCCTACTCCAAGAACTTTTACAGCGAAGGCGGTATCGTTGAGTTCGTGGAAATGCTGGACAGGAACGGCAACCGTAACGCACTGATCCCTTCTCCCCTCTATGTGGATGGCCATGATGAGGCATCCAATATTGCGGTAGAAGTAGCTTTGACTTACAACGATGATTTCAAGGAGCATATCTTTTCCTATGTAAATAATATCAATACCATTGAAGGTGGTACCCACGTTACCGGTTTCCGCCAGGCACTTACCCGTGTGTTCAAAACCTACGGCGATAAACAGGGCCTGTTCGAAAAAGCCAAGGTAACCATTGAGGGAGACGATTTCCGTGAGGGATTGAGCGCCATTATCTCTGTAAAAGTGCCGGAACCGCAGTTTGAAGGACAAACCAAGACCAAACTGGGTAACAGTGAGGTAAGTGGGATCGTGCAAACCACGGTGGCCCGTGCACTGGAAGCTTACTTGGAAGAAAACCCCAAAGAAGCCAAAAATGTGATCTCCAAGATCATTCTGGCGGCGCAGGCAAGGGTGGCGGCCAAAAAGGCCCGCGACATGGTGCAGCGTAAAACAGTACTGAGTGGTGGTGGATTACCCGGCAAACTCGCCGATTGCAGCGAAAGAGACCCACAGAAATGCGAATTATACCTGGTGGAGGGAGACTCTGCGGGTGGTACAGCCAAACAGGGTCGCGACAGAAGTTACCAAGCCATCCTGCCCTTACGTGGTAAGATCCTGAACGTAGAAAAAGCGATGGAGCATAAGATCTACGAAAACGAAGAGATCCGAAACCTGTACACCGCCCTTGGCGTTACCGTAGGCACACCCGAAGATCCCAAAGCCCTGAATATGGCTAAACTGCGCTACCACAAACTCATCATCATGACCGATGCCGATGTGGATGGTTCGCATATTGCCACACTGATCCTGACTTTTGTGTTCCGTTACATGAAAGAAATGGTGGAGCAAGGTTATGTATATATCGCCCAGCCGCCTTTATACCTCGTAAAAAAAGGAAAGGACCAGGAATATGCTTACAGCGAAGAGCAAAGAAAAGGCTGGGTAGCCAAACTGGGTGGTGGAAAAGACGACAGCGTTACCATTCAGCGATACAAGGGTTTGGGTGAGATGAACGCCGACCAGCTCTGGGAAACCACCATGGACCCCGCCCGCCGTACCCTGAAACAGGTAACCATTGAAAGCGCAGCAGAAGCCGACAGGGTATTCAGTATGCTGATGGGCGATGATGTGGCTCCCCGCCGTGAATTCATTGAAAGTCATGCGAAATACGCGAAAATCGACGTGTAAATAAGCTGAAAACAGCTGATTTATGAACCAATAGTGAAAGCCGGTGCCCTGCACCGGCTTTTTATTTTCCGATTTTGCCTTCGCCAGCCAACGGGCCCTGTGAAGGCTTCCTGAGCCTGAAATTTCACTTTCCTGAAAAAAATTGGTAGATTGTGCGCTATAACCCATTGTTTATCTACTAACTTTTAAATTCTAACCACATGGACACTTCAAAAATGATCAAAGCATATTGCCTGAAAACAAAGGAAAAAAACGTTCCAATGCAGGATGCCGTTATCACCAAAACTGCCAAAGGCGGTTATATGGCTGGCGGTCATGATGGCAAAGGCAATAAAATGGCCGCTATCATGAGCGAAGCCAAAGCTTTACAGGCAATCGCTGATGGCGTTGCCAAAAAAGGTTTCTAAGCCATACTAAATACGAGATTAGATCCGGCTCCGTAAGGGCCGGATTTTTTTGTGCATACAGGTGTTTACACCTGCGGTTAATACCTGGTTTGTCAATAAGGGAATTGATTAATTTTGAACAAAGCACCATCCATGATCATCCGCTTACCCTTACGGTTCGAAGGCAGCAAAGGAGAAAAACATCTCTATGCTTTATTCGATAGTGGTGCTACCTATTCCTGTATCAATGAATCATTGGTGGAGGATCTCGAGATATTAACACCACTCCATACTCCCATGCGATTAGCTACGGCTAGTGATCATACTTACATGGAAATCAACAACCGCTCAACACTGGATTTTTATCATGAGGAGGTAAGATTGAGTGATGAGTTTCTCGTAGTGCCCGGACTAAGCGAAGAAGTCATTATTGGTGCCAATACCATGCAGAAATGGCGATTAAAACTAGACTTTGAACACGACAATGTGATTGTTGATCCACGCGTTGCCAAACTGATCCTGATCAACCTGATCAAAAAAGACTAATCAGGCTTTTTTTCCCACTACTTCGCCATGCATATGTTCCAGGAAACGATGCATGGATACCATGTCTTTCATCGGCTCCACAATCAGCATAAACATCCGGCCGGTCTGTTTCAGGCGGGCTTTATTGGTGCCGGTTTGCAGGTAAGCCAGCACTTTACGGAACAGGTCTGATTCGAAATAAGGAGAATCCGGACGGTTGATGAAATAACAACGCAGCGTCTCATCTTTCAAAGCCATTTTCTCAAAGCCTAACTGCACCGCCAGCCAGCGGCAACGAACGGTGGTAAACAGGTCTTCTACCTGTGCCGGTACCGGACCAAACCGATCCAGCATTTCTTTGTGAAAATCCTGCAGTTCTTCTTCCCTCTCACAGCTATCCAGGCGGGTGTATAAGGATAATCTCTCTGTGATACTTTCCACATAACTATCCGGGATCAGAATCTCCAGATCGGTATCAATGGTACAATCACTCACAAAATCATCCTGTTTGCTGATCTCTTCCTGAAACAGGTCTTTGAACGAAGTACGTTTCAGTTCTCGGATGGCTTCTTCGAGGATCTTCTGGTACATTTCAAAACCGATCTCGGCCATAAAACCCGTTTGCTCGCCACCCAGCAGATTACCTGCTCCGCGGATATCGAGATCGCGCATGGCTATCTGGAAACCACTACCCAGATCGCTGAACTGCTCCAGTGTCTGCAAACGTTTTCTTGAATCGGTAGGCATGGTGCTCATCGGCGGACCCAACAGGTAACAGAATGCTTTTTTATTACTCCTTCCCACCCTTCCCCGTAACTGGTGCAGATCGCTTAACCCGAAATGATGGGCGTTGTTAACGATGATGGTATTCACATTCGGAATATCTACGCCGCTCTCCACAATATTGGTACAAACCAGCACATCGTATTTCTTATCAATAAAATCAAGGATCCTCTCTTCCAGCTCATGCCCTTCCAGCTGGCCGTGGGCAAAACCAATACTCAGGTCCGGACAAAGCCCCTGTATCAAGGCACACATTTCGGGCAAACCCTGCACCCGGTTATGGATAAAAAATACCTGTCCGCCACGTTCGGTTTCATAATAAATCGCGTCGCGGATAAAGTCATCGTTAAATACATGCACTTCTGTCTGTATCGGCTGCCGGTTGGGTGGCGGTGTATTGATGATGCTGAGATCCCTTGCTCCCATTAAACTAAACTGCAGTGTTCGTGGAATAGGGGTAGCCGTGAGCGTTAAACAGTCCACATTTGTTTTCAGTGTCTTCAGCTTCTCCTTATGCCCTACCCCGAATTTCTGTTCCTCATCAATCACCATCAATCCCAGGTTCTTGAATTTGACTTCCTTGCCCAGGATCCCGTGTGTTCCGATAATGATATCGATCTTGCCTTCTTCCAGTCTTTTCAGGGTTTCTTTTTTCTCTTTGGCCGATTTGAACCGATTGATATAATCCACTGTTACCGGAAAATCTTTCAATCGCTCCTGAAAAGTTTTAAAATGCTGGAATGCCAGGATGGTAGTAGGAACCAGTACGGCCGCCTGTTTACCATCCACACAGGTTTTGAAAGCGGCCCGAACGGCTACTTCTGTTTTACCAAAACCTACATCACCACAAACCAACCGGTCCATCGGACTTTCGCTTTCCATATCCTTCTTCACATCGGCGGTAGCTTTGCTCTGGTCGGGTGTGTCTTCGTAAATAAAAGAAGCTTCCAGCTCGGTCTGCATATAATTATCCGGCGTATGCGCAAACCCATGCTGAGCCTTTCTTTGGGCGTACAGTTTGATCAGATCAAACGCAATTTCCTTAACCTTGGTCTTGGTTTTCTCTTTGAGTTTATTCCAGACATCCGAGCCCAGTTTGTTGATCTTGGGAACCGTTCCTTCCTTGCCGGTATATTTCGAGATCTTATGCAGTGAATTAATGTTCACATACAGAATATCGCTGTCTTTGTAAATAATGCGTACCGCTTCCTGCACTTTGCCATTGGCCTCAATTTTCTGCAGACCGCTGTACGTGCCCACACCATGATCGATATGCGTTACATAATCGCCCGGCTGCAGATCGCGCAGGGTTTTTAAAGTGATGGCTTTATTTTTATTGTAAGCCTGTTTAACCTTGTATTTATGGTATCGCTGAAAGATCTGGTGATCGGTGTAGCAGACCACTTTCAGTTCCTCATCAATAAACCCTTCATGAATGCCGGTAGCCACCGGCACGAACTGGATCTCCGTATGCAGGTCGGCAAAAATACTGTTCAGTCTTTCCAGCTGACGGGCCTGTTCTGCAAAAATATACAGTCCGTAACCCGCAGCCTCATGGGCTTTCAGGTCTTTGATCAGCAGATCGAACTGCCGGTTAAAAGAAGGTTGGGCGCGGGTCTTGAATTCGATCTCAACGGTTGCCATCTGGGGTTTATAACCGAACTCAACAATATGTCTTTTTTGTAACTGCTCTTCCAGCATGCTGCTTTTTATAAAGTCAGCTTCTTTTACTTCTTTCAGGATCCGGGTATCATCTTCTTCCTCATTGTTCTGCATCCGGAAACCGGTATCCAGCAAAGCCCGGAAACCCTGCATATCTGCTTCCTGTTCATCGATCTTTTCTTTGATCACGTCCCAGTCTTTCAGCCACACCACCGTATTCTCAGCAAGAAATTCGAGAATAGATACTTTCTCCCCGCTTTCGAACTGCGTTTCTACATTCGGAATAATATTTACCTGCAACAGTTTCCGTTCGCTCAACTGTGTTTCCGGATCAAAAATGCGGATACTGTCTACCTCGTTCCCAAATAACTCAACCCGGTAAGGTTTCTCATTCCCGAAAGAATAAATATCGAGGATACCTCCCCGCAGGGCAAACTGTCCGGGCTCGTATACAAAATCGGTACGCTCAAATCCGTACATCACAAACAGATCCATCAGGCTGTCGGGGTTGATGGTATCATTGGCTTTGATGCTGATGATATTACTGCTGAGTGTTTTGGGTAATACCACTTTTTCAAACAAGGCTTCGGGATAGGTAACAATGATCTTTTTGTTACCCCCGTTAGACAATTTGGTCAAAGCCTCTGTACGCAGCATCACATGCGAGCTATTCAGTAACCGGAAATTCTTACGGTTTTTGAAAGAAGAGGGAAAATAGAACAGGTCCAGTGCATGGGTCAGGTTCTCGAGTGTATTGTGGAAATAAGCGGCTTCCTCCGCATCGTTCAATACTACCAGGTGATTCAGCTGCTGGCAGTTGGGGTGCATAAACACGGCACTCACTACAAATTCTGAACTGCTGCCCTGTAAATTTTTGAGGAAGAGTTGCTGGGTTTGGGCAAATGATAACCTGTCCGCCAGCTGAAAAAGGTGGGGGGAATTCTGATACTGCTCCAGCAACACATTCAAATTCATATCCGCTTGATCAATTCCTTCACGAAAAGAGAGCAAAGATAATGGGTAGAAAGAACATTCTACGGCCCCGTTGCAGCTTAGAAGCTGGCACGGTTGCTGACAGACAGGTTGGCCTGGGTTAATTTTCCTTCTTCTACAGCAAACAGCGCGATATTATTATTGGTGTCGAAGAGATTGGCATAAAAGTTCTTACCCTGTTTAACAAAGAGCGAATAAGTACCCACGGGCAAGGCAACGGTAAAACTGCCGGTACTGTCTGTGTCTATAGAAGCAACCAGTTTGGTATGGATGGCCGTATATACCGGTGCGGTACCCTCGCGGGAAACCTGGCTGATATGGGTAGGTTCGTAGATCAACACAGTGGTAACCACCCCTTTAGGTATTTCAGGCACCGCGTCTTTCATCGGCATCCGGTTACCGGTTTGTTCGGTTACCCGGCCGGTAATTCCCTGGGTGATGGGCGATGAATCTGTCTTTTTAACCGACGAACAGGCTAACAGTCCCAAACTGGCGGTAAAAAGAAAAAAAAGAATGTGTTTCATACCTCACTTTGAATGATGAAAGTATCTAATTTAGTGAATATTACGCCTATTTTTTCAAAACAGGGCGTAAGGAAAATCTCTAAGGTTATGATGAAAAAAATTGTTGGGTCTTTTGTAGTGATTTTTGGATTGACACTTTTTGTTACTGCCCAAACAACTACCAACACCCGGATCCTGAAACAGGCTTCGGTAGGATATAAACTGGCGTTTGAGGCCAATTATGCCAAAGCCCTCTCACTGGCCAAAAGAAAGGGCTGGGACCTGACTATTCTCTCACGTGATGGCAGAAAAGGGGTATTGGTGGGGGTAGATGATTTTGGGTTTCCCAAATATTACATGACCAATAACAATACCATTGCTGCGGCTACTACGCGGGCCAGTCAGTTATGGCCGGGAGGTGCTACGGGTTTGAACCTGTCTGGCAGCTCTGCATACCTGAAGAACAAACTCGGAATCTGGGACGGAGGTTCGGTACTCAGTTCACATGTGGAGTTAACCGGCCGGATTACACAGAAAGACAATCCTTCTTCTTCCAGCGATCATAGTACACACGTAGCAGGCACCATGATTGCGAGTGGTGTAAACAGCAGTGCCAAAGGAATGGCTTATGGCTCACTCGGTATTGTAGCCTATGATTTTACCAGCGACCTCGCAGAAATTGCGAATGAATCTTCCACCCTGCTTTTATCCAACCACTCTTATTCCATTATTTCCGGATGGAGTTATAACAGTACCCAGAGCCGGTGGGAATTCAATGGCCGCCCCGATGATACAGAAGATTATAAATTCGGTTATTACAGCGATGATTCGCAGGCGCTGGACTCCATCGCTTACAACGCCCCTTTTTACCTGATCGTAAAATCAGCGGGTAATAACCGGAATGAGAACGGACCGGAAGTTGGGCAGCCTTATTATCGCCGCAATGCGAGCGGACAGATGACTGCTGCCGGCAACCGGCCGGCCGGCATCAGCAGTAATGATGGATATGATATTATTTCCTGGGATTGTGGCGCCAAAAATATTTTAACCGTTGGTGCGGTAAACGGTATCCCTTCGGGTTATACCCGCGTAGATGATGTGGTAATGAGTGCCTTCAGTTCCTGGGGGCCCACCGATGATGGAAGGATTAAACCTGATCTGGTGGCGGATGGTGTAAACATTTTATCCCCCATTGCTACTTCCAATACCAGTTATGCTACCTATAGCGGCACTTCTATGTCGGCACCCAATGCTACCGGATCCCTGTTTCTTTTGCAGGAATATTATTCAAAACTTAAAAACAGTTCTACCGCTTTTCTTCGTTCAGCCACACTCAAAGGGTTGGCGATCCATACAGCTGATGAAGCAGGTAGTACTGCCGGACCGGATTACAAATTTGGCTGGGGTTTATTGAATGTGCAAAAAGCAGCAGTGGCCATGAATGCAGCGGTAAGCTCTAATAATGCAGCTACCAGTAACCACCTCTTGTATGAGAATACGTTAACGCAGGGACAAAGTTTCACCACCACAGTAATTGCATCGGGTAAAGGTGCTTTGCAGGCCACTATCTGCTGGACGGATGTAAAAGGTTCCGTAGACAAAGTAAACCTGCTGAATAACCGCACCAAAAATCTGGTGAATGATCTGGATATCCGTATCACCAAAGGAACCCGCACGTATCTGCCATGGACGTTGGATGTAAACAACCCCGGAGTAGCTGCTGTGCCTGGCGACAATACCATTGATAATGTAGAAAGAATTGATATCGACAGCACCGTACCGGGTCAGACCTATACCATTACCGTATCACACAAAGGTACACTGGCACGGGGTTCGCAGGCCTATTCTTTGCTGGTTAGCGGCGTGGGTGGAACGGCATTTTGTACATCTGCATCCGGTGGCGGTGGTGCCAGAATTGACAGTGTGACTTTCAAAGGCATTCAGTTTGCCAACACAGCCGGCTCCAAAACCTATACCGATAATACCCGTTTTATAGCAGATGTAGAACCTGCAGAAACCATCCCGGTACGTGTAAGGGTAAGTACGGCAGATGCCACTACCGCCAGCCGTATCGTGAAGATCTTTATCGATTACAATAACAATGGAGTATTTGATGCCGCCACTGAATTGGCAGCTTCCAGCGGCGTATTAAGTTCAGTTGCACAAACATTTACGGCCAATATCATTACTCCGGGTACCGTTACCATTGGCAATATCTGCCTGATGCGTGTCATTGTGCAGGAAACCACTGTGGCCGGAGATATAGCCGCCTGCGGCACTTATGGCAAAGGCGAAACACAGGACTACCGCGTAAGGGTAATCAGTCCTTCCAACGATCTTTCTATCAACGAAATTGTTGCTCCGGCCGGTAATGATTGTGCCAGTGCTGCCCAGTATGTAACGGTTAAGATCCGTAACAATGGTTCAATCACACAAAGCAGTATACCCATTACGGCCACCATCAGTACCACTTCCGGTACCGTAGCCAGTCTTTCATTTACCTACCCGGGTCCGATAGCCCCTTTAACAACAGAAACCTATACTTTCCAGACCCCCATCGTTACCAACGGAGCAACGGCTTATACCATTGTGGCTGCGGTTAACAAAACCAACGACCAGTATGCTGCCAATAACTCACTTACCTCCACTATCACTACTGCGCCTAAACCAGCATCGGTTTCGGCGGCAGCCGGTATCTGCGGCAACACTGTTAATCTGAAAATAAACAGTCCGGATAATTCGAATTATTTCTGGTACACTTCCGCTACAAGCAATTTACCGTTCGCCAATGGTCCTACGGCTACTACCACTACCATCACAAGCGATAAGACCTATTATGTTGCCAAGGAAGCAAAAACAACGATCGGGCCGGTGAATAAAACAGCACTTGCTTCCACTGGTGGTTACAATAGTTTTAGAGGTAATTATGTTAAAATCAATAATTCGGTACCGTTGGTGATAGAAACAGCCCGCTTGTATATCGGTTACCCTGGTAAAGTGAAGTTTACATTGGCTAATCTACTGTCAGAAACTTCTACCTCTTTCAGCTACCAGCCATTGGCAGTAACAACAGTAGATGCCTATGCCACTACCAGCACACCTACCCCAGGTGCCGTAACGTCAAACACGGCAGCTGATACGGGAGCGATCTTCCGTTTAGACCTGCCGGTAGCTTCTGTAGGTGATCATATCATTATTACTGAATGCCTGGACAGAAACGGAAATGTTGATACCGTTACTAATCTTGGAGCCACTATTTTCCGTAACAATGGTATTAGCGGTGCCAATACCTACCCCATTGCCATACCCAATATTTTATCCATCACCGGTAACAGTGCGGGTACTACGCAGAGCCAGTTCTACTACTTCTTTTATGATATGAAGATCAATACAGGAGCCTGTGTAAGCGACAGGATCCCGGTTGTAGCTGCCAGCATTGCCGCACCGGTGATCAGCCAGCAGGGAGACTCGCTTGTAAGCAGTATTGCCGCAGGTAACCAATGGTATTACAATGATACAGGTATCAACCTGGCCAATAAAGCGAGTTACAAACCTACCAAAGCAGGCAGATACAAGTCGGTTGTTACAGATGGATTTGGTTGTCAGCAGGCATCCAATGAAATAACCATAGCTGTAACCGCTACCATCGATGTAACGGCAAGAGAGATCAATCTGAATGTATCTCCCAACCCGAACAATGGGGTGTTTAATCTCTCGTTCGAGGTAACCAGCAAAGCGGATCTTTCGATAGAGTTACTCAGTTCTTCGGGACAACGGGTATATAACAGTACTACGCCGGGATTTGTGGGTAAATATTCGAAACAACTACGTATTGATAATGTGAGCTCAGAATTTTATATTCTGAAGATTATGCACAATAAAAAGACCTACCTCCAGAAAATCCTGATCCAGCGATAGCAGTCAGGATTCAGAAAAAGTGCAAAAAGGCAACGTAGATCGTTGCCTTTTTGCTTTGACGTCTTATCGTTATCTTTATGTAACCAGATCTCGCTGGCAGTAGTCAGGAGACCCGATAGATTGCCTTATTTGCACACTTTAAAAAATGACACATGGCAGAACCCTGGCGCACCGGCAAGGTGATCAAAATCGAAAATGCAATCGAAAACGGATTAACACGCCGTTTCTGGATACAGGTTCCGGAAGTAGACAACTTTGAATACAAAGCCGGCCAATTTGTTACCCTCGACCTACCCATTCATGAGCAGAAAAACAAACGCTGGAGAAGTTATTCCATTGCCTCTGCACCCGATGGCACCAATGTATTTGAACTCGTAATTGTTTTACTGGAAGGTGGTTTGGGTACTACTTATTTATTCAATGAAGTAAAAGTAGGCACCGAATTTCCCCTGCGCGGACCACAAGGTAAATTCACGTTACCGGAACCGATAGAAGAAGATATATACTTTATCTGTACCGGCACCGGCATTGCGCCATTCCGTGCGATGGTACATGCAGTACATAATGAAAAACTTCCTCACCAGAACCTTCACCTGATTTTTGGCTGCCGTAAATTCGGTGATGCCTTATATCTTGATGAATTAAAACAGCTGGAAAAAGACTTACCCGGATTTTTCTTTCATCCCTGTTATTCAAGAGAAGAAACGGTTCCGGAAGGAGCACACAAAGGATATGTACACCCGGTATACGAAGAACTTACCGGCAAAGGATCCAAACCTGCCAAATTTTACTTGTGCGGCTGGAAGAATATGATTGATGAAGCCAAACAACGCATTGTGGACCTGGGATATGACAAAAAAGCCATACACCTGGAATTATACGGGTAAAACGTATCGTTCTTTATTTTTCAGCCTTCTGAACTACTTCGGTATCAGGAGGCTTTTTTTTGGGAGGTGGTGATATAATAATCGAAAATAGGCTCCCGCTTATACAGCAGTTGATTGCTGATAGACATACCTCTCTGGTTCAGCAAAGTGGCATATTCGTTAATATCCAGTTGCACAGGATGCAGCATATCTCCCGGGATCATCTGAAAGATTTTTTTCAAAAAACCATTCCTGTGTGCATCAGTAGAAATGACCAGATATCCATTGGGCTTTAAAGCAGCTACCAGCTTATCATAACAAAGAGCAAGATCCTGCACATGATTGATCACATTCATGCAAAAAATGATATCATACTTTTCTGTTTCATCCAGTGCTTCCAGAGGGATTTTCCGGAAACGGGTCCAGGCAGCTTTTTCAGGTTGAAAATGAGGCAGCAATTCATATTTATCCAGCAATGAATCTATGGCATCTACCTGGTTACCTTCCAATGCAAGAAAAATACCAGCTGGACCACAGCCTGCATCCAGAATCTGGAGATCACTTATGTGAGGCAGAGAAGCTGCTATTTTCGTCAACAGTTCCTGCCAATAGCGTTTTTTCCAATCCAGATAAGCCCCGGCATCTTTGTTTTTGAGGTAACGTTGCCACCATACAAACTCAAGTTTTTGGGCCAGTTTCCATTTCCATTTCATAGCTACGTTTTAGCAGAACAGAGGCAACTAATATTAGAAAACCTGTTCCAGCACAAGATCTTTTACCTTGCTCATCAATACTCTTTCCTGCACCATACTATCGCGATAACGGATGGTAACGGTCTTATCTTCTTTGGTCTGGTGATCAATGGTTACACAGAAAGGAGTACCAATGGCATCCTGCCTTCTGTATCGTTTACCGATGGCATCTTTCTCTTCGTAAAAACACTTGAAATAAGGTTTGCACTCATCCATCAGTTCTCGTGCCAGTTCCGGCAAACCATCTTTTTTAGTCAATGGCAGAATAGCCAGTTTCATCGGTGCAATCTTTGCCGGGATATGTAATACCACGCGGCTGTCTGTACTGCCATCTTCTTTGGAAATGATCTCTTCCTCGTAGGCATTTGCCAGGATCAGCAGGAACATCCTGTCGAGACCAATAGAGGTTTCAACCACGTAGGGAACATAGTTCTGGTTGATCTCTGTATCAAAATACTGCATTTTCTTTTTGCTGTACAACTGGTGCTGGGTAAGGTCGAAATCACTTCTGGAGTGAATACCTTCTACTTCTTTGAATCCGAAGGGAAATTCAAATTCAATATCACAGGCTTCTTTGGCATAGTGCGCCAGTTTCACATGATCATGGTAGCGGTATTTATCTTTTTCTATACCGAGGCTCAGATGCCATTGCAGTCTCGCTTCTTTCCAGTACTGGTACCATTCGCCTTCTGTGCCGGGACGTACAAAAAACTGCATTTCCATCTGCTCAAATTCCCGCATCCGGAAAATGAATTGCCTGGCCACGATCTCATTACGAAAAGCCTTACCGGTTTGTGCAATACCAAACGGGATCTTCATCCGGGCGGTTTTCTGCACATTCAGGAAATTCACAAAAATACCCTGTGCCGTTTCGGGACGCAGGTAAATGGTATCGGCATCTTCTGCCACAGAACCCAGTTGGGTAGAGAACATGAGGTTAAACTGGCGGATATCTGTCCAGTTAGCGGTTCCGCTAACCGCACAAACGATTTTCTGGTCAACAATCAGTTCCTTCAACCCGGCGAAATCTTCTGCAGCCAGTAAAGCGTCCATAGAAGCCAATAAAGTATCTGCCGCCTGGTTATCGCCTTTCTCTCTTAACTGATCCGCTTTGGCTTCCAGCAAATGATCTACCCTATATCGTTTCTTACTATCACGGTTATCAATCATCGGATCACTGAAATTATCTACGTGACCGCTCGCCTTCCAGGTGGTGGGATGCATAAAAATGGCCGCATCGATCCCCACGATATTCTCATGCATCTGGGTCATACTTTTCCACCAGTAATCGCGGATATTCTTTTTCAGCTCACTGCCGTACGGACCATAATCATACACGGCACTTAAACCGTCGTAAATTTCACTGCTCGGAAATACAAAGCCATATTCTTTGGCATGCGATATGATCGCCTGAAACTGATTGTCTTGCTGTATACTCATAACGGCGCAAAAATATGCTTTTAGGCCTGTCAGTAAAAGCCGAAACTTCCTGTTTTTGGGGTTTAACCGGTAAAAACCCGCTCATTCATCCAAAACTTACTGGCCGAACCAATAAAAAAATTAGTTTTAACGCTACTAAAACCAAGCTGCTATGCTCAGAAAACTACTTGCTTTACTGCTGGTTACCGCTGCCCTTCCTCAATGGACAAGCGCCCAGCAGGTAACGGATTATCCGGAAGACTACCTAAGTCCTGCCTTTCATGCCGGCCGGAGAAATGCCGTAAGGGAACAGATGCCCAAAAATTCGGTTGCCATATTTTTTGCCTCTCAAACCCGCAACCGGTCTAACGATGTAGATTTTATTTACGCCCAGAATAAGAATTTTTATTACCTCACCGGCCTGCAGGAACCCAATGCCATGTTGCTGCTGTTTAAAGAGCCGGTTACCATTAACGATAAAACCGGTACAGAGTTCCTGTTTGTACAACCCCGCAATCCTGCCCGCGAAATGTGGACCGGCAAGATCCTCGGCGTTGAGGGGGTGAAAGCAAAACTGAATCCTGAAAATGTATTCACCCACGAACAGTTCAGCTACAATACGGTTGATTTTGGTAAAATAGATTCTGTGATGACCAATCTCTATAATGAGAATATTCTGTCAAAGTATTATGGACGTGGTGGCGTAGATCCTTTATCCAGGATGGCCCAACTGGTAGACAGTGCCATTACTGCCCACAAAAAGCCCAATGCTGTTCGCACCATTGGCAATATTCTTCGTAACCTGCGCGCCATCAAACAACCGGAAGAAATTGCGCTGATAGAGAAAGCAGTGGTGATGAGTACCGAAGGTCATAATGGTGTGATCCGTGCCATCAAACCCGGCATGACGGAGTACCAGGCACAGGCCGTAATGGAATATTATTTCAAGAAAAATGGCGCTGAATATCCCGGTTATCCCAGTATCAATGGCTCTGCAGAGAACAGCTGTGTACTGCATTATGAGACCAACCAGCGGCTGATGAAAGACGGCGACCTGTTACTGAGCGATTGTGCCGCAGAATATCATGGCTACAGTGCAGATGTTACCCGTACCATTCCCGTAAACGGAAAATTCTCTCCCGAGCAGAAGATCATTTATGAACTGGTACTGGAAGCACAGGATTCCGCTTTTGTACAATGCAAAGCCGGCAATGCTTCTAACGAACCTCACAAAGCGGCGGTACGGGTGATTACCCGGGGTCTGAAACAACTGGGGCTGATCAGTACCGATGCAGAAGTCAGAACCTATTTCCCACATGGCACATCCCACGGACTGGGTTTGGATGTACACGACCCTAATCCTGCAAAACTGGAACCAGGCGCTGTTTTTACAGTGGAACCCGGTATCTATATTGCACCCGGAAGCAAATGTGATAAAAAATGGTGGAGTATTGGTGTTCGGATCGAAGATGATATCCTGATTACCCCCGATGGCGGGTACCGGAACCTGTCTGCAGGCAGTCCGAGAACCGTAGCCGAAATAGAGAAAATGGCTAAACAGAAAAGCATTTTCAAATAGAGAAATCCTTCTTCATTTTACAACAAAGCCGCATAAAATTATGCGGCTTTGTTATTTGTTGAATGGTTCATCAAACCTTGGGTTCTTCTACCGATATAGTTGTATTGGTAAGCACAGGTTTATCCTGTACCTGCAGGGAGGCTTTGTTCTCCAGCTCTATCTCCTGAATCCAGACAGCATACTCTGTGGGAAAAATATTCCGGCCGCGTCTCAAAGTATATACCCTGGTGAAAGAAGCACCGAAATACAGGATAATGGAAGAATAATATACCCACAATAAGATAATCACTACTGCACCGGCTGCCCCATAGGTAGAACTGATATGTGTTTTAGTGAGATAATACCCGATCACCGATTTACCGATGATGAATAAAAGTGCCGTTACCAGTGCGCCAACTATCACATCCCGCCATTCAATACGCGCATCGGGTAATACTTTGAAAATAGTGGCAAACAGAAAACCCACTGTCAGAAATGTAATGAACAGGTTGAGGCTATGCACCAGAAATACCGCTGTATCGGGAAATTGTTTTAATAGCTCCTGTCCCAGCAGGTCCAGCACAGAATTGATCACCAGCGAAACCAGCAGAATAAACCCAAGCACAATGATCATCGAAAAACTCAATACCCGGTTCAGGATCAATTTAACCCAACCCCTTTTGGGTTTGGCTTTTAAGCGCCAGATAAAATTGATAGAGTCCTGGATTTCAGCAAACACGCCTGTAGCGGCAAGGATTAAGGCAACAACCCCTACTACCGAGGCCCAGCTCACATCTCTCGAAACCGTAATATTCCGGATAATCTGTTCTATCTGTAAGGCCGCATCCGCACCTACCAAACCCTGTATATTCTGAAAGATCCTTCCTTCTATTGCAGCTCTTCCATAAAAAATGTCGCAGAGGCTGATCACGACAATGATTACCGGGGCAATAGCAAAAACAGTATAATAAGCCAAAGCAGCACTCATCTGCAAAGCCTTCTGATGCGAAAAATCATATAAGGATTCTTTACAAACAGAATAAATACTGATGATATGTTTTTTCATGGCACTTGAATTTACATCATTAAACCACTCACTGCAACTTATCATTCCCGATATGCCGCTTAGCATCACGGATATTTTTCTTCTCGAAATTCTTTTGCAGCGCTTCCGTTAAATTCACCCCTGTCTGGTTGGCCAGACAGATCAATACCCACAACACATCCGCCATCTCATCAGCCATTTCTTTCCCTTTATCAGATTCCTTAAAAGACTGTTCGCCATACCGGCGCACCATGAGGCGACTCAACTCCCCCACTTCTTCCATCAGGATCCCGAGATTGGTCAGCTCAGAAAAATAGCGAACACCTACTGTTTTGATCCAGTTGTCTACCTGTTGCTGGGCTTCATCAATTGTCATATTGCATTCATTTAATTTGATAAAACTTTACTGATTCATTTCTTCAACCTTTCTGTAAACCAATTCCACCATGAACCAATTTAATTTTCATGACGGTAGCGATGGATGTAGCTCTTTGCTTCAGCTTCTCTGCATTTGTTCCGGCAAATAGTTCATCCACCGTTTCTTTAAATACCGTAACCCAACGTTCAAAATGCTCATTGCGGAAAGCGGATAAATGATGTAAGCGCTGATGCACATCCAACACATTACCCTGGTATGAACCTTTCTCCATAACCACCGATTCCCAGAAATCAACGATCACCGGGATATGTTTATTCATATCCAGCTTCACCACTTCCGTAAAAAAATGCCCGATCACCGGATCCAGTAATACTTTACCGTAAAAATTGACCATGAGCAACTCGAGATCTGTACGGGTTTCAATGTCGGACATGGGGTAAAGATTGAATGAGCGAATGAGTGATTGAGTGATTGAGTGAATGTTTTTTATCTGTTTAGCTGGAAGATTATTCTTTGTTTTTTGAGTCGATGAGAATGGTTACCGGCCCATCGTTCAATAAACGGATTTTCATATCTGCGCCGAATATGCCTGTCTGGATTTTTTTGCCCAGATCGGTTTCCAGCTGGCGGATCATTTTTTCGTACATCGGTATGGCAATAGCCGGTTTGGAAGCTTTGATATACGATGGACGGTTCCCTTTTTTGGTATTCGCGTGCAACGTAAACTGGCTCACCAGCAGGATCTCTCCATCCACTTCTTTGACACCCAGGTTCATCACACCGGCTGCATCATTGAATATGCGCAGGTTCACGATCTTGTTGCTGAGCCATTGAATATCCTCGTCTGTATCCGCATCTTCGATACCTACCAATACCAGCAAACCCTGCCCGATCGCTCCCGTAACAGTGGCTTCCACGGTTACAGATGCTTCGCTTACCCTTTGTAACACAATTCTCATTTTCCTTTAACAGTTTTTATCCGAACTTTAGTGTAATGAAGGTAGACATTACAACGGAGATTCTGTTCCAGACAGCCAGAAGTGGGGGTAAAGGAGGACAAAATGTAAACAAGGTAGAGACCATGGTGGAAGGCCGTTGGCCTGTGAACGATTCGCAACTGTTTTCGGAAGAACAGAAACAAAGGATCCGCGAAAAACTGGCCAATAAGATCACAGATGAGGGGGTATTACTGGTAAAATCGCAGACAGAGAGATCGCAGTTGGGTAATAAAGCGGAAGTGATCCGTAAAATGAACCAGTTGGTAACAGCCGCTTTGGTAAAACAGAAAATCAGGCGTCCCACCAAACCCACCCGGGCCGCCCAGGAAAAACGGATCGAAAGCAAGAAAAAAAATACCGTGAACAAACAGCTTCGCAGGAAGATCAATAAGCATGACTACCTATGAAAACGCTATGCTATCTCCTGTATATCGCCCTGCTACCCCTGACCGCCTTTCAGTTACCCGAAAGGCAACAGCCACCTGAGCGAAAGCTAAAGCTGGTATTTCATCACCAGTTGGGAAAAGAACGGCTGGAAACAGGCAAACCAGTCAGAAATATTTTGGGCGATAGTATCAGCATAGAAAAATTCAAATACTATATTTCTAATATCAGCCTTACCAATCCCGCAGGTAAACAAGTAAAACTACCCGCACAGTATTTTCTGGTGGATGAAAATGAACCCGCCTCTAAAACTATTTCACTCAGCATACCGGCTATGCAGATAGGCAGTATTGGTTTTTTATTGGGTGTAGATAGTATCCGCAATGTATCCGGCATACAAACCGGCGCACTGGATCCCATGAAGGGTATGTTCTGGACATGGAACAGCGGTTATATCATGGCCAAACTGGAAGGTACTGCTGAAGCACTGCTAACTCCCGGACATCGGTTCACGTATCATGTGGGTGGTTTCAGAACGGGAATGAACACTGCGAGGTATATTGAACTTTCCCTTCCCCCAACAAATGGTTCTGTGCAGGAGATTCATATCACTGCCGATATCAACCAATGGTTCAAAAGCAGTTCCGAAATTAAAATAGCCGAAACACCGGTTTGTCATTCGCCGGGTGAGTTGGCAATGAAATTGGCAGATAATTATCAAACCATGTTCTCCATCCATTCCATCCGCTGATATGAAGATCTCTAAACATAGCTGGATCTTATTATTGATAGTGTTTACGGGCACGGGCTGGATCGTTACTGATAACCGGTATTTCAAACCCAAACCGGTAGCTTTTAAAGTGCCCAAAGGCTGGCCACAACCTGTTTACGATTTTTCAAAGAACCCATTAACTGAAGAAGGTATTTCACTCGGCAAAAAATTATTTTATGACGGCCGGCTCAGCAAAGACGGAAATTTTTCCTGCGGCAGCTGCCACCAGCAGTTTGGCGCTTTCAATACCTACGATCATAGTTTGAGCCACGGGTACAACAATTCCCTCACCACCCGCAATGCCCCCGGACTATTTAACCTGGCCTGGCAAAAAGAATTCATGTGGGACGGAGGCATCAATCACCTTGACCTGCAGCCCCTTGCCCCCATCACGGCCGAAAATGAAATGGCTGAGACAATAGAGAATGTGATTACTAAACTGAAAGCAGATAAAGAATACCGGAAATTATTCAAAGCCGCATTTGGCGATGAAACCATCAATACCCAGCGTCTGGGCAAAGCCATCAGTCAGTTTGTGTTACAACTGGTGAGCAGCAACAGCAAATACGATCGGGTAAAACGCGGAGAAGCCAGTTTTATCCTGCCCGAAAAACTAGGGTATGAGATCTTTCAGCAAAAATGTGTGAGCTGCCATACAGAACCCATGTTCACAGATTATTCCTACCGCAATACCGGCCTCAGTCTCGATCCGGTACTGAAGGACCCCGGCCGGATGCGGATTACCAATAACCCAAAAGATTCTCTAAAATTCAAAGTACCCAGCCTGCGGAACGTAGCAGTCACTTTCCCTTTCGGTCATGATGGACGTTTCTTCTCGCTCATGAATGTATTTGAACACTACCGGAAGAATATGGTAGTAAGCAGTACTACCGATTCTTTGCTTACCCGAAAATTAGTTTTATCCAATTACGAAATAGGTCAGTTAACGGCCTTTCTGTTCACCCTCACTGATTCCAGTTTTCTGAAAGATCCCCGTTTTGCCCCACCCGGAACAGGCACGAATACAAATCCTCCTGCAGATATTCACCAGTAAGCGGCAGTTTTGTTACTTTAGCGCGGGGATGTGAGGCGTGAAGCGTGAAGCGTGAGGCGTGAAGCGTGAGACGTGAGTGAAGAAGCATACCAACAAACAAATAAACCAATCAACAAATAAACCAACCACCCCTTGAGCGGAATAAAGAAACTGGCCGGACAAACGATGTGGTATGGACTCAGCTCTATTGCTGCCAGGTTTCTGGGGTACCTGTTGGCACCTTTGCTTACCTATTCAAGTCATGTAAAAACGGCTGATTTCGGCAAGCAGAGTTTGTTGTACTCCGCGATCCCTGTTTTAAGTGTGTTATTTACCTATGGTTTTGAAACCGCCTATTTCCGTTTTTCAGCCAAGCAGGAATATAAAAAAACGATTTACAGTACTTCCTTTCTTTCCATCCTGTTTACAACCCTTATTTTTTCAACGATCCTATGGTTCAACAGGGAATGGCTGGGCAATATGGTTGGATTTGCAGATACACCGGTGATAGCTATACTCACCATTGCTATCATTGCCATTGATACACTCGGGGTAATTCCTTTTGCCAGGTTACGACAGGAAGAAAGACCCATCAAATATGCGTTTGTAAGGGTGATTGGTATCTTCATCAACCTCCTGCTGGTTTGGTTCTTTGTATATTATTGTCCTACAGAAATAGCAAAGGATCCATCACATTGGGTGGGCCGCTTCTATGATAATAACCAGAACCCGATCGTTTATGTAGTACTGGCCAATGTGGTACAGAGCCTGGTTACTTTATTGCTGTTAAGCAAAGAGATTGCCATGGTTCGTTTCCATTTTGACGGTAAACTCTGGAAGGAAATGATGGTATATGCACTGCCATTGGTGATTGTGGGTTTGGGCGGTATCATCAATGAAACATTCGACAGGTTGATGTTAAAAGCCTGGTTACCCGGAACTGATGAATTCCGTAACGAACAGGTAGGTATTTACAATGCCTGTTATAAATTATCATTGCTGATCACACTCTTTGTGCAGGCATTCCGGATGGGTGCCGAGCCTTTCTTTTTTAAACAGGCAGAAGGACAAAATCCGCAGAAAACCTATGCACGGGTAATGAAATTCTTCGTGATCGTAGTTACTACCATGTTCCTGGCTGTAAGCCTGTTCCTCCCCATCTGGTCAAGAATGATCGGACCCGCTTACCGTGTGGGTTTAGCCATCGTACCAATCCTTTTGCTGGCCAATATCTTCCTGGGTATTTATTATAACCTGAGTATCTGGTTCAAACTCAGTAACCGAACTATTGCAGGCACTTATATAACATTGATTGGCACTGCCATCACCATTGGATTGAATTATCTGCTCATCCCCTATATCGGTTATATGGCAGGCGCCTGGGCCACTTTTTTCTGTTATGGTACCATGATGGTGATCAGTTACCGCTGGGGACAGAAAGTGTACCCCGTTCCCTATGTTACCAAAAAGCTGATCGCTTATGGCGTGATCGTGCTGATCCTTTTTTTCCTGCACAAAGGCATCACTTATTTTATTCCGCATACTTACTTCAGTCTTAGCCTGGGTTGTGTATTTTTAGCTGCCTGGTGCTGGTTTATTTTATTGATAGAGAAAAAGGAATTCAAAAAATTACCGGTTATCGGAAAATACATCCGGTAGGTTATTAACCAGGTTCATTTAATTTTGCAGGATGGCAGAAGATCTATCAATCAGCAAAGGAACCAAAGCAGAACAATACCAGGCACTCATTCCCCAGATCAAAGCACTGATCGAAGGCGAACCCGACCTTGTCGCTAACCTGGCCAATATAACCGGTGCCTTAAAAGAGCAGTTTGGCTGGTTCTGGGTAGGTTTTTACCTGGTAAAGGGCGAGCAATTGGTATTGGGACCTTTTCAGGGTCCGGTGGCCTGTACCCGCATCAACAAAGGCAGGGGCGTTTGCGGCACCAGCTGGGCCAAAGCCGAAACCCTGATCGTACCTGATGTAGAACAATTTCCCGGACATATTGCCTGCAGCAGTTTATCCCGATCCGAGATCGTAGTACCCATGCTCAAAAACGGAACCGTATGGGGTGTATTAGACGTAGACAGTGAATTACTGGACCAGTTTGATGAAACAGACAAGACCTATTTAGAGGAGATTATTTCGCTAATGAACTGACGAACAGATGAACAGACGAACAAGGAACCGAAGAAGTATAACCCTGTTTTTCAATTCTTTTCCATTCGTCTGTTCATCTGTTCCTTGTTCATATGTTCATCTGTTTTACTCGTATTTAGGTAGTTAACAACCTATTAAATATTTTTCCCTTACCTTTGTCCCATTCATATACTCTCTCTACAGACTGATCACTCTTCCGTGACAAAGTTTCATCAAGTCAATTACGGGCAGGTTATATACCATCTGAGCAATTTCAGATGTTCATTTATGTAAATTATCTATTGTGTTATTCGACCAATTAAACCTTATTGAGCCCATATTACGCGCGCTCAAGACAGAAGGCTACACTACCCCAACGCCCATCCAGGAGCAATCTATTCCCATGGTTTTACAGGGAAGAGACCTGTTAGGCTGTGCCCAGACCGGAACCGGCAAAACCGCCGCTTTCGCCATCCCTATGCTGCAGATTCTGCACGAAAGAAAACTGGCCGGCAGTACCAATAAAGGTATTAAGGCCCTGATTTTAACCCCTACCCGCGAACTGGCCATCCAGATCGATGAAAGTTTTGCGGCCTATGGCAAACACCTGAACCTGAAACACCTGGTCATTTTCGGCGGCGTTTCGCAGCAACCACAAACTAATGCCCTGCGCAACGGCGTGGATATCCTGATCGCTACCCCGGGTCGTTTGCTCGATCTCGTAGAACAGCGTTTCATCAATCTGTCACAGATCGAATTGTTTGTGCTGGATGAGGCAGACCGTATGCTGGATATGGGATTCATTCATGATGTAAAAAAGATTATTACCAAAATACCTGCTAAAAGACAAACGCTTTTCTTCTCGGCCACCATGCCTACGGAGATCGCGAAACTCTCGAGCACTATTCTGAGTAACCCGGCCAAAGTAGAAGTAACTCCGGTTTCTTCCACTGCCGAAACCATTCAGCAGTCATTGTATTTTGTAGAAAAAGAAAACAAGAAACACCTGCTGATACACCTGCTGAAAGATGCAGGCATTAAGAGTGCTCTCGTATTTACCCGTACCAAACATGGCGCCGATAAAGTAGTGAAAGAACTGAACCGCGTAGGTATTGGCGCAGAAGCCATTCATGGTAATAAATCACAGAATGCAAGGCAGCGTGCACTGGGTAATTTCAAATCGGGCGAAACCCGTGTGCTGGTAGCTACCGATATAGCCGCAAGGGGAATTGATGTAGACAATCTTTCACACGTAATCAATTTTGAATTACCGAATGTACCCGAAACCTATGTGCACCGTATTGGCCGTACCGGCCGTGCAGGTGCCAGCGGCATCGCGTATTCTTTCTGCGATCAGGAAGAAAAAGAATTTCTGCGTGATATCCAGAAACTGATCACCAATACAGTGCCGGTAGTTACCGAACATCCGTATGCGATGAGCGATACCTCACTCAGTACCTATAAATCACTGCCACAAAAACCTGCGCAGAGCCAACGCCAGAACGGTAACAGACGTTCTTTCCGCGGAGGAGATGCCAGAAGGTATGCCGGCAACCAGACAGCCAACAGAGGTAAATAAGCAAATTTTTCCCAGCGGTTCTGCCCTATCGGTTATCCGGTAAGTGCAGAACCGTTTTTTTGTGGAACTGATCCCCTCAAACTCAGCTACAATTTGACATGAGCTGTTTCTATCTGCGCAAAAAAAACTAATTTCAGGGTCAAATTCAGGAAATGAAAAAGGTGCTTATCAGCGGGCTCGTGGCAGGTGTTATTTTGTCGGTCTTCTCGTATGGTGGATTGTTTCTGGCCGTAACCATCCCGATGATGAAACCTTTTTTTGTAGAGTACCTGAGTAATGTATTTATTTCAGACAGATCAAGAGACTTTTTCTTCTACTCGCATGCCCTGCTCATCAGTATGGCGCTCTCCTGGTTCTGGGAGCGTTCTAAAAAAGTATTTCATGGTCATTTTATTCTCCGCGGTCTGGAATTCGGTTTGGCCTATACCATTGCCGGTCTGCTGCCCATTCTATGGATGACTTACAGCCAGATAGATGTATCCCCCACCATGGTCCTCTCCTGGCTCGGTTTTGGTTTCTTACAATCCTGTGCGGCGGGAATTATTTTTGCGAAAATGAATCCTTAACCAAGCGGTTTCAGGTTCAGTTTAAATTCTACACTTAACTCATCTTTGGCTTTGATGATACCACCCAGTTTACTGGGGGGACTGAGGTTAAAATCAGAGAAACTGACTACCCGGTCTCCTTTCAGGTGCACCATTTGTCCGCTGCCTACCGTAAACAGGTAGTTGATCTCAAATCTTTTGGTAACACCTGCCAGATCAATATCTACCACTCCGGTGATCCGCGTGGGGTTTTTGAAATCAGGGAAACTATTGATGGAGATGAACCGGATAGACAAATGCGGATAAGTCTTTGCTTTCAGTGTTTTCCGGAGATCATTCGTCATCATTTTATTGTGGCAATCGAAAGATTGTATGTCCAGCTGTAATCTTCCATTCATGGGTAATACCTGTCCGCGGGCGGCTGTTCGGCTGCAGACCAGGGTATCAGGCAGGGAATAATTGGTGATCTCACACTGGAAAGTATTGATATTGGTACTGCCATTCACGGCCAGACTGCTACCCGGCATCACCACCCAGCTGGTAATAGCCGTATCCGGAGCGTTAAACCCCGGTAATATGAATAATAATATCAGGTAAAGCCAGTTCTTTCTCATAGCGCCCCGCCACTTTCTGTTTGCTAAAAAAACGATAGCCGAATGAAATTAATTCATCCGGCTATCATACACTATAAAAAAACCCAATTATTTAGAATCCTACAATCGCTTCAATCACATATCCGTTGAATTTACCTCCTGCACGATAATCACTGGTTGGGAAATCCAGGTATTTCTGATCAACAATCTCAGCTTTCAGCAACACGTTTTTGGTCATGAACCAACCGGCAGCAAAAGCAGTTCTGTTTACTTTGATATCGCTGGTAAAACCGGCTAATCTGGCACTGGCAGTGTTGTAACGGATACCGGCAAACAGATTTTCTTCTTTACCGAAGCGATATACACCTTCTACTGCAAACTGGCTGGCTTTTCTGTCATCAACCTCAGTTTTGGTTCTGCCTTTAGAGAATTCATAAGTAGTGAACAGTTCAAATCCATAAGCTTTCAGGAAGGCGTTGAACATGGTAGCAGACATTTTTTTGCTGAAACCTGGGTTCAGACGGCCAGAGAAAGCAACGGCAGTAGAAGCAGGTAATGCACCTGGTACTCCTTTTTCCATTACGTTCTGGTAGTTAGAACCGGTACGGTCCCCACCATATAAGGTAAGACCACTACCTGCATTACTGTAATTGGTGTAATGGCTCACGGCAAAACGAACCCTTACATCTTTATCCACTTTGGCATCATAGCTACCTTTGAAGTAGATAGAAGGATTTTTCCGTACGTTAGGATCCTGGGTTGTAGCAATAGCTGAGTCCACATTTCCTTTGATCATACCGTTGGTGATACCGATCATACCCATGAAGCCGTTTTTCTGAACATATACCTCACCACCGATCTCTGTAGCAAACGCATCAATGATGTAGTTATCCATGAACGGATTGTATAAAGTCTGACCACCATCTGATCTGCGGAAGTGCTGGTCGCCATAGTTCACTTCAAAGTGACCTACTTTCAGGGTAACCAGTTTCATCACATCATCCCAGAATTTGCCTTTAAAAGGCACTTTATCGAACTGGATATAACCACCTTTTACCCAGGTTTCGTTGTGGTGACGAGAAGAAAGGTAACTGGTCACATTCATTGCGATACCATCAGCCAGCTGTACGTCCATGTATAAGTTAGCCTGGGCAGTCATAAATCCTTTGCTTAAAGGATAGAGACGGTTGGCACCGGTACCGGTATTATTCAAAGCGGCATTCTCGTGTTTCAGGTTCTGGAACTGCATGGTAAAACCTGAACCCCATCTGATTTTCAGTCCTTCAAACTTAACTGAATCAGCTTTAGAAGTTTCAAACTGGTTGATACCACTCTGGTCGTATGCACGGAAGTGTCCTATTTTTGGTTGTTGTGCGTTAAGGGCCACAGGTAGAACCCCGATCAAAACGAAACCAAGCATTGTTTTTAACCTGTTAATTTGCATTTTCATAAAAATGGTTTTGGGTTTATAAACAATAGTGTTATTGTTTACTGTTATAGGTTTGTTACTTACTTATTTACTGAGTGTGAAATCGAATTTCAGGGTTACTTCATTTCCTGTTTTAATGGTACCCATCATAAAACTGGGTGGTACCATACCAAACTCTTTCATGCTGAGTTTTTTAGATCCCATCACTGTAACTGTTTTATCGGGATGTACTTTACAGGTAGCACTTACTTCCGCATCCAGTGTAGTACCGGCGATGGTTAATTTGCCCACGGTTTTTACCAGGTAATCTGTACCACTGATCAAAGAAACCGTAGAAGTTGCCGCAACATAAGTGATAGTCGGGTTTTTGTCGGTTTTCAAGGCTTTGTAGGCGTTTTTGTCCATCGCACCTTTACCACTTTTCAGTTCTGCGGTATTGGTAGAAAAAGAAAGGCCATTTAAGGCGGTTAAAGCACCGGCTGCATTCAGGGTAATAGTGGCTTCACAATTGCCTTGTGCAGATTTCATATCCCAATCGTGCAGGGTAGATGTTCCGCTAACAGTTAAAGACGCATTGTTTCTGTTAGTGTACTTAACCTGGGCAAAAGCTCCCATAAACAGGATGAGCCCCAGACCCAGCGCGAAGATTTTTTTCTGTGTAGGTTGTAGTACGTTTTTCATAATTTTTTTTTTAGTGTATTACTTAAGTGGTAAGGTTGTTTTTTTGTTCCGCTTAAATTCTTACACAAACCTATAACGCTATTAGCGGCTTGAATATGACATACATCAAACGTTTTTATGATTTATATCATACTTTGATTTTTCTGAAGATTATTTTTAATGGATTTTTAGCTACAATCAGATGAATACCAGTAACTTAAAGCTTATTTTAATGTTAATAGACACCTGGCTCCCTTTGTAATGGAACTGTCATTTTATAATAGTTCAGTTTTATAAATGCCAATGAAACTTGCAGAAAGAAGGAAATAAGAGGCAGCTTCTGAAGATATAGCTGATTACTAAAGGCAGAAAGTGAAGGGAATGTCTATGAAACGTGGAATTCACTTATTTTAGTATATATGTACCTGAGAAATCTTTTCCTGACAGCCTGCTTATGTATCAGCAGTATTGTATTCAGCCAGCAAAAAACCACTGAGGCTATTTATTTTCCGTCACCACAGTTATGGGAAGCCAGGCAACCCGCACAACTGGGAATGAATACCGGAAAAATCAACGAAGCCATTGCTATAGCCAAAGCAGCTGAAAGCAGAAATCCACGCAATATGGAGATCAGTCATTACCAGAGTTTCGGCAAAGAACCTTTCGGAGAAGCCATCGGTCCGTTTGCTGAACGTGGTGAACCTACCGGACTGATCATTTATAAAGGATACATCGTTGCCAGTTGGGGTGAACCTATGCGCTGCGATATGACACATAGCGTTACCAAAAGTTTTTTATCTACCGTGGTAGGACTGGCAGTAGACCAGGGACTGATCCGCCATGTGAACGATACAGTAGCACCTTATGTTCCGCCTATTGAATTATATACACCCCTTCCGGTAAACAGACCCGCAGAACTGTTTGGTCAGCCACAATTATTACGCTTGTTTGATACAGAGCATAACAAAACCATTACCTGGAATCATCTCTTACGCCAAACCAGCGATTGGGAAGGAACTTTATGGGGCAAACCCGATTGGGCCGACCGGCCCGATGCCGATGCGGCTAAATGGTACAACCGCAAAAGGAATACACCGGGCAGTTCCTGGGAATACAATGATGTAAGGGTAAACGTACTGGCACTGGCTGCTACCAGCGTATGGCGCAAACCCTTGCCACAGGTGCTGCAGCAATATATCATGGACCCGATCGGTGCCTCCCATACCTGGCGCTGGACGGGTTACCGCAACGCATGGATTGTGCTGAACGGGCAGGCCGTTCAATCGGTTAGTGGTGGCGGACACTGGGGCGGCGGCATGTTCATCAATGCCTATGATATGGCCCGCTTTGGCCTGCTCACCTTACACAAAGGCAACTGGAACGGCCAGCAACTGCTGAGCGAACAATGGATAAAACAGGCGCTTACGCCTACCCCGGCCAAAACAGATTACGGCTATATGAACTGGTTTCTCAATACCGATCAGAAAATGCTGCCCGATGCACCGGCTACCGCATTCATGCATATTGGTAATGGCAATAACCTGGTATATGTTGATCCCGAACATGAACTGGTAGCGGTGGTTCGCTGGATCGCAGATAACAAAGCCATGAACCAGACGATTAAAAAGATTCTGGAGTCGATTCAGCCTTAAATACCGATCCACCCGGTTCTTTTTTTCCGTCGGACCAAAAAAATGCCGGTTTTTCCCAAATCCCCCTATTTTTGCGCCCCTGAGCGGATGTGGCGAAATTGGCAGACGCACTAGACTTAGGATCTAGCGCCGCGAGGCGTGTGGGTTCGACCCCCTCCATCCGCACTGATTGACTTTCTATCTGTTATACAAACCCGCTTTGGCGGGTTTTGTGTTTTTTGAGTGATTTGCGTTGTGTTTGCTTGCAAGTAGTAAGTAGAATTTCTCTATACTTATCAGTCTATCCCTTTCCATTATGATTGCTTCATTACCTCTTGCATGAGCCTAACAAGGGAAATAGCGGTGACTCCCCCTCCCAAAGAAAACTGATCAGTTCCGGAATACACAACATAACTCCTTTCAGGTTTGATATCATCACAGGCAATGTGAAACCCTTTGCTTAGTACCGGAGAGGAGCTACGTTTAATTTCAATGGCCCACTTTTCCGCACCTGAAAATTCTAATATAAGGTCAATTTCTGCACCGCCGGGTGTGCCGTAATAATAAGGTTGTACACCGGCGGGCGCTACCGAGAGAATGTTTTCAATCACAAATCCTTCCCAACTTCCACCTACAACCGGATGACCAAGTAACTGATTATAGTCTGCAATGTTGAGAAGGGCATGGGTGATACCACTGTCACGTACATAAATTTTAGGCGAGCGAACCAAGCGCTTACCAATATTAAACGTCCATGGCTTCAGGCGGCGGACGAGTAATAAGTCTGTCATCAAATCCAGATAACGACCGATAGTAACACCAGACACATCCAGATTTCTACCTAAGTTAGCCGAATTCAACACAGTGCCCTGGTGATGAGCCAGCATCGTCCAGAAACGTTCTAATGTTTCTGCCGGTATGCGGGGCCCCAATTGTGGGATGTCTCGTTCAAGATAAGTTTTGATAAAATCACGTCTCCATTCCAGACTGTCTTTTTCTGAAGCAGCGAGTAAACTTTCCGGAAATCCCCCACGAAGCCAAAGTGTAGCTATATCATGGGAATATTCTAATTGATTAATACCAAAAAGTTCGAGATAAGCAATCCTACCCGCCAGCGATTCGCTTGATTGTCGCAGCAGGTCAATGGATGCTGATCCCAGAAACAGAAACTGCCCGGATTTGTGGCCTTTTCGCCTTTCCATATCAATAATTCCCCTTAACGGAGCGAATACTTCCGGTAATCGCTGAACTTCATCCAGAATAATCAGTTTATCCCGATTGGCATTGTGAAAGCTCACGATATCTCGCACTTTTTGCAAATCCAGACTGCTTTCCAGATCCAGATATACTGATGGCATTGTTTCTGCTACATCCAGTGCAATAGTCGTTTTGCCCACCTGCCTGGGCCCTATTAAGGCAACAGAAGGGCTTCGCTTTAGTGCTTTACGAATGGTATCTGACAGTTGGCGTCTAATCATCTATGCAAATCTAACATAAAATATTAGATTTGCATAGTTGTTACATCGCAGCGGAGCCCTTTCTTTGGTGCACCTGAGCAAAGGTGGCGAAATGGCAGACGCACTATACGTAGGATCAATCGCTGTGAACCTCATGGGGCCACCAGTAAGTTTCTACTAATTAGTCATCAATTCGTTATACAAATTAATTACTCCTGCATATCTGCTAAAACCGAATATACAATGCTGAACTAAAAAAGGTCCGGTATTCAAACGAATTGTACCTTAACAATAACTATTTTATTTGTTATATGTTTCAAAAGATAGTCATCACATGCAGGATTTGCATTCTGATAATAGTTTCCCATCAGTCCCTTTTTGCGCAAACTTTTGACTCCATTCTTGCAAAAGCCCAACAAAAATATCCTGATGGAAGTATATACTGTCAGTCAAATAAACAATACTATACTGCCGGTGAAACAATTTATCTGAAGGCTTACCTGAAGAGTGGGGCTACTAAAGTTGGTTCAAACATTAAATTTGAATTATTAAAAGCGACGGGGGATGTCATCACTGAATTTACGGGACCGATTCTCTCGCCATCAGCTATCGGTACTTTGCAAATACCTCAAAACCTTTTAGAAGGCAGGTATTTCATCATTTGTTATACAGATGCAGCTTCTGCCTATAAAGCCAGAAGCCTTAGTTATGTGCAGGCCATTATCATTACTTCAGGTGAATATCCAGATTGGCAAATAGCAGCAAAACCGCATCGTCGAGAATCACATATCAGCTGGAAATTAGAGAATAACAAACTTTTCGAGGGATTAGAGAATACCCTCTATTATTCATCGCGCGATCAATTCGGCTATCCACAAAAAACATCCGCTTTTATTTTGAATGCAGGAAAGGATACGATTTGCTCGGGTAAGTCAGATGATATAGGAACTGGCAAACTATTTTTTACACCTGAGCCAGGACAAAAATACCAGGTTGGCTTTATGACATCAGGAGATACCACTATTTCCAATATAAAAAAAGAAACAGAAGAAGGAGTTAGTCTTTCTGCCTATTTACAAGATGATGCTTATATCATAGAAGCCAAAAGCACCAGAGGGAATACCGCAATACCGAAACAGCTTATTGGGATAAATGGATTTTATAAGGTATTCGGATTTGAATTTCAAGAAACAGGGATAGACCACAAAGTAAGGTTACCTGTCAAAGATCTTGATAATGGGATAATTACCCTTTTACTATACGATGGGAATCAGGAAGTACTATCCGAAAAAAAGATTTTCGTTTACACTGAAAACAGCAACCTGCTTAGTCAGACACTCTCAAACCTGACTTCAACGGATATAGATTCTGCCGGCATTTCAAAAGAACTGAATAGTAGCGACATCGAAGATGCCAGTATTTCAGTCATGAGTGAACGTGTAGAAGAGTATTTTTCCTACCCGACAAAAAACATTACAGAGTCTCTTCTTTTGTTAAATTATCTTAATCAACCTTTCATTTTTCCAAAAGACTATTTCAACTTTATTACTCCGGCATCGATCCAAAATATTAATGCTTTACTCGCCAGTGTTGATCTGAATATTCCTCAAGCTGAACAGCTTCTGGATAATAAATATCGTCCTGATACGAAAAAGACCCCATCTGACTATCTGGAAATCTATGTGAGACCAAAAGAAATTAAGAAATCATTCAAATACGACAACCTAAATTCAATATTTGTAGACAAAGGTGATAACAAAGACTTTTATATATTTCAAAAAGATGCAGGGAATATTTATTCTCTGAAGGGATGCGTTTTTTTTGATACGGTGAGAGTTTATTTCACCAACGGATTTGGTAGTGAGTCTAGTATACATTCAGCAACAGAATTTATACTAGATTCTGTTGCCGGGCTAAATTTTACACACGAAGGACTTTGGATACCTGCAGATTCAAGTAAATTTGAATCTCCCATTATTACACATAGTAAACTTACCCAGTCACAGCCAAATAGTAGAATAAAAAATCCCGTACAGGACTCCAGCAGAAACCTAAAGGAGGTTACTGTCGTTTCTACCATCACTTTAAGGCAGAAAACGAAACTTTTGGACAAAAGATATACGAAGGGATTATTTAGTGGACAAGCAGATAAGATTTTAGATCTTGTCAACGAACCATATGGCGATTTTAGTTTGTCTGTCTGGAATTATATTATGATGTCATATCCCAATACAATTGCAAGATCCCCCATTTGGACATATTACTTAAATGAAGGGATCGTTAGCAGAGAGGAATTAATGAACATATATGTAAAAGATGTAGCACTTGTGAAAATATTTCTATTTGGTGTGGCCGGCAGGCCTTCCATTGTTGTATATACTAAAAAAACAGAAGATTTACCCGGCCAAAGTCTTAATAGTACTAATAAAACGTTTATAACACTTACAGGTTACTCAACTGCGACTCCTTTCATTGAAGAAACCACCAATAACTCAAGAGAGAGTAATACACCGACAGCATTACAATGGATACCCTATGTAAACGAATCAGACCTATACACTTCACTTCAGAAAATCAAACAAAAAAACACTAAGATTCCCCGAAAGACTTCAATTCTGATTCAAGGAATCCTAGTAAATGGGAAGAGCTTTTTCTTTAAAAAATTATTACCCTAACGTTCAACTACTAATCCACAGGTTACCACTAAGAATTAGTGGTAACCCTCCTTCTGAACTAACTCATCCAAACAAAAAGCTCACGGTGTGAGCTTTTTGTTTTTTGCGATCTGAAATACCCGCGACAGATTAAACCCAAAACGCAATTCTCCCTTTGACCAGCTATTTGTAGTTTCTGTAATGAAAGCACGTTCATTCATTCCCGTCGCATTGGACACATGCAGCTGAAATACGTGACCGCCGGTTTCAATATCTACCCCCACAGACAGCGGATGATAATTGATCCCTTTTTCTATGCCGTTAACCACATAAAAATAATCCCAGGTCAATGCCACCCGGTTGGATACTTTGGCACGTCCGCCAAAACCTACAGCATAAATATCATTGGGCTGTGTTTGCAGGGCTACCAGGTTATTATGCACCAGTGTAGGTGATAACTGCACTGTAAAACCTTCGCTGATTTTACGTCCAATGATGGTCTGAAAATAATAGGCCAGCCGGGAAGAAAAATAATTCTTGATGGTAGGATCTGCCCAGGGTAAAGTATTCATTGTCATTCCTCCCACCAAAGCTATAGTAACCGGAAAACTGCCCTCGCCGATACTTTGTTGTAAGGGTGCATATTTCACATAGCCGTCCAGTTCTTTTTTAAAAGTGCTGCGGCCAAAACCAAACATCAGGTTCCTACGCAAACCAAAATCAACACCCATGCGCATACTGGCCTGGTCAAGACCGAATAAATTATCAAAGCCCTGGCTCACTAATCCGAAACGGTGCAGGATCCGGAAGTCGAGTGTGCCCGGTGCCAGAAATTCCATCGAGTGCCCGTTGATCACCCGCGGTGATTTGAACGCATATTTTACATATTCTTTTTGGGGTTTGTCTTCACCCACCAATTTCAACAGATCCGTTTCCTGGGCGATTATTTGGGTAGTGGATAGGCCCAGCAGGCATATCAACAATAGGGTATTCTTTCTCATACATGGTTTTTTAGGGGGTACGAATTATTTCAAAGGATCCAGCAAACAGTCTACCGTGATCTTTGCGGTTTTAGCTACTTTATCTGCCACCAGCTGCGGAATGGTAATACCATAATCAGCCAGCTGCTCAGAAAAAACAGACTGTACCTGAATTTTCCCGGCTTTCACCGTCAGCTTACCCTCCGCTTCTACCTCTTTGGTTTGTCCATGCATGGTCAGTTTCCCTTTTACTTTCACCGGATAAACACCGTCTTTGCTGTAGTTCACAACCGAACCATCCACAAGAGCACCCCTGAATTCCGTTTTAGGAAATTTGTTGCTTTCTACATAATTCTCATTAAAATGTTCCTGCATCAATGCCCTGTCAAATTCAAAGGCTTTCATTAATACGGCCATTTGCAGGTTACCTGTTTTAGTATCCAGCACACAGGTAACAGTTTTATTTACACCTTCAATATTTTCAGGCGATTTGGGAGAAGTGGCATCAAAAGAGATCCTGCCACTCTTGGTAAAAAATTTATCCTGGGCAGTTATGTTTTTGATGACAAACAGGGCCAGTATACAAATGATCAGCTTTTTCATAAAAATTGCATTTAAGGTTTTAGTAAATTTTGTGGAACAGAACGGTTCAGCAGCACATCGGCACCCAGGCCCATATCATCTGCATTATAACCGGTGCAGATGCCTTTGATCGTTACCATGGTTCCCGTGCTGAATGGTCCGGTAACCGATCCGGGATCGCCGTTCATGATACAACGTACCGATGAGAGAGAAGCCGTATCTCCGATGACCAGGGTCTGTACACCCGCACTATCGCTGCTCTGCGATTTGATCATACCGGTTACGGCCAATACTTTACCCAGATAAAGGGCATTCGCTTTTTTCTCATCCTGCTGAAATGCTTCCAGTAACTGTGTACCGGTTAGTGCATATGCCGGTGCCAAGTCTGCCGTACTAGTGGCTTTCCGGTTAAACTCGCGATACAGATACACTGCACCCAGTACCAGCAGTATCAGAACAGGGATCAGCACTCTTGTCATTGTTTTCTTAGTCATGTATTCACTTATAAGAATTAGTTATTTAATGTGCCTCCATCTATCCACTTTTTGATCGCAGCCAGCTGGCAGGTGGTCATTTTGGAGGTGCCCTGCGGCATGGGAATAAAACCCGCTGCATGACTGATACTGCCATATAATTTTCCATTCACCGCGATCGCTTTATCTGTGGCATAGGTTCCCATATTAATACCACCCGAACCACCGGTGGGTGTATGGCATCCATAACACTGGTTTTTCAGCAGGGGTACTACTTTTTGCGAATAGGAGATGACGGTGCTGGTATCGCATGACACCGCCGCACCGGTGGGGTATAACAGATCGGCTTTATCATAATAACAGGAATAGAATGATATGACCAGAAAGCCGATGAAAAGAAACAAGATTGACTTTTTCATGGTTACTATATTTAATTGTTCGGCGTTCCCGCGCTAATCCATTTTTGAATTTGTGTGATTTCACAGTCAGGCATTTTTGCACCTCCCTTGGGCATCGCAGAAATACCAGCTGTCCATTTTACAGATCCCAGTAATTTTCCACTGAGGGCCGAGGTTTTCACAGTGGCATAGGAAGCGAGATCTACTCCCCCACCCAGTGAAGCACTGTTATGGCATCCTACACATTTGGTAGCCAGTAAGGGTTTGATGGCCGTACTGTATTTGAAATCAGTAGTGTCGCATTTATCGCAGACATTATTAACTGCACCCTGGTTAATCCATTTCTGAATTTTTGCCAGTTGGTCGGTGCTCATGGCCGGCATAGGTGGTGGCGGCATCCGGTCTCTGTCGGTGCGGATGATTTCTTTATACAATTTGCTGCCGCCGGCATTGCGGGGCGAAACAATTTTCAGAATACCTGTATAGGTGGTCAGGTTCAGACCTTCTGCATGGGTAACCGCATCATGACAACCGGCCATGGCACAGCCGGCATTGATCATGGGTTGGATCTCGTTGGCAAAATAGACAGAGTCCGGACTGCAGGTACGTCCCGAAGTTCCGGGGTTGGGAACTTCCGTTACCACGGTGGTACCTGCCGGAAACGGGATCTCATGTTTACAGGCAAAAAATACAAGTGCGGCTACTACGGTCAGTAAACCGGTTTTTACGCTTATTATTTTCATACAATTTGTTTAGGCGGATGCAGACATCCGGACAGGTACAGTCAGGAACAGACATTCGGTTCCGGCTGTAACGACAGGGATGACTTTTACACTAAGGTTTCAAGACAAGGGTAAACATCAGGCCATTGCGGCAGGGGGGCGTAAAAGTGAATCTTTAAAAGGGGATATAACAGCTTCAGGTATTCCTAAAGGAAACGGAATACTTTTTAAAAGAGAAGAATGGAGTGTGGTAGAAAATACCAGTGGCGGCGTAGTGGCAGGCAGGTTGCTGGGATGTATCAGGTTCTTAAAAGGCAATTCATGATCCATGGCATCATCTGTGGTGATACCATCATCCCCTATATAATGTTCACTGATATATTCCACAAAATCTTCCCGGGGATTCATGAGCAGGTGAAGCTGGTAATGCTGATAAATTTTGTGCACAGACAAAAGCTGATACAATTCTGTGTTTCCCAGAACATGCAACAACAGCATTGATATCAGCAGCGGCTTCCTCATGTGTTAGTAATCAACCAAAATTGATGCCAGCGACCGCCAGATTATCTCATTTTAAGATAACGTTGTACAAATTAATATATTTGTATATATTAAAATGGTCTTGTACCATCTTGGGAGTATAAAGGTAGAGCCCTTTCCTCTCTTCCCCGTTGCCTGTGATTGAAAAAATCATCTGCCAGGGTATTCTATGGGGTATTTTTCCTTAAAAACCGGCCAAAACCGCGTGGTTTCAGACAATCCCTTACCTTTGCACCCCAAATTTTAAGAATTCTAAAAATTCCATCATGGCATCTGTAACCAGAGAGAACATTGGTTTATTGAACGACAAACTGACCGTTCAGCTGAATAAAGAAGATTATTATAACGGCTTTGAACAAAGCCTGAAAAAATATGCCAAAACCGCCAATATCCCCGGTTTCCGTAAGGGTATGGTTCCTGCCGGACTGGTTAAGAAAATGTACGGCCAGGGCGTTTTTAATGATGAAGTACTGCGTAAGGTAGAAGCTGAACTGAACGCTTACCTGAACAATGAAAAACTGGAGATTTTTGCCCAGCCCCTGCCATTGGATAATGATGCAGCCAAACTGGATATGAACAATCCGGTTGAATACACTTTTTCTTTTGAAATAGGCCTGAAACCGGATGTGAAGGTAGATGCCAGCAAGATTAACGTAACCCGCTACAAGATCAATGTAACCGATGAAATGGTACAGGAAGAAGTGGAGCGCTTACAGATCCGCAACGGTAAAATGACAGAACCAGAAACCGTTACCGGTGAGGATAATGTGGTGAATGTAAAATTCATTGAGTGCGATCAGGATGGTAATGAAGTGGAAGGTGGTATCAGCAAAGACAATTCACTGCTGGTGAAATATTTTGAAGCCGGTTTCCGCAAGAACCTGATGGGTAAAAAGAAAGATGATACCCTGGTATTGCAGTTGAGCAAAGCGTTTGAAGACAAAGAAAAAGAAGCCATCCTGGGAGATCTGGGACTGAGTAAAGAAGATGGCGATAAATATTTCAAGATCCTGATCACCAAAGTAGGTCTGGTAGAAAAAGCCGAACTGAACGAAGAATTCTTCCTCGCTGTATACCCTAACAAAGAGATCAAATCTGAAGCTGATTTCCGTGCAGCGGTAAAAGCGGAGATTGATGCGCATTTTGATCAGCAATCCCGCAACCAGATCTTCGACCAGATCTATCACCACCTGGTAGACCATACCGAAATGCAGTTCCCCGAAAGTTTCCTGAAACGCTGGTTACAAACCGGTGGTGAACAGCCTAAAACGGCCGAAGAAGCAGAGCAGGACTACCCTACTTTTGTGAACCAGTTAAAATGGACCCTGGTAAGCAGCCAGCTGATCCAGGACAATAAGATCGAAGTAATGCCTGACGATATCCGTGATTTTGCCAAACAGCAGCTGTTCAGCTACATGGGTGGCCAGTTAGGTGCCCTGGGCGATAACCAGCAGTGGGTAGATGATTATGCCAACCGCATGATGCAGGACCGCAAATTTGTGGAAGACAGCTACCACCGCATCAGCACAGACAAAATGTTTACCGCGCTGGAAGGACAGGTAAAGGCCAAAGAAGAAGCCATCAGCGCCGAAGATTTTGCCAAGAAACTGCACCATCATCATCATTAATCCCAACACCCCTGAAACAGGCGTGAGAACATACCTGAATGCCGGACCTGCTTGGTCCGGCATTTTTATATCGGAAATTCTGTCTACAGTCTACAGATCTACGGTCGTGGACATGGTTAGAAGCAGCAATATGGCCTGACTTGTTGTCGTAAAATCCAAATTGCACAGTATTTGCCTGTAGAATTCATTCTTGAAATAGCAAATCACTTATCTTCAAAGCGAAAATCGTAACACATGAACCTTGGACAAGAATTTGAGAAATACGCGGTAAAACACAGGGGCATCAGCAGTGCCACTTTGCATAATTACCAACAACAGGGGTTTACCAACCTCACTCCCTATATCATTGAAGAAAGACCGTTGAATGTAGCCAGCATGGATGTATTCAGCCGTTTGATGATGGATCGCATCATTTTCCTCGGAGAAGGTATCAATGATTATGTGGCCAATATTGTAACGGCCCAGTTACTCTTCCTCGAAAGTACAGACCGTACCCGTGATATCCAGATGTACATCAACAGTCCCGGTGGTAGCGTATATGCCGGTTTGGGTATTTATGATACCATGCAGTTTATCAGTCCGGATGTAGCTACCATCTGTACCGGTATTGCCGCCAGTATGGGTCAGATCCTGTTATGTGCGGGTATCCAGGGTAAAAGAACTGCTTTGAAACACAGCCGTATCATGATGCACCAGCCCAGTGGCGCCATTGGCGGACAGGCAACGGATATCGAGATCACGGCCCGTGAGATCAAGAAACTGAAGCAGGAACTCTATGCCGTAACCGCGCATCATACCGGAAAAGACGTAGAAACCATTGCCAAAGACAGCGACCGTGATTTCTGGATGACCGCCACTGAAGCCAAGGAATATGGTTTGATTGATGAGGTATTATTCATGAATCCGAGAAAAGAGAAGAAAAGCTGATCGTAGTGAATAGTCAGTGGTGAATAGTGAATGAGAACATTCAATTCACTATTCCCAATTGCCCACTCACAATTGCCCATTCACAAAAAATAAAATTGAAAAAATGATCGACGCAAAATATATCAACCCCTACTTACAGGAAGACGACGAAGAAAACGAACCCGCTAAAGAAGAAAAACCAGAACCCATGACCGGCTTTATGATGAAGAAGATGGAAAAACTCTTCTTCGAAAAAAGAGCCGTGTATTTATGGGGCGTGGTAGATGATAAGTCTGCCCGTGATGTGGTAAGCAAATTACTGTTGCTGGATGCGGACAAACCCGGTCAGGAGATCAAATTCTATATCAACAGTCCGGGAGGCGTAGTTACCAGCGGTATGGTCATTTATGATACCATGAAGCTGATCCAGAGTCCGGTAAGCACCATCTGTATGGGACTTGCGGCCAGTATGGGCTCTATTTTACTCAGTGCCGGCACCAAGGGCAAACGTTTTGTATACCCGCATGCTGAGATCATGATACACCAGCCAAGCCTGGGCGGTTATTTTCAGGCAACCAGTGCCGATATCGAGATCCAGGCCAACCAGATCCGCAAAACAAAGGAACTGGGTGCCAAAATACTGGCCGATAACTGCGGTAAAACCGTAGAACAGATCATGAAGGATTTTGACCGGGATTACTGGATGGACGCCAAAGAAGCGGTGGCTTACGGTATTGTAGACGCGGTTTTAGACAAAATCTAAGCCCGTTCGACCGTTTTTACACGGTTTTTACTCAAAACAGACGCGCAGACCCCCGAACTGTGGTAGCTTTGCAACAATAAGCCGCCAACAGGTGTCTTTTATTATTATACGTGAAGGAAACAGATTATGGCGAAAGCATCTCAATTACATTGTTCTTTTTGTGGCCGCAACCGCGATGAGGTAAAAATTCTCATTGCCGGGCAGGATGGTCATATCTGTGAGAACTGTGTAGAACATGCCCAGGAAATTATTGCACAGGAATTATCAACCAAACAGGAAAACAGCACCAACGCTAATTTCAAACTCAATGTTCGCCGTCCGGCGGAGATCAAGAAATTCCTGGATGAATATGTAATTGGCCAGGATGATGCCAAAAAAGTATTGTCGGTAGCCGTTTACAATCACTACAAACGGGTTAACAGCAAAGCCCAGCAGGATGAGGTAGAAATTGAAAAGAGTAATATCATCATGGTGGGCGAAACCGGTACGGGTAAAACCCTGCTGGCCAAAACCATTGCCCGCCTGCTGAATGTTCCCTTTGCCATTGTAGATGCAACCGTATTTACCGAAGCGGGATATGTGGGAGAAGATGTGGAGAGTATGCTGACCCGCCTGTTACAGAACTGTAATTATGATGTAACCGCTGCCGAACGCGGGATTGTATATGTGGATGAGCTGGACAAGATCGCCCGTAAAGGCGATAACCCTTCTATCACCCGCGATGTAAGCGGTGAAGGAGTACAGCAGGGATTGCTAAAAATGCTGGAAGGAACCGAAGTACTGGTACCCCCGCAGGGAGGCCGTAAACATCCGGAGCAGAAAATGATCAAAGTGGATACGAAAAATATCCTCTTTATCTGCGGTGGTGCTTTTGATGGAATCGACAAAGTGATCGCCCGCAGGGTGAACACCAATGCCATTGGCTTCAGTGTAAACAAGGAAGAACAGGAACACCAGCGCAAGAACCTGCTGCAGTTCATCAATGCCACCGACCTGAAAAGTTTTGGCTTGATCCCCGAACTGCTCGGACGTTTACCCGTGATCACCCACCTGAACCCATTGGATGCAGAAACACTCAGAAATATCCTGACCGAACCCCGTAACTCACTCATCAAACAATTTACCCGACTGTTTGAGCTGGAGGGGATTGAACTGATCATGGATAACGAAGTGCTGGATTTTATGGTAAAGAAAGCCCTGGAATACAAACTGGGTGCCCGTGGCTTACGCAGCATCTGCGAAAGTATCCTTACCGATGCCATGTTTGAATTACCCGGCACCGACACCAAACAGCTGCATATTACCCTTGATTACGCAGAGCAGATGTTCAGCAAAAGCAAGATCAGTGCATTAAAAGTTGCCTGATCAACCGCTTACTTACCGATAAACACATCAGCGATGGGAATAAGTTCTTGTCGCTTTTTTGTGGGGAGCCAGTAATTTGCAGCGTGAGTCGTGAGTCGTGAGTCGTGAGTCGTGAGTCGTGAGTCGTGAGTCGTGAGTCGTGAGTCGTGAGTCGTGAGTCGTGAGTCGTGAGTCGTGAGTCGTCAGTCGTCAGTCGTGAATGGGCAATAGGCAATGGTGAATGGGGATTCACACGAACTCAGAACTTAGAACTTAAAACATAGAACATAGAACCTATAACTTACAACATAGAACTTACCAAAACCCCAATCATGAATGAACTTGTAGAACGCCTGGTGTCCGAAGCCAAACTGAATCCGGAACAGGCACAGAAAGCCATTGAGACTATTGCCAATTTTGTAAAAGAGAGATTCCCCATGCTGGGTGGCGCGGTTGACCAGATTTTTGCTGCCGGCAATAAAAACGAAGACTAGGGAACAGATGAACAGACGAACAAGGAACGGATGAACGGATGAATCTGCGGGGAGATAGCGAAGTATTTAATACTTCGTCTGTTCCTTGTTCATCGGTTCATCTGTTCTTCTGTTCATTAGGTGAGTGGCATACGGATGGTGAACGTACTTCCTTTGCCGGGTTCGCTTTCAACGATCAGTTCTCCGCCCGCTTTGCTGATGAGATCGCGGCAGAGCATTAAACCAAAGCCGCTTCCTTTTTCATAAGAGGTACCTGTGGTATTGTAGTATTGTTTGGCATTCACTTTTTCAATCGCTTCTTTTGTCATACCAATGCCATTGTCTTTTACGGCCAGGTACAGGCAATGATCATCGCCCAAACGGGAAGTAATATCGATAGTTCCGTTTTCGTTGGTGAACTTGATGGCATTACTGATCAGGTTACGGCATACAATCCGCATCATTTCTTTTTCTGTAACAATAGCCAGATCACGGTCTACCAGGTTCCGTAGTACGATCTTCTTTTTCAGCAGTGGCATACGGTGTTCTTCCTCCAGCACTTTGATCAGCTGGTGCATCCCCACTTTTACTTTATCATCTTCCTTACCATCCATCTGTCCCTTGATCCAGAACAGCAGGTTATCCAGCAGGGATGTGGTGCCCAGGTACTGTGTCTCGAGCAGTTGCAGTAAACGATCAGCTTCCTCCGGCGGTACCATTCCCTGGTTTACCAGATTCAATACGCCTTTTGTATTCACCAATGGAGTACGGAGATCGTGAGAGATGATAGAGAGCAGTTTGTTCTTGGTTTTGTTATCTTCTTCGAGCAACAGATTCTGGTGAGAAATCTCTTTGTTCAACTGATCCAGCGAAGCGGAATTCTTTTCAATGATCTCGTTTTTCTGCTTCAGTTCTTTACCAAAAAAACGCTGCCGCTGGTAGTTTACCAGGGCCAGTACGGCCAGCACCGCCACAATGATCAGGATAAAAGTACCTACGGTGATAATGAGCAACTGCTCTTTTTGTACCTGTTTCTGTTTTTCCAGGTCTTTTTCTGCGTTGGTGTTTTTGGCGTTCTGGTTCTTGATTACTTCAATGAAATTGAGTGCATACTCTTTTTCATTGGCGATCTGCTTATTCAATACGTTCACCAGCGAATCCTGCCATTCTGAAGCCCGCAGAATATCATTTTTCTGCCGGTACACATCAATTACCCTGGAAGAGGCATCTTTCATCAGGTTATAGGCAGATACCATGTAAGCATTACTGTATGCTTCTTTTGCATTGTTAATAGAAGCGTCACTTCTTCCCTGCTGCTGATGAATAGAAGCCAGTTGCAGCAGGTTCAGTGCTGCTCCGAATTTATCGTTCAACAGCTTGTCTATGGCTAGCGATTTCAGGTAATATTCCTCGGATCTGGCAAAATTATTTCGTTTCTCTTCCAGTAATCCTAAATTATAGTATGCTTTTTTCTCGCCATACTGGTGACGGATTTGGATGCTAAGCGTCAAGGCCTTGTTAAACGAAGCTTCCGCCATATCATATTTCCGCTGATCCAGCTGTACCAGTCCCAGACTGTTGTTGATATTGGCTATCTGCCGCTGATCCTTCAGTTTGGTAAATACCGTTAATGATTCATCGTATAACTGAATTGCTTCAGCCGATTCACCGCTGGCATAAAGCGAGGTGGCGATCTCTTTATTAACAATCGCCATGTTCAGGGTGTCTTTCAATGACTGAAAGATCAGTTTGGATTTGTAATAGGTAGCAAGGGCCTTTTTATCGTAACCGGTCTGGTGGTAGATTCCGGCTTCATAAAAGAAGGTAGTAGCCAGGCCTTTCTGGTAATTGCCGGCGATGGCCAGGTTTTCGGCATTAAAAAGGTTATTGAGGGCTTTGGCCACATCAAACCGCTTCTGATCAAAGGCCAACTGGTTAAGAGAGTCCACTTTTTTTCTGTCGGCAGCAAGTACCTTGTTGTCAGCAGCTTTCAGTTCACCCGTTGTGCCGCCTGTGCATACCACCAGCAGCAATAGGTATAAGAAGATAGGTCTGGTCACGGGTTTCAGCGAAATAGTAAAAAAGGAAGATAGCATAAATTACTGAAAAACAGTATAGAAAATGCCCTCTTGCGGAGGGCATTTTTATAAGCAAGCAATCGAAAAGAGACTAATTATGCAGGACTTCACGCGATATCACCAATTTCTGTATTTCTGAAGTTCCTTCTCCAATAGTACACAATTTTGCGTCACGATAGTATTTCTCTACCGGAAAATCTTTTGTATACCCATATCCACCAAAAATCTGTACGGCTTCGTTGGCTGTTTTTACTGCTATCTCACTGGCATAATACTTGGCCATGGCCCCTTCTTTGGTTACTTTCTCACCACGTTGCTTCCGGTCGCAGCATTGCCAGATCAGCAGGTCGGCGGCGGCTATTTCGGTTGCCATATCGGCCAGTTTAAAGCTGATTCCCTGGAAACTGGCAATGGGTTTATCGAACTGGTATCTTTCCTGTGAGTACTGTAAAGCCGCTTCATAAGCGCCTTTGGCAATGCCCACAGATAATGCGGCGATCGAGATTCTGCCACCATCCAGTATTTTCATGGCCTGGCGGAAACCATCTCCCACTTCGCCCAAACGGTTGCTATCGGGGATGCGGCAGTTATCAAAAATCATTTCTGCTGTTTCGCTGGCACGCATACCCAGTTTGTTTTCTTTTTTCCCCGCCGTAAAGCCCGGCGTGCCACGTTCTACCACAAAAGTGGTGGAGTTACCGCTGGTGCGCGGTTCGCCTGTCCGGCAGATTACCACTGCCACATCGCCGCTTTTGCCATGGGTAATCCAGCTTTTGGTTCCGTTCAATACCCAATGATCGCCCTCTTTTACGGCAGTTGTTTTCATATTACCCGCATCGCTGCCGGTATTGGGTTCCGTTAAACCCCAGGCACCCAGCCATTCGGCCGTGGCCAGCTTGGGTAACCATTGTTTCTTCTGTGCTTCTGTTCCAAAAGAAAGAATATGGTTGGTGCAAAGTGAATTATGTGCTGCCACACTCAAGCCAATAGAACCACATACTTTAGAGATCTCCTGTATAATGGCATTGTATTCGAAATACCCCAGTCCGGCGCCACCATATTCCTGCGGCACCAGCACTCCCATCATACCCAGTTTACCCAGTTCTTTAAAAACTTCTATGGGAAATACCTGCGCCTCATCCCATTCCATTACATGGGGTTTGATATGCTGCAGGGCAAATTCACGGGCGGTCTGGGCCACCTGGTTAGTTAGTTCGTCGGCTTGAAAGTTCATACAAGTGTGTTTAAATAGACGGAGGCTGTCAGAAAAACAAGCAATCGTTATCTGACAACCCCCTGAAAACAAACTACTGTTTGTTAGTTTTCAGCGCAAAAGTAGGGGATTTTTTTACTCAGCCAAATACAATTTATGTTAATCATTTATTTAACATGAAAACTGCCTGCTACCCGTTGAAAAAGCGTATCGGAAATCAATACCAGCTTTTTCAGATCCGTTACCTGCTGAAAAGGTCCGTATTCTTTTCGATATACCACAATCGCTTTTGCAATGGCTTCCGGTATACCCGCAATAGTAGTGAGCTGGCTAACTGTTGCCGTATTCAGATCCAGAAAGCGATTGCCCGAAACCATCTCCGGTTGTAAGCGCAACAAGGGCCGAATCTGCTCAAAAACCGAATCGCTGATTCCGTAGGTTTTCTTCACCTGTTCCAGACTGGTGAAGCCGCCTAATTTTTCGCGGTACTTAATCAACCGGTTGGCCAGTACTTTTCCGATACCCGGCAGGATTTCCCAATCTTCTGCCGTAGCCGTGTTCACGTCAATAACTTGTTTTTGTTCTGCTCCCTTTTTTTCCCTGGCGGGGAGGGGGAAACGGTTTGTATACACATCATTCATTGGGGATTTGATCCTAATATAGGGAAGCAACCGGTCGGCATCTGCTTTACGCAATCCCCATATTTTCCGGAGATCTTCCGGCAACCGGAACTGCCCGCCTTTGTGGCGGAAATTCACAATGGTTCGCACTGTTTTTTCCGGAATACCCAGTCGAAGCCAACCAGCCGGGGCCAATGTATTGGGGTCGAAGAAGAACAGGGAAGCGGGAGATGTCTCTATCTCGGTTTCTGCCGTTGCTGCACCAACAGCCATGAGCTTCTCAGCTTTTGTGGCCTGGGTACTATCCAGATACTGTTGTAATAAACGGGTATCTCTGGGTGGTGCCAGCTCAGGCGAATAAAATTGTGGAGCAATCATCAATCCACCGATCAATAGCAGTAAAACCAGTACCGCCGTTCTTTCCTTACGGGTGAACGTGAGATAATTTTTAAGGATCCTTTTCATAACGTAACTTTTTAGGGTAACGTTCGCAAAGGGTTACAGATGAAGGGTCAGGCCATCGTGCGCCAAACGGATATGGCTGGGTAATTCACGGTTCACTTCTTCGTGTTTGCCCAGTTGGTGACTGATATGCGTAAAATACACTTCGGGCACTTCCAGTTCCAGCGCCATGGCAACCGCTTCCGACAAAGTAAAATGAGAGATATGCGATTCTCTGCGCAGCGCATTCAACACCAGGATCTTTGATCCGCGGATCTTATCTTTTTCAGTCTCTTCAATTTTATTCGCATCAGTGATATAGGTAAAATCCCCGAAGCGGTAACCGAATACCGGCATCTTATGATGGATCACCGGAATGGGTGTCACTTTGATATCGCCAATGGTGAAAGGATTTTCATCAATGGTGATCATATCCATTTCAGGCACACCTGGATATTTGGTATCGGTGAATGCATAGTAAAAATCACGACGCACTGCTTCCTCTGTGAGAGAGTTGGCATAAATATTCATCGCTTTTTTACTGGTGAAATTATAGGCACGGATATCATCCAGTCCGGCCATATGATCTTTATGGGGATGCGTGTACAAGACTGCATCCAGGTGATCGGTATGGGTTCGCAGCATCTGGTAACGGAAATCAGGTGTGGTATCTACCACAAAAGTGGTGTGTGCCGATTTCACGAGTATACTGCTGCGCAAACGGTTATCGTTCGGATCGGAAGAAGTACACACCGCGCATTTACACCCGATCATGGGAACACCCGAACTGGTTCCGGTGCCTAAAAATGTTATGGTAAGATGCTGGTGGCTCACTGTTCAAAACTAAGCCAAATAGTAGCTACTGCAACAGGTATTAACCGCAAAATCAGGCTTCGGCGGCTGATTTTTTCACTACTTCTTCGTAGAGTTTCTGCGATTCGTGGGTGAGTTTATCAAAATCTACCTGCAGTTGCGGGATGATCTCCATCAGGGTATTGATCCTTCCCTCAATACTCAGGAATTTATTCAGTACCACAATCTTCCTCGCTTCCAGCAAACACCAGCCACTCTGGAAGGTTCCGCGTTCGTACCGAACCACATAACCGGTTTCTTCGAGGATATTGCCTAATTTATCTAAAGTGGTTTGCGTATACTTCATAACGTGCATCGTCGATCTTAAATCTTGAGAAATTTACCCGGTAAAGGTACGAAACCCTGAACGAGGCATTCGTCCGGTAATTCAGTAGTTATTCACATTATTAATCAGGCTGCCGGGGCCTGGTTAGACACTCTTACTCACCATTTTAATGATTGGCACGATCATCTCTTCCAGACTGATACCCCCGTGCTGGAAGGTATTCCGGTAATAATTCACATAATGATTATAATTATTGGGATAACAGAGAAACCCGTCTTCTTTGGCAAAAATGAAAGATGAATTCACATTGGGCACCGGTAATCCGGCCTCTTTAGGATCTTTGAAAGCCAATACATCCCGCGCTTCAAAATTCAGGTTCCGGCCATGTTTGTAGCGGAGATTGGCGGTGGTCTGTTTATCGCCGATCACTTTATGGGGCGTATTTACCCGCACGCTGCCATGATCGGTTGCCAGTACGATCTTCATTTTTTTATCAGCGATTTTTTTCAGGGCCTGGTGCAACGGACTGTGTTCAAACCAGCTGCGGGTAATACTGCGGTAACTGGCTTCATCGCTGGCGAGCTCTTTCAGCACTTCCATTTCGGTTCGGGCATGACTGAGCATATCCACAAAATTATACACGATAATATTGAGATCGTTTTCCAGCAGATTGTGAATATTGCTGACGAGCTGCTGTCCATCCTGGTGATTCACAATTTTGTTATAACTGAAGCGGATATCTTCTTTCTTTAATCTTTTCAGCTGGGCTTTGAAGAACTCTTCTTCAAACAGGTTTTTCCCGCCTTCATCATCATCATTTTTCCATTGCTGCGGAAACTGTTTTTCAATTTCGATCGGAAGCAGTCCGGCAAAAATGGCATTGCGGCAGTATTGTGTGGCCGTAGGAAGGATGGAATAAAAGGTTTCTTCCTCCAGGATCCGGAAACTTTCTGCAAAAATGGGCTGAATGGCTTTCCACTGGTCGTAGCGCAGGTTATCGATGAGGATAAAAAAAACAGGCACTCCTTTTTCCAGGTGTGGCAATACCTTGAACTGGAAGAGATGATTACTCATGATGGGTGCCGAAAAACTTTTCGGATCCAGCCAGGAAGTATAATTCTTACTGATGAATTTGCAGAACTCTGTATTGGCTTCCTGCTTCTGGGTATAAAAAACCTCTCGCATTTCCGGACTATCGCTTTTCTCCATTTCCAGTTCCCAATACACCAGTTTTTTATACAGTTCCATCCACTCGTTATAATCGGGATTGTTGTTCAGCGCCATAAACAGCTCGCGGAACTGTTGCTGGTAAGCGGTGGTGGTTTTTTCGGCTACCAGTCGCTTGTTATCAATGATCTTTTTCAGCGATAACAATACCTGGTTGGGGTTTACGGGTTTGATGAGATAATCGGTGATCTGGCTGCCAATGGCATCGTCCATCAGGTTCTCCGTTTCATTTTTGGTAATGAGTACCACGGGAATCTGCGCATTGGCTTCTTTGATGCGGGCTAGGGTTTCCAGTCCGGTAATACCCGGCATGGTCTCATCCATCAGCACCACATCCACCGGTTCTGTTTTCAGGTAGTCAATGGCGTCGAAACCATTGGTAAAAGTGATGACTTCATACCCTTTGCCTTCGAGAAAAAGCTTCTGCGACTGCAGGCTTTCGATCTCATCATCTACCCATACAATTTTTGCTACGGCCATGTGTTAGTCTGGAGTTAGGCGTTTGGCGTCCGGAGTTTCCAATCAGACACAAACTTTCATTAAAAATAAGGAACATGGGTAGAAATGGCGGCGATAGGGGAACAGTTTATCGTAATGGCTGTTAAAATATTGCGGTAAATCTATTTCATTCCGGCTATCGGAATTCTTATTTGTACTTTTGCTCTCCCGCAGGGGAATGATTTAACAATTCAACAACAGGCATGACGCCCATCAAAAGAAAGATCATCAACGACCCCGTATATGGTTTTATCACGATCAACCACCCGTTGATCTTTTCGATCATATCTCACCCCTATTACCAACGCCTTCGCCGGATCCAGCAGATGGCCATGGCGCAGCTGGTATATCCCGGGGCGGTGCATACCCGCTTACACCATTCGCTCGGCGCCTATCATTTAATGAGTAATGCGGTGATGGAACTGCGCAGCAAGGGTGTTGAGATCACAGCAGAAGAAGAGATCGCTGTAAAAGCAGCCATCCTGTTGCACGATATCGGGCATGGACCTTTTTCGCATGCGCTGGAACAGGTTTTGGTAAAAGGTGTACACCACGAACAGCTTTCGCTGCAGATCATGCATAAGATGAATGCGGAACTGGGCGGACAGCTGACACTGGCCATACAAATCTTCACCGATCAGTACCACAAACCCTTTTTACACCAGCTGATCAGTGGACAACTGGATATGGACCGGATGGATTATCTCAGCCGCGACAGTTTTTACTCTGGTGTAAGTGAAGGGGTGATTGGCTATGACAGGATATTGAAAATGCTGGTAGTGCATGAAGGGCAATTGCTGGTAGAAGAAAAAGGCATTTACAGTGTGGAGAAATTCCTGGTGGCGCGGCGACAGATGTACTGGCAGGTGTACCTGCACAAAACCGTATTGGCAGCAGAAAAAATGCTGGTTAAGATTCTTGAGAGAGTGAGAGAAATTTATACTGCTACCGATGAGCCACTGGTAACCCTTTCTTCGCTTGATTTTTTTCTCGGCAGTTTTGATGGGGAAATGAATGATGCTGCCCTGGAGAAATTCTGCGCTATCGACGACCATGATGTGATGCATGCGGTAAAACGCTGGAGCCATCATCCTGATAAAATTCTTTCCCTGCTTTGCCGCCGTTTCCTGAATCGGGAACTGTATAAGGCAAGGATCCAGTCGGAGCCTTTTGACCCGGCCTATATGGCTGAAAAAAAAGCCGCTGCCGCCCGGCAGTTTGGCATAACTGATGCTGATATACACTATCTGTGTTTTAACGGAGAAGCGTCCAATACGCTTTACCAGACCAGGGATGAACGGATCAATATCCTGTTCAAAGATGGTACCGTAAAGGATATTTCGCAGATAGACAATGCATTAATCCACCAAAACCTTTCCTCGCCGGTTAAAAAATTTTACATTTGTTTATTGACGTAGTTGCACCCCCGGGTTCAGCCGCTACGATTCATGCATCAAAACCGCACATTATGCAATTTACTGCTGCACAAATCGCCATGCTGGTTAATGGCCAACTGGAAGGCAACGCTGCTGCCGCAGTATCTTCATTTGGCAAGATAGAAGAAGCTTCTGAGGGACAATTATCCTTTCTGGCCAATCCCAAATACGAGGAACATCTCTACCAGACCAAGGCATCTATTGTAATTATCAACGCTTCGCTGGAGTTAAAGAATTCCGTAACCACCACACTGATCCGTGTACCGGATGCGTATACTGCTTTTGCTACTTTACTGGCCAAATACCAGGAACTGAAAACGCAGCAGCTGACGGGTATACAGCAACCCAGTTATATAGCCAGTACCGCTACACTGGGAGAAAATGTATTTGTGGGTGCTTTTGTATACATAGGCGAGAACGTAAAGATCGGCAACAATGTAAAACTGTTCCCGGGTGTGGTGTTGGGCGATAAGGTAACCATTGGAGATAACAGTATCCTGCATGCAGGGGTAAAAATATATGTGGATTGTGTGGTAGGCAAACAGGTAACCATTCATGCGGGCACCGTAGTGGGCAGCGATGGCTTTGGTTATGCCCCACAGGCAGATGGCACTTACCAGAAAGTACCGCAGATCGGCAATGTGGTGATTGAGGATATGGTGGAGATTGGTGCCAATACCACCATCGACCGGGCTACCATGGGTTCTACCATCATCCGCAAAGGGGTGAAAATGGATAACCTGATACAAATAGCACATAATGTTGAAATAGGCACCAATACCGTGATTGCGGCCCAGACCGGGATCAGCGGCAGTACCAAAGTGGGCAGGAATGTGATGTTTGGCGGCCAGGTAGGCACTGCGGGCCATATCACCATTGCAGATGGCAGCCGTATCAATGGCCAGACAGGCGTAAATAAGTCCATCAAAGAACCCAACAAAGCTTTTAATGGCACCCCGGCACTGGAGTTTTCGCAGTCGCTTCGTCTCCAGATCATGACCAAAAACCTCCCCGAACTGGAAAAAAGGGTTAAGGATTTGGAAAAAATGGTAGAACAGTTGCTTTCTGAGCGGGTAAATGCCTGACAATAGCCATTAAACCAGCCTGAAATCTTATTTTCGCTTACTATTTTTTACCAGCTAACCCGTTGAACCGGTAATTAGCCGGTTACCTATAAACAAGTACCTAAGAATGGATAGCAATTTCAATCCCGACAAGCAACATACCCTTAGTAATCCTATCAGCATCAGTGGCACCGGCTTACACACCGGTGTTTTGGTTGATATGACCCTGCGTCCCGCTAATCCGGGTTTTGGTATCCAGTTTCAAAGGGTGGATCTTCCCCAGCAGCCGATCATTAAAGCCGACTGCGATCTGGTAACCGATACCAGCCGCGGCACTACTTTACAGGTGGGCGATGCCAAAGTAAGTACCGTAGAACATGTACTGGCCGCATTGGTAGGCATGGGGGTAGATAATGTATTGATAGAACTGAACGGTCCGGAGATCCCGATCATGGATGGCAGCTCCGCTCCTTTTATAGCACTGATACAGGAATCGGGGGTAACCGAACAGGAAGCTACCAAAGCCTGGTACAGCATCGACGAGAATATTTACCATTACGATGAGGCCAAAAGGGTAGAAATGGTGGCCCTTCCTTCCATGGATTACCAGATCACTACCCTGATCGATTTCAATAGTCCGGTATTGGGCACCCAACATGCCGGTTTGAAAACCATCAAGGATTTTCAGACCGAGATCGCGCCCTGCCGTACTTTCTGCTTTTTACATGAGCTGGAAGCGTTGCTGGATAACGACCTTATTAAAGGTGGCGACATCAATAACGCCATTGTGGTGGTGGATAAACCGGTAACCGATTCTGAAATGAGCCGGTTAGCCAAAGTGTTCAAAAGAGATAAGATTGAAGTAAAAAGCGAAGGGTACCTCAATAACCTGGAGCTCCGTTTCCCTAACGAACCGGCACGTCATAAATTACTGGATGTGGTAGGCGATCTGGCCCTGATCGGTTATCCGATCAAAGCAAGGATCATTGCCAACCGCCCCGGGCACAGCACCAATGTAGAGTTTGCCAGAAAAATCAAACAATACATCAAAAAGAACCGGCATGTAAAAGATGTACCTGTGTACGATCCGGCCATGCCTCCGGTTTTTACGCTGGAGAAAATTGAAAAAACCTTACCGCACAGACATCCTTTTCTGCTGGTAGATAAGATCATTGAACTCACGGATACCTATATTGTAGGCATCAAAAATGTTACATTCAATGAATGGTTTTTCCCGGGCCACTTTCCCGGTAACCCGGTAATGCCCGGTGTACTGCAGATAGAGGCTTTGGCGCAAACAGGCGGAATCCTTTGTATCAACTCGATGCCGGAAGGAACCTATGACACTTATTTTCTGAAGATCGATAACTGTAAGTTTAAACAGATGGTTCGTCCGGGCGATACCATGGTATTGAAGATGGAATTTACCGGACCGATCCGCCGGGGCATTTGTGAAATGAGAGGAACCGTTTACGTAGGCGGCAAAGTAGCCACAGAAGCCGATCTGGTAGCACAGGTAGTAAAAAGACAAGCGTAGCAATAGGCAATGGTGACTGGTCAATTGCCCATTCACCATTGCCCAGTCACCATAACATCATACAAACCCATACACAGCAATGACGCATCCTTATACATATATTGACCCCAATGCAAGGGTGGCCCCCAATGTAAAAATCGATCCGTTTACGGTGATACATGGTGATGTACAGATCGGCGAGGGCACCTGGATAGGGAGTAATGTAACCATTATGGATGGTACCCGCATTGGCAAAAACTGCCGGGTATTTCCCGGTGCTGTATTGGGTGCCATTCCGCAGGACCTGAAATTCAGTGGCGAAAGAACCACTGTTGAGATCGGAGACAACACCACCATCCGCGAATTTGTAACAGTGAACCGCGGTACAGAAGACAGGGGCAAAACCAAAGTGGGTGATAACTGCCTCATAATGGCATACAGTCATATTGCACACGACTGTGTGATCGGTAATAATTGTATTTTAAGCAATAGTGTACAGGTAGCGGGACATGTAACCATGGGCGATTTTGCGGTGGTAGGGGGCGTAAGTGCCGTACACCAGTTTGTGAATATTGGTCAGCACAGTTTTGTAGCGGGTGGAAGCCTGGTGAGTAAAGATGTGCCTCCCTATATCAAAGCCGTACGAAACCCATTGAGTTATGGTGGTGTAAATAGTGTAGGTTTAAAAAGAAGGGGATTCCCCCTCCAGCAGATCAACGGGATCCTGGATGTATATCGTACTATTTATAACAAAGGCTTCAACACTTCGCAGGCGCTGGAATTTATTGAGGAAGAATTACCTGCTTCGGATGAGCGTGATGAGATCGTAACTTTTATCCGCGAAAGCGGCAGAGGTATCATCAAGCGTTTTGTGAAAGGCGCTACGGACGAAGATTAAGCCATGGCTCCGGATGGAGCGTTTTTTTTCTGACCTTACTATTCATGAATAGCACTACTGCCACCCAGGATTCTTTCGTCAACTCTCCGTTAAGAGAGCTGGAAGCAATTCTTCTCACAGATACCGGTAAACGTTTTAACCGCGATTGGATCTTCCGTCATGTACATTATCGTTTTGAAACAGGAAAGTCTTACGCCATTACCGGACCCAACGGAAGTGGTAAAAGCACTTTGTTACAGGCTATTGCCGGAAGCCTGCACCTGAGTGAAGGGCGGCTGTCTTACGAAACCCCGAACGGCGATACGGATACGATTGAAGCAGAAAATTTTTACCGGTATATTTCCATTGCCGCACCTTACCTGGAACTGATAGAAGAAATGACAGCAAAAGAATTTCTGCTGTTTCACAGCCGGTTCAAAGCATTGAATCAATCGGTTAGCATAGAACAGATCCTGGAAGAGATTGGTTTACAAAAAGCCATGGATAAACAGATCCGTTACTTCAGCAGCGGTATGAAACAAAGGATCAAACTGGCACAGGCCATTTTCTCCAACGTGCCGGTATTACTGCTGGATGAACCCTGCACCAACCTGGACAAACCCGGTTACGATCTCTATCATACTTTGATTGATAAATACTGTAAAGGAAAACTGATTGTGGTCAGCAGCAATGATCCCAATGAAATGGATTTCTGTACAGAGAAGATCAGTATATTAGATTATAAATAGGGCTTACCGGCTTTCTGCATCTTACACAGAAGTAAATAACTGAACAGTTGTAAGCACTGTCTTTTATAAAAACAGTAGTATCCTCCCCCCCAACTACTACCAGAAACATCCGAAACGCTGTAAGAAAATCATCCTGGCTGCGGCTATTAAAAGCAGTCACCAGAAATTACAACACAACACAATGATACGGACCACCCTTCTCTTTAATGATGAAGAACTGGAATTTACCCTGCACAACGCTACCGTAATTCACGCCGATAAATATTCCGAAACTACCGGCGGCTGGGGTAATGCCCCCGTTCGCTCACATCTCTACACCGACCTGGTGTTCAGAAGCAGTGATACAAACGAAGACTGGCCTATGACCGTGAACGAACGCAACCTGCCTGTTTATAACGGCCAGAAAGTAATGGTCATGGGATTGCAGGGGCGAATCATTGGTTATGTAGATAAACAATCAAATAAATATTACTATACCCGGGATGAATTCAGCTCTTTTGTAAAAGCCGGGATGCCTGTTTATTATATCTGGATCATTGGTATTATCGGAGGGTTAGTGGCTTTTATATTTACGTCTGAGGAATCTGATATCAGGTTCTTGAATGCACTGCTGCCTTTGGGTATAACATGGTTAATCTATATCGTCCAGAAACAAATGATCAGTAACCGGATCATGCAATTAATAGATACTTATCTTAGAGAAGAATAACCAAACAGATTCCTGTGAACCGAATTGATCGTGTAACTGCTATTCTGATCCAGTTGCAATCCAAAAGAGTGGTAAAAGCGCAGGAGATCGCCGACCGGTTCGGGATCAGTCTGCGCACAGTATACCGCGACGTAAAAACACTGGAAGAAGCCGGTATCCCGGTAATCGGTGAAGCGGGTGTGGGTTATTCCATCATGGAAGGCTACCGGTTACCGCCCGTGATGTTTACGCAGGAAGAAGCCACCGCCTTGCTGACGGCTGAGAAGCTGGTAGAAAAACTAACCGATGCATCTACCCGCGAAGTATACCAGGCCGCCATGTTCAAGATCAAATCAGTATTGCGGTTAACCGAGCGCGATCATATCGAGAACCTGGAACAACATATTGAAGTGATCAACAGCCCTAATTTCTCCGGGCAACCAACAGACACGGCTTACCTGCAACAGATCCTGAAAGCCATTGCCGCAAAAGCTGTGATCAATATCGATTATTTTGCGGAGCACTCGCAGGAAAAAACCAACCGGAACGTTGAGTCGGTAGGTATTTTTTTTATGGGCAGGTACTGGTACCTGATCGGCTGGTGTTGTTTGCGGAACGATTACCGCACTTTCCGAGTAGATCATATCAGGTATCTTTCCATAACGGCTATTCGTTTTGATAAAGCGCATCCTTCTTTACAAAGTTTTTTATCGAAGGTTTCCAGAGAAAAAGAACTGTTCACCGTTGTGATCCGGATAGAGAAATCTGTAGTCGGGTATCTGGGCGAGCAGAAATACTATAACGGTTATGTATCGCAGAAAGACCTGGGCAACCAGGTAGAAATGACTTTTCTGACCCGCTCGCTCGAAGGTTTTGCCCGATGGTACCTGCTGCTGGGAGAGTGGGCCACCATCCTGTCGCCGAAAGAACTTCCGGGCATCGTAGAAAAGAATCTGCTGGCCGTTCAAAAAAAATTATCAGGAACCGAATAGCTGCTGACATAGGGTTGACACTACCCCATGGTTACTTTGTTGTCTAAACAAATCAACCTTATGTCACAGATCCAACAATTCCGGAAAGAACTGGAAAACGAAGCCCTTATCACCCGTAAAATGCTGTCGATCGTACCTAATGACAAGTACGACTGGAAACCCCATCCCAAAAGCATGCCCATCAGCCAGTTAACAACGCATATTGCGGAGTTACCTACCTGGATAAGCATGGTACTCAACACCGCTGAACTGGATTTTGCAGTCAATGCATACAACCCCAAAAAGATCAGCGACACCAAAACCCTTGTTGAATATTTTGAAACCTGTTTATTGGATGGTCGTAAGGACTTGGCCGCTGCCAAAGAAGAAACCCTGGCCGAAAACTGGACTTTACGCAACGGAGAACAGATTCTTAGTTCCGACTCCAAACTGGATGTGATCCGCATGGTGTTTAACCAGATCACCCATCACCGGGCACAGTTGGGTGTGTACCTGCGTTTACTGGACATCCCTATTCCGGGAAGTTATGGACCCAGTGCAGATGAAATGAACTTCTGATCATTATACCAGGGGCCGAAACGGTTTGTTTCGACCTCTGGTTATACAATATATTTCGGGGTTTATCTTCTGCTGGCGATCAACAGGTTCAGGTCAGTATATTTCAGGTCAAAGCGCTGGCTGATATAAAAATCAGTGAGGGCTCCCTTAAACATATAAATGCCTTCGCGCAGATTGAATTTGTGCCATACCATTTCTTCCAGTCCACCTTCATCGCTGATATCCAGGATCAGCGGCATCAGCACATTACTGATGGCCTGGCTGGCTGTGCGGGCAAAACCGCTGGGTATATTGGGTACGCAATAGTGGATCACATCATGTTTGAGAAAAGTAGGGTATTCGTAACTGGTCAGTTCGCTGGTTTCGAAACAGCCACCACGGTCAATGGCCACATCAATGATGATACTGCCCGGGCGCATAGCTGCCACCATTTCTTCGGTAACCACCACCGGCGCACGGCCATATTCATTACTCAGCGCACCCACCGCCACTTCGCAGGTCTTGAGTTGTTTGGCGAGGATACGGGGTTCCAGTACACTGGTCCAGATCCTTTGTCCTAAATTATTCTGCAGTTGTTTTAAACGGTACACATTACTATCGAATACTTTTACCGAAGCCCCCAATGCCAAAGCGTTACGCGTAGCAAACTCGCCCACAATACCGGCACCGATGATCACTACTTTGGTAGGTGGAATACCACTGATACCGCCGAGCAGCACACCCTTGCCTTTGTTAAAACTACTCAGGTACTGTCCGGCAATCAGCATCACCGCACTACCAGCGATCTCGCTCATACTTCTTACAATGGGATAAGTACCGCTATCGTCTTTAAAATTCTCAAAACTCAAAGCGGTGATCCGCTTCTCCATCATTTTTTCAATGTATTCTTTCTTCAGTGCAGAAAGATGTATGGGAGAGATGATGGTTTGGTTCATCTGCAGCAGCGACATGTCTTCTTCTACCGGTGGGGCACTTTTTACCAGGATGGGGCATTTAAAGATCTCTGCTCTTTCGTACACAATCCGGGCTCCGGCTTCTGCATAATCCTTATCAGAAAAATGACTGGCTTCCCCGGCCTTGTGTTCTACCACCACCTGGTTACCGTTAGCCACCAGTACGCCTACCGCATCGGGTGTCAGCGCAATCCGGTTCTCCTGAAAAGCGATCTCTTTGGGGATGCCGATATGCAGTTTTTCGCCCTTGGGCTTTACATCCAGTACTTCCTCCAGTGTTTCGTAGGTAAAAGAGGTACTGATAGAAGGTTTGGTAGCCATAGCAGGTATAGGTTGATAACTTAAAATTAATTGATTTAAATGAGTATGGGGGGAAGAGTCTGGAGTTGGGAGTTAGAAGTCTGGAGTTAATGCCCCACTCACTACTGACTACTCACTACCTGCCTCCCCCGTAAACAGCCGCCGGGTCTGGGGGTCCAGTATTTCCAGATTGATCCGGAACGTGGTTTCATCCAGCAGACCGGGGGCATTCTCTGGCCATTCTACCAGGCAGAGGGCGCCGCTGTGCAAACAGTCTTCTACCCCGGCATTCACAGCTTCTTCTTCGCTTTTGAGGCGGTACCAGTCCATATGGTAAATAGTTCCGGCTACAGGACTGCTATACTCATTAATGATTGCAAAAGTAGGGCTGCTGATGGCCGAGCTAACACCCAGTTCCTCGCAAAGGGCATGAATAAAAGTGGTTTTCCCCGTTCCCATGGGTGCATAAAAAGCCCATACTTTTTTATTCTTCCCCTCCTTCCACAAAGCTGCAGCCACCTGCCTGATCTGCCCGATCGTAAAGATTGCATCCATGTGGCAAAGATAAAGCAGCAAAAGCAAGAGATTTGAAACCATGCTGTATTTATAATCCTCATTTCGAAATAACCCGGGCCGGGTACTGTTTATCTTTGCGTATATAGTCAATGAGCCGCCGGCTCCCCATTTTTAATTGTTAATTTTTAATTGCTAATTATAAAAGTCCTCCCGTGGAAAAAGTGAACTGGAAAGTAGAAGGCATGAGTTGTACCAATTGTGCCCTCACGATTGATAAATACCTGCAGGCACAAGGACTGGATCAGGTAAAAGTGAATTTCATCGGTGGCGATGTCAGTTTTGAAATAGAAGCAGGCAAACCCAAACAGGAAATTGCCAAAGGCATTGAAGGACTGGGTTACCATGTGATTACAGGCGATACATCGGATCAGCCCAAAAACAAACGGATCTTCAAAAACCATTTTCAGCGTTTCCTGTTCTGTTTTGTTTTTACGGCTCCCTTAATGCTGCACATGATCCCGGGTCTGCATATTCATTTCCTGATGAATCCTTATGTGCAGATCGCACTTACTTTACCGGTATTTATGGTAGGTATGGATTTTTTTGGCCGGAGTGCGATTAAAAGCGTGCTGAAAGGCATTCCCAACATGAATGTGCTGATTGCACTGGGCGCCGTTGCTGCTTTCGGTTATAGTTTATACGGAACCCTGATCGGCGAAGCGGAGCAGTACCTGTTTTACGAAACCACTGCTACCATTCTTACGCTGGTATTCCTCGGCAACTGGATGGAAGATAAATCTGTAGAAACCACCCAGGCGGCCTTGCGAAAACTGGCCGTAAGCCAGAAAGTGATGGCCAATATGATCGCCTACGACGACCAGCACAACGAGCATGTATTTCCTGTAGAAAGCAGCAGTTTGAAAGTGGGCGATATTTTACTGATCAAAAACGGCGAAACGGTTCCCATGGACTGCAAAGTACTCTGGGGCGATGCCAGTGTGAACGAAGCCATCATCAGTGGCGAAAGTGCACCGGTAGAAAAAAAGATGAACGACAAACTCATCGGCGGCAGTGTACTGGAGAGTGGCACTGTAAAAACCTATGTAACGGCGGTAGGAGAAGATACGGTGCTGGCCAATATTCTGAAAATGGTAAAGGAAGCGCAAACAGAAAAACCACCCGTACAACAATTGGCCGATAAAATCAGTGCCATATTTGTGCCCGCGGTCATCAGTATTGCACTGGTAACTTTTCTGGCCAATTATTTTATCGGCGATCAATCCTTCAGTAATAGTTTACTGAGAGCCATTGCCGTACTGGTGATCTCCTGTCCCTGCGCCATGGGGCTGGCCACTCCTGCTGCCATTGCCGTAGGGTTGGGTCGTGCAGCCAGAAATGGTGTGCTGTTCAAAAACGCCAAAAGCCTTGAGATTTTTAAAAGTATCAAACAGGTAGTGTTCGATAAAACAGGAACCCTGACAACCGGGCAGTTCAGCATTGCAGGGTTTGACGTGAGTAGTGAGTGGGCAGTAGTGAGTGAAGAAAAAACTGACGACTCAGGACTCACGACTCACGAAACATTCAAGCGCATCACTTACTCGCTGGAAAAATATGCGAGTCACCCGATAGGCAAAGCCATCGCCAAAGAATGGAAAATAAAGGATGAGATCCGCTGGGCAAAGATCGAAGAGATCAAGGGGATTGGCATGAAAGCAGTTGATAAAGAGGGGAACGAATACCTGGCTGGTTCGTATCAACTCGCAGCTGGCACAACCACTGACAGACAGCACAATATTTACGTATTAAAAAACGGCCAGTTGCTGGGAACTATTGATATGGTGGACGAGATCAGACCCGAAGCCAAACAGGTGGTGGAGATGTTACACCGCAAAGGCATCAAATCCATTTTACTCAGTGGTGACCAAAAAGAAAAATGCGAACAGGTAGCAGCTGTACTGGGTATTGAAGAAGTATATGCAGAACAGAGTCCGCAACAAAAGCTGGATAAAATTGCCGAACTGAACCAACTGATGCCCACCGCCATGGTAGGCGATGGTATCAACGATGCACCGGCATTAGCCAAAGCCACCGTGGGCATTTCGCTCAGCGATGCTTCGCAGATAGCCATGCAGAGTGCGCAGGTGGTATTGATGAACCATGGACTGAAACACCTGCCCTTATCGCTCGGACTGGGCAAACACACGTATATCACCATTAAAGAAAATTTATTCTGGGCATTTGCTTACAATATTATTGCCATTCCGGTAGCAGCATTCGGCTTTCTGAATCCAACTTTCGGCGCATTGATGATGGGATTGAGTGATGTGGTATTGGCGATCAATTCGGTGAGACTGAATTTCAAAAAAGTGATCTGATGGTGAATCGTCAATCGTGAGTCGTCAGTCGGGAGTAAAGGGAGAGATTAGGTATAAATACCTGATTGTGGGGTTAAGGGAAGATGTAATTTGAGGTAAACCATTTTTTATGTTTCTCAAATTATCACATACCCGTTTAGACATCTTTTCTGCATCCAGAGAGCTGGTTTTGCACTTGTACAAAATCACCCGCACCTTCCCTCCCGAAGAAAAATACGCTTTGACACAACAGATCAGAAGAGCGGCTGTTTCTGTACATTTGAATATTGCCGAAGGCTTTTCCAGAAAATCTGCTGCCGAAAGAAAGCGATTTTTTGAAATTTCCCGAGGTTCATTAATTGAAATAGATACTGCATTGGATATTGCCATTGAACTTGATTATACCAAGGAAGAAACGCTGGCACCAGAAGCAGAGAAGATGACTCGCTGTTTTCAAATGCTATCAAAAATGATCACCTCCCAATAAAACTCACGTCTCACGACTGACGACTCACGAATAACGTCTCACCAATGACCACCCCCCTCTCCATATTACAGCACTACTGGAAGCATACAGCTTTCCGACCGATGCAGGAAGAGATCATCGGGTCGGTACTGGAAGGGAACGATACATTGGCTTTGTTGCCCACGGGTGGCGGTAAATCTATCTGTTTTCAGGTGCCGGGATTGATGATCGAGGGAGTTTGTCTGGTGATCAGTCCACTGATCGCACTCATGCAGGACCAGGTAGAAGCCTTAACCCAAAAAGAGATTCCCGCAGTGGCCCTGCACAGCGGCCTGGCCTACTATGAAGTAAAAAGCATATTACAGGCAGCCACGCATGGTGATTATAAGTTTATCTATTTATCTCCTGAAAGATTGGAGACTGCTGTATTCAAAGAATATTTACCGGCATTGAATATTAGTCTGATAGTAGTAGATGAAGCCCACTGCGTTTCACAATGGGGGTATGATTTCAGGCCGCCATATCTGCGCATTGCCAACCTGCGCGAAGAACTACCAGGAATTCCCTTAATTGCCGTAACCGCATCAGCTACGCCGGTGGTGCAGGAAGATATCTGCCGCCAGCTCAGGTTTACCGATACACAGGTGTTCCGGCAATCTTTTGAAAGACCCAATATTTCCTATAGCAGTTTTTGTGTGGATAGTAAAGTCAATAAACTGCAGGAGATCCTGCAGAAAGTGCCCGGCAGCAGTATCGTTTACTGCACCAGCCGTAAACAAACAAAGGAGCTGGCTTATTTACTGGGACTACAAAACATTTCAGCCGATTACTACCATGCCGGTTTACCCCAAGAGATCCGTAAACAGAAACAGGAAGCCTGGATCAATAACCAGGTAAGGGTAATGGTATGTACCAATGCTTTTGGCATGGGCATTGACAAACCGGATGTGAGAACGGTGATCCATTTTGATATTCCCGATTGCCTGGAGAATTATTACCAGGAAGCAGGACGTGCCGGCAGAGACGGGAAAAAAGCCTATGCCGTACTGATCTATCAACCGGAGAATTTACAGAACCTGCAAAACCTGCCTGACAAACGTTTCCCGCCTATTCCGGAGATCAAAAAAGTATACCAGGCACTGGCCGATTATTTACAGGTGCCGGTGGGTGTGGGCGAAGGACAGTATTATGATTGCAACCTGCTGGAGTTTATCAAAAATTTCAAGCTGGATAGTTTGCTGGTGATCAATACCCTGAAAGTGCTGGAGCAGGAAGGACATATCACTTTTTCGGAAAGTATTTTTCTGCCATCGCAGGTAAATTTTACAGTATCGAAAGAAACGCTGAACCAGTTTATGGAGAGTCATCCGGCAACGGAAGTACTGATCAAATGTTTACTGCGCTCTTATCAGGGCATCATAGACAACCGGGTATCTGTTTCCGAAAAAAGTCTGGCCTGGCTTTGTCATATGCCTGTTGAACAGGTGCAGCAACAACTGTTGCAACTGCAATCATTCGGCATCATTGAATACCTTCCGCAAAAAGATACGCCCCAGATCCATTATTTACTGAACCGCGCACCGGCAGAATATCTGCATATTAACCAGGACAAATACCTGGAACGGAAAAAACAATTCACGGAAAGGGTGGAGAATATGATCAGGTATATTTCGTTGACAGATCAATGCCGGAGTACCTATATTGCTAATTATTTCGGCGACCAGGCAAACAAAGACTGCGGCTGGTGCGACAATTGCCTCGCCAAAAAAAGAAAAGCCATTTCACCAGAAGATTTTCTGCAGATAGAGACACAGATCAAACAACATCTCGCTACTCCCATCACTACAGAAGCACTGATCAGTTCCCTGAAACAATTCAGCAAAGAAAAAACCTGGACCGTACTTGATTTTTTATTGGCCGAGCAAGTGATTCTGGTTGATGAGCAGGGTTATATCCGTGCTCACCAATAAAAAATCACCAAACGCTTTTCCGCCGGCTTCTTCCGCCTAAACCCAGTGCTCCGAGTAAACTTCTTGTAATAACACTGGCAGCTGTTCTGCCTACCTGTTTTACCACCGGGTTATCAAAAAAGCTTTCTTCTTTGGGAGCCTTTTTGTTTTGCGGGGCTTCTGCCGCCTCTGTATTCTCTGCTGCTTCCTGCAGTTTGGCATTCAGGATTTCGTAGGCACTTTCACTATCTATCTCTTTGGCATATTTGGCAGCGATTTTACTGGCTGATACAATACCATGGATCTCTTCCTCTGTTAATACATCCATCCGGCTTCTGGGCGGACAAAGCAGGGTATGCACCAGAGGTGTAGGAATTCCCTTTTCATTCAATAGGGTAACCAATGCCTCTCCAATTCCCATCTGTGTAAGCAGTTCATCGGTTTGATAAAATTCCGTTTCCGGAAAATTCTCTGCCGCCTGTTTAATGGTTTTCCTGTCTGCTGCGGTAAATGCCCGTAGTGCATGCTGCACTTTCAGTCCTAACTGACTCAAAATCGGCGCCGGAATATCCTGCGGGTTCTGTGTACAGAAATAAATACCAATTCCTTTTGAACGGATCAGTTTAATCACGGTCTCCAGCTGCTCCATCAATGCATCGGTGGCTTCTTTGAATACAAGGTGCGCTTCATCAATAAAGAGAATGAGTTTGGGTTTGTCCAGGTCGCCTTCTTCGGGGCTGCTGGCATAAAGTTCTGCCAGTAACTGCAGCATAAAGGTGGAGAAGAGTTTGGGCCTGTCCTGCATATCGGTTACGCGCAGAATATTGATCATACCACGGCCATCATCGCTGATGCGCATGAGATCCTCTACTTCAAAACTTTTCTCGCCAAAAAAAACATCGGCTCCCTGCTGTTGCAGTTCGATCACTTTCCGCAGGATGGTACCTGTTGAAGTAGTCGATATTTTGCCGTAAGATTTTTCCAGCTCTGCTTTGCCTTCATTACCTACATATTGCAATACTTTGATAAAATCTTTCAGGTCCAGCAGTGGCATAGCGTTATCATCGCAATACTTAAAGATCATGGCTACCACCCCGGCTTGCGTATCGTTTAATCCCAGGATCTTACTCAATAGAACCGGTCCGAACTCGCTTACTGTGGCCCGCAAACGGATGCCCTTTTCATTACTTAACGTCATCAATTCAGTAGGGAAAGCGGTAGGCTGCCAATCTACCCGTAGGGTCTGGCAACGGTCTTTGATCTTATCATTGCTGGTACCGCTGGCCGCAATACCACTCAGGTCGCCCTTGATATCCATCAGCAATACGGGCACACTGTTATCGCTCAGGTGCTCGCTGATCATTTGCAGGGTCTTGGTTTTACCGGTACCGGTAGCTCCGGCAATTAATCCGTGGCGGTTCAGGGTACGCAATGGCAGGTACACATCTGCACCGGTTACCACGGCACCATCCAGCATGGCGCTCCCAATTTTCACACGTTCGCCTTTGAACTGGTAACCGGTATTCACTGCCTGTAAAAAAGATTCGGGATTGGCCATTGTATTCTGGTTTTAAAGTTTATTTATTCTTAATCCTGCATGTAAAGGTCTATAGTTCCTCTTCTCTTTCCAGCAACAAAATCGCACTCTGGGGCACAATAAAATACCGTTCTCCTTCATACATCACTTCTGTGGCACCACCCAGCAGAAAAATGGCCAGATCACCTTCACGCGCCTGTAACGGTACATATTTTACACTATCATCTTCCGATTTCCAGGGTTCATCATCTACGGGCATGGGTATGGCATAACCCGGGCCGGTTTTAATGATATAACCCTGCTGCACTTTTTCTTTTTCCTGCACACCGGGCGGCAGGTACAGTCCGCTGGCGGTTTGTGCATCTGCTTTAGAGGGGCGGATCAACACCCTGTCTCCGATCACGATCAGTTTCTTCAGTTTGTTATCAGGTGTTAACAACATAGTAAGTTCTTTAAACAGCAATTTAAAACACAATTTTAGGTAATTCAGTTCTGTTTTACCTTTGCAGTATGAAAAAAACAGGACTGATCGGTTTATTATCACTCACCGTGTACTGCCTGGTTGCGTTTACCTCTCCCCCAAAAACCTTTTCTAAAGCCAAACTGGGCGAGAAACTGTTTCATGAGAAGATCCTTTCCAAAGATTCTTCCATTAGTTGTGCCAGTTGTCATTTACCCGACTATGGTTTTTCAGATACCGTTGCTTTCAGTATGGGTATCTACGGCAGACCCACCACCCGCAACACGCCGCCGGTACTGAATATGAAGAACCGCCCCTATTTTTTCTGGGATGGAAGGGCCGCTTCGCTGGAGCAGCAATCGCTGATGCCCATCTCGCATCCCGATGAAATGGGTTTACCGGTGAAAGAAGCGGTTGCCCGACTAAATAAAAACAAAACCTACCGCGATCTTTTTCTCAAAACATTCGGTACGGTACCCACTGCAGCTAATCTGGCTGCCGCTTTTGCCGCTTTTGAAAAAACACTGGAAACAGACAGCAGCCGTTTTGATCTTTCGTTCGATGATAGTACCCTCATGACCGAACAGGAAGAAAGGGGACGTAAACTGTTTGTGAGCGAAAAAACAAAATGCTTCGACTGTCATCGGCGGCAGGATTTTACCACCGATGAGTTTCTCAATATCGGCCTGTACGATGGCAATCAACTGAATGATCCCGGACGTTTTAAGATCACCGGCAAAAAAGAAGACCTCGGCAAATTCAAAACACCGGGTTTACGCAATGTGGCCGTTACCGCGCCCTATATGCACAACGGCATGTTTAAAACACTGGAAGAAGTGGTGGAGTATTATAACAATCCCGGCGCTTTTGTACTGAACCCGATCAACATAGACAAAAGGCTGGAAGTACCCCTGGGATTAACCCGGCAGGAGAAGGCAGATCTGGTGGCTTTTCTGAAAAGTCTGACCGATAAAAGATATGAGGCATTGCTCAAATAAAACAGCCCGATACTATTTTAGCTGTTTGGAAATGTTTAACTTTTCATTCTGAATACAGACCGATTTAACAAAAGATTGCGGCAACAGTAAGTGAATTAGCTTTGTTTTATCTTTATTTCACGTTAAATACTTGATTATCATGGAAGACAAAAAGAACAAAATACTATTATGCGAAGATGATACCAACCTGGGCATGGTATTAAAGAACTACCTGGAGTTGAACGAATACGATGTTACACTGGAGAGAGACGGACGTTTGGGACTGGCCGCTTTTCAGCGCGAGAAATTCGATATCTGTTTGCTGGATGTGATGATGCCCAATATGGACGGCTTTACCCTGGCAGAAGAGATCCGTGATGTGGACCCGGATATACCCTTGTTTTTCCTGAGTGCCAAAACCATGAAGGATGATATTATCCAGGGGTACAAACTCGGGGCCGATGATTATATCACCAAACCCTTCGATAGTGAAGTGTTGCTGTTAAAGATCAAAGCCATCCTGAAAAGAAATGAAGAAGAAAACCGTGTCAGTGATAACATTGAATTTGATCTGGGCAAATACCATTTCAACCCCAAACTGCGCGAGCTGAAGCACGATGGTTTAACGCAAACACTTTCTCCCAAAGAAAACGAATTGCTGAAAATGCTGGCCGAGCACAAAAACGATCTGCTCCCCCGCGAAAGAGCTTTGAAAAAGATCTGGGGCAGCGATACCTATTTCAATGGTCGTAGTATGGATGTATATATTGCCAAACTGCGTAAGTACCTGAAAGAAGACAGCAATATCGAGATCGTGAATATTCACGGCAACGGTTTCCGTCTGGTAGCGCCTTAGCCTTACTTACTGATATAAAAAAATGCCTCCGTTGGGAGGCATTTTTTTTGCAGCAATGTCAAAACTATCAGAAGATAACAAGTGATGAGCCCTAACTATTAATTACTAACTAAACAGGGTAGATTGATTCCCCGCTATCGGCGCCCGTCCCAGATGTTCATACGCTTTGGCCGTTACTTCCCTGCCGCGTGGGGTGCGTTGTAAAAATCCTTCCTGGATCAAAAAGGGTTCGTACACTTCTTCCAAAGTGCCTGCTTCTTCACCTACCGCAGTTGCAATCGTGGTTAAGCCCACCGGCCCACCTTTGAATTTATCAATGATGGCGGCCAGGATGCGGTTATCCATCTCATCCAATCCATGCTCGTCCACATTCAGTGCTTTTAATGCATGCTGGGTAATGCCCAGGTCGATCTTACCATCATTGAGCACCTGCGCAAAATCGCGCACCCTTCTGAGCAGACTGTTGGCAATACGTGGTGTACCACGACTTCGCCTCGAGATCTCGAAAGCGGCATCGGTGGTGATATTTGTCTGCAGAATAGCCGCACTTCTTTCAATGATCTTCTGCAGCGTATCTGCCTGGTAATATTCCAGTCTTGATTTGATACCGAAACGCGATAACAAAGGTGCTGTTAACAAACCACTGCGGGTAGTAGCACCCACCAGCGTAAACGGATTCAGGTTGATCTGTACGCTGCGTGCATTGGGGCCGCTATCGATCATAATATCGATCCGGAAATCTTCCATGGCAGCGTATAAGTATTCTTCTACCACCGTACTTAATCGGTGGATCTCATCAATGAACAATACATCGTTGGGTTGCAGGTTGGTGAGCAGACCTGCCAGGTCGCCGGGTTTTTCAATTACCGGACCAGAAGTTTCTTTGATATTCACCCCCAGCTCATTGGCCACGATCCGGCTAAGCGTGGTTTTACCCAAACCGGGCGGACCATGAAACAGGATATGATCCAGTGCCTCGCCCCTGATCTTGGCCGCTTTGATAAAGATGACCAGGTTCTCGATCAGTTGCGGCTGACCGGAGAAATCGTTGATCTCGCTGGGACGTATCGTATTCTCAAATTCCTTATCCGCAGAAGTCAGATTCGAAGGATCGGTATGCAGGTTGGGGTTGGCCATAACGGTTCAAAACTACAAAATACAATCCATCCCCCGGTTGCAGAAAAGGGTGATCGAAAGGGGCGAAAAATATTTTTGCAGAAATATTTGTATATACAAATGAAATGTCTTTATCTTTGTCCTGTCAATGAAAACATCAGAAAGTAAATTTTGCAGTTGCCTGTATTTTACCACCAATGCCCTGGCGCGTAAAGTGGAAAAACTGGCGGTCGAGAGCTGGAAGAAAATAGGTCTGGCTCCCAGTCATGCGTATTTGCTGAAACTGGTGATAGATGAACCAGGCATGCAAGCCGGTGTTTTGGCGGAACAGTTACAACTGACCCCCAGTACCATTACCCGGCTGATTGAGAAACTGGAAGAGAAAAAACTGGTAACACGCGTAACGGAAGGAAAAACCACCAATGTATTTCCTACCCAGAAAGCAAAAGAGATGAAACCCCAGATCAAACAATGCATTGAAGAATTTCATGAGAAGTATGTAAAGATCCTGGGTAAGGAAGAAAGCAAACAGTTTATCCAGAACATGAACACCATGGCAGATAAGTTATAATTTTTTTTGACTCAACATTTGTATATACAAATATTAATTACACCTAAACCTTTCGTATGAAGTACACATTAACCGGCGGAGCCGGAAACATTACCCGTCCCCTGGCACTGGCTTTGTTACAGGCAGGACATACCGTAACCGTTATTGGCCGCGATGCAGCCAAACTGAAAGAACTCACCGATGCAGGTGCCATCGCCGCCATTGGATCAGTGGAAGATGTATCCTTTCTGACAGCTGCATTCAGCGGAGCCGATGCCGTGTATACCATGGTGCCTCCCACTTATGCAGCAACTGACTGGAAAGCCTATATTCGTCAGATCGGTCAGAACTATGCTACTGCCATAACCGCAGCGGGTGTGAAACAGGTAGTGAACCTGAGCAGTGTGGGTGCGCATTTACCAGAGGGTGTTGGGCCTGTTAGCGGCTTGCACCGCGCAGAGAAAGTGTTGAATACGCTGACAGATGTCAATATCCTGCATCTGCGCCCAGCGTATTTTTACCAGAACCTGCTCGCCAATATTTCACTGATCAAGGGCATGGGCATCATTGGTGCCAATTTCTCCACCGCTGCAGGTAAATTCCCGATAGTAGCAACGGATGATATTGCCGCCGTTGCTGCAGAAGCCCTTTTATCATTAGACTTTCAAGAACATTCCGTCCGTTATATCGCCAGCGATGAAATTGGTACAGACCAGATCGCACAAGTACTGGGAGCCGCTATTGGCAAACCGGATCTGGCCTGGGTAAAATTCACCGATGAACAGGCGCTGGGCGGAATGATACAGGCAGGTTTACCGGAAGAAGTAGCGAAGAACTATGCCGAAATGAATCACGCCATTGATTCCGGCAGTATGTATGCCGATTATTTCACCAACAAACCCTCACTGGGTAAGATCAAACTCGCTGATTTTGCAAAACTATTTGCATCAGTATATGCAGCGGGTTAATAACACCAACAAACACAGCAATACAGATCATTCACTATACAATTAAAACAAGCAAGCATGTCAAAAAAAATCGCATTGGTAACCGGTGCCAATAAAGGCATCGGATTCGAAACCGCCCGTCAACTGGGCAAACAGGGAGTTACCGTTATTGCAGCCGCCCGTAACAAGGAAAACGGGATCAAAGCTGTTGAACAACTGAAAGCAGAAGGAATTGATGCAGAGTTTTTGCAACTGGATGTAGACAAAGAGCAGGAGATCCGTTTTGCTTACGAGTATATTCTGAACCGCTATGGCAAACTGGATATTCTCGTAAACAACGCAGGCATCCAGGTAGAAAGCAATGAATGGGGTATCAATACTGCCGCAACCATTACGGAAGAGGTATTACGCAAAACCTTTGATACCAACTTTTTCAACGTGGTTAAGCTCACCAATACCCTGCTGCCGCTGATCAAAAAAAGTGAAGCCGGCAGAATTGTGAACCTGAGCAGTATCCTGGGATCGCTGACGCTGCATGCCGACAGCAGCTCTCCTATTTACGGATCAAAACTCTTTGCTTATGATGCCTCTAAAACAGCACTCAATGCCTATACCGTGCATTTAGCAGCTTCTTTGAGCGGCACCAGGATCAAAGTAAACTCCGCTCACCCAGGCTGGGTGAAAACAGATATGGGTTCTGATGCTGCCCCCATGCATGTGATAGACGGCGCCAAAACTTCCGTAGAACTGGCTTTGCTGAAAGAAGACGGTCCTACCGGCAAATACATTCACCTCGGAGCTGAACTTCCCTGGTAAACAAATCTATACAAGCAAGCAACCGATAGGGGCAGGAATATTCCTGCCCTTTTTCTATTTTTAATATATGGATCAACAAAGTTTCAGGGAAAGTCTGCGCCATGCAGAACCTCCCGCCGGAATCAGTTCCGTGCTCAGTGCTTTATGGTACGATGCCAAAGGGAACTGGAACAAAGCACACGACCTCATCAACGACCTGACTGAAAGGGATGCCGCTCATATACATGCCTACCTTCACCGCAAAGAAGGCGATGCAGGTAATGCCCGTTATTGGTACAACAGGGCTGGTCAATCACCCTGTAATCGTTCTTTGGAAGATGAATGGGAGGAACTGGTAAAACTGTACACAACAAAATAAGATATTTATTTTCCGGCATGGGTCAGCATACCCAGTATGAGATCGGGATCGGGACAGTTGGCGAGATATTGTGCCCGTTTACTGAACTGGCAAACACCCGGATAATCTCCTTTTTTACCTTCCATATCTATCACCAGTTGAAAGTGCAGGTGTGGCGGCCAATGGCCATTCTCCTGTGGTTCTCCAAAATGCGCGATACGTTCTCCGGCACGGATGGGTTTGCCTGCTGTGATGCCTGTCAGATCCTGTAAGGAGAGATGACCGTACAATGTGTGAAACAGACAACCATCCAATTGGTGCTGCAGAATAATCGTGGCGCCATAATCACCGTAATGATCATTAAAGGCAAAACTGTGTACCATTCCGTCTAAAGGAGCAAAAACTTCTGTACCTGGATTGCCCCAGATATCTACACCCAGGTGCAGGCGGCGGGGTTCTTCGCCATCGGGTGCATCAAATACACGGCTTCTGCTGTATACCGTTCTATGTTCATCATAACCGCCAATACCATATAACGCACCGGCATTTGTAAGTTGCCGCTGTATATGATTACTGAACAGCTGCGTATCTTCTACTATCGCTGCAGTAAGGGAGGTATTGGCTTCCGTAAAATCCAACAGTAACAGGCTGTCTTTCTCCGGATCAAAAGCTACAACCGGCTGAAATTCTTTTTGATATTTTTTCAGGATGTCTGTCAACATCCGGTAAAGTTAGTGGCTGGCTAAGAAATGATGCCATCTCATTCTCAAAAAAAGCCGCCGGAAAATTCCGGCGGCTGATGCGTTGAGGGATATAAGTTGTTCTTATTTCAACTGTTTCAGGATCTCTTCGATAGCCCTGTCTAATTGCGGATCGCGTTTGTTGATGCGGTCCTCGAAATTCATCCCTACCTGGATATCCGGATCCACTCCTGTCAGTTCCAGGTCTTTCCCATCCAAACTGTAACAACCCCAGCCTGGCAGGCGTACAAAAGAACCATCTACCAGTCCGGCGCCACTGGTAAAAATGATCCAGCGGTAAGTACCCATTCCGATGATCTTACCCAGTTTCAGTGCTTTAAAACCGGCAGCCGTTACTTCTGCATCGCTCAGAGATTGTTCGTTGATCAAGAGTACAATGGGTTTATCTGCCGGACCAAAATTAGATTGCGGCGACAGTTTTCCTTCCCTGTATTTCCAGTTCAGGTAAGTACGCTGGCTCAGGAATTTCAGCACTTCATCGTGAACATTACCACCGGTATTATAACGCAGGTCGAGGATCATGGCATCTTTGCGGTAAAAATCCTGCGTCATATCGATCAGGAATTTTTCCAGTTCTTCCGTACTCATGTTTTTCATGCAGTGGTAAGCAATCCGGTTATTGCTTTTATCATCAACCCGCTTCTGGTTGGTATCGATCCAATCATCGTACAGATTCATAAACAGGGATGGCTGCGGATGGATCTTTACTTCTACTATTTCTGTACCGCGACGGAAGCCCAGTTTGATCTCACGATCCAAAGAGGGTCTGCTGAAATATAGGTTACGATCGAGTTTGGCATCCACTTCTTCATCGTTCACTTTTACCAGCACATCGCCCGGACGAACATCGATTGATTTTTTATCCGCGTTGGTTCGTGCTACAATGGATTTTACTTTATAGGGATCCTCATTGTCGAACAGGATACCTGTTTCCATGGTGCGGTTAGAGAGACTGATATTTTCATCATCCCCGGAAGTGTTGAATCCCTGGTGCGAAGAGTTCAGCTCGCCCAGCATATCGTTCAGCAATACCCGCAGGTCTGAACGGCTGTTGAGGTAAGGGATAAAAGCTGCATATTTTTTCCTGGTGGCCGCCCAATCCAATCCATGAAATTTCTCATCGTAGAAATTCTGTTCTACCTGTGCCCAGGTTTCTTCAAAGATCTGTGCAAACTCTGCGGCCAGGTTACGGCGGAAAGTGTAGGTGATTGAAACCGGATCTACCTTATTGGCATCAAGGTTCAGTTTAAACAGGTTCCCATTCATCAGCACCATACTCTTATCACCCGCAGCGGCATAATCAAACCCGAAGGCATCGGCACCGGTTATTTTTTCTGTTTTGGGATTTTCAAAAGGCTCCAGTGTAGTTTTCCATAAAGCACCGCGGCCCTCTGCATGGTTACTCGCAAATAAGACGGTGGTCTTTTCTCCTTTCTGTAATACGGTCATCAGGTATTGCGATCCAAAATCAGGACCAATCTGTTCCAGCCTGTCCATGATCCGGGTCAGATCCACTTTAATAGGCACAACAGCCGGCTCTTTTTTGCTGGTATCTTTTTTCTCGGTAGTAAACAGTTCATGGTATTTATCGCTGCGGAAAGGATCATCCAGTTTCTCCAATGGCATGCGGTAAATTCTTGGGTTCTGCGGACCAAAAGGATAAGAAGGTTTGGTACGGGCCGAATTAAAATAAATATACTTACCATCGGGCGACCATACGGGATTGGATTCAGAAACACCGGTATTGGTCAACTGGATGGTTTTATTGTCTTTCAGATGATGAATAAACAGGTCCTGTTCAAAATTGCGAACAGCCGTAAAGAATACGTATTCTTCATTGGGCGAAAATCCGGGATCAGAATTCTGGAAGGCCCAGATCTCATCTTTCACCAGTGTTTTGGTTTCCCATGTTTTCAGATCAAGTAACCGAACTTCATCCCTGCCACTGAGGAATACGGCTTTGGTTTTGCTTTTATTGAAGGATACAGAACGATTGTCTTTTTTATCTGTAGTGATCTGTTTGATACCCGCACTGCCATCTGCCGCCACTGTATAGAGATTCAGGTAACCATCGGCCGTTTGGTTAAAGAGCAGGGTTTTGTTATCGCTCAGCCATCTCACTTCCCTGGCACGTTCTGCATTTTTCCGGTTGATCTGCTGAATGAATTTACCATCTACATCACTTACAAAAATTTCCCCGCGGGAAGTGAAAGCGATTTTTTTACCATCGGGAGAAATATCGAAGTTGCTGATATTGGATCTTACCTGGTAATCCTTATCAGCCGCAAGAATATTATTGCGCAGCAGTTTGATCTCGAGTTTCTGCGAACGTTTACCGGCTACATCATATAACCAGAGCTGGTAATCTTTCTCAAATACTACTTTACCGCCATTAGCGTTTACCATCGGCGCTTTGATAGAAGTAGGAAAACGCGTTAAAGCTGTTTTCTTTCCTTTCTCAAACGTGTAGAGATTGTATTCGCCATTGGCTTCATCGGAAATGAAATAGATATTGCCGGATTTGTCTATCGACACAGCAAAATCCTTTCCTTCCCAATTAGTGTGTTTGGTATAGGCTTTTGTTTTGGTATTGTACGACTGTATCTCCGGATTAAACGGTCCTTTATATCGTTTGCGTGCGGCCTGGCTGCTGCTTTCCCAGGTATCGTTGAAATAGATATCGCCGGTACGGGGGTGTTCGAACAAGCCATGATCCAGCATAAAGAAATGATCGCCGAACAAACGCTTAGGTGTACCGCCGTTAATAGCTACGGTATAACCGGATTGTTGTCCGGCGCGGTTGGAAGTGAAATAAATGCTGCGGCTATCCCAGCTCCAGCTGTTTACATCATCGTTGCCGCTGTGAAAAGTGAGTTGTTTGATTTCGCCACCAGCCAGTGGCATCAGGTATACATCCGGATTACCCATCTGCCTTCCGGTAAATGCCACCCATTGTCCATCGGGAGAGATCCGGGCATTGGTTTCGTAACCCTGCATGGCAGTTAATCGAACGGCTTCGCCATTGGCTACAGAAGCTTTCCAGAGATCGCCTTCAAAGCTGAAGACGACGGTTTGTCCGTCGGGACTTAAACTGGGGGCGGATAAAAAATAAGACCCCGCTTGTTGGGCTTGAATACCCTGATAAAGCCAGCAGCTAACTGCCAGCAGGAGCAACTTTCTCATTCAGTCATTTTTTGTGACAGACAAGATAAGCAACCCCGGGGTGATTTAAAAAGAGGACTTATATAAACGGCGGGAATTGATGGTAAAGAACTTTTGGAAAGTTTTAGAACTTTCCAAAAGTTCCATTCAGTTTACTGGAAACTGGCTTGTTTGCTACCCCTGCGGTCTATCACCAGTTTTTTGGTTCTGGTAGCAGGTGTTGCCTGTTTAATAGCGCTGAGTTCGGCCTGTTGGGCACGATCGGTTTCGCGTAATGTTTTTACTTCGGTCTGTAACTGCTGAATATGTTTTTCCATCAGTTCCAGTTTTGCCTTCAGGTTTTGCTGCGCAGAATCGTTGTGATCATTGGCTTTGGCAGCATTCATAAAAAGGGCACCGGTTAATACAGCAATGAGGGTAAAGCTTCTCTTCATTATACGGAGTTTTAGTTTGACAACTTTGGAAAGTTCTAAACTTTCCAAAGTTTAGAACTAAATAACTACATTAATCATCTTCCCTTTTACAAAAATGAATTTCTTCAAAGGTTTGCCCTCCATCCATTTCTGCACCAGTTCGTTTGCCATAGCAATTTCCTGCACCTGCTCGGGACTTGCATCTAAAGCAATGTTAATATTGGTTCGCACTTTCCCGTTAATACTCACCGGGTATTCCTTCGAAGATTCGATTGTGTATTTTTCTTCATATATAGGAAATGCGGCATCCAGCACAGAATTTGGATTGCCCAGGGCCTTCCAAAGCTCTTCGCTGATGTGTGGGGCATAAGAAGTGACCATGATCACCAGCGGTTCCAGTATTTCGCGCTTATGGCATTTCAGATCGGCCAGTTCATTTACGCAGATCATGAAGGCACTTACCGCTGTGTTAAAACTGAAACGCTCGGTATCTTCTTCTATTTTGCGGATGGTGCGGTGTAATACTTTCAGTTCTTCGGCTGTCGCTTTTTCTTCGGTCCAGACCTTACCCTTCACTTCATCAAAGAATAAGCGCCAGAGCTTTTTGAGAAAACGGTGTACCCCTTCAATGCCCTTGGTATCCCAGGGTTTACTTTGGTCTACCGGACCAAGGAACATTTCGTACATACGGAAAGTATCGGCGCCGAATTTTTCTACGAGTGTATCGGGGTTTACGGTGTTGAATTTGGATTTGGACATTTTCTCTACTTCAGAACCGCAGATGTACCTCACCCCCGGCCCCTCTCCACGAGTGGAGAGGGGAGTGTCAGGCATTACTATTTCGCCATTTTCGCAAATCAAAACTGCATTTGCATATTCTCCGTTTCTCCATTTCCTGAAAGCTTCGATATCTAATTCAACGCCATCTACAAAATTCACATCGACTCTTAACTCTACCCATGTTGTAAATAAACTCTGATCTTCAATCCAGGTTTTATAATCAACACCGAATATCTTCTTTAATGATTTGGCAATTTCTTCTTCACCTACGCTTCGGTTTTCTAATTTGTCTATAAATCCTTTCGAGATGAAGATTGGGGGGCGGCCTAATTCAGAGTTCGCTACCTGATTATATCTATATATAAATCTCGAACTCCCCTGTATCATCCCCTGATTCAACAATTTCCGGAAGGGTTCATCAAATCCAATATGTCCCAGATCGTACAAAGCTTTGGTCCACATGCGGCTGTACAACAAATGCCCTACAGCATGTTCGGTTCCGCCAATGTAGAGATCTACCTGGTTCCAGTAATCGCTCACTTTGCGATCGCAGAAAGTTTCGTTGTTATGCGGGTCCATGTAGCGGAGAAAATACCAGCTGCTGCCGGCATAACCGGGCATGGTATTCGTTTCCAGTTCTTTGGCTACCCATTCCGGAATATTGGCCAGCGGCCCCTCGCCTTCCGGACCGGGACTATAACTTTCTACCTCGGGCAGCAACAAAGGCAGTTCGGTTTCGCTTAAGGGAACGGCCACACCATTTTTCCACTGGATCGGGAAAGGCTCCCCCCAATAGCGCTGGCGGCTGAAAGCGGCATCGCGCATTTTGTAGTTCACTTTCTTTTTACCGATACCCATTTCTTCGAGTTTCGCATTTACGATACCGATGGCATCGCGCATGACCACCCCATTCAGAAACTCACTGTTTTCCAGTTGGGCATCTTTGGTGGGATTGGCATCTACACCATTATAGTGTTCGCCGATAATATTGGTGATGGGAATATTGAAATGTTTCGCAAACTTATGGTCGCGCTCATCGCCACAGGGCACACCCATGATGGCGCCGGTTCCGTAACCGGCCAGCACGTATTCAGAGATCCAGATCGGGATCTGTTTACCGTTGAACGGATTAACCGCATACGCCCCGGTAAAACAACCACTGATCTTTTTCTCCGCCTGCCGTTCGCGGTCGCTGCGGCTTTTTACATAAGTAATATATTCTTCTACCGCCTGCTTTTGTTCTGCAGTGGTAATAGTGGCGATCAGTTCATGTTCGGGTGCAATGACCATGAAATCTACCCCGAAAATAGTATCGGGACGGGTGGTGTAAACGGTGAGGGGTGAGAGGTGAGTAGTGAGTTTCTCACTCACGCCTGCCGACTGACGACTCACGATGACAAAATCGATCTCCGCACCATAGGATTTGCCGATCCAGTTGGTCTGCATTTCTTTCATGGCTTCAGAGAACTCGATGGTTTCGAGACCTTCCAGTAAACGGTCGGCATATTCGGTGATGCGCAGGTACCACTGGCGCAATTTCTTTTTTACCACGGGATGTCCGCCGCGCTCACTTACCCCATTCACCACTTCATCATTGGCCAGTACGGTTCCCAGGGCTTCACACCAGTTCACTTCGCCATAACCACAGAAGGCAAGGCGGTAGTTCATCAGTATATCCTGCTTTTCTTTTTCGCTAAAGGCTTTCCACTCCGCTGCCGTAAACCGTACAGAAGCATCACCGGGACATTCATGTGCCGCATTACCATTCTTTTCAAATTCCGCCACCAGCTGCGTAATGCTTTCAGCTTTACTGGTTGAGCGATTGAAAAAACTATTGAAGAGCTGGAGAAAGATCCATTGTGTCCATTTATAGTAACCTGGTTCACAGGTACGTACTTCGCGATCCCAATCGTAGCAGAAACCGATATTGTCTAATTGTTTGCGGAAAGTATCAATATTCTGCGCGGTGCTTTTGGCAGGGTGTACGCCATGTTCAATGGCATATTGTTCTGCGGGCAAACCAAACGCATCATAACCCATGGGGTGTAATACATTAAACCCTTTCAGTCTTTTATAACGGCTGTAAATATCCGATGCGATATAGCCCAGCGGATGCCCCACATGCAAACCCGCACCGCTTGGGTAAGGGAACATATCGAGCACATAACATTTGGGCTTGGTAAAGTCATTTTTTACTTTGTAGGCACCATTTGCTTTCCATTGTGCCTGCCATTCTTTTTCAATTTTCCTGAAATCGTATTCCATATTCGTTCTTCCGTTAAAAGGCGTTTTTATTGTGTTGCTGGTTTTCCGAATGAGAGAAGTTCGATTGAGAGGTCAGATACCGCATCTTTTCCTTACTTCGTTATTCGATATTCCCTGATCGATATTCGGCATTCCTGCGATATTCCTGCCGTACAAGTGTGCGACGCAACTACAGCTGATTCGGGTACCGGTGCCGGGCTCAAAACAATCCTAACAATTCTTTAACCCTATTCCGGCGGGAATGCGCTATTTTTCAACAGCAAAATGATCGTTAGCGTGGCTGCAAATGTAAGTCTTTAGGCTTCAAAACCGTACATTTGCCATAGTCCTGACCCCGTTTGCGGGACCAAACACCTTAAATTTTTTGAAAGAATGGCAGTTATCGGAAAATCATCCATGAAACGCAGCAAACCCAATTATATCTACAGCATTATTGGCGTGGCGCTGGTATTACTGATTATGGGTATCATGGGTTGGTTCTTTCTCAACATCAGCTCTGTGGGCAATGCCTTTAAGGAAGACATCCGGCTGAGTGCCTACCTGCGTACGCAGAACAAGGATACCATCGGGCAGATCCAGCAATACCTGGCCCGCCAGCCTTTTGCCAAGAATGTTACCTATGTAGACAAGAATACCGCCAAACAGATCTGGAACAGCGAGAATAATGAGGATTGGGCGCAGATCTTAAAAGACAATCCCTTACCCGAGAGCATTGATTTTTATGCCCTGGCCGAATATGTGAACAGCGATAGCCTGAACAAAATCTCTGCGAGCCTGATGGCAGTATACGGAGACCAGATTACTGATCTGAAGTATCCTTCCAAGCTGGTGAATAACCTGAATGAGCGGGCTTCCAAAATAGGCCTGGTGTTTCTGGTGGTGGCCATTATTTTATGCCTGATTGTTACTTTCAGTATTGATAATACCATTCGTTTGGCCATGTTCAGTAACCGTTTCCTGATTAAAACCATGCAGATGGTGGGAGCTACCCGCGGTTTTATTGTAAAACCACTGAATATCAGGGCATTGATCAACGGACTGATCAGTTCCGGTATTGCCATTGTGCTCCTGTTCTTTATCATTACCTGGGCCGAGAACCAGTTTGAACCCCTGAAAGCCGTTCGTGATACCAAACTCACCATCAGCTTATTCGGCGGACTGATACTGCTGGGCATCGGCATTTCGGTGTACAGTACGCATAGAAGTGTGATGAAATACCTGAAAATGAAACTGGACGACTTATATTAGAAGTAAAAATTAAAAAGTCAAAAATCAAAAATAGCAGTCGGGAGTTGGGAGTTATTTTTGTCCTGGCTCCCGACTACTAACTCCTGACTCCAGACTAAAAAAAATCCTATCTTACATACTTTAGAAATCAATACCATGAGCGAGCAAAAACAAAACTTGAATTCGACCTTATTTGCCAAAGAAAATTATACCTGGATGCTGATTGGCGGTGTGATCATGGCCCTTGGCCTTTTTCTGATGAGTGGTGGTAAAAGCGCCGATCCCAAAGTGTTTGATACAACGGAAGTATACGGCACTACCCGCATTACCATTGCTCCCATACTGATTGTGTTAGGATTACTGGTAGAGGTTTACGCCATCTTTAAGAAGCCGAAAGCGGCGTAAGGCGTGAGTCGTGAGTCGTGAGTAAGGAACGCTGTTTTCAACTAATACTATGATACTAAGCGGTGCGAAGCCGCTTTTTTTAATGTGTGGATGACTGAATGAGCGAATGGAACATTTCTTTAGTTACCATCTGCTACCCATAACATTCACTCAATCACTCATTCACTCATTCACTCATTGAATTAAAAGACATGACGATTTTTCAAGCCGTGGTAATTGCCATTGTGGAAGGCATTACCGAGTTTTTACCGATCTCTTCTACCGGGCATATGATCATTGCCAGTTCCTTTCTGCACATTGCAGCAGACCCTTTTACCAAATTATTTGAAGTAGCCATTCAGTTAGGAGCCATTCTTTCGGTGGTAGTATTGTACTGGAAAAAATTCTTCCCGCTGAACCGGTTTAATTTTTACATCAAACTGATCATAGCTGTGATACCAGCATTGGCTTTAGGTGCGCTCTTTTCTGATAAGATTGATGACCTGCTGGAAAGTCCGTTAACTGTTTCCATTACCATGTTGCTGGGCGGTTTTGTGTTGCTGTTCATTGATAAATTTTTTCAGCAGCCTACTGTAGAAAAAGAAGAAAATATCAGTCTGGCCAAAGCCTTTACCATCGGCATCTGGCAATGTGTAGCCATGATCCCCGGTGTGAGTCGCAGTGCAGCCAGCATCATTGGCGGTATGCAGCAGAAACTGACACGTAACCTGGCCGCTGAATTCTCCTTTTTCCTGGCTGTACCTACCATGGCAGCCGCAACCGGTTATAAACTGCTGAAAGCCTATAAAGACACCCCTGAATTACTCTTTAACCAGGATAATCTCATTGCATTGGCCGTAGGTAATATAGTTGCTTTTGTGGTTGCCCTGCTAGCCATCAAATTCTTTATCGGTTTCTTGCAGAAACATGGTTTCCGGCTCTTTGGCTGGTACCGGGTGATTGTGGGAGCGGTGTTGCTGGTGCTTGTACTTACAGGATATTTGCAATAAGTAGCAATTAAAAATTAATAATTAAAAATTGAGGGCCTGGTGTATAACCAATCGTAAAGTCATTGGTAAGTAATAAGGTGGGCGCATGTCAGAAATAATTCTTAATTTTTAATTTCTAATTTTTAATTTCTTTTCATGAAGACTGCGCCAAAGAAAGTCATCAACGGCTGGGCCATGTACGACTGGGCCAACAGCGTGTACAATCTGGTCATCACTTCCACCATTTTTCCGGCTTATTACGAAGCGGTAACAGGAGATGGCAATGATGCCAGCTCCAACGATTCTGTGGTACTTTTTGGAAGGGAGTTTGTGAATACCTCTCTTTACAATTACGCATTAGGTATCGCTTTCCTCGTAGTAGCGTTCATGTCGCCACTGCTCTCCTCTATTGCAGATTATAAGGGTAATAAGAAAAAATTCCTGTTCTTCTTCTGTACACTGGGCAGTATTGGCTGCAGTGCCATGTATTTCTACGATAAAACCAATCTGGCCTATGGCCTGCTCTGCCTGATCATTGCCTGTATCGGTTTCTGGAGCAGCCTGGTATTCTATAATTCGTACCTGCCGGAGATTGCAGCGCCGGAAGACCAGGACCGGGTTAGTGCCAAAGGCTTTGCCATGGGTTATACCGGCAGTGTAATCTTACAGATTGTTTGTTTTGTATTTGTATTAAAGCCTGAATTATTCGGTATTACTGTGGGCAAAGCTTCCCAGATCTCTTTTCTGCTGGTGGGTGTATGGTGGTGGGGTTTTGGACAACTGGCGCTGAGCCGTTTACCCAGGGGAACCCCGATTGCTACGGCCCATGACCGGGGCAGTATTCTCACCCATGGGTACAAAGAACTGAATAAAGTATGGCGGCAATTGAAACATATGCCCATACTGAAACGCTATCTGGGGGCCTTCTTCTTTTATAATATGGGCGTACAAACGGTGATGCTGGCAGCCACTTTATATGGCAAAAGTGAATTGAACATTCCTACCACCAATCTGATCATTGCTATCCTGATCATCCAGCTGGTAGCCATTCCGGGGGCTTTTCTCATCGCTAAGCTTTCTGAAAAAATCGGCAACTTCCGGGCATTGATGATCACGGTTTCTTTCTGGATCATTCTATGCGTAATCGGTTATTTATTACCCAGAGATGGCGTGAATGAGTTTTATGGCCTGGCTGTGCTGGTAGGGTTTGTGATGGGTGGCATCCAGTCACTCAGCCGCAGTACTTACGCCAAACTGATGCCGGAAACAAAAGACACCACTTCTTTTTTTAGTTTTTATGATGTTACCGAAAAGATTGCCATCGTGATCGGTATGTTCAGTTTTGGGTATATCAATGAGCTCAGCGGATCGCAGCGTAATTCGGTGCTGGCACTGGTAGTTTTCTTTGCTATTGGACTGGTATTGCTGATCTTTGCATCTGTTACCAAACACAAACCCGGACAAGTTAATTAGCATGAAACTGCATACCATCAATACCGGTCATTTTAAATTGGATGGCGGCGCCATGTTTGGCGTAGTGCCCAAAAGTATCTGGAACAAACTGAATCCGGCGGATGAGAACAATATGTGCTCCTGGGCATTGCGTTGTTTGCTGATAGAAGACGGCAACCGGCTGATACTGGTAGATAATGGTATGGGTAATAAACAGGATGCCAAATTTTTCGGACATTATTACCTGCATGGGAACGATACCCTTGATAGTTCTCTGGCCCGGCTCGGTTTCAGCAAGGCTGATATTACCGATGTTTTTTTAACCCATCTCCACTTCGATCATTGTGGCGGCAGTATTATCCGGGAAGAGGGCCTGCTGGTACCGGCATTCCCCAATGCGGTGTATTGGAGCAATGAGGACCACTGGTTATGGGCCACGGTGCCCAACGACAGGGAAAAAGCCTCCTTTCTGAAGGAAAATATTTTACCCATCCAGGAAAGCGGACAATTACAGTTCGTGCAGGTACCTGATAAAGGCCTGGCAATCAATGGTAATTTAAGCAGTACCCCTTTTACAGAAAACATCTCCATCCGTTTTGTGAACGGCCATACCGATAAAATGATGCTGCCCCAGATCAGCTACCAGGGTAAAACACTGGTATATATGGCTGATCTGCTGCCTTCGGTAGGACATATCCCTTTGCCCTATGTAATGGCTTACGATATGTTCCCCCTTACCACCCTGCAGGAGAAGAAAAGCTTTTTGCAGGAAGCCGTAGAGAATGACTATATCCTCTATTTTGAACACGATCCGGAGAACGAGTGCTGTACCCTGCATACCACCGAGAAAGGCATCCGCCCCAAAGAAGTATTCAGGCTTTCCGAGCTGTAGCACTACAAGCTGTAGAATTTGTCTACAGGATTTTTCAGTTATATCACCCGTTAAATTCAGTGATTTTTGTGATGTTCCGGAATATAGGTTGCTTAATTTAGGGTGCAGGAATTGTCCCCCAACAAAACCAATATCCAATGTCCAGGAACCAAATCGCATGCTGCCCCGGCTGTGGCGGGCGCATACCTTTTAAGAAATTTGTACAGCTGAATAATTTTTCAGTGACCAATTGCGGTACCTGTAATGCCCGTATTGAGATCTCCAACAGAACAGCCAATGCTATTATTGCTGCTGTTTCGGGTGTGGTTTCCGCCGCCTCCATTGTACTGGGTGCCTATATCGGCCAGAAAGATTATCAATCGCTGGTAGGTGGGTTATTTGGCGGACTCAGTGTTGCTACGATAATAATAGTGGCCATCTGCATGTATGCCTACCGGCATTCGCAATTAAACAGGATTCACCTGGAATGATGTTTCATCCGGCATTGATTACCGGAAACTGATCATGGAACTGAGCGGATAGCGCAGGTTTCGGTATTGCATCATATCTACTTTTACACTACCTACTACAATCGGACTTTCGATCCGTAAAGGAATGTGGTTGGCATCATCGCTTACCCATACCGTCATTTTTTCGCCGCCCTGAAACAGGGTTCCTTTTACCAGCAGGGGTTTGAATTTGATAGCCCTGAATTTTCCATACTTGGTAGTTACTACTTCCTTACCCATGTATTTAATATAGAGATTGTAAACCTCATTATCCAGAAACATGGAAAAAGGGATTTTGTCTTCCGGTTTGTATTTACTGAAATCAATATTACGGGCATAATAAATTGAGCTCAACACATCCTGAATACAGGTAGGGATCTTGAATACCCCATCTGTTGTTACAGCGGTATTGGCCTGGTAATTGAAACTGATATTCTCATATTTCTTAAAACCACCTTCATTAACATTCCGGATAAACTTCAGGGGTTTTAAAGTGGCAGTGTCTATGTAACTTTCGTAACGGTCACGCACTTTGAAGATCCAGTCGTAGCTGGGATTGGAGTTACCTACGCCCACCACATGGTAAACGGGTCTGTTATTGAGATTTGTCTGGGTTACTGTAAAGTTGGCCGTACCGGAGTTGATGTATAATCCTACTACTGAATAAAATACATTGTAGGATATATTCTCACCATCTTCGAATGCCAGGTTGCGGATACCGCCACAGAATTCAGATGCTGTTGAAGCCGGTTGCCAGCTAACGGCAGTGATCAATACGAAAAGAAGAACGATCTTTTTCAAATCCGGGTCTTATTTATTTCTGAACAATCTGATTCCCAGCAAAAACAGGCTTCCACCAATGGCCGGAATGATGAGGTTAATAATCCAGATACCGGCGGCAGTAGCAATAATACCCACGGTATTGGCACTCAGCAAACCAAACAACTGCAAACTCACTTTACCCCTGAAGCCCAGCTCAGCCAATGCAATGGTGGGCACAATGGCCAACACCAGAAACATCACCGATACCAGACTGGCTGCATCCAGCCAGGCAATCTTTACCTCGAACACCTGTAGCAATAACACATATTGTACCACAAATACAACGTACCGGAACATAGAAAGTAACAGGATAATTGTTAATTCTTTCCAGTGAAAATCTTCCAGCTTCTGTACAAAGAACTTGTGTTTGGCTATCCAGGGTATCTTTTCGAGCAACTGTACACACCAGGATAACCGGAAATACAGCAGTATAAAAAGTAACACACCGATGGTAATGATGTACAATAACCCATCCAGCCAGAAAACAGACAGCCCTTCCAGGTGATGACTGTTATCCAATATATATATGCGAAGGTACAGTAGTGAGAATAAACCCGCCACAAAAGTGACAATGATCTGGCTCATACTGCCCACTACGGATAGGAGAATCCCCCTTAACCGGTTACCTTCTTCCAGAAACAGCGCCCGACCCGCCGATTCGCCCACCCGGTTCAGGGTGTTAAAACCCAGCGCCTGCCCCGAGAAAACAGCCCGGAATGCCCGGCCAAAAGATACCCGCTGTACCCCTTTTACTGCTAATTGCCATTTCCGGGCCTCAAGACCCCAGTTCAGGAACATCAGCAGCATCACAGCCACGAATTTTTCCAGTTGCGGACCACTGAATGCTGCCAGTATCAACTGCCAGGACTGTTGTACATCGCCCTGTTCCCGCACCTGCCGGTAAATAGAATACGACAGCCAGACAAATAGCACCGGTCCTACAAAATAGTTGAGAAATATTTTCAGTCGCTTGTTCAGGATCTTTTGTATTGGTTATTCCCTGCAAAGAACGGTGTTCGGGGGGAGATAGAAAAGCGGGAGGGGTGAATCGTGAGTCGTCAGTCGTCAGTGGTGAGTGGTGAGTAGGTAGTATCTTTACGGGTTCACTGACGACTAACGACTAACGACTAACGACTAACGACTGACGACTGACGACTGACGACTGACGACTCACGACTGACGACTCACGACTGACGACTCACGACTCACGACTGACGACTCACGACTCACGACTGACGACTCACGACTGACGACTCACGACTGACGACTCACGACTCACGACTGACGACTCACGCCCCACATTTCCGTATTTTCACCTCACCAAATGAAGAAACCCGAGATCATATTAGGCATCGACCCCGGCACCCAGGTAATGGGATATGCCCTCTTACGTATACAAAACGGGCAGCCACAGGTATTACTGATGGATGTGCTGAAGCTCACCAAAGAGAAAGACATTTATGCCAGGCTCGATATGATCCATAGCAAAGTGTGTGAACTGATAAGCCTGTACCGCCCCTCTACTTTTGCGATTGAAGCCCCATTTTTCGGGAAGAATGTACAAAGTATGCTGAAGCTGGGCCGTGCGCAGGGAGTGGCCATTGCGGCTGCTATGCAGGCAAAAATCCTGGTTACCGAATACTCACCCAAAAAAGTGAAACAATCCATCACCGGCAATGGCAATGCGGATAAGGACCAGGTATGGCGCATGTTACAACGCATCCTTAGCATAGAAGAAAAACCCCAGTATTTTGATGCCACCGATGCGCTGGCCGTAGCACTCTGTCACCATTACCAAACCAGCTCTGTGTTGGGTAAAGCCGTAAAGGGACTAAAAGGCTGGGATGATTTTATTGCGAAAAATCCGGGGAGGGTGAAGTAGGGGTTCTCAGTTTTAAGTTATAGGTTCTAAGTTATAAGTGCTGGCCATGTATAGAAACTGACTACTCAAAACAGACCACTCCAAACACAGAACCCAGAACTAAGAACTTATTACTTATTACTTAGAACCTTCCAGCGCCGCCAACATTTTTTCCTGTACCGCCTTTAATTCATCTGGAGATAACTTTAATTTAGGACGGTTGAAATTCAGGTCATCAGCGCTGTTGATGGGGATCAGGTGCATGTGTGCATGCGGCACTTCCAGTCCTACTACACTGATGCCGCAACGATTGCAGGGAAATGCCTGCTCAATGGCATGGGCAATGGGTTTGGCAAATAGCAGCCACTCAGACAGGTAGCTATCGGCCACATCAAAGAATTTATCGGTCTCTGTTTTGGCCACTACCAGTACATGTCCCTCTACCAGGGGAAAGATATCGAGGAAAGCGAAAAAATGTTCGTTCTCGGCAATTCTATAGGAGGGGATTTCGCCGGCAATGATTTTTGAAAAGATGGTCATGGTGCAGGAACCTTTTAGAAAAGGAAAATTGGGATATTTTGCGGGAACTACAAAAAGAAAGCGCCGGCATATTGCCAGCGCTTTCGCTATCAGTTGAGAACCGGTTTAAATGGTAATGTCATCAATACGGAATCTCATCACACCATTGGGTGCCTGAATTTCAGCGATCTCTCCTTTCACTTTTCCCATCAATCCTTTGCCTATTGGCGAACCGGCAGAGATCTTGCTCAGTTTCAGATCCGCTTCTTTTTCGCCCACAATCTGGTAGGTTACCGTTTTTTTGGTAGCCATATTGGTAATGGTAACTTTTGTCAGGATAGTGACTTTGCTGGTATCAATCGAACTGGTATCAACGATTTTTGCATTCGCAATCGCTCCTTCCAGTTGTTTGATCTTGGCCTCCAGCATGCCCTGTGCCTCTTTGGCAGCATCGTATTCTGCATTCTCTTTCAGGTCGCCTTTTTCGCGGGCTTCCGCAATAGCGCGGGAAGAGGCCGGGCGGTCAACCGCTTTCATTTTTTGCAACTCTTCACGCATCCTGTCAAACGTCTCCTTGGTCACATACATGGTAGCTTCACTCATAGTCATTCTGTTTAGTAGAGTCAAAAAAAATACAACGCCACATTTGACTGCAGCGTTGCATGATATCAAAAGTAAGAAATTCATTTAAAATCTACCCCAAAATGCCCGGTTTTTATGAATTCCGGGCTTTTCTGCGCGCTTATATCGCGTTCAGCCTGTGAAAACCCTGCCAAAAAGGCTTCGCAGCTGCTTTTACAGGGTAAAATCCAGGTAGCTTCTTTAGATCCCGAGTTTATCCAGCAGTATACTGGCCATTTTATAAAAAGCCTCCTGGCTATAACCGGCAATATGTGGTGTGATGATTACATTGGGTTGCTGCAGTAACCAATCAAGATCCGCCTGTTCTTCCGGAGTATAGGTTTCCAGTTTTTCATTCTCCAGTACATCCAGTCCGGCTGCTTTGATCTTACCCTGCTGCAAAGCCCGGATCAGAGCCTTGGTATCGGTCACTTTTCCGCGGCAGGTACTCAGAAAATAGGGCTGCTGTTCCAGCGAATCAAAAAAAGCATCATTGGCAAAATGCCTGGTGGTGGCTGTTAGGGGTAGATGCAGGCTTACCACATCGGCATACCTCGCAATCTGCTCTGCTCCCGCTTCGCGTACATGGCCTTTGGCAAAGCCGGCTTTGTACAGGTCATTGGCCAACACCGTTACATCAAATGAAGCCAACAGTTTCGCAAAAGAACTGCCTGTATGACCATACCCAATAATACCCACCGTTTTACCTGTCAGCTCATCGCCCCGGTTGGCATCGCGGATCCATTTGCCTTCCCTGATCTCAAGATAACTGCTGTTGATCCGGTTCATCAGGTTCAGCAGCAAACCCAATGCATGTTCGGCAACGGCATTGCGGTTGCCTTCCGGACTGCTTACACAGCGGATATTGCGGTTTTCGGCAAAAGCCGTATCAATGAGTTCCATCCCGCTGCCCAATCGACCGATCCAGTTCAGTTGGTCCGCTTTTTCCAGCAGATTTCTATCGATGCTCAAACGGGTGGTAACTACCAGCCCGGTGAGTTCGCCGATCAATCCCATCAATTCCTCATAGTTGATATGGGGTTGGTGTAAGACCTCATAGCCTTTTGCTTCCAGTGTTTGCAAGAGGTAGGGGTGAACTTTGGATGTGATGAGTACTTTAGGTTTCAACGTCTATTATTTTTGAAAACAGTGTATGGGTTCTTATCGCATCTGAAACGTCAGTGCGGCAAACTGCTCTATGCTTAACTGTTCTGCTCTTTTATCAAATAAGCTATCCTGCAGAAAATCATCTTCAAACAGGCTCTTCAGCGAGTTACGTAACATTTTCCGGCGTTGGTTAAACGCGGCTTTTACCAGTGTAAACAAAGCACGCTCACTTTTCATCGGTAGAATCTCCGTTTTGCGTTTCAGCCTGATCACGCCACTCATTACTTTGGGGGGTGGATTGAAAGATTCCGGCGGTACATCAAACAAATATTCCACTTCATAAAATGCCTGTACCAATACACTCAGGATCCCGTATACTTTACTACCCGGTTTTGATACGATCCTTTGCGCCACTTCTTTCTGAAACATACCGATCATGACCGGCACCTGCTCTTTCCAATCAATCACTTTGAACAGGATCTGCGAAGAGATATTGTACGGAAAATTGCCCACCACCGTAAATAACCCTTCAAAAGGCGGATCTATATCAAGGATGCTTTGGTGAATAATCTTCCCCTGAATGGCCGGATAGGTCTTTTCCAGGTACACCACTTTCTCATCATCCAGCTCCACCGCCCTGAAATCGATGCCAGGCAGGGACAAGAGGTATTTGGTTAAAGCACCTCCCCCCGGACCCACTTCTATCAACTGCTTACAATCATCTTCCTGCAAAGCGGCTACGATCTGTTTACAAACCGACTCATCTTTCAGAAAATGCTGGCCGAGTGATTTCTTGAGGGTGTACTGCATCCTGCAAAATTAGGGCATTTGTCGGGAGTCGGCAGTAGTGAGTAGTCAGTAATGAGTAAGGGTCGGTGGAATCGTTTTTCACTACCTACTCACTACTGCCGACTCCCGATTCACGCCTCCCGATTCACGTTTCCTCCGCTATTCTCCTTATTTTTACAGGATAAACAGCAGCTATGAGCAACGAACAGCAAAAACCCGTCATTGGATTCACCTGCGGCGATCTGAACGGGATCGGAATGGAACTGATCATCAAGACCCTGGCAGACCACCGGCTGCTGGAGATCTGTACACCGGTAGTTTTTGCCAGTAACAAAAGCCTGAATTTTTATAAGAAAGGGTTACCCGATCATACTTTCAATTACGCCAATACCCGCGAGCTGAACCGCCTCAATCCCAAACAGGTGAATGTGGTAAACTGCTGGGAAGAAGAAGTAGCCATTACCCCGGGCCAGTTAACTGAAACAGGTGGCAAATACGCCCTCATTTCGCTGCAACAGGCTACGCAGGCTTTAAAAGATGGTCATTTACAGGGATTGGTAACCGCACCCATCCATAAAAAGAATATACAATCTGCCGAATTCGATTACAGCGGACATACCCCCTACCTCAAAGCCATGTTCAATGTGCCCGATGTGGTGATGCTGATGGTTGCAGAGAACATGCGTGTAGGACTGGTAACAGAACATGTTCCTGTTAGCGAAATCGCAAAACATATTACCCGGGAGAATATCCTCACCAAACTGAAGATCATCCATAACAGCCTGCAGAAAGATTTTGGGGTAGATAAACCACGCATTGCCGTATTGGGCCTTAACCCGCATGCCGGTGATGAAGGACTGATTGGTAATGAAGAAGAAACCATCATCAAACCCGCCATCAAAGAAGCCAAACACAATATGATGGTGTTTGGACCTTATAGCTCGGACGCGTTTTTTGCACGCGGACAGTTTGAACGTTTTGATGCTGTACTGGCCATGTACCACGACCAGGGACTGATCCCTTTTAAATCACTGGCACTGGGCGAAGGAACTAATTATACGGCTGGTTTACCGGTAGTAAGAACGAGTCCGGACCACGGAACCGCATTTGATATTGCGGGTAAGGGCAAGGCCGATCATAGTTCTTTCCTGGCTGCCGTATTTGAATGTATCGAGATCATCCGCATGCGTTTGGGATATGCTGATATGCGCCGCAATCCGCTGAAGAAGATCAGTGCCCGCATGATCGCCAATGCCGTTGATGAAAGAATTGACGAGAATGAAGGATAAGAACACCGGCATGTACCAGATCTCTAACGATCAGTTAACCATCAGTATCAGCGCCACAGGAGCCGAACTGCAAGGCATATACCATAGAGAAAACAAACAGGAATACCTCTGGAGTGGCGACCCCGCTTTCTGGGGCAAAAAAAGTCCGGTATTGTTTCCCATTGTTGGTGGACTGAAAGACAACAGTTACGTATACGAAGGCAATCTCTATGAAATGGGCCGCCACGGTTTTGCGCGGGAGAAAGTTTTTACGGTTACAGAACAAACGCCCCACCAGATCCATTTTACCTTATTGGCAGATGAGGAAACCAGAAAAATCTATCCTTTCGATTTTTGCTTTTCTGTTATTTATCGTTTGCAGGACAACAAACTAACAGTTACTTACCAGGTAGATAATACCGGCAACAAAACGCTCTGGTTTTCGGTTGGTGCCCACCCGGCATTTGCGGTGCCACTGGTGAAGGGAACGGAATTCCCGGATCATTATCTGGAATTCAGCGAGAAAGAAACCACCGGTATCTGGCCGCTTACCCACGAGGGATTGATTAAAAAAACGCCGGAACCTTTCCTGGAGAATACAGATCATCTGCCCTTGATGAAGGAACTGTTTTATAAGGATGCGCTTGTTTTCAAATCACTCCGTTCCAACAGTATTGCCATCCGAAGCCTCGTTAATAACCATGGTATCAAATTACAGTTTGATGGATTCCCTTACATGGGTATCTGGAGTGCCCGCAATGCAGATTTTGTGTGCATTGAACCCTGGTGCGGTATTGCCGATACAGAAGAAACTACCGGAGACATCACCCAGAAAGAAGGCATCAACGCTTTACATCCCAGTGGGACTTTTGTAAGAAGCTGGCAGGTGAAAATATTTTAAGCAGAACCGGGTAGTTCGCTTTAACGCAACCCTACAGAAATTTATTTAAATACAGCATCTGATATTCCCTTGTTGACCAGGTAATTCGTATATGTGATCTCTACCCTGCCCTTTCGGTTTTTAATCTTTTGCGCTTCTGTTAACTCCTTTTCATTATCATCAAATTCCAGGGTAATACCTTTAGGCAGTTTATAATCTTTGGTATTGAAACTAAACACCACTTTATCGGGTAATCCATACTGTCCAAAAGCACCATAGCTCATTTCAATCTCATACGTTCCATTTTCTTTGGTAGAAGTAACTGCTTTTTTAACCAGCAGATTTGCTTCGTCAATATACATGGTAGTTAATACAATATCACTGTTTTCATTGGCGGGCAACAGTTTTACCACTTTGGTTTTAGTGCCACCTACCATGGCCTCCCCAGCAGCCAGGGCAATGAAATCGGCCGTGGTGATGATCGAATTCATGTTTACAGACACCCCACCTCTTGGCAGCAGAGAAATACCCCCATCTTTTTTCAGGCGGAACTTATTCGGTTTCTTAAAGTACACTTTCACTTTCCCTACTGGTGCTTTGATAAAAGCCACATCTGTTTTCATTTTACCATCTGCTTCGTAATCGCTTACCTGGTCAAGTTTGGCTTTCACTTTCAGGATCAGGGCTGTCATGTCCTGGGCGTTGGCCGCTACAGAAAACTGGGCTGCTATAAAAAGAAGTAGTATTTTTTTGATTCGGATCATTTTTGTCATTTTCTATCGCTCAGTTATACACTAACTTAAAATATCTTTTTTACGGAACACCAGGATGGATGCCGTTACAAACCCGATGATATGCAATACCAACACGATCGCTGATTGCATGATTTTTTGCGGGTTCTGAATGCTGCCAACAATCGCTTCATTAGCCTCATTCACTTTGATATCAAAAAATTCTTTCCATCCGATCATGTGTGTGGTGAACAGGAAGGGTTTGATTTTATTAAAGACCGGAATATTCAATGTGCTTAAAATAGTAAAGAAAATGATTACACTCATTGTAGCAACAATGGGACCAATCGAATTCTCTGCAAACAGTGAAAAGAAAAAACCCAGCGATGCTACCGTTGTCATGGCCAGCGCTGCAAAACCAAACGCCCATACATAGCGCCAGAAAATATCGTTCTCTTTCAGCAGCACCACATACTGCGATTTAAGCAGGAACAGATCATCTGTACCAAAGATCAGCATGTTCACAAACAAAGCCATGATCGCCAGCCATACCAGCAACAGCAAAGTATACGCTACCGTGGCCATGAATTTGGCCAGCAGAAAACGGGTGCGGCTGATGGGTTTGGTAAGCATGATACGCAGGGTTCCCATATTGGCTTCGCCGGAGATCATATCTGCCGCCACCAGTGCAATCAGCAATGGCACATGCACCAGCAGGATCTGCAGCACGATATAACAAACCTGGTAACCATTCAGGATTTTTCCTTCTACGGTAATAGAAGAAGTAATATCCCGCATCATAAAATCCACATAGGAATCACCGTCCAGCTTCAGGCCAAACTGGATGATCCCGATCAGACCGGTAATCGCTGCAAAAGCGATATAGGTTCTGGGCCTGCGGAAGATCTTGAATAACTCAATTTGTATAAGTGTCCACATGTTGGTTGCCTGAGGTTACTTGTAAAAAATAATCTTCCAGTGAATGCCGGGGTTGCAGCGATTCCAGTGCTATATCCATCGCCACCAGATCACGGTGAAGTTGTGCAATTTCTTTGCGATCCAGTTTTACCAGTATAGCATTATCCCTTTGCGGTTGTAGATTTCCCTGCCAGCGGCTGTTCTGCAACTTAGCAAGCGCTGCTGCATTATCGAAAGTCTGTAATTCCACGATCGTCTGCGAAGGATCGAACAATTCCAGGGCATTGCCTTCAATGATTTTTTTTCCTTTGTCGATGATCAGTACACGGGTAGCCACCTGCTCTATCTCACTCAACAGGTGAGAAGAAACGATCACTGTCTTTTTCAGGTCGCGACTCAGGTGCAGGATCAGGTTACGGATATCAGCAATACCCTGTGGATCCAATCCGTTCGTAGGTTCATCCAGGATGATCAGCTTAGGATCATGCACCAGTGCAATGGCAATACCCAGCCTTTGTTTCATCCCCTGCGAAAAAGTTTTCACCGTGTCTTTGGCCCTGTGTAACAATCCAACCTGGTTCAACTGATCCATCAAACGGGTCTCTGTTACTTTCACCCCACTTAAACGCGCAAATAGTTTCAGATTCTCATAGGCCGAGAGGTATTTGTATACATCCGGTTTTTCAATCACGGCACCTACCTGTGCCAGTATTTCGTTACGGTGTGTCTGCAGGTCTTTCCCGAAAATCCGGATCTCTCCCCCACTGGGTTTGATCAGGGAGAGCAACATACGGATCGTGGTACTCTTACCTGCCCCGTTCTGCCCCAGAAATCCATACACATCTCCCTCCTGCACAGAAAAAGAAAGATCCTGAACGGCGGTGAGATTGGCAAACTGCTTGGTAAGCCCTGTTACGCTGACAATTGGTTGCATGAGATAGTATAACACCAAAGGTAGGCAAGAGGTTCAGAAAAGAAAGGTGAATGTTTTCGGGGGGATATCGTGAATCGTCAATCGTGAGTGGTCAGTTAACTCCCTACTGACCACTCACCACTCACGATACCTCACCCCTGCCCCGCCTGCAAATACTGCTGCAGGGCTTTTACGTAGGCATCAAACGCTTCAATGCCCTTGGGCGTGATTTTACAGGTAGTGAGGGGGTAATTGTCTTTGAACTGTTTCACGACTTCAATATATCCGGCTTCCTTCAGTTTTTGTACCTGCACACTAAGGTTGCCGGCTGTGGCATTGGTTTTTTCGCGGATAAAAGTGAACTCGGCCTCCTTTACCCCTATCAGCAGGCTCATCACCGCAAGGCGAAGCTGGGAATGTAATATGGGATCCAGTTCTTTAAACATTCGCTTTGGCTGTTTTTTGCGCCAGGTATTTTTTTCTGAGAAGGATGCCCGGTATCAGCCAGCACAGGATGGCTGTGATGGTACCCAATAACATATCATTCCAGGAACTGGTAAAACAAGACATGACAAAAAGACCATACGAAAGAATGGCCCCATAGATCATGGGTTTGAATTTTTTTACCAGACCTGTTACCAGTGTTGGAAAAGCATACAGCATGATATAGATTGAATAAAAACTGGGAACAAAGGGTATTAACGCTTCGTCTGGTTTAGATCCGTCCGTATAATGTTTCATCATCTGCCAACCTTCCGCAGCGATCAGTCGGGTAGTTACAGACGGAACAGCATTCCGGTATACTATCAGGCAGAATAAAGAAATACCGAACACCAGCCAAACCGTATCCAGTGCATCATCCTCATATTTTTTGATCCGGCCTGTTTTCTTCTCGCGCATTGAGATCATGATCTGGGGAATAATGGCAAAGAGTACGAGCAACCACACATCAAATCCGATGGTGAACTCGTATTTCATCTGCAGGAAAGTAACAAAACTGGCGAAGGATACCACCGATCCCCAGAGTATCGGGCCGATCCCGGTTTCGTAATAAGTTCCCTTCGCCTTCTGGATCATGCTGGTAATGATCTCAAGACTTTCTTTTTCTGTAATCTGGTTCTGGTTAGGCATGTTGTGATATATTTTTTTGAAGCCTGGCGCGCAACAGATGACCGGGAATGATATAACTGATTAAGATCGCCAATGCACCAATCAATAACTGGTTATCATACCCAAAACGGATAGAAACTACCGCCAGTACAAAATTAATCAGTCCACCTATGATCAACGGTTTAAAACGGATCAGGTTTCCGGTTACAAAGGTACCTATGGCATACAAAAGGATATAATAGGTAAAAGCCGTTTGCCAGGTCTGACCGCCAATCACATTCACCAGCACCAGTACAAAAAAAGCGAGCCCCACTGCCAGCCACACATAATCCAACGCCTCATCTACAAAAGATTTTACTCTTTCCTTTTTTGCCTGCCTTGCCCCATAGATCCAGGTAATCACCCCTCCTACCGGCATTAACCACCAGATGTAAAAATGATTGGGGTAATGCAGAAACACTTTCAACGAATAACTCACCAGACAACAGCCAAATACCAGCCACCCCCAGAACAGGAAGTAGAAAGTATTATCGGCAAAAGAATCTTTGGTCTTCCTGATCATGGTCTGGATCAACGCAAGGCTTTCCTGTGGCGAGAACGCTTTGTCTTCTTGCATATCTTAGTTTTAAACGTTTTCAGGGGTTATAAAAACAACCAAACTGCCAGTGATGAACGGGCAGTTTGATGACAATGTTTGCACACCCTGTAATAGAAATCGTCCATCATCTCAGGCTAAAGATAACTGAACATTTCTTCCGGTGCTGCACAGAGAGCGGCAGTTTACTGACAGGCTGCTAACAACTTCTCCGCTTCCGGTTTTCCCCAGCTCGGATGCAGGGGTGATGCCGGTTGAAAATCCTTATAGAGTTCCACTGCTTTTTCAAACAGTTTTTTGGCTACGGCTTTTCCGCCACCAAAAGCTTCGGGTGTATTCATGAGGCTTTGTCCTTTCAGGTAATAACTCCTCGGATTTTTAGGATCCGCTTTGATCGCATTTTCAATGGCATTGCTGGCCTGTGTACCGTAACTCTGCCACCTGCTCATCGGGTCTACAATCATCTGCAGCGTAGCGGTCATCTGGCGCAGACAGAACAGTTCCGAGTTATTAGTCTCCAGCGCTTCCGCTTTGGTGATCAGATCATTGCTTTTTTCGGCCACTTTGTCTTTATCCGCTTTGGGATTCATCCAGGCGGTAATATAATTGGCATAGGCTGCGTAATAATAAGGAAGCCATTTGTCTTTTTCAGCATCTCCTATCCTTTCAAAAAAAGAGGAGGCCGCTGTCATATCTTCCGCAGTTTTAGCTGCTTTGAATTGTTCCAGACCTTTGGCCATGGCTGATTCATATTTGGTTTGGGCAGCAGCCATTCCAATAAAGAACATGCTGACAATAACGAGTATTTGTTTCATAGTTGATTGTTTAGTGGTGATATAAATAGATTATTGATTGGTGTTTTTCATTTTTTCATACTCTTTACGGGTATTGATCAGTTGGTTGCCATGAAATGCATGGAAATACTGAATCGATAAACCCAAACCCCAGCCCAGGATGGGCCAGACAGGCCAGAAATGAGATCCCGGACCGCGACTACTGAGTAACCAGATAGCTACCAGAAAGGCATTTACAAAGAAATAACTGATCAGGTTCCAGCGGAAAGAAGCACGCGCTTTGGCGATCTGCCAGAGTTCATCGTCTTTTTGTTGTTCGGTTAGCATAAGCAATTTTGAATGAGTGAATGAGTGAATGAATATTTTTAGAGGTTGTTGTTGATGGCATCCTGTCGGCGGTCTACACCCCAGCTGAGGAAAAGACCCAGAAAAATAAAACGGGGTGCCGCAGGCGTGATGGCTTCTTTGCGGGCACCATCATGCGAATAATTATATCCGAATACCTGGTTCTGGTTAAAGACATTGGTTACAGACAGTACAAATACTCCATACGCTTTACCCAGCGAAGCCAGGTAATTCATACTGAAACCGAGCGAATGATAGTCGATGGTTTTACCCCTGTCGGCGATATCGTATTTGTTGCCATTCTTCAGCATGAAATAATAAGGTCGGCCACTGGCATAAGAATAGGTGAAGTTGAACCCGGTGTTGATACTGTTCACATATCTTTTCAATACCAATGAAGCGGTATGATCTGCCGCAAAATTGGGTTGCAGCTGCTGCGGATAGTTCAGGTAATCACGTTTGGTATCGAGATAAGAATAACTGATCCAGTAATCCAGTCCCTTGAATGTTTTTTTATCCCGCCAGTACAACTCCAGTCCCTTGGCATAGCCACTGCCACTATTGTCGAAGGCCGGATAAGTTTTTACGAGGTCATCATATTTTTTATAAAACGCTTCCACCCGAAAAGTCTGCAAAGTGGTGTTCTTAATATAGTTGATGATATAGTGAGTTGCTTTTGTATAACCAAAGCGGGTGGTTGCAGTCAGGTAGGTATTTTCCGGTTTCTGGTAAAAAATGCCATATGCGATGCTCATCTGACCGCCCTGCCCGGTTTTATACGCCAGCGATAAACGGGGTGCGATATTGGTTTTGTTGATGATGGAAGACTGTTCAAAACGCATACCCACTTTTGCAGCCAGCTCGTTGGTGATATACAGATCTGCTTCGCTGAACAGTGCCTTGAAATGGTCCGGTAAGAGACCCCGGTATTGGTTATACTGTGATCTGTTATAGCTGTACAAATACTCTCCGCCAAAACGGATCACGCTGATACCGCTCAGTCTTTTATCAAACACCGCTTTGAGCTGGCTCAGATCCGCTCTTGTGGTCAGGTTAAAATTGGTACTGTCAATCCATGCAAGACCTGTAGTAGCCGGTTGGTTCTGCTGGTTCTGGATCTGGTTAAGGATCTCATTGTGATCTGTGCTGTAACTCAATCCCAGGTTCATTTTCCAGCCATTGCCAATATTCTCTCTCCAACTCAGGTTCTGGTACCAGTTGGTGTTTTTCAGTCCAAATGCATTTTTCAACAATGGGTCGTCGATATTGGATCTGCGTAAGCCCAGACGGTTGGCAGAAAAAGTGGTGTAGTATTTTACAATGCCGCCTTTTCTGGTTTTGATCCGGAAATTGGCATCCGCTGCATGATATTCAGGAACCGTAAAATAATCCGGCGTCTGTTTTACGACTTTGAAATAGGCAGCCAGATTGGTATAATCGTAGCGCATACCCCAGGATGATTTTTTGTCTTTGGCCACTTTCTGAATACCCGCTCCCAGAAAAATGGGAGAGAGTGAAGCGCTGGCTTCGGAACGTTCCGGCACATCTACACTTTCCAATATTAATGCAGAAGATAAGGCCTGACCGTATAAGGCAGAATAACCACCCGTACTGAATACCGTTCCTTTAAACAGGAACGGAGAAAAACGTCCGCGCTGCGCAATATCCGGTACACTGCTGAAAAAAGGATTATTTACCATGGTACCATCAATGAACTGTTTGGTCTCATAGCCAGCTCCTCCCCTTACAAACAATCCTTCCTGCTCGCCCACCTGCTGTGCGCCGGGCAGGGTTTTTACCACCGCGGAAATATCAGCATTGGCTCCGCCTGTAGTAACCACATCCAGTGAACTTAATACAGTTGCTGCTCTTTTTTTATCACCCGCTTCAAAACTGCCGGCGGTTACGGTAACAGCTTTTAACTCGCTTACTTCCTCTTTCAGCGAAAAATTTATTTCTATCGGATCTTTGTCAATGATAACAGACTGCTCTACCGGTTTGTACCCGATATTGGTTACCACAATTACCTGTGCCCCCTTTTCATAGGTTTTAAATGAGAACCGGCTGGTTGAGTCGCTTACCCCTCCATCATAAGATCCTTTTACGGCAATACTGGCTCCGGCTATCGTACGACCCCGGTTGTCTTTCACCGTTCCGCTAATGATTACCTGGGCATTGGCCAGATGAGCTGTGAACATAATCAGGACCGATATAAACAGTTGTTTCATGGTTGTTTTGATTTGACAAGACAAACATAGAATAGTTTATTTTATAAACCAAATTATCAAATAAATAATCTTTACAAAAGGGATGATTGGTAAATATTTTTACTAACTAATTGTATTTCAATTACATAAAGAAAATCAAAGGAGATCATTAAGGATTGGGTGACTTGAGAAACAGGGCTGTAGGTACGTAAAAGGGGATCTTTATCCAGTTATTCAACAAAAAAGCGGCCCCGTCGGGGCCGCCTTATTATCTGGTTGATCCTGAAAAAGATCAGCTTATTTATTTATACTGTGCCATCAAACCCTTGGCCATCGTCACCATCTTAGCCAGGCTCTCATCATTCAACTGTCCTTTTTTGAACTCAGCCAGTACATCAGGCAGTTTGTTCTCCATATCAGTTAAGAAATGAGCTTCAAACTCTTTTACCTTACTTACGGCAACGTCTTTCAACAGCCCCTGTGTACCAAGATAAATGATTGCTACCTGCTTTTCAACAGACATAGGTGAATACTGCAACTGCTTCAGGATTTCCACGTTTCTGGCGCCCTTGTCAATTACATTCTTGGTAGCCGCATCCAGGTCGCCACCGAATTTTGAGAAGGCTTCCAGCTCGCGGTACAGGGCCTGGTCAAGTTTCAGGGTACCAGCTACTTTTTTCATGGATTTTATCTGCGCGTTACCACCCACACGGCTTACAGAAATACCCACGTTGATCGCCGGACGGATACCCGCGTTAAACAGGTTACCTTCCAGGAAGATCTGACCATCGGTGATCGAGATCACGTTGGTTGGGATATAAGCAGATACGTCACCCGCCTGTGTTTCAATGATCGGCAGCGCCGTTAAAGATCCACCACCTTTTACGAGGTGTTTGATAGAAGCAGGCAGATCGTTCATGTTCTTGGCCACATCATCATTCGCGATCACTTTCGCAGCTCTTTCCAGCAAACGGCTATGCAGATAGAATACGTCACCAGGATAGGCTTCACGTCCTGGAGGTCTTCTCAACAGCAGGGATACCTCACGGTAAGCCACCGCCTGTTTTGACAGATCATCATAAATGATCAGAGCCGGACGGCCTGTATCACGGAAGAACTCACCGATCGCAGCACCTGCAAACGGCGCGTAGAACTGCAGCGGAGCAGGATCAGAAGCAGAAGCACACACGATGGTTGTGTAGGCCATTGCACCATTATCGCTCAGGGTTTTCATCACACCGGCAACGGTAGAGGCTTTCTGACCAACGGCTACATATATACAGTATACAGGTTTTCCTGCATCGTAAAATTCTTTCTGGTTGATGATGGTATCCACACAGATCGCGGTTTTACCGGTCTGACGGTCGCCGATCACCAGCTCACGCTGACCACGACCCACAGGGATCATTGCATCAATCGCTTTGATACCGGTCTGCAGGGGTTCTTTAACCGGCTCACGGTAAATTACACCCGGTGCTTTACGCTCCAGTGGCATTTCGTACAGTTCACCTACCAGTGGACCTTTACCATCGATAGGTTCACCCAGTGTATTGATTACACGGCCAACCACACCTTCTCCTACTTTAATAGAAGCGATCTGTCCGGTTCTTTTTACTTTGGCGCCTTCTTTGATCTCACCGCCTTCACCCATCAATACCACACCCACATTGTCTTCTTCCAGGTTAAGGGCAATGGCTTTTACACCATTTTCAAATTCTACCAGCTCACCACTACGTACGCCATTCAGACCGTACACACGGGCAATACCATCACCCACCTGTAATACGGTACCCACTTCTTCCAGTTCAGCGGAGGCATTGAAGTTGCTGAGCTGCTGCCTCAGTATCGCTGATATTTCGTCGGGTTTAATGTCTACCATGATTCTATCTGCTTTTAAATGTTATCGTGATTAAAATATATCGCTTATCGAATGCTCTGTACAAACAGGTTTTTCGAGAATTGCTTTTTAACGTCTTTCAGATCGCGGAGAATGCTTGCATCCACGAGGTTATTGTTAAACTCCAGTACAAAACCACCGATCAGTTTTTCATCCACCGCTGTTTCCAGTTCAACTGTTCCGAGGCCCTGTGCATTTTTCACTTTGTTCTCAATGGCTTTCTTCAGGTCATCTCCCACTGCAATAGCGGTAGTCAGTTTCACCCGGTGAATTCCTTTGATCTCATTATACAGATCAATAAAGGCAAAGGCAATCTCAGGCAGATCACTCTCACGACCCTTTTTTACCAGCAGTGTATTAAAAGCAGCAGTAAGTTCACTCACTTTCCCCTGGGTTACCGCAGTAACGATGCTGTTCTTCTGATCATTTTTAATGATCGGGCTTTTCAGCAGGGCAACAAACTCCTTGCTGGCTTTACACACGGCCTGTAAATATTTCATGTCCGCATACACCGCTTCCAGCTGTCCTTTCTCTGTAGCAAGGTCAAGCAGGCTTTTGGCGTAACGAGTGGCTAAACGTGGATTAGGCATTTATTTTCAATTTGAAAATGTGTCAATTTGAAAATTTGAAAATTAACGGAATCTGATCTATTTGAACCTGCCCTTGGTTTTGCATTTTCAAATTTTCAAATTCTCAAATTCTCAAATTAATTCAGTTTCACTACTTCGGCTAAGTCGTTGATATATTTCTCCTGCTCAGCCTTATTGCTCAGTTCTCTGCGCAATACTTTCTCACTCACTTCAATTACCAATGCACCCACCTGGTTTTTCACGTCGGTGAGGGCCGCATTCTTCTGCTGGGTAATCGCCAGTTGTGCATCGGCTACAATACGGTCGTATTCTGCTTTTGCTTTGTCTTTGGCTTCGCTGATCATTTTGGCTGCATGTTCTTTTGCTTCCTTGATCATTACAGCACGCTCTTCACGGGCCTGGGCCATCATGGCTTCGTTCTCGTTTTTCAGCGCGGCCATTTCAGCTTTCATTTTATCAGCCTTCAACAGCGCATCTTCAATACCCTGTTCACGATCGGTGATCGCTTTCAGGATAGGTTTCCAGGCAAATGCACGCAATACAAAGAAGAGTACAATAAAAGCAATTGTGCTCCAGAAAACCAGGCCGATATCCGGCAGTACCAAAGGGTTTATTTCTAATAACATAAAAATCTTTTTGCGATTTGAGCTAGTTCATTCAAAAACAAAAATTATACAGGTTCTCGGCCCTTTGCGTTGAACCTGTATAATGCGTTCAATGGATTAACCATTACCCAACAGGGCAACTACCACGGCGAACAGGGCAACCGCTTCTACGAAAGCTGCGGCTACGATCATGTTTGCACGGATGTCGTTAGATGCTTCCGGCTGACGGGCGATACCTTCTACGGCACCTTTACCGATCTGTCCGATACCGATTCCTGCACCGATAGCTGCTAAACCAGCACCAATTGCGGCAACACTTCCTACTACCATTTGTTTACGTTTTAATTGTTATTGAAAAAAAATTATGATTAATGATGTGCTTCTTCATGATGGTGTTCCTCAATCGCCATTCCAATGTACATCGCACTCAGCATGGTGAAGATGTACGCCTGCAGAAAAGCTACCAGCAACTCGATCAACCCGATAAATACCGCAAAAGGAACAGCAATCACTGATGCTACCGCTGTCTTAAAGATAAAGATCAGACAGATCAGACTCAATACCAGGATGTGACCGGCAGTGATGTTCGCAAACAGTCGGATCATCAGAGAGATGGGTTTGGTAAACACACCGATCAGCTCAATAGGCGCCAGGAACAGTTTCATGCTCCAGTGCATACCCGGCATCCAGAAAATATGCTCCCAGTAACTTTTGTTCGCACTCAGGTTCACCAGGATAAACACAAATACGGCCAGTGTCATGGTAAAAGCAATATTACCGCTCACATTGGCCCCACCCGGAAAAAACGGGATCAGGCCTAAAAAGTTATTGATCAGGATGAGGAAGAAAACCGTAAGCAGAAAAGGCATGTATTTACCATGTTTCTTGCCAATATTGGGTTTTGCTACTTCGTCGCGTACAAACAGGATAATGGGCTCGATAAAAGACTGCAAACCTTTGGGTGCAGAAGTTACCCCACGCTTTTTGTAAGCCGCTCCAACGCTCAGGAAGATCAGTAGCAATACAAATACGGTAAATAATAAAGAAGCTACGTTTTTGGTAATGGAGAAATCCCATACTTTCTTGGACAGTTCCTTATCCAGCTCACCCGCAGCATTCACCACTTTCAGCTTGCCTTCGATCACTTTGTAATCGTAGTTGCCTTTGTAAACCACCTGCTCGTGGTGTTCGTCTACCAGGTTTTTTGAAGAAAATACTTCCAAACCCTTATCAGAGTAAAGAATTACCGGCAGGTACACCGAAGTGTGCCCCCATAAATGCCAGCTATGGTCATCCTTGATGTGTTCGAGAATCGTTTCCGTAACATTGAAATCACCTTCCTTGGTCTTTTCATGACCGGCAGGGGCTACTGAGTCTGTTGCAGCAGCTTCATGCTGGGCATGAATTGCATTGGAAAACAGCACCATAAATAGGCTGAAAGTCGCTACCAGTAAAGATTTTATGCATCTGCGGGCCATACCTGTTCCGAAATTTGCGGCAAAGATAGGGGGTAAGGGCTGAAAACCGGGCAGGAAAAGGGAGAAAATGGAGAAAAATATCAAGTTGTTCTGTCGCCCCTGTTTTCCTGTAATTCTTTAATTTTTTCCAGATAAATAACATCTATCTGGTCTTTGGGCCGGTTAGCCGCTTTCTTGGAGGCTATCAAATGGTTTATATGTAAAAATCTAACCATAACACCGTCAATTTCTCCCAATGCGGCCATATCCAGGCATTCATCAAAACTATATTGCTCCAATCCTTTAACACCTACCATTACATCCAGGCGCAACCCATTATTCAGGTGAAAATCGGTCCAGCCGGGGATAAATTCAAGCGTTGCCAACATCGGAAAATCACCCAACCCATATGTATTAAACGCCTTTCTCAACCTTTCCCTGTTTTCCGGGCTATCTTCAATCCAGATATCTATATCACCTGTAAATCGTTGATAACCATGCATATTAGTAGCATAGCCTCCTATCATGATATACTTAACATTTTCGGTCTGAAGTGCTTTCCAGAACAGAAGAATCTCTTCATCAAAAATGTCCATGGCAGCAGGGCTATTTAGCTAAAGAATAAGGTTTGTGTGTGATCTTAGCTTTCTTGAGGGTCTGCTGAATTTTGTATAGGGTGGTTGTCATTAAAAACCGTTCTTTCAAGTTTCGGTTTAATCCGGCACGTAATAAGTCCATCTCAGCCTTTTCGTAAAGGGCATCCTGGTCTTCCTCTTTTAGTAAATGCTTGGTTTCAGACATCATTTTATACCAATACAGCCCGCTTTTTATCAAACTGCATCTCATGCAATTTAGCATAAAATCCGCCCAAATTCAATAGCTCTTCGTGAGTCCCCATTTCTTTAACTTCTCCTTTATCCAGTACAATGATCTTATCCGCTTTGCGGATGGTGGAAAGCCGGTGTGCGATCACAATAGAGGTTCGGCCGGAGATGAGTGCCTCTGTAGCTTTTTCGATGAGCATTTCACTTTCGGTATCAATAGAGGAAGTGGCTTCATCCAGGATCAGGATAGCCGGATCGTATAAGAGGGCACGGATAAACGACAATAACTGGCGCTGGCCCAGGCTCAGGGTACTGCCCCGCTCCATTACATTATAATCGTAGCCGCCGGGCAACTGCATGATAAACTCATCCACCCCGATCATTTTAGCGGCCTGAATTACCTGCTCGCGGGAGATCTCGGGGTTACGCAACGTAATATTATCCATCACCGAACCGGAAAACAGGAACACATCCTGTAACACCACGCCGATATTCCTGCGCAGGGTGTCTAATTGATAATCTTCGATATTGACCCCATCGATCCGGATCTCGCCTTTTTGTATATGATAGAGGCGGTTCAGCAGACTGATGATGGAGGTTTTACCGCTACCGGTATGTCCCACCAAGGCCACTGTTTCTCCCGCTTTTACCTGAAAATTGATATCCTTTAATACATAATTCGGCTCCGCATACGCAAAAGACACATGGTCAAATTCAATACTGCCTTCCATTTTTTCGGGCTGATAGGCATCCGGACCCGAAGCCGGCGTGACATCTTCATTATCCAGCACTTTCAGCACGCGCTCGGCCGCGATCATTCCCATCTGTAATACATTGAACTTATCGGCAATCACTCGCAGGGGGCGGAAGATCTGGTTCAGGTAAAGGATGAAAGCCACCAGCAATCCGGCATCCAATGATTGGCCGGCGATCCACCAAACCAGTAACCCGGTACTCACCGCCAGCACCACTTCTACCACGGGAAAAAATACGGAATAGGCAAAAATGGCGTTGATATTCGCATTCCGGTGTTCTGCATTGATTTTCCGGAATTTGGCAAATTCCCTGTCCTCGGCGGCAAAAGCCTGTACCACCTGCATGCCGGTAATATGTTCCTGTACAAAAGCATTCAGCGCCGCCACCGCATTACGTACACGGATAAAACTCTTGTTCACACTTTCCTTGAAATAATAAGTAGCAATGATCATCACCGGAAAAGGTACCAGGCTCAGCAGGGTCAGCCGCCAGTCTATCCAGAACATGGTGGCCAGCGTAATGATGATCGTTAACAGATCGGCAATGATGGGGATCAGTCCGTCTGAAAAAATATCATTGATACTTTCAATATCATTGATGGTGCGGGTAGTCAGGGTGCCGATCGGGGTTTTATCAAACTGGCCCAGGTTCAGGCTCAGGATCTTTTTGTACACGGCATTGCGCATGTCTTTTACCACACTCTGCCCCATCCAGGCAGTAATAAAGGTGAACAGGAAACGGATCGCTGTTTCCACAAACAAAAAGATCACCTGGAAAATACTGACGGCAATGATGAACCGGGTAGCATCAGACAAATCTGTGCGGAACAAAACGGATTCCAGCCAGCCGGGCACATGAACGGTTTTGCCCGTTGCTTTATCCAGCGTTAACTGAATCAGGTAGGGACGAATCGGCGCAAACACCGCCATCACAATAGCCAGCAGCAGGCTCACATAAAAAAACGAGCGGTATGGCTTTACAAAGAAGAAAACCCTGCCTAACAGTGAAAAGTCGAATATTTTCTTTTTGGGCTGATCGCTCATGGTAGGGTGCAAAGGTAAGGGGTCTGGTTGCAGTGTATTTGCCGATTATGGAAAAAACTGGCAGGGGTGAGTAGTCAGTAGTGAGTAGGAGGACATCCGTAAGCACACAGCCATTAACTCTATCATACTACCTACTCACCACTCACTACTCACGATCCACGACTCACCATCCTTTCGTATATTCGCTACAGAATATGGAGCAGGCACCGGAAACCGTTACAGAACCAGTTGTACCCAAATACAACCTCAATCCCGAGCAGGAAAAGAACGAGATCGTAAGGCATTACCGTGCCCTGTTACGGGGCTTGCGTCCCAAGCTGAAAAAAGGCGACAAGGAGCTGGTTCGCCAGGCATTTGAAATGGCCGCTGATGCGCACAAAACCATGCGCAGAAAAAGCGGCGAGCCCTATATTCTCCACCCCATTGCCGTAGCCATGATCTGTGTGGAAGAGATCGGCCTGGGGGTACGAAGCACCATCTGTGCTTTGCTGCATGATACCGTAGAAGATACCGACATCAACCTCGACGATGTGCAGCGTGAATTCGGAAACGAGATCGCGAAGATCGTAGATGGTCTGACCAAGATCTCGAATGTGATGGACACCAATACCAGTCAGCAGGCAGAGAATTTTAAAAAGATCCTGCTTACGCTGACAGACGATCCCCGGGTGATCCTGATCAAACTGGCCGACCGGCTGCATAATATGCGTACGCTGGACAGCATGAAACGGGAGAAACAGTTGAAGATCGCTTCCGAAACCGTATGGGTATATGCCCCGCTGGCGCACCGGATGGGTCTGTACAATATCAAAACCGAGCTGGAAGACCTTTCCATGAAATACATGGAGCCGGAAGCTTACCGGGAAATTGCGCGAAAACTATCCGAAACCAAAAGAGAACGTACCCGCTATATCAACGAATTCATCCGCCCGCTAAAAGAAAAACTTACCCAGGGTGGTTTTAATTTCGAGATCTATGGACGCCCCAAAAGCATCCACTCTATCTGGAACAAGATCAAGAAAAAATCAGTGGCTTTTGAAGAAGTATATGATCTGTTCGCCATCCGTGTGATCCTGGATTCATCGCCCGAAAAAGAGAAAGAAGACTGCTGGAAAGTATATTCCATGATCACGGATGAATATACCCCCTCGCCGGAACGGCTGCGCGACTGGCTCAGTAATCCCAAGAATAACGGTTACGAAGCCTTGCATACCACGGTAATGGGTCCGCAGGGAAAATGGGTAGAAGTACAGATCCGGACCAAACGGATGAATGAGATTGCTGAAAAAGGTTTGGCAGCGCACTACAAATACAAGGAAGGAAGTGCCGATGAGGACCGTTTTGATAAATGGTTTGGCCAGATCCGCGAAGTGCTGAGCACGCAGGATACAGATGGGGTTGATTTTCTGCAGGATTTCAAAACCTCCTTCCTCGCCGAAGAAATTTATGTATATACCCCCAAAGGAGAAGTAAAAATGCTGCCCACCGGCAGTACCGCACTGGATTTCGCTTTTTCCATCCACTCTGCCATCGGAACCAAATGTATCGGCGCCAAAGTACATCACCGGCTGGTTCCCATCAGCCATAAACTGCGCAGTGGCGATCAGGTAGAGATTATCACCAGCAACAAACAGAAACCTTCGGAAGACTGGCTCGGTATTGTGGTTACGGCCAAAGCCAAAAGCAAGATCAAAGATGCCCTTCGGGAGGAAAAAAGAAAAATAGCCGAAGACGGTAAATACACCCTACAACGGAAGATAGAAAGCATGGGTGCCGCCTACAGCCAATACAATATTGATGAACTGGTGCAGTTCTATAAACTGCCCTCCCCGCTTGATCTGCATTATAAGATTGCAACCAAAGCCATTGACCTGCGGGAGTTAAAAGAATTCCAGGTACTGGGCGATAAACTGGAGATCCCCAAAGCCAAACCGGTTATACAGGAACTGACAACAGAACAGATCCAGGCGAAAAATAATAACAGGAAAGATTCAGAACTGATCATTTTTGGCGAAAGCAGCGATAAAATCATGTACACCCTGGCCAAATGCTGCCACCCCATTCCGGGCGATGATGTATTTGGATTTGTTAGCACGGGTAAAGGACTGATCATCCACCGGACCAACTGCCCCAATGCAGCCCAATTAATGGCCAATTATGGTCACCGGGTGGTAAAGACCAAATGGGCCAAAAACAAAGAGATCTCCTTCCTTACCGGTCTGAAGATTATAGGTCTGGATGATGTGGGCGTTATCAATAAAATCACCAATGTGATCAGTGGCGATCTGCGTATCAATATTGCCGGTCTTACCATCGAGTCCCGGGAAGGTTTGTTTGAGGGAACCATCAAGGTTTTTGTACACGACAAGGAAGAACTGGAAGAGCTGGTACTTCGGCTGAAAGAGCTGAACGGTATACAAACAGTTGATCGTTTTGAAATGGAAAATATTTCCTGACCCATTTTACACACATCCTCCGCCGGCTATAAGATTTAATTCTCTGTTATTAGGTTTTACTGATAGTCATCACTTATTTTTGCCCCTGATTTAAAATCATTTTATGGTTGACGTTATTTTAGGTTTACAATGGGGAGATGAGGGAAAAGGAAAGATCGTGGATTATTTCGCTCCCAATTATGATATCATTGCCCGTTTCCAGGGAGGCCCGAACGCAGGGCATACCTTATACGTAGAAGGCAAGAAAATGGTACTGCACCAGATTCCTTCCGGCATTTTCCACCAGAATAAGATCAATATCATCGGAAACGGAGTAGTGCTGGATCCCATCACCCTCAAAAAAGAATGCGAAGCGGTGGCGGCACATGGTGTTGATGTAAAAAAGAATCTCTTCATTTCTGAAAGAACCAATATCATCATCCCTACCCACCGGGCGCTGGACAAAGCTTCTGAGCTTTCCAAGGGAGAAGGAAAAATCGGATCAACCCTGAAAGGGATCGGTCCGGCCTATATGGATAAAACCGGCCGTAATGCATTACGCGTAGGTGATATTCTCCACCCCAATTTCAAAAACCAGTATAACGAACTGCGTGCAAAACACCAGGTACTGCTGAATAATTTTCATTTCACAGAAGATATTTCCAGCTGGGAAGCAGAGTTTTTTGAAGCACTCGAATTCCTGAAGACGCTGAATGTGATCAATTGCGAATACTTTATCAACGACCAGATCAGCAAGGGCAAAAAAGTACTGGCAGAAGGCGCACAGGGTAGTATGCTCGATATTGATTTCGGAACTTTCCCTTTTGTTACTTCTTCCAATACCATTTCTGCCGGTGTTTGTACCGGACTGGGTGTTTCGCCCAAACAGATCAATGAAGTAATGGGTGTTACCAAAGCCTATTGTACAAGGGTTGGCGGTGGCCCTTTCCCAACTGAACTGGAAGATGCTACCGGCGAAGAACTTCGCAAAATCGGCAGCGAATTCGGTGCCACTACCGGCCGTCCACGCCGCTGCGGCTGGATTGACCTGGTAGCACTGCGTTTTGCCTGCATGATCAATGGCGTGACCCAGGTGATCATGACCAAGGCCGATGTACTGGATTCTTTTGCAGAACTGAAACTCTGTACCGCCTACAAAATCGATGGCAAAGAAACCAAAGAAGTTCCCTTCCAGATGTCGGGGGTTATGATTGAACCTGTTCTGCAGTCATTCCCGGGATGGAATACAGATACCACCCAGATCAAAGAAGCCGCAGCTTTACCCAACACTATAAGTAATTATATTAACTTTATTAACAACGAGATAGGCGCCCCGGTAAAATTTGTTTCTAACGGTCCCGGACGCGACCAGATTGTACATGTGTAAAAGTTAATTGGCATTTCGTTTGATATTGAAAAAATTATTTGGTTAATAATAAATTGCGTTGAAATTTTACGCACATAATCTTATTAGAAATATGGCACCAAAATCTGATAAGGATCCCAAATCCAAAGCGAAAACGGCACCGGCAAAAAATGCCGATGCAAAGCCTTCTTCCAAAAGCAAAAAACAACTGGAAGAGGATGACGATGATTTAGAAGATGATGAGGAAGATACCAAGCCCATCAAAAAATCTGCATCCAAAGCAGCCGGCAAAAAAGCCGCCAGCGACGACGATGAGGATGATGAAGCAGATGATCTGGAAGATGATTGGGAAAAACCCGAAGAGGAAGACGAATGGGACCCTGACTTTGATGAATTTGATATCCCTAAAAGCAAGGGCAAGAAAGCCGTTGGCGGTAAAAAGAAAGGGGAAGATGAGGATGATTTTAAACTGGACGAAGACTTCAAAGAATTCGACCTGTTCAATGATAAAAGTGGTGGATTTGATGATGATGAAGAAGATGATTTCTGATCATCGCCCCCTAACACGGTGAAAAGAACAACCGCCTCCTTTCCTGTACAGCATATCGATACATGTAAACAACAAATGTTGAGCTGGGTTAACCGGTTCAACATTTGTTGTTTTCTGGATAACCATCAATACAGTTCCAGCCACCAGTCGGTAGAATGCCTGGCTGCCGCCGGTTCCGTCAGTATCTTTTCTCCCGCAGAAAATATCTTTAGTTCTTTACAGGAACTGTATCGCAACAACCAGGACTGGCTTTTCGGTCACCTGGCCTACGATCTGAAGAATGCAGTGGCTCCTTTGCACTCTTCGCACCCCGACCAGATCGGTTTCCCGGATATTTTTTTCTTTCGGCCCGAAACAGTATTGCAATTATCGGGCAACCAGTTAACCATCTCCACCCTGCAGGAAAACCCTGAACAGATCTTCGAAGAGATCAGCAGCATGGCTTTCAGTCCGGCTGGCAAATCTTCCCGTCTCGCTATCCAGCCGCGCATGGCAAAAGAAGATTACCTGCAGAAAATTGAATCCATCCGTCAGCATATACAGCGGGGCGACTGTTACGAGATCAATTTCTGTCAGGAATTTTATGCAACAAATGCAGCGATCGATCCCTTATCGGTGTATCGTCAATTAACGGAGATCTCTCCCAATCCATTCGCCTGTTTTTATAAACAGGAGGATAAATATGTTTTGTGTGCCAGTCCGGAAAGATACCTGCAGAAAAAAGGCAACCGGCTTCTCTCCCAACCCATCAAAGGAACTTTCAAACGTAATCTCACTGATACGGTTGCAGATGAATCTTTAAAACAGGCACTGATCAAAAGTGAAAAAGACAGGAGTGAAAATGTAATGGTGGTAGACCTTGTACGCAACGATCTGAGCCAGGTATGTAAGGAAGGTTCGGTACAGGTAGATGAACTGTTTGGGGTGTACAGCTTTCCGCAGGTGCATCAGATGATCTCGACCATTTCCGGAGAATTAAAAACGGATTTTGGTCTGGCAGAGATCCTGCAAGCCAGTTTCCCCATGGGCAGTATGACCGGTGCCCCCAAACGCCGTGTGATGGAATTGATCGAGCAGTATGAAGTAACCAAAAGAGGTATTTACTCCGGCGCCATTGGTTATATCAGTCCTGATAATGATTTTGATTTTAATGTGGTCATCCGCAGTATCCTGTACAATGCCTCAGCGGCGTATCTATGTTATCTGGTGGGTGGCGGTATCACTTTTTACAGCGATGCAGAAAAAGAATATGAGGAATGTTTACTGAAAGCAGCAGCCATACAGAAAGTATTGGCTTAAGGTAAACGGATTATCTGGATACCGTACTCTTCCCTTCCAGCAAAGCCCGTACAGACTCCATCAGGATACTGTTCTTCCTCGCTTCGAATACCGGAACAGCTTCTTTCGGTAAACGCAGGGGATATTTTTTGCCTTCGGCGAGTGTTTTATCAAAAGCCGGGTTCCATTTGTTGAAGCGGGTAATATCCATCAGCAACGCATTGGCAATAATCACAGAATTATAACGGCCACCAATTTCTACCACCACCGTATTGGCCAGGTCATCAGCTGATAAAGCTACTTCCTGCGGTTGGGTGGCAAGGGCTTTTTGTATCTGTGTTTCATTGGCGGTCATGGTGGTCCAGCCGCCACTTCCTTCAAACACATAATGGGTGGCAATGAATTTTTTAACGTGGTTGCGGGTTTCTTCGGGTAAATAATACTGGAGATCCCAGAAATCGCGGCTGCCTGATTTACGCATGGCCTGTCTCACTCTGCCCGGTCCGCCGTTGTAAGCAGCTACCACCAGCAGCCAGTCGCCAAAATCGCCATATAACTCTTTCATCAGTTTGGCGGCCACATGGGTGCTTTTGTAATAATCGGTTCGCTCGTCCACCCCCCTGGTCTGCAAACCAAAGCGACGGGCTTCATAATCCATTAACTGCCAGGGACCCACGGCACCGGCCCAGGAAACCAGACCGGAGTTGAGGTGACTCTCGATCACACTCAGGTATTTCATCTCTTTGGGAATGCCATAGAGGGCCAATACGTTATCGTAGAGGTCGAAATAGGGTTTGCCCCAGAATTTCATTTTTTCCAGCTCCTTGCCCTGTTTCCGAATATATTCCTGCACAAAAGAGACCGCCCTGGGGTTCAGTTGGGCCGCATAAGGGCGGGAGGCATCAAAATGATTGGTTGAAAACAGGCTTTTAAAACCGGACTTACCATCAAAAGCCGTATCGGCGGTTGAAACATCACTGTAATCAACGTCTATAAACGACATGGTTCCCAGGCTGCCCGCCACAAACGCAAATCCCACCAAAAATACTTTGGCGATAGAAATATGCGAACTGATGCTGATGCCGAACCACTTCATGTAAAAGGATTATGATGAGGGAATGTACTCCCGGTCTATGACCGGTAACCGGTTTCCCGCCTACCCGGCGATAGCGGTAAGCTGCCGGGAAAGGCGCAGCAAAGATACCTCATCAAAATGAGAAGTCATTACCTGCAGGCCAAAGGGCAGGCCGTTGGGGTGTTGGAACAGGGGGAGTGAAATACCGGGTATTCCCACCAGGTTGGCAAATACGGTATAGATATCGGCCAGGAACATTTCAACCGGGTCATTACTCTTCTCGCCGATCTTAAAAGCGGTAGCGGGAACCGTGGGTGAAATGATAGCATCGAACTCTGCAAAAATAGCCTGGGTACGCTGGCTGAGTAACTGTCTAACCTGTTGAGCCTTAGTAAAATAAGCATCAAAATAGCCGGCACTCAATACAAAAGTACCCAGCATGATCCGGCGTTGTACTTCTTTGCCAAAACCCTGGCTACGCGAGGCTTTGTATAGCTCGGTCAGATCACCACCGGCAATATCGGCTCGGTAGCCATATCTCACCCCGTCAAAGCGCGAAAGATTGCTGGAAGCTTCGGCAGTGGTTAATACATAGTAAGTTGGAACAACATGTTCAAGTAGTTCAAAATCAACTGCTTTCACCGTATGGCCCAGGTCTGTTAATTTTTTGATAAACGACTCGATCGTTTTCCGGATGGCGGGGTCCAGACCGGGATGCTCCAGGGCTTCTTTGAAATAAGCGATCTTGTATTTTTTCTCCGCATTCTCCCGGGCAAGTGCGGCATAAGCCGGCACTTCCCTTGCAGAAACCGTGCTGTCAAAATCGTCGGCACCGGCAATCACTTCCAGTGTAAGGGCAGCATCTTCCACGGTTTTGGCAAAAATACCGATCTGGTCAAAAGAGGAAGCATAGGCAATCAGTCCATAGCGCGAAACACGACCGTAAGTAGGTTTTAATCCTACCACCCCGCAAAAATCTGCGGGTTGTCTTACAGAGCCGCCTGTATCGCTTCCCAGGCTGATCATACAGAGATCTGCCTGAACGGCCACGGCCGAACCACCGGATGAACCACCGGGAACCCGGCTCTCATCAATGGCATTTCTTACCACACCCAGCGCAGAATTTTCATTGCTGCTGCCCATCGCAAATTCATCGCAATTCTGGCGGCCGATGATGATGGCACCTTCGGCTAATAATTTATCTACGGCAGTAGCATTGTAAACAGCAGTAAAGTTTCCGAGAATTTTTGAAGCGGCTGAGAGGGGATGGTCTTTGTAACTGATCACATCTTTCAATCCCACTACCACGCCATGCAGTTTGCCGAGCGGCTGTCCCTGCTGTCGCTGCAGATCCAGTGCAGCAGCGCGTTCCAGGGCTTCGGTTTCATACACATTGAGGAAAGCATTCAATTGCGGACGGCTCCGGATCAACTCTAAATAACAACGAACGGCCTCCACGCAGGTGGTTTGGCCGTTCTGTAATGTTGTATGATAGTCTTTGATTGTACTGAATCGAAACAAAGCCTATAATGCTTTTGAAGGGAATAAATTACGGTTGCGTAGTGGTGGTAGTCTGGTCTTTTTCCTTCATACCTTCTTCCAGTTCTTTCTTCACATTATTCTTGGCATCGTTGAATTCACGGATACCCTTACCCAGTCCTTTCATGAACTCAGGGATCTTTCTACCGCCAAATAATACGAGAACCACTACTGCTATCAGTAAAATTTCCTGAAAACCTAAATTGCCCATAAGATTGTTTTTAAGAGTTGTAAAGTTAAGGTAAAACAAATGCTGCACAACTAAATAATTCTCTGGTATAGACTGCATAAAAAAGCGGAAGTTTAGTGTATCCTAAACTTCCGCTTTCAATTATATTACAGAAAAATCGCTTAGAAACGTTTTTCCTTGATACGGGCACTCTTACCGCTGCGCTCACGCAGGTAGTATAATTTGGCACGACGAACTTTACCGGACTTGTTCAACACGATAGAATCGATGTTGGGAGACAGGATCGGGAACAGACGCTCTACACCTACCCCATCAGAGATCTTACGTACAGTGAAAGAGGCAGTTGCGCCATTTCCCTGCTGTTTAATCACATCTCCACGGAAACTCTGGATACGCTCTTTACCACCTTCTACAATCTTGTAGTTAACGGTAATATTATCACCAGCTTTGAAAGCCGGGTGGGTCTTTTTAGTTGTCAACTGATCGTGAACAAACTGAACTGCTGCGTTCATAACTTTTCTTTTTTGCGGACGGCAAAGGTAGGAGTCAACATTTAAAAAAACAAATAAAATTGGCTGCGAGCTTTGAGCAATGAGCTGCGAGCTTGTAAAAGTCAATTTTCCAGTTTTTTTATAAATGCCATTAACATCTTCTGTTGCTCATCAACTGATTTCAATAATTTGATTATCAATTCTTTAGACCCATAATCCACTGTTTCAGCAATCAACAGATGTGTTTCAAGTTCAAATCCAGAACCCAACGCAATTTCAAGGAACCTTTTGTAATCTTTTTCACTATTTCGGCTACTCCCTTCAGCTATATTGGCGGGAATTGATACCGCAGCACGGGTAATTTGCGAACTAAGCCCAAATTTTTCCTGCTGAGGGAAGGATTCTACCACAACAAACGACATAGCAGCAATTTCAAAACCTTTCTGCCAAACCTTTAGCTCCTTAAAGTTTCTCATAGTGATTTTGTTAAAATTGAACCTGAATTTACTTCAATTCAATAAAACAAAATCGCTCACAGCTAGTAGCTCATAGCCAGCAGCTTGCTCAGTACTTATCGTGCAATATTAATTGCCCTCTTCTCTCTGATCACAGTAACCTTAATCTGCCCCGGATAGGTCATTTCGGTCTGGATTTTCTGGGCTATTTCGAAGCTCAGCTTGTCGCTGTCTACGTCGGTTACCTTATCGGCTTCCACAATTACCCGCAGTTCCCTACCGGCCTGGATAGCATAGGCTTTTTCTACACCGGTATAGTTAAGTGCCAGATTCTCAAGGTCTTTGATCCGCTGGAGGTATTGCTGCATGATCTCGCGGCGGGCTCCCGGACGGGCGCCGCTGATGGCGTCGCAGGCCTGGATAATGGGGGAGATCACGTATTGCATTTCCATTTCATCGTGGTGGGCACCAATGGCGTTGACTACGGCCGGGTTTTCGCCGTATTTCTCGGCTAATTTGGCTCCCAGCAGGGCGTGGGTCAGTTCGGTTTCCTCATCAGGTACTTTACCGATATCGTGCAGCAGACCGGCTCTTTTGGCCAGTTTGGGGTTCATACCCAGTTCGGCGGCCATGATGGCGCAGAGATTGGCTGTTTCGCGACTGTGCATCAGCAGGTTCTGGCCGTAAGAAGAACGGAAACGCATTTTACCTACGATACGTACCAGTTCTTTGTGCAGGCCATGAATACCCATTTCAATCACGGTTCTTTCTCCGATCTCCATGATCTGCTCTTCGAGCTGGCGACGGGTTTTTTCTACCACTTCCTCAATACGGGCAGGGTGAATACGGCCATCGGATACCAGACGCTGTAAGCTTAAACGGGCGATCTCCCTTCTCAATGGATCGAAAGAAGACAGGATAATGGCTTCCGGTGTATCGTCTACGATCAGGTCAACCCCTGTGGCAGCTTCAATGGCGCGGATATTACGTCCTTCCCTACCAATGATCTGGCCTTTTATTTCGTCTGTTTCCAGGTTAAATACGGTCACGGTGTTCTCGATCGTTACTTCGGCAGCGGTACGCTGGATAGATTGGATCACAATCTTACGGGCTTCTTTATTGGCCTTCAGTTTGGCATCTTCTATGATCTCCTGCTGCAGGGTAAGGGCCTGAGAATGCGCTTCGGCTTTCAGGCTTTCAATCAATTGTGATTTGGCTTCTTCTGCGCTCAAACCGGCAATTTTCTCCAGGCGGCGGATATGCTCTTCCTGGTGTTTTTCCAGCTCGGTACGCTTATGATTCACTACTTCAATCTGACGATTGAGGTTTTCCTTGATGGTCTCGTTCTCTTTGATCTGTTTGTCGAGGGCCGCTTCTTTCTGGTTGATGGTGATATCCTTCTGCTTGGCCCTGTTTTCCAGTTCGCCCAGCTTACGGTTCCGCTCCATTACTTCCCGGTCATACTCAGACTTCAACTGCACAAACTTCTCTTTGGCTTCCAGTTGTTTCTCCTTTTTGATCGTTTCGGCCCGGAGTTCAGCCTCTTTCAGTATGTTTTGAGCCTGCTGCTCAGCTTCTTCAACCTGTTTTTTTGTATTTTTAGCGAAAAGGAATTTACCCGCTATAAGCCCTACAATTAGTGTACTTGCACCAATTATTATAGATACTACTGTTTGGTCCATGTTGTTGGAATGTTTTTAAATAGTTCGCAATCATACGTTGTTCACATCTCATTTTACCGTAATAAGTAAATGATAATAGACGAAGATAATTAAATAAGTACGAAGTACGAGCGGGGAATTGTGAAGTTGTTGGGAAGAGGGGGGCGCGGGTTACTGGTTTCTGGTTGCAGGTTAACCTGTAACTGGCAACCGGTAACCTGTAACGGGGTTCAAAGCTATTGGTCGCCGGCTAAAGCCTTGTCTACCATCTTTTCCAGGGAAGCCAGTTTTTCGGCGGCTTCTGTCCATTTTACATGGTCGATGCCCGACTGGTTCTGTTCAGTGGCAAACCAGAGCAGCACCATGGATACATAATCCTGCATGTCTTTGCCCGCAAACTGGGTCTTGAACTGGGTAATTTTATCGTTGATGAGGGTCGCGGTTTTGCGGACCATTTCCTCATCCGCCGCCTCAATTTTCAGGCGGTAGCTGCGGTCGGCGATGAGTATGTTTACAGGAATGAGTTCAGACATGGATTACGTGTTTAAAAGTGCCAGACACTGATCAATTTCTTTCAGATAACCATCGATGCGTTTACTGAGGGCGGCTTTTTCGGCCTCGTTTAAAGTACCGGAACCCATTTTCACCACATCCACCTGCTGCTGCAGTGATAACACCAGGCCCTGTTTCTCTTCGGTGAGAGCGGTCTGCTTTTCCAGCTCTTTTTTCAGTTGCTGATTCTCCTTTTGCAGCAAAGCCTGTTGCTTCAGCAATTGCTGAAGTTTATCCTGGATGCTTTTTATCTGTTGCTCAAGGTTAACCATCTGATTAAAGATAAGGTCAATGCAGAAGAGTTATGCCATTTTACTGCACTTATTATTCACTTCTGCGCTGGTAATTAGGTGTTTGAATAGTTTCTGGCCGATGTTATTTCCGGATCTCCGCCGCCAGGTCGCTCTCAAAACCCTGGATCAGTTTGGTGATCATGGCATCCACTTCTTTATCGGTGAGGGTTTTCTCCTCATCCGCAAAAAGAAAACTGATGGCCATGGATTTTTTATCCGCGCCGAGTTTCTCGCTTTCAAACACATCGAATAAACGAACTTCTTTCAGCTTGGGCAGCTTCAGTTTTTTTACGGTCTGCTCAATCGATTCGAAACTGGTGGCTCGTTTTACCACCATGGCCAGGTCGCGCTGCATCACCGGAAACTTGTTCACTTCCTTATACCGGATCCTAGTTTGACTTACTGCTTCCAGCATCTGGCCAAAATGAAGATCCAGCACATATACGGGCTGTTTGATATCGAATGATTGCAATTTTCTGGCAGATACTTGCAGCAGGGTTCCCAGTTTACGTTTACCGTGCAGTACCTGCAATACCAATCCATCGCCTTCGGCCGCTTCAAACTGCACACTATTCAATCCAGCTACTTCCAGCACCGCCGTGGCCAATCCTTTCAAACGATAAAAATCATTGGCCTTGCTTTTTTCGCGCCAGCTATCTTCATGGTTGGCACCGGTAATGTATAAACAGAGATGTTCTTCTTCGGTATACTCACCCACATTTTTGGTGAAATAGGTTTTACCCAGTTCAAACAACTGCAGGTGCTGGTTTCGGCGATTCAGGTTATAGGCGATAGACTCGAGACCGGTTTCCAGCATGGAGGGGCGCAACACATTCAGCTCCTCGCTCAGGTTATTGATCATTTTCACTGTTACCGCCAGCACTTCTTCTTCAAAGTATTTGCTGTTGGTGATGGAGTTGGTGAGGATCTCGGTGAAACCCTGGCCCACGAGGTAACCGGCTATCTTGTCTTTTAAAGATTCTTTCTGTCCGAGTTTTTCTACCGCGGGACTGATGGTGATCGTAGCTGGGATCTCAATATTATCCAGTCCGTCAATCCGCAGGATCTCTTCCACGATATCGGCGGGAATGCTGATATCCGGTTTGCTGTAAGGCACTGCTACCCGCAGTTCATCCTGTCCCTCGCGCACGATCTCAAAACCGAGGCTGGTCAGTATTCTTTTAATGGCATCGCCATGGTAATTTTTACCGCTCAGCTTTTTGAGATAATGGTTTTTGAGGGATACTTCCGTTTTGGGTTGCGGATCAGGATATACATCCACGATCTCGCTCGCGATTTCGCCACCGGCGATCTCTTTGATCAGCAGGGCCGCGCGTTTCAACACGTTCACGGTGTTGGAAATATCTACCCCTTTTTCAAAACGGGTGGCCGCATCGGTACGGAGTTCATGCCGGACCGAAGTTTTGCGGATGCTGACCGGGTGAAACCAGGCACTTTCCAGGAAAATATTCCGGGTGTTGGCCGTTACACCGCTTTTCAAACCACCGAATACCCCTGCGATACACATACCTTCTTTGGCATTGCAGATCATCAGGTCTTCCGCATCCAGTTTGCGCTCTTTTTCATCCAGTGTAATGAAGGGCGTGCCGGCAGGCAGGTTTTTGATGATTACTTCTCCACCGGTGATGGCATCTGCATCAAAAGCATGCAGCGGCTGACCGGTTTCGTGTAAAATGAAATTGGTGATATCTACAATATTGTTAATAGAGCGTAATCCGATAGCCAGCAAGCGGTTTTTTAACCACTTGGGCGACTCTCCCACAGTAACACCACTGATGCTTACGCCGGCATAGCGCGGACAGGCAGCTGCATTTTCGATGGTTACTTTGATGGGGTGTGATGTATTATCTACCGTAAATCCATTTACAAAAGGCGCTTTTACCCGGGCTTCGGCGATATGGTGGGTGAGGTAGGCACAAACATCTCTTGCCACCCCATAATGGCTCATAGCGTCCATCCGGTTGGGGGTGAGACCGATTTCATAGATCCAGTCGGAATAAGGCTGAAAATACTCCGCCGCAGGCGAGCCTACCACGGCATCTGCGGGCAAAACAATGATACCATCGTGACTGGTGCCCACGCCAATCTCGTCTTCGGCGCAGATCATACCCTGGCTTTCCACACTGCGGATCTTGGCCAGTTTCATGGTCAATGGTTCGCCGCTTACAGGATAAATAGTCGTTCCGATGGTGGCTACCACTACTTTTTGTCCGGCCGCCACATTAGCCGCCCCGCAAACGATCTGCAGGGGCTCTGCTGCGCCGGTATTTACTTTGGTCAGCTTTAATTTATCTGCATTGGGGTGCTGGCTGGTTTCCAGCACTTCTCCTATTACCAGCCCGGCCAGGCCGCCTTTGATGCTTTCATATTTTTCCAGGCTCTCCACTTCCAGTCCGATAGAGGTCAGGATCTTCGATAATTTCTCCGGATCCACCACTTCAGGGAGGTAATCACATAACCAATTGTAACTGATCGTCATAGTTGCTTGCTCTTTACGGGCATCAAAAATAGGTGATAAAATTTACGTGAGGCGTGAATCGTGAGTAGTGAGTAGTCAGTAGTTAGTAAAACCCTCCCCATTCACCACTCACGACTGACGATTTACGCCTTATCAGTTACATCTTTTCCCGGGAAAGCCCTCTTTTTTGCTGAGAATTCTTTCTGCACAGCGTGCTGTGCATTACCGCTTACCGGTGGCGGAAAACTTTTGATTTTGGTGGATAACTGTAGTAGTTTGTGTGAATAGGGCCGGAACGGCTGTGGATAGCCTATGAATTGACTGTGGATGAAAATTGCCCGAAAAAATTTTCTGAGGCCACTTTCTAACCCATATATTCGCTCCCCCTTACTTCTCAGGTAACCATTCCTTAACATGGAAAACTGCCGCTGAAGTACGGGAAATGGTTTAACTAACTCCTTAAGCACTGAAGATAAAATGGATCTGACCAGCCTGAATAAAGACCGGAAAAGAAGGAAGACTTCGATAGATATGAGCAATATGGTATATGGCAAAGTACCGCCGCAGGCCAAAGAACTGGAAGAAGCGGTACTGGGTGCCGTGATGCTGGAAAAAAGTGCTTTTGATACCATTTCCGAGATCATCAAACCAGAGTGTTTTTATGTAGAAGCCAACCAGCTTATCTACAAAGCCATGCAGGGACTGCAGCAGAAAAGCATGCCCATCGATATCCTGACCGTGGTAGAAGAACTGAAGATGCGCGAACAGCTGGATGCAGTGGGTGGCCCTTACTATGTTACCAAACTCACCAACGCCGTTGTTTCTACCGCCAATATTGATGCTCACGCCAGGATCGTACTGCAGAAATTCATCCAGCGCGAGCTGATCCGTATCAGTGGCGAGATCATCGGTGATGCGTATGAAGACAGCACCGATGTATTTGACCTGCTGGATGAGAGTGAGACCAAGATGTTCAACATCACCAACAATTACCTGAAGAAGAATTTTGAAGATATCCAGAATGTACTGGCCAAAACCATTAACCGGATCGATGAACTGCGTACCAAAACGGAAGATATTTCCGGGGTGCCGAGTGGTTTTCCTACGCTTGATCGTATTACCTACGGTTGGCAGCCAACGGATCTGATCATTTTGGCGGCACGTCCTTCAGTGGGTAAAACCGCCTTCGCCTTGAACCTGGCGAGAAACTCTGCCCTGCATCCTACCAAACCTGTTCCGGTGGGTTTCTTTTCGCTGGAGATGAGTGCATCGCAGCTGGTACAGCGTATCCTGAGTGCCGAGAGTGAGATCAAGATGGAAAAGATCAGCAGGGGTAAACTGGAGAATTACGAGTACGAGCAGCTACTGACCAAGGGTATTAAAAAACTGGAAGTAGCACCTATTTTTATTGATGATACGGCCGCATTGAACATTTTCGAGTTCCGTGCCAAAGCAAGAAGACTGGTAAACAAACATAATGTTGGTATCATCATCATCGACTACCTGCAGCTGATGAGCGGCACCGGCGACCGTGGCAGTAACCGGGAGCAGGAGATCAGTAATATCTCCCGTAACCTGAAAGCCCTGGCTAAAGAGTTGAACGTGCCTATCATTGCACTAAGTCAGTTAAGTCGTGCGGTGGAAACCCGTAAAGAAAGTAAAATGCCGCAGCTGAGTGACCTCCGTGAATCGGGTGCCATTGAGCAGGATGCGGATATGGTGATGTTCATCTACCGTCCTGAATACTATGAGGTGATGAACAACGAGCAGGGCGAAAGCACCCATGGAGAAACCCATATCCGGATCGCCAAACACCGTAACGGTTCGCTCGAAACCATTAAACTGCGCGCCAAACTGGAGATCCAGAAATTTGAAGAGTGGGATGATAACGGCGGTTTACCCGGATTGGGCAGTAACTGGAAACCCGTAGGTCCTTCTGCACCACCCGCAGCCGGCGGTGGCAGCGATACCAGCAAACTCTTTATCCAGAAAGGCAGTAAAATGAATGGCGGCGATTTTGACGAAGGATTTGACAACGACTCGCCATTTTAACGACGAAGCAGAAACTGCGAGACACGATCTTCGTACCTTTATGTGAAATTCATTTTGTACGCAGCTATGTCATTGCCTTTTTTCTACGAACAGCAGATCTCCGGCCTTCATTCCCACTTTACCCTGAGTGAGGAAACCAGCAAACACTGCATACAGGTACTGCGCATGAAAACGGGGGCAGGCCTGCAGCTCACGGATGGGCTGGGTAATCTTTACAAGGCATCGCTGCTGAGCGAAGACAAAAAAAAATCAGTGGTGTTGATTGAAGAACACCATATCGTTCCCCCACCTACCCAAAAAACAAGCATCGCTATTTCCTTGTTGAAAAATGCCAGCCGCTTTGAATGGTTTCTGGAAAAAGCCACTGAAATAGGTGTAACCGAAATACAACCACTGATCAGCCAGCGAACCGAGCATACGCGGTTCCGGACAGAACGTATGCACGGCATCCTGATTGCTGCCATGTTACAAAGCCAGCAGGCCTGGTTACCCATACTGCATGAACCGATGGCATTGGCAGATTGCATTAAACAATCAAACTGGGAACAAAAACTGGTAGCGCATTGTGAAGAAGATGCAAAACAACTCATCAAAGACCTGCGCCCTTGTACCGAAACACAGATCCTGATAGGACCTGAAGGTGATTTTACACCGGAAGAGATCCAATTGGCACTGGATTATCAGTACCTGCCTGTCAGTTTGGGCGATACCCGCTTACGGGCAGAAACCGCCGGTGTTGTGGCATCTGCTTTGCTGGTGAACAGATAGATTTTGCAGGATGTGTGCATGTTGTAACAAATCCACCTGCAAATGCATGGTATCCAAAATTGTGAAGTAGTATATTCATCGAATCATGAGAAGAAATCTGTTGGGTTTATTATTGCTGGTGCTGACCCTGCCATCCTGCAAATATTTTAAGTCGAAAAAACTGATGGCAAGGGATACGACTATTACCCATCTCACTTCGTTTAACAGTGTATTCCTGGACAGTGTACACGTAGACAGTTTTTTGCTGCAGCATCCTGAATTTAAAGCGTTCACAGAACAGTTCCGCGATTTTTATACGCACCGGAATTATGAATATGCCTGGTTTGACTCATCGGGTCTGGCAGAACAGGCGCATAATTTTGTCAACCTGCAAAGCAATTATATCAATGATTTTGCAGACAGCAGTATTTACAATCCGGCTTTGGAAGAACTTTTTCAAAACCTGTACAGCGGTAATGTAAGACCAGCGATGGGTGACCCCAAAGTGATACAGGCAGAGTTAATGCTAACGGGTCAGTTTTTCCGGTATGCGGCCAAAGTGTATAAAGGAAGTGATATTGACGCGGCGAAACTGGGTTGGTATATTCCCCGCAAAAAGATTGACCTGACTGTTTTACTGGACTCTACCCTGAAATCGCAGCTGGCAGAAGGAGAACCTTTGGTGCCGGTGAATGCACAGTATCAAAAACTACAGGATCAGGTGGCCAAATACCTTGTACTGGAAAAACAGTTTCCCAAAGACAAGATCACACCCGTCAAAAAATCATTTAAAAAGGGAGACACTACTTATGCCATTACACAGATCAAAAAAAGATTGCAGTTACTGGGCGATATGCCGGGCAACGATACCAGTCAGTTGTTTGATACTGCTCTCGTAAATGCGGCCAAATTATTTCAACGGAGAATGGGTTTAACGGAAGACGGGGTAATTGGCAATAAAATGATCACTGAACTGAATACACCTATCTCCTGGCGCATCCGGCAATTGCTGGTGAATATGGAAAGAGTAAGATGGATGCCTGCGGAAAGAGGCAGCCGCTTTATCCTTGTCAATATTCCGGAATACAAATTGCATGTAATGGATAGCGGACGCCAGATCATGGACATGAATGTGATCGTAGGCACAGCAGCTAATAACACCGTTATTTTTACTGGCAACCTCAAATATGTGGTGTTCAGTCCTTACTGGAATGTACCCTCCAGCATAGTGAGAAAAGAACTGCTGCCGGCTATCAGTCGTAACAGAAACTATCTTTCAAAAAATAATATGGAAATCACAGGCTACAGTGGCGGTTTGCCTGAGATACGCCAGAAACCCGGCCCAACCAATTCACTGGGATTGGTAAAATTCCTCTTCCCTAATAATTTTAATATCTATTTACACGATACTCCCAACCGCGAGCTATTTGCTTCCACCAGCCGAAGTTTCAGTCATGGGTGTATCCGCATCAGCGAACCTAAAAAAATGGCTGAATACCTGTTACGGGATGATCAAAGCTGGAACAGCGAGACCATTGACAGTGCCATGCACCTGGCCAAAGAAAAATGGGTAACCCTTAACAAATCTGTGCCTGTGTATGTGGTTTATTTTACTGCCTGGGTAGACAGGAATGGGCTGCTTAATTTCCGTAACGATATTTATAAACACGATACGAAAATGGCGGAAAAATTATTCACCCGCTAATCTATACTGTTACCCTGGTATTTACGCTGATTTCTGGCAGCTGCTGCGTTTTCGTAAAGAGGCATGCAATCTGTACATTTGTAAAAACAGGTTGTCCATGCAATTGATAGAAGTAACTGACAAAAAAACAGCCAGGGAATTTCTGGAAGTGAATGCTTTACTGAACCGGGAGAACCCGGCTTATATACGTGCATTGGATAATGAAGTGAATGACGTATTCGATCCCGCTAAAAATAAAAATTATAAATACGGCGAAACAAGGCGCTGGATTGCTAAAGACGATACCGGCAAACTGATTGGCCGGATCGCTGCTTTCACCAATTCAAAATACATTAACAAGGGAACCAATTTTGCAACAGGCGGTGTAGGTTTTTTCGACAGCATCAACGACCAGTCAGTTGCCAATGCCTTATTTGACACAGCCAAACAATGGCTACAGGAAAAGGGAATGGAAGCCATGGACGGACCGATCAATTTCGGCGACCGTGATAAATGGTGGGGGCTGATGGTGGAGGGGTTTGACAGTGAGCCCATGTATGGCATGTCTTTCAACCCACCTTATTACGAAACCCTGTTTCAACAATATGGCTTTGAGAATTATTACAACCAGTATTATTATTTCATGAATGTGGATGATCCGCTGCCGCAACGGTTTCCGGAGCGGCATGCCAAATTCAAAGCCAAAGCGGGTTATGAGGCCAAACACGTGAAACTGAGCGAGCTGGATAAATATGCCGGTGATTTTGCCACGGTGTACAATGCTGCCTGGGCGCAACATGGCGAGAACAAGGAGATCACCAAAGAGCAGGTGATCAAACTCTTCTCCAAAATGAAACCCATCATGGACGAGCGTACGGTCTGGTTTGCCTATTACAAGGATGAACCCATTGCCATGTTCATCAATATTCCTGACCTGAACCAATACTTCAAGCATTTTAATGGCAAACTGGGATTCCTGGAAAAATTACGTTTACTCTGGATGAAAAAAACCGGGTATAACAAACGCTTAACCGGACTGGCATTTGGCGTAGTACCTAAATACCAGGCATTGGGCATTGATAGTTTCATGATCTACGAATGCGCCCTTTTGTTACAGGGCAAGGGCTGGTATACCCAATACGAAATGGGCTGGGCCGGCGATTGGAACCCGAAAATGATCAATATCTACAAGAGCCTGGGAGGCAGACAGAGCCGCCGGATGGTCACTTTCCGTTACCTTTTTGACAGGAACAAGCCTTTTGAGCGGCACCCGGAAATGACCTATCAATAAATAATTCATCCGGACACTACCTTACCGCTAACCACCGTTAGCCGGGGGTGTGCATAAAATAACCGGAAACTGGAAACCGGAAACCGAATTTGCCTCATTATCTTGCAAGCTCACTATGGAGAATAAGTTCATTGTTTCGGCCCGTAAGTACAGACCCCAGAATTTTAATACGGTGGTGGGGCAATCGCATATCACTACCACACTCAAAAATGCCATCCGCAATAACCAGCTGGCACATGCATTTTTGTTCTGCGGTCCGAGGGGTGTGGGTAAAACCACCTGTGCCCGTATTCTGGCCAAAACCATCAACTGCACCAATCCCACTTCCGATGGTGAAGCCTGTAATACCTGCAATAGTTGTGTTTCTTTTGATGCCGGCACATCACTGAATATTCATGAACTGGATGCGGCGAGTAACAACTCGGTGGATGATATCCGGACATTGGTAGAGCAGGTACGTTTTGCACCACAGGCCGGAAAATACAAAGTGTATATCGTAGATGAGGTACACATGTTAAGTGCCAGTGCCTTTAATGCCTTTCTGAAAACACTGGAAGAACCTCCCTCCTATGCCATTTTTATCCTGGCCACCACAGAAAAGCACAAGATCTTACCTACCATTCTGAGCCGTTGTCAGATCTTCGATTTTAAGCGCATCACCAATAGCGATACGGTTGATCACCTGCAGGAAATTGTAGACAAGGAAGAGATCAAAGCAGAAAAAGCCGCTTTACAGGTAATTGCGCAGAAAAGCGAAGGCTGTATGCGCGATTCGCTGAGTATTCTCGACAAGATCGTCAGCTTTACCAACGGAACCGTTACCTACCAGAATACCTTAGAGCACCTGAACATACTGGACGAGGATTATTATTTCAAAATGCTCGAATCCATGCAACAGCAGGATATGGCTGCGGCCATGTTGCTGTTTGACGAGATCAACAGGAAAGGATTTGAGGGAGACCTGGTGTTGAACGGGTTTGCTGAATTTATCCGTAACCTGCTGGTATGCAAAGACCCTAAATCGGCTGCTTTACTGGAAGTAGTGGAAGGTATGCGCGATAAATATGTGGCAGTGGCTTCACAAACCGGCATGTCTTACCTTGTCAGCGCGTTGAATATTCTGAACGAGTCGGAGATCAATTATAAAATGGCCCGTAACAAAAGGCTGCATGTGGAGTTAACACTGATCAAACTCAACTTTCTCCAGCAGGCCATTGACCTCTCCGTAGAAAACGGACAGGTTGTTAAAAAAAAACGGGTTGATGGTCCGGTAGCTTTCCGGATTCAACCGGTGGCCCCTGTACAATTCAAACCCGCAGCAATTGCACCCGCTCCTGAAGCGAAATTATACATAGAACAAAAAACGACGAAGACAACTGCCCCAACTGCACAACCAGTTACACCCGCTGTAACTGCCCCGGCACCTGCAGCTAACCCTGTAACACGAAGTATACCCGCTTCCGGCGGTCAGAAGAAAAATCTGCTCGAAACCCTGCGTGCCAAATACGGCGACCAATACGCTATTGAGGAGATCAAAGAAGCGGAAGTACTGAATATGGAAAAACTGCGTGAATGCTGGGACCAGTATGCGGCGCAACTGGAAAAACAACAGAAACATTCATCGGCAGGTACGTTCAAGTCGGCCCGCTTAACGATTGAGAACGATATCCGTTTTACCATTACCGTATCGGCACTTACCTCGCAGAAATTTGTGGAGCAGGAGCGTATGATGCTGATAGACCATCTGCAAACCGCTTTTAATAACAGGGCCATCAGTTTTGATGTATTGGTAGAAGCCAGTGAGAGAGAAGATATTCCTGTTCATATGCGCCTGAACAGCAAGCAGAAATTTGAGCATATTGCAGAGCAGTATCCACTGGTGAAAGAGCTGAAAGAGCGGTTGAAACTGGAGATCGATTATTGATCAATTTTCTTTGCTGATGTGTGTACGATTTTGCAGACAGATGCTGTAAATTATCTTGTCGTTATAAAATAGATGCCATGCCTAAATCCACTATGAAATACACCAACGGGGAAGTTACAGTTGTATGGAAACCCGACACCTGCATTCACAGCCGCATTTGCTGGACAGAATTAAGAGAAGTATTTGACCCTGTGAAGCGTCCATGGGTAAACATGGAAGGTGGTAGTACCGAAAGGATTATTGAGCAGGTGCGGAAATGTCCGAGTGGCGCTTTGAGTTATTTCATGAATGCACAGGAAGCAGGTGCAGAAACCGCTCCGCAACCCGAAATTATCAGTGAAGCTGCTGAAATAGTAAACATCGAGATCAGGCCCAACGGACCGATTCTGATCAATACCGATTGCCATATCACCCATAGCAATGGCGAAACAGAGATCAAAAAAGGAAAAACAACCCTCTGCCGCTGTGGCGCCTCAGCTAACAAACCTTTCTGCGATGGCAGTCATCGGAAAATTGATTTTAAAGGCTAAGTATCCTACCCTATGAAAAAAAGTTTCCGACTGGTTTTGTTTGCATCTTTTGTATGCACAACAGCGATCAATGCACAGGTTCAGTTCAGCAAACTTGGGTTTAAAGAAGCATTGGAAAAAGCAAAAGCAACCAATAAGATGGTGATGTTTGCAATAGAAGCACTCAACTGCGATCAATGTAATACAGTTGCCGGCCAGGGTTTTTCCAATACCCTATTGGGCCGATCCGTTAATGAGAATTGTATTTCCCTGCTATACAAAAGAACTGATAAGGATTTTCCGATGCTCGATTCACTGTACGGGATTGGATCCAATTTTGGCATCTGGTTTGTGGATGCTGACGGTACTTACCTCCACAAGTACAATGGCAGTTCCTCTTATTATATCACTTATATGGAGCATCTGGAGAAAGCCATCAAAAAACAGGAGAACCCGGATACTTTATTTAAACATTTGCAGACTGCTTATAACGGAGGTGACAGGTCTTTTGAGACCTTGTATCAATTGGTGGCAAAAAGAAATGAAGCTGGACAAAATATTGATCTTCTCGCAGAAGAAATGTTGAACCTCGCCCCCAAAGATTCAGCTGCATCCATCCGTTTTCTGCAATATGTAGCCGCACTATCGCCGCTGGTAGGTTCGAAAACTGAGAGGTACATACGCAGTAACAACCAGCTTTTCAACGAAGCCTGGTATCAACTGAGTTTGCAAAAAAGAATTACCATCAATAACCAAATCATCAGTAAATCACGGGCGAAAGCCATCAAAGAAAAAAATGAACTGTATGCTGAACAGGTAGCTTACTTTTCTTCTGCTACAAATGGAGGTGGGATAGCTGGCCGGAAATCACACGACAGAAGTATGATCGAATTCTACAAAGCCGTTCAGGACACCAGTAAATTTCTACTGGCCTCTGTAAAATATTACAATGAGTTTTTGATGAGCATCAATGTAGATTCCATCCTTAGGGTTGATTCTATCAGAAGAAATGAACTTATTGCTAATTCGATACCCGGTAAAGTAATCAGGCAATCAAATCCTTACCCTGTCATGCAAACCAGTATTCAGTTTGCACCTGCCTCACAGAATTATACCAACGAGTTAAATAATGCGGCCTGGACCATCTATAGATATACACATGATCCGTATTATACGGCTCAGGCACTCAGTTGGTCAAAAAGAGCGCTGGAATTTTTTGAGAGTCCCGCCGCCATGGATACGCACGCCAAACTGCTGTACAGAACCGGCAATAAAAAAGAAGCCATTGAATGGCTGGAAAAAGCTGCCACCCTTATCCGGGAGAAAAAAGCACCTCCTTTTCCCGCCAATATAGAGCAGACCCTGCAAAAGATGAAGCAGGACACAGTGCCTATTGATGAATATTAAACTTTTTTGGTACCGCTATACCCATTTTTCAGCAACCACTGCAACACTTTTTCCCGCTGGTCGCCCTGTACAATGGCTTCGCCATCTTTTACGCTGCCGCCGGTACCGCAGAAGTTCTTGAGTTTTTTACCCAGTTCTTCCAGGTCTTCTTCCCGGCCGATAAAACCGGTAATAAGAGTAACGGCTTTACCGGCTCTTTGTTTGGTATCGAGACGGATCCGCAGTTTCTGCTGGTTGGGGGCTAAGGTATCCTGTGCGCGTTGCTCCTCTTCCTCAAAACGAAAAGAAGGATCGGTGCTGAATACAAAACCTCTTGCATCGGGTTTATTTTTCTTACTCATACAGACTCATTACTTCATTGATCAAATAATTTTCTACTGCGCCCTTGCAGGTAAATATTCTCGCAAAGGCGCTAAGGCGCAGTTTTATAGCAAAACCGCTTTCAGACTTAAGTCTACACTTTGCGCCTGGTGTATCAATCCACCTACACTTACATAATCAACGCCTGTGGCGGCATACGATTCAATTGTATCCAGATTAATACCGCCACTGGCTTCTGTTTCAAAGGCACCATTGATCAGTTGTAAGGCTTCGATGATCAGTTGCGGTGTAAAATTATCCAGCATGATCCGGAACACTTTTCCTTTTCCCATCGTACAAACGGTTTTCACATCTTCCAGGGTACGTGTTTCTACTTCTATGCGCAGCGGATGTTCCATTCGCTGAGAATAAGCATACGCGGCTTCGATGGCTGGCGCTATGCCGCCACAGTAGTCAATATGGTTATCCTTCAGCATGATCATATCATACAGACCAAAACGGTGGTTGACACCTCCGCCGATCCGTACCGCTTCTTTTTCGAGTAAACGGAAATTGGGAGTGGTTTTGCGGGTATCCAGCAAACGGGTATGATACCCTTTCAGTTTTTCGGTATACCGATGGGTTAAAGAAGCAATGCCACTCATGCGCTGCATACAATTCAGCACCAGGCGTTCGCAGGTAAGAATGGTATGTACACCGGCCGCTACCTCAAACGCTTTTTCGCCATTCAAAACAGCTTCACCATCTTTTTTAAAGGCAGTAAATACCACTTCTGGTTCCTGCAGCCGAAAGATTTTTTCTGCTACGGCCATACCGGCCAGAATCGTATCCTGCTTGATTTTCAGTACCGCCTTCCCTTTTTTACCGGCAGGGATGCTGCTGAGGGTAGAATGATCCCCATCGCCCAGATCTTCCTGCAAAGCTTCTTTTATGAGATGTACGAGTTGTTCGTCGAAAGATTTCATGCTGTAAATGTAGGGGGATAAAGAAAAATCCCGCCCGGATTTCCGGAACGGGATTAAAAAACTTACCTGAAGCCTTTAACTGATCCGTAAGGTAATGATCTGGCGCTTCCCGTCTTTCAGCTTGAGCATAATGGTAATATTATGTCCTTTGCCATTATCCAGCAGTTTTCCTGCCAGATACATGGTGGCACCAATCTCCCTTTCGGAGGTTTTTTCGAATCCTTTGATGCCATTTTCTGCAAAAAAAGCCTTCAGTGTCAGGGTGGCCTGGTTACGGCCTATGTTTTTTACCTCGTCTTTATCAAGGAGTTTTATATCCACATAATCATCGAAATGACTTCCCACCTGCCCCGCATCTGCCGCTTTAAACGCATTTACAATAGCATCTACATCGCCCTGAGCGGTAAAAGACATCAATCCCAGTACCAAACCGGAGAATAAGAGTATTTTTTTCATAATAAAGTGTTTGTTACACACCCAATGTTTGCTAAAAACATGCCAAACTATGGCCTGCAGGGTATTGGGATAAAGTTAACATCTATTCATCAATTGTAAATGCAGTAATTTTATCCTATGAGTAAGAAAGTTATATTAGTTATTATGGACGGCTGGGGCCTTGGTAAGGTGAAATCAGCCGATGCTATCCAGAACGCAAATGTGCCGTTCGTGAGTTCGTTGTATGCAAAATATCCCAATACCACCCTGGTTACCTGCGGTGAAGAGGTAGGATTGCCCGAGGGACAGATGGGCAACAGTGAAGTAGGTCACCTGAACCTCGGTGCCGGCAGGATCGTTTACCAGGAATTACAGCGAATCAATGTTGCCATCCGTACGGGCGAATTTGCAGAGAACAGCCAGTTGCTGGCTGCTATCCGTTTTGCCAAAGAAAACCAGAAACCTTTGCACCTGCTGGGACTGGTAAGCGATGGCGGTGTACACTCGCACCTGAACCATATCAAAGCACTCTGTGATGTTTGTAAAAAAGAAGGACTGAACGAAGTATATATCCATGCTTTCACAGACGGCCGAGATACTGACCCGAAAAGCGGGTTGGGTTTTGTAACTGAACTGCAGCAGCATCTGAATATATCGGTTGGCAAAATTGCTTCGGTTAGTGGCCGTTATTATGCTATGGACCGCGACAAACGCTGGGAGCGTGTGAAACTGGCGTATGATTGTCTGGTAAAAGGAGAAGGTCCGAAAGCAACAGATGCCTTAGCTGCAATTGAACAATCGTATGCGGCTGATATCACCGACGAATTCATCAAACCCACCGTGATCGTGGATGAAGCACAGCAACCATTGGCTTTGATCAAAGACGGAGATGTGGCTATCTGCTTTAATTTCCGCACAGACCGCTGCCGCGAGATCACAGAAGTATTAACCCAGAGCGACAATCCGGAATTCGGTATGCAGAAACTGCTGTTGCACTATACCACTATGACCATGTACGATCACAAATTTAAAAACGTACATGTGATTTTCGAAAACGATAACCTGACCAATACACTTGGTGAAGTTCTGGCGGCCCATAACAAAAAACAGATCCGCATTGCGGAAACGGAGAAATACCCGCACGTTACTTTCTTTTTCAGTGGAGGGAGGGAAGAGCCATTTACGGGCGAGAGCCGGATCATGGTACCTTCTCCCAAAGTAGCTACTTACGATCTGCAGCCTGAAATGAGTGCGGTAGAAATCACAGACAAACTGATACCGGAGATTGAAAAAGAATCGGCCGATTTTATCTGTCTGAATTATGCCAACACAGATATGGTGGGACATACCGGCGTATTCAGTGCCGCTATTATTGCGGCCGAAACCGTGGATGCCTGTGTGAAAAGAGTGGTTACTGCCGGACTGGAACATGGCTATACCATTTTCCTCACTGCCGATCATGGGAATGCAGACTATCTGATAAATGAAGATGGGAGTCCTAATACAGCCCATACCCTGAATCCCGTTCCCTTTTTTGTGATCGACAAAGAATGGAAGGGCGAACTGAAAACCGGTAAACTCGGTGATCTGGCACCCACTATTCTGCAGGTGATGGGATTACCTGTACCAAAGGAAATGACGGGAAATATCTTAATTTAACTATCTAAACCTGCTAATATGAAAATTTTCAAAAAACTGTTGATCGTTTTGCTGGTTGTCTTTGTAGTGGCCCAAGCCTTCAGACCTGAAAAAAATAATTCAAACGATACGAGTAAGGATATATCCAACAGTTATGTGGTTCCGGAGAATGTAAAAACCATTCTGGCCAAAGCCTGTAACGATTGCCACAGCAACAATACCCGTTATCCCTGGTATGCCGAGATTCAACCCGTAGCCTGGTGGATCAATGACCATGTAAAAGATGGTAAAAAACACCTCAACTTTAATGAGTTTGATGGCTACCGTATTGCCCGTCAGTATAAAAAACTGGAAGAGTGTATCGATGAAGTTAAAGATGGCGAAATGCCACTGACTTCTTACACCATCATCCACAAAGACGCCAAACTCTCCGACGATGAAAAACAAATCCTGTTTACCTGGTGCGAGATCATAAGAGACAGTATCAAAGCCAAGTATCCTGCGGATAGTTTGGTCATTAAGAAAAAGAAATAAGCAGATAAGTTAAGAGTGAATAGTTAAAAGTTAATAGTGTGTTTTTGCCACTATATTCTTAACTATTCACTCTTAACTATCCACTTTTAACTCCAAGCACTTCATGCAGATAAAATCAGCCAAATACCTTATTTCTTCCGCCCTTGTAAGCCAGTGTCCTAAACCCGACCGGCCGGAATATGCTTTTATCGGGCGTAGTAATGTGGGTAAATCATCGCTGATCAATATGGTTACCAATCAGAAAAGTCTGGCCAAAACATCGGCCACGCCTGGTAAAACACAGTTGATCAATCATTTTGAAATTGAAAGTTCTGCCGGCGAAAAAGGCCCCAAGACCAAATGGTTCCTGGTAGATCTGCCCGGTTATGGTTATGCCAAACGTTCACAAACAGAAAGAAGCAAATGGGAAGAGATGATCAATGGTTACCTGCGCAAAAGAGAAAACCTGGTGCAGGTATTCGTTCTCATCGATGCCCGCCATACCCCACAGAAAAACGACCTCGAATTCGTTAACCAGCTGGATCACTGGGAAGTGAATTTCAGCCTGGTATTTACCAAGGCCGATAAAGAAAAACCGGCTGTTGTAGAAAGAAATGTAAAAGCCTTTCTTGACAAACTACGTGAGACCTGGCAATTCCTCCCCCGCCATTTTGTAACCAGTGCCGAAAAAAAACTGGGTCGCGAAGACATCCTGCAGTTTATTGAAGGATGTAACAAAGAGATCTCAGACAGCAAAACTTCTAAATAAACCATCGTGAGTTGTCAGTGGTGAGTAGGGAGTGAGTTGATTTGGGTGATCAGTAAAGACACCATTTTAATAACCTGCACTCATGCAGATTCCGTTTGCCATAGCAAAGCCCTTCCCAATAAACCAATAAACGGGTAACCCAAAAACCTAGTTCACCGCCTTATCCGCACAGCAACTGCTGGCAAAAGCTTCGGGTTTGGCTTTAAAGGCAAAACCCATTCCCAGAATATAGCCCATGGCTTCGCGCAGGGCATCGTTGCTTTTGAACTGGGGATTGGTGTTGATGTCGGCATGCACTTCCATGTCTACATGGTGCTCAATAAAAAGATTACAGAGCTCATAAGCGATCTCAATGCTTTTGGCCACTTCTACCAGCATCCTTTCCTTGATGTGGTATTTCTGTTTTGTCTTTTCATTGTGGATGTACATGAATCCACCATTGTGTTCACGAAGGAATACGATCACGGTGGCAAACTCGGTATCTGCGCCTTTCACCTGGCTATCGGTACCAATACATACTTTGAGTTTTGTGCCGCAGGCGCGTTCTCTTTCAATAGCTTCCTTTACCGCATCTTTGATAGGAAGCTGGATCTGCTCTCCGTTGAATTTTCTCCAATGCATACTGTATGAGGTTTACGTAATTTACCGATTTCTGAGTGGCATTCCCGCTTCTGTGGATGAACTTATTATTAACAGCGGTGGAAAACGAGGGGAGGGAGGAGTTAAAAGTTAATAGTTAAAAGTGAAAAGTGAGGGTGCAATAGCTTTCTCATGCCTACTCATCCCCCTCCCAACTATTAACTACTAACTATTAATTATTAACTTTTACTACTCTCCTTATCTTCGTCCCATGAAAGTGGCAGGTTTTACCTTCATTAAGAACGCTCTACAATTCGATTACCCGGTGGTAGAATCGATCCTTTCTGTTTTGCCCTTATGTGATGAGATGGTAGTGGCCGTGGGCGATAGCAGCGATGGTACGCGGGAACTGATCAGCTCCATCCCGTCGGACAAGATCCGGATCATTGATACCATTTGGGACCCTACCCTGCGCGAAGGTGGTGCCGTACTGGCGGATGAGACCAACAAAGCTTTTCATGCCATCAGTGGCAATCCCGACTGGTGTTTGTATATCCAGGGCGATGAAGTTTTGCATGAGCAATACCTGGATACCGTAAAACAGGCCATGCTGCAATGGAAAGATCACCCGGAAGTTGATGGCCTGCTGTTCAAATACAAACATTTTTACGGCTCTTTTGATTATATCGCCAGTTCCTCAGACTGGTACCGGAACGAGATCCGCATTGTGCGGCATAACCCCGACATTTACTCATACCGCGATGCGCAGGGTTTCAGGAAAGGGAATGATCAGAAATTAAAGGTGAAAGCGATTGATGCCTATATCTATCACTATGGCTGGGTAAGACCGCCACAGACCATGATGGATAAAAAGCGGAATTTTGGCAATTATTGGGGCGGCAACAGGGTGGATGAAACTTTTCTGAAAACCTATTCAGGCGAGTTTGATTATTCGCAGATCGATGCACTGGAGAAATTCACCGGCACCCATCCCGAAGTGATGAAAGAAAGGATCAACAGAATGAACTGGCAATTCAGTTACGACCTGTCATATAATAACCTGAGCCTGAAAGATCATTTCAAGAACTGGATGGAAAAGTGGACGGGTATCAGGCCTTTTGATTACAAAAACTATATTTTGCTACGGTAATACAACACACATGACAACAGCCTGCCTGCTTTGCGGTAACACAGACAATAACCAGTTGTACAAGGTAAAAGAACTGCAACTGGGTCTGGACGAATATTTCAACTACCAGTTATGTGGCAGCTGTGGCAGTATGCAGTTACAGGATGTACCCGATAACCTGGGAAAATACTATCCGAATGAGGATTATTACTCTTTTAAACTTGATCTCAACATCCGCAAAAAAGCAGATACCCTCCGGAAAATAAAGGCTGATTATTTATTGTTCGGGAAGAACCAACTCCTCGGTCGTCTGCTCTCGATCGGTTATAAATTACCCGAACAGTTTCAGTGGATGAAAGACCTCGGTGCAAAGTATGATGATGCTATTCTGGATATCGGAACCGGTAACGGCAGCCTGCTCTCCCGCTTGTTTCAGATAGGATTCACCAATCTTACCGGCATAGATCCGTTTATTAATGAAAGCCAGGATCATGGTTCTATCCGCATCCTGAAAAAAGATATTTACGAGGTAACGGAACAATATGATATTGTGATGATGCACCATTCGCTGGAGCATATGTTTGAACCGCAGAAAGTACTGGCCCAGGCCATGCAGATCACCAAACCCGGCGGGGCTGTGATGATACGGATCCCGATCATGGGTAATTATGGCTGGCAAACCTATGGCGTATACTGGTGTGGCATTGATGCACCCAGGCATATCTTCATCCCTTCAGCCAAACAAATGCGGAAGCTGGCCGAAGACGCCGGTTTTACGGTTGAGAAATTCTACTACGACAGCAGCGATTACCTGATCTGGAGCAGTGAGCAATACAAGGTTGGTATGCCCTTACATGATCCCAGAAGCCACATGTTTAATAAAGATGGGAGCAGTATGTTTTCCAAAGAAGACATCAAACGGTTCCGGGCAATTATGAAGGCAGAAAATGAGAAAGGGAATGGTGATACGGCTGTGATCTGTCTCCGCAAAAAATGATCGCTTATTTGTGTTCTCCCCTGCTCAGTTTGCGGATCTCGATCAATCGACTGAGAGAAGATTTTTTGGTAAAAAGGAATAGTTCTTCCTGGTATTTCAACAGGAAACTAAAAAGCGACCACACGAATCTCCCATGCGCTTTAAGTGAATACAATTCAAATAGTTTTGCGTAGAAACCTTTCCGGTTGCCATGTTCCGCATCACGGATCTGTCCGATCCAGTTCAGCTTATCCTCAAAATCCCGGTAGCGTTGTTCGTGTTTGCGGGTTACCGCTTTCTGCGCCAGCGTGGTGGTGAAGGTTGCCGCGTGTTGCCGGTAAAGTGTCAACGGTTCATCCACATACTGAATACCTGTATAAATGGTCGCTTTCATCGCAAACCAGATATCATGCGGGATTCCGGCGGGTATCGGTAATACATGCGGCAATAATTGACTGTTCACCAGCATGGCATGCCCCCAGACAACATTACTGAACACAAATCCGCGTGTATCGGCTCCGCTGTACATCTTTCGTAATTGCGAGAGGTTTTTCTGCAGGCTCTGTCCTTCTTCATCAATCAATATACTATCGCTGTACACCAGCCAGTGCTCGCCAATGGCTCTGTATAATTTTTCCAGTTTCTCCGGTAACCAGATATCATCCTGGTCGCAGAATGCTACATAAGCCCCTTTTGCCTGTTTGGCAGCATATTCAAAATTACCAACAGTACCCAGGTTGCTGGATTGATAGGTAATATGAAAACGTGGATCCGTATCGTATTTCGCCAGTATTTCCCTGGTGCCATCTGTAGAGCCATCATCCGAAACTATGATCTCCAGGTTGGACCAGGTCTGTTGCAGCAACGAATCCAGCTGCGCCTGTAAAAAACGTTCACCATTGTAGGTGCAGAGTACGATGGAGATCAGGGGTTCTATAAAAGCATCTGTTTATATACGTCAATATATTCTTCTGCACAACGATCCCAGCTGAAACGGGCCGCCTGCTGTTTGATCTTTTCCATAGGCTGGTGGATGGCATAATGCTGCATGCCTTCCGCAAACACCTGGCACATGTGCTCCGGGTCAAACTCATGAAAATAATACGCCGCATCTCCGCCCACTTCCGGCAAACTGGTCCTGTCGGAACTAAACACCGGTTTACCATGATACATGGCTTCAATAATCGGCAAACCAAACCCTTCTGCATAAGAAGGAAACAGGAATGCTTCACAGTTTTTGTAGTACCAGTATTTTTCTTCCTCGGTAGCAGGACCAATCAGTTTTACCCGATCGGCTACGCCGAATTTCTTCGCTGCTGCTTCCACTTCTTTGCCGTAGTCAAATTCATTCAGTCCGGCAATCACCAGTTCATAGTCATTCCCTTCCAGTAAAGCAGGCAATACATGAAAATTCTTTCGGGGCTGCACCAGGCCAATGGTAAACAGAAATGGTTTTGCCGGACGGTATTTGGGAGCATCAAACCCCGGAAAAGTAGCCACCGTACAACCCAGGTGAATAGCACGGGTAGGTTTGCTGCCGAGGTTCAGGTGTTTATGAGCCTCATCTATGGCAAACTGGGAAATACCCGTGATATAATCGGCCCTGTCTATCCGCTCCTGGGTTTGTTGCAGCAACCGTTTGTTGCGTTTTACATTACCCGCATCTTCGATGAGGTAACTGAAATCGTACAAGGTGTACAGGACTTTGGTACGGCGGTTAAATGGCCGGTACCAGGACAACTGGGTGGTTACATGCCAGAGGTCATATTTACCGGTGCCGAAACGATAGAACTTATCAATAGAACGATGTTCCGTGTATTTGGCATCGGGTCCAAAAATGCCAAAATCTTTTTTGGGCAGGTAGTATTCCAGCTCCATTTCCGTTAAGGGAATTTTGGCCAGCGCCTTTCCCAGGTTGATGCACACGCTGTACAAACCGTTGAACGGGTTATACTTTAAACGGTGCATATCTACCAGGACCTTCTTCATAAAACGTCAGATTACCGGCAAAAATAAGCTTCCGGTCACGGAAATCGAGCGCTTATGGAAAGGATACTGGAAACTTTGTCAGTTTTCGGAAAAATGTACGGAAATTGACAGGTATTCGCTTTCCCAAAAACAACCGACTCACATGAAAATACTCTTGTTCTACCTCCGACCCTATAAATGGCTGATCGGGCTGGCTTTATTACTGGCCGCCATTAACCAGTCGTTCTCCATGCTGGACCCTTACTTTTTTGGTAAGCTGATAGACCAATATGCCACGCACCCGTTTGAGGTAGGTTATTTTAATGAGCAGAAAAAGTTCATTGTAACCGCTACCCGAACCGAAACGCAGTTTATCTGGGGGGTGGTCGGATTTCTGGGGATCCTGATCAGTGTGGCCATGATATCCCGGATTGCCAAAGCCTTCCAGGATTATTTCAGTAATGTGATCGTGCAGAAATTCGGCGCCAAGATCTTTACCGATGGATTAAAACATTCCATGCAGTTACCTTACCAGGAATTTGAGGACCAGCGAAGCGGCGAAACCCTATCCATCCTTACCAAAGTGAGAACCGATACGGAGAAATTTATCATCTCTTTTATCAATGTATTATTCAGCATTCTCGTTGGGATCGTTTTCATTTCTGTGTATTCCTTCAGACTGCATTGGTCTATTATGCCCATTTATGTGGTAGGCATTGTTTTCCTGTCACTGCTCACGAGTTTCCTCAGCAAAAAGATCAAAGTGATCCAGAAAACCATCGTGAAGGAAACCACTACACTGGCAGGCAGCACTACGGAAAGTTTACGGAATATTGAACTGGTAAAAAGCCTGGGGCTTACCGATCAGGAGATCAACCGTTTGAATAAAAATACCTACAAGATCTTAGGGCTGGAACTCAGAAAAGTAAAAAGCATCCGTACCCTGAGTTTTATACAGGGAACTTTTGTGAATTTTTTACGGCAGGTGATTATGTTTACCTTACTGTGGCTGGTATTTAAGGGAGAATTAACGGCGGGAGAAGTAATGACCCTTACTTTTTATTCTTTCTTCATCTTCGGACCTTTGCAGGAGATCGGAAATATCATTCTTTCCTATCGCGAAGCGGAAGCCTCTCTCAATAATTTCCATAACCTGATGCAGAAACCCTCAGAGCCCCGGCCGGTATATCCGGAACACCTGGGAGATATCAGGCACTTATCTTTCAAAAACATCTCTTTTAAACACCAGACTGCCCAGTACAAAGCACTGGATGATATCAGTTTTGATGTAGAGAGAGGACAAAGCATCGCATTTGTGGGACCCAGTGGGGCCGGAAAGAGTACCTTGATGAAACTGCTGGTAGGATTGTATCATACACAGGAGGGCAGTATTCTGTACAACGGCATCGACAGTAAAAAAATATTGTTTGATGAACTGCGGAACCAGATTGGTTTTGTAACGCAGGATACCCAGCTGTTTGCCGGTACCATCCGCGAAAATCTGACTTTCGTGTATCCGGATGCCACAGAAGCAGATGTACTGGAAGCTCTGCACAAAGCCAGTTGTGATAACCTGCTGGCAAGAGCGGAAAATGGTTTAGATACAATGATTGGTGAGGGTGGATTGAAACTGAGTGGTGGAGAAAAACAGCGTTTATCCATTGCCCGCGCTCTGTTGCGCCATCCGCATCTGTTGATTTTTGATGAAGCCACATCTGCGCTGGATAGTATTACGGAAGAAGAGATTACCAATACCATCCGCCGGATCTCCAATGAAAAAGAACAGATCACGGTTATGATTGCGCATCGTTTGAGCACCATCATGCATGCAGACAGAATTTATGTGCTTGAAAAAGGCCAGATCGTAGAAACAGGCACCCACCAGGAATTACTGGGCGAGAAAGGCTTGTACTATGCCATGTGGCGCCAGCAGATCGGCGAAAGAAAAGCCATGGATTTTGCAGCAGTTAACTGATAAAAAATAGTATCAAAAACAAGAAATGCTACTCCGATGGGAGTAGCATTTCTATATTCGAAATTCCTTGTTCGAGATTCGATATTCGACATTCCCTCTTAGTCTTTATCAAACTTCTTTTTGATATATTCTATCACCGAAGGATCCTCCAATCCTTCCATATCACTCAGTGCCAGTTCCAGTGCTTTGGTACTGAGCTGAATTTCCAGCAGCGATAAAGCCAGTGAAGCAGAAAACGTGATCAGGCTGAAGGCAAATGCCACATGCGCAAAAGGCATGGCTTCAATATAGATCAGATACATACAAAGAATACAACTCAGAAAAGTGAGCACACCCAGTGCCTGCATATTCTTGATCAGCTTTAAGCGATAACGAAGGTTCCTGATCTGACCATGAATCGTACGGCTCTGTTCAGGACCCTGATACTTATCGTGCAGACTTCTCACCCGGTTAGACAATGCCAGAAAGCGGTTGGTATAAGCCAGCATAATCAGACTGATGGCCGGAAACAGTAAGGCTGGCGTATTGATCGATATATACATACAGGCAAAATACAAAATATTCAACTCCCTGACCTTATCAGGTTTTTCACTGTACCTAACTACCTGTAAAACAATGGATTTAAAAATTATTTTACACTTATCGAAACATAAATTTAGATTTGTCTAAATTTATGTTTCACATTAATGAAAAAAAAGTGTTGGATAGGGTTGGTGTTGTTCTGCCTGGCAGGGTTGGAACAAGCCGCATGGGGACAGTTACCCGGCAGTGCTGCGAAAGCCTGGAACGAAAAAGACAGCTTCTCGCTTGACCAGGTAGTGGTTACCGCTGTAGCGGGTGCCACGCGCATCAGGCGCACGCCGATTGCCATCGCCATTGTATCGCAGAAAGAAATGAACCGGAGCACCAGTAGTAATGTGATTGATGCTTTGTTACGATCGGTTCCGGGTATTACCGCTATCACTACCGGACCCAATATCAGCAAACCTTTTATCCGCGGACTCGGTTATAACCGGGTGCTTACTTTATACGATGGCATCCGCCAGGAAGGCCAGCAGTGGGGTGATGAACATGGGATTGAGATAGATCCGTACGGTATTGCCAGAGCCGAAATTGTAAAAGGTCCGGCCAGCCTGTTATATGGCTCAGATGCAATAGCCGGTGTCGTTAATTTAATTCCGGGTATGCCGGCAAATACAAATGGAAAGATCAAGGGTGATGCGGTAACCGAATACCACAGTAATAATGGAATGATCGGCACCACTCTTGGTTTACACTATAAGAAAAACATTTTTTTCTGGAGCATCCGTGGCTCGGCCAAAACCGCCATGGATTACCAGAATCAGGTTGACCACCGGGTGTACAATACCGGTTTTACGGAAAAGAATGTATCGGTGATGGCGGGCTGGGAAAACACAAAATCAAAAAATTATCTGCAACTGAATGTATACGATAACCGCCAGGAAATACCGGATGGCAGCCGCGATTCAGTTACCCGCTTGTTTACCCGGCAGGTGGCAGAAGCAGATCTGGATGATATTAAAAACAGGCCCATTGTACCAGCAGACCAATTGCGCAGTTATCGCATTGCCGATCTGCATCAGCATATCCAGCACTATCGTGCTTATCACAAAGGATCTTATAGCATAGCCAAAGGCGAACTATCTACCCTGCTCGGATTTCAGCAAAACCGGCGTAGAGAATACAATCATCCTACGCAGTTACAACAACCGGGATTATTTGTTGTGTTGAATACCATCAACTACGAAGCCAGGTATCGTTTCCCGAAATGGGCCGGACTCGATATTACTTTTGGCACCAATGGCATGTATCAATCCAACCGTAACAAATCTGCTACCGATTTTCCGATACCGGATTATCAGTTATTCGATATCGGCAGTTTTTTAGTGATCAAAAAAGAATTTGCTAAAACAGTTCTCACAGGGGGCATCCGGCTGGATAACCGTTCTGTTAGCTGGGATGATTTTTACACCAGAAAAAACAATACCGGCTTTTTTAAACAGGTGCGTTTGCCTGATACCGCAGGTGCAACTTTGAACTTTCCGGCCTACCATCGCCATTTCAGCGGGGTATCGGGCAGCATAGGTATGGTATATAACCTGTCACATACCGTTACACTGAAAGCCAATATAGCCAGTGGTTACCGGAGTCCTTCCATTCCCGAGATCGGTTCAGACGGACTGGATCCGGGTGCCCATATTTATTATATCGGCAACCGAAACTTTACACCGGAATATAATTGGCAGGCAGACCTGGGATTATTTTACAGCGATGCAGATTGGGACGCCAACCTGGAACTGTTCCATAACCGCATCAACAATTATATCTTCTTTCAGAAACTGTTCGATGCCAATGGTAAGCCACTGGAGCTGGTGCCCGGTAATTTTACGTATCAGTATAAACAGGGTAGTGCTTTGTTATACGGTGCAGAAGCCAATATCAGTTATCATCCCAAACAATTGGCCTGGCTGCAGTTCCAGCATAACCTGTCTGCAATCAGGGGAATCAATACGGACCAACCAACCCTGAAACTATTGGGCGATGCGGCCCGGCATCTCCCCTTGATTCCTCCTTTCAGAACCATGAGCCGGGTACGTTTTTTACTGCCCCAGCTAACCCGTTTTTTATCCGATGCTTACCTGCAAACAGAAGTAGAAACAGCTGCCACACAGAAACGTTTTTATGCAGTAGACAATACCGAAACGGCCACACCAGGTTATACACTGGTCAATATGGGCATAGGATTCAGTGTTGGCAAGAATTCCCCAAAAAGTAATTGTCAGGTATTCATCAATATCAATAACCTCTTCAACACCGCTTACCAATCGCACCAGAACCGTTTGAAATATTTTGAGTATTTCCAATCGGCTCCCAATGGCCGTTCCGGCATCTATAATATGGGCAGAAACCTGGCTGTAAAACTGATGGTTAACTGGTAATGTTAACCGACTTTAAACTCCAGCGGTACATTGATTTTGAGACTGATATTACGTCCCATATTGAATACCCCCGTACGGCCGGTTACCACATTCAGATCAGTATACTTTAACCGGCTGAGGTGATTCTGGTAAGACACATCAAATACATTATTCACAGAAAGATTCAGGCTGAACAGGGTTTTTCCTTTGCGCATAAATTCGGTACCGGCTCCCAGATTAAACAGCGTGTATCCGTTGGTAACGGTTTCTGTATTATAGGCTGTGAAAATGCGGTTCTGTGTACTCACATGATCCATCTCCAGTTTGCAATATAGGTTGCGTAAGGATTTACCGGCTTTGATGAGATCGGCCCTTAATTCACTCTCCAACCGGGGTGCAGGAATAAATGGCAAGCGGTTGGCGCCTTCAAACTTCTCATTAAAATGTCCGGCCACCATTGAAAAACTATTTTCAAAGTGTAACCAGTCAAGCGGGTGAGGATGCAGATCAAATTTCACTTCAAAACCAACCAGTGTGGCTGCCGCCTGGCGGAAAGTGAAACCGGTCAGGTCTGCTCCGTCAACATTCACCAGCGAGTCGCCACCACCTGCAGCTTCTAACTTACTGTAGAAAATATAGTTCTGTATATTATTGTAGAAACCATTCAGCGTAAAATTAAAATGCTGGGTATTTACTTCAATGCCTGCATCCAACTGAAACGAAGTTTCTGTTTTCAGGTTATTATCGCCATACTCATAGCGGTTGGTTCCTTCGTGTGCGCCATTGCTGGACAGTTCGCTAACACTGGGCGCCCGAAAACCACGGGCTACGTTTAGCTTCAGGGTAACTGATTCGTTCATGTTGTAACTTAATCCAACACTGCCGCTTACGTTACTGAAGGATTTATTGAACCCCGCAAACTTAACGGTACCATTCTCCCTGTAATCTTTACCGGTTACACTGCGGGTATCGCCTCTGAAACCACCGCTCAGCGTAAGGTTATTGTTAAATGTTTTACGCGTATACACAAAAGCGCCGATATCAAACTGGTTATACTCCGGTATCAAAACTTCTGCTGCACGGTTGCGGTTCTGCTGGTACATACCGGTGGCACCTACCGAACTCTTCCAACCGTTTTTTTCCGAAAAATTATATTGCAGACTGTAGGTAATGGTTTTCAGATCAAAGAATAATCCGGGTGTATACCGCGCATCCGGATCCCCAAACTCGTAACGTTTGTTGCGCTGGTAACCCACATTCACTGCAAGCCTGTCTTTACCAATGGCGAAATTATTATCCAATGCTATCTTAAAATGATTGACATGCTGATAAGGAGTAAAGAGGTTTCGGCTGTTCAGTTCCTCACTATTGGCTTCGCGGCTGTAAGCAGTTTCGGGATAAATCAGAAATTTTCCGCTAACCGTATCGCGGGCACCTTCAACCATACCCAGCTTCTGGTTAAAACTGCTTACGAGTAAATGACTATAGCCCCATGATTTATTGATGCCCACATATCCACCAAAATTCTTTTCAAAAAAACGGCTGTTGAATACTTTGCCGTCATACGCATTGCTGTAATCCGCAGCCGATTTGGAAGTGGCGTATACATTCCAGTTAAAACCATTTTTTAAATGTCCGGCCAGGTTACCGCTTCCGCCCCAATAGCGATTATTATCTGTATAAGTAGCCAGCAGGTTCCCTTTAATGGTTCCCTGTTCTACCGGCGCATTGGTGATAAGGTGTATCACACCGGCCATGGCATCACTTCCATACAACAAAGATGCCGGCCCTTTTAATACTTCTACTTTCTGGATACTGTATTCATCAATCTCGATCCCATGTTCATCGCCCCACTGTTGTCCTTCCTGGCGTACCCCATCGTGTACAGTAACCACCCGGTTATAACCCAAACCACGGATAACAGGTTTGGAAACGGCCGGACCCGATGACAGGCCAGCTACACCCGGAACAATGCGGCTTAAGGCATCAATCACATTGGTAGAACTCGTCTGCAATAATTCGCTGCGTTTGATAATAGAAACGGGCTGTGCAGATTGGCGCACTTTGGTAACAGAAGCTACCCCTGTTACAGTAACCGCCTCGTTTTCGATATAAGTTACTTTTAAGGCAAAATTGTGTACCTGGTTAGCACCGATCTCGATAGTTTCGAGCAAGGAAGTATATCCCATAAACGATACTTCCACCAGGTATTTACCGGCAGGGATCGTTGGGGTAGTATAATTACCGTTGTTATCTGTTAGCGTACCCGTTTTGGCTTCGTGCAGGTAAATAACCGCCCCCACCAAGGGTTTCCCTGTTTTTGCATCGGTTACGCGGCCGCTGAGCACCACATTGGCACCATCAGCTGCAAAAGAAGAGATTGTCAGTATTGAAAAAAATAAAAGGAACAAAGATTTATTTGCCTTCAAGCGTTTCATAATAAATAGAATAAGGGTTCTGAATGATCGTGAATCAACTACAGTAAAGAAAAACCAAACAACTCCGTGAAGGAGCAGAAACGATCAACAGGCAGGAGGCCCCCGGAGAGAATAACTGAAAACGGTTGAAGAATAGACATCAGCCACAAATGCACCACAGAAAACAGGATAAGCATATTGTGGCGGGATAACCAGCGGTTCTGTTGCTGCTACAAACGGCGATTCGATGATCAGGTTATCGCATTGGCAATTAAAACCGGCTTTGCTTAGCTGGGTAGAATTGGCATCCGGAAGTGAAGTTTTTCCCCTGCCATCCCGGTGCGAAGCCACCAGGTTATGCAGCGTGATCTTTGGCGTAATACCATAGGCAAACAGCACCAGAAAGATGACTGCCAACACATGCTGTATCGTAATTTTCTTAGCCAGGGGATAATTTTGTTACGTTGTTGCAAATGTAGGGGCTTTTGCATCACATCCATACCCTCCCGGATTTTTTGTAGATTTTTTAGGAACCGGTTATCGCAGTTTCAGCATGGCCCTGACTTGCTGGGTGGCCAGGTTCTGCAAACGGGCATAATATACCCCGGTTGGCAGGGATTCGCCATTGAATACTACCGTATAGGTACCCGCTGCATATTCCTTATCGGTGAGGTTGGCCACTACCCTTCCGGTAGTATCGATGATCTGGATCAGGGTATGCCCGCCGGCAGTGGTAAAAGTGATCACGGTAGAGCTTACAAAAGGATTGGGATAATTACTGATCAGCATATCGCCCGACAGGTTCACAGCTTTTTTGCAACCACCCGCATTCACCAGTGGAAGTACCTGGTAGTTCTTTAACATGATCTGCTGCAGGTCATCATCATTCACACATAACCAGTTCGAGAGGATCGTGGCATAAATACTCCTGAAATCGTACTGGAAAGGCAGGTTGGAACTAACCGTAATATTGGCCGGTATAATAGGTGTATCGCCCAGTACACCTCCCAGCACATTTTTACCAAATACAAAAAGCGGCGCGGCAGAACCATGGTCGGTACCATCGCTTCCATTGCTCTTGATACGTCGTCCGAACTCTGAAAATGTCATGCCCACTACACGGTCATCCACCCCCAGGAATTTCAGGTCGTCTGTAAAAGCCTTGATGGCATCACTCACATTCATGAGCAGGTTAGCATGTGCGCCCTTGGTATTATCTACACTATCTACCTGGGCAGAGTGTGTATCAAAGCCACCGTAATTTACCATGTAGATCCTTGTCTTTAATCCGCCCTTAATCAGTCTTGCCACAATTTTCAACTGATCGCCCAAAGAATTTTTAACCGGATAACTAACCTGCTGTACCGTATTGGTAGCTGCCGCTTTGATTACAGTTGCATATTGTTGTGTTTGCTGTGAGATCTGACGAATAAAAGTTAACTCTTTGCCCGCCGGTGTATTCGGTGCCGGATCCTGTATGCCATTGATGAGGTTATAAAAATTACTGGTATTGCTGATGCTCATACCCATACTTACCGCCGGCCCCTGCAGCGTAAGCGAGGTAGACGAACCAATCTGAATGGCCAAAGGGTCCGTCATGCTGGCATTGGGATAACCATTCGGGAAATTGGGATATTCATAATTGAGATAACGACCTGCCCAACCTGTATTCACCAGTTCATTGCTGTCGCTTCCGCTCATCCAGATATCGGTGGCGCGGAAATGGGAGAAACTGGGTTGCGGATATCCTACCGAATGCACCACTTTCAGATGCCCTTTGTCATACATGGCTTTTAAGCCGGTCATAGCGGGGTGCAAACCCGCTTTTCCATTCAACGCCAGCAGACTTTTTTCAGGGATATAAATATTCTGGCGTGCATTTACATAACTGTTGAAGTTCTCAATCGGCACCACCATATTTAATCCATCATTACCCCCGTTCAGCTGTATGATCACAAACACATGATCCGTTTCGGTAACAGGCAACATCAGTGATTGCATGATATCTGCATCGGCACCAAATGCCCTGAACGAAAAACCACTCACCAAAGAAGGGAGCAAAACACCGGCAGGCAAGGATTTGCGTAAAAAATCTCTTCTTTTCATCCGCTCTTTTTTAAGCCAATTGGTATTCGGCCAGGTTCATAAAATATTTTATCAGATCGCGCAAACGGTTCCGGATGGTAGTGGTATTGGAAGTATTACCCGGGTTGTTGATGAATACATTCCAGGCATCCGTCCAGTAATAATCTGAAGCCTGCCCACCCAGCAGGATATCTGTTTTCAGCTGGTTTTTCGAAGCCGCCGAAAGATCGATGCGGTAAATCAGTTTCAGGATATCATCGATCAGTAAATTGGGATCATCCGGCTTCGGTAATGTTTTGGCAAATTCGGTTACATCAATAAACAATTTTTTCCCATTGAAAGTGTATCCGCTCTGCACCATCGTATCCGTAAACTGATTTCGTTTGGGCAGGGTATCACTCGTGATCCACACTTCATAAAACTGGGGCTCCTGGTAATACGCTTTCCAACCACTCACATCCGGCGGATCGCCAATATGCTGCTGCATATTATTGGCCCAGTTTACGAGATAACTCCAGAAACCGTAATTGGTGAGATAATCAGCCGAAGGTTGAAATGCCACCTGCCATTCACGGCAGGTACCCACTACCAGGTCTACCGGACTTTTGATCTGGCAGCCTTTGGCCAGTACGTCAAAGAAATGCTCACTCTTGAGCAGGGCACTTAACACCGGTTTGATCTCATAATTATTCGCCCTCAGCAGATCGGCCATGGGCGTGATGATATTAGCCTCTACGGTACTGTCAATATCATAATACACAAACCAGCGATATAACCTGCGACTGATATATTTTGCCACTTCCTGTGTTGCAAAAATCATCTCCAGTAAGGCATCCAATTCCTCATCGCCGGCGGTGGCGCTGTTTTTACCTTGTATAACAGTATTGCCGTAAAAAGCAGAGAAGGTTTTGTTGCCGGTATCATGCCGCTTCAGATCAAAAAAAGAAGAAATAGTAGCCGCATCGTTGCGCCAGCCGGTTAATACCTGGGCGGCCGCTTTTACATCATCTTCGGTGTACTGTGAACCCGGGCCTTTTCCGCAGCAGAATAATTCCTGCAGTTCCCTTCCGTAGTTTTCATCCGGTGCACTCTTGGTATTGCGTTCGCCATTCAGATACACCAGCATGGCAGGGTCGATGGTAACGGCGCGGGTCAACGCTTTGAAATTGCCCAATGCATAGGTTCGCAACAGCAAATGATGTTTGAATACATATTGTGCATTACCAATGGTACCCGTTTCAGTGGCAAAATGGTTATGCCAGAAAAGCGTCATTTTCTCGCGGATACTTCTATCCTGATTAATCATTACCCCCATCCACCATTTTTTGAAGGAGTTCATCCGCAGGCTGTTCACCGTGCCATCGTTATTGACATCCAGCACCCAGGTAGAACCCTGGGCAATATTGGTATCCGGGTTGGTGGCACCGGCAGGAACAGTATATTCTTTTACAGGGAGATCCGGGAGTGGTGCAGTAGGGTTCAGGAGTTCATCTACCGATTGCTGTAAACCCAATGTTCTGAAATAATTGATATCGGCCCTGGTGACACCAAAAAGGGTTCTTTTCAACAGATGGATCACCTCATTCTCTGTCCAGGCACCGGTAAAAGGCGCCAGTCCGCCATTAGGCGGAGGCAAGGGCGCCGTTTTTACCCTGCCTGAACCAGATGAGGGGATAGTGGATGTTAAAAAGGATCTTCTGTCCATAAGATGCTGTTAAAAGGGTGTTAATAGGATGCGGGCCAGCGACTATCTGTTGCCTGAGGGTCTGAAAAAATCCATTCACCCCGATTTCCCGTTCCAACTCATCCGGGAACTTGTTTTTTTGCCCCGATAATGCAGCATTCAAAACGGAATAATGTCCTATATTTAGGGTAAACATTTTCCCTCCATGACGGAACAAGCCATTATTACAGGCTGTTTACACAACGACCCTGCAGCACAGCGCGAGCTGTACAACCGCTATAGCCCCAAAATGCTGAGCGTTTGTTACCGTTTCGGGCAAAGCCGTGAAGATGCAGAAGACATGTTACAGGAGGGGTTCATTAAAGTATTTACCCAGATACATACATTTCAGAACAAAGGCGCTTTTGAGGGCTGGATCAGGCGGATCATTGTACATACCTGCATCAACTTCCTGAAAAAGCACAAGAAGTTCAATGAGAGCGTTGACCTGGCTTATGCCAATTCATTGCAGGTAAAAGAGGAAACAGTTCCTTCAATCATGCAGGCAAGACAGATCATTGAATGTATCCGTTTATTACCCATCGGGTATCGTACAGTATTAAATCTGTACGCACTGGAAGGTTACAGCCACAAAGAGATCGGCGCCATGCTCGATATTGAAGAAAGCACCAGCCGAAGCCAGTATACCCGGTCAAAAGCTATGCTGGAAATGATCCTGATCCGTAAAAAGATCATCGAGAAACCGAAAGAGGAGTTTAACTGGCTGGCAGCTTTTAAAAATAAGTAGCATTGATTGCGATTGCACATGGATAACAATATGTACCAGGACGAGTTCGAGCAGTTTTTACAGGATGAGGTAAAACAGCACCGGATGTATCCTTCCGACCATATCTGGAAGAACATCCGAACAGAACTGCATGGGTATAAAGCATGGCCCGCACTTACTTTCATTTCTCTCTTTATTATTACCGCATTAACAGTATCTACTTTACTCAATAACCATCCGGGCAGACAGGTCTATCCGCGCAACCTTACTGCTGCACAACTGAACCATGCTGCTGCCGGCAATTTGCAGAACCATGCGGGCAGTGTTGCTGTGACAAAAGATTATTTCCAGCAGATGGCTCCTGAGCAGATCACGGCAGAAACCTTTGCCGGTATGAATAATAACCTGGCAGAAGAAACGATCGTAGTTACCAGAAATACGGCCATCGATCAATCAGCTACGCCCGTTAAATCTGCTGCATTACGTATAGCATATACAGCCAAAGCGGTAAACAAACTGCCGGCTGATATGGCTGCTGTTAATCCGGCACTGATGGAAAGCAGCTTTACCGCTGAGCCCATCACAGCAACAACAGAACCCGCAGAGAACAAAGCCACACCTGCCACAGCTGCTGTAGAAACCGACAGCGATACCCATTCCAATGCGGATGAATTTGTACGTGATTTTGTGTATGTGAACAACCAACCGCGTCAGAAAAATTCCAAATTCGGGTTCCAGTTTTATGTAACCCCTTCTACCAGTTACCGTAAACTCTCCGACCAGAAAGTAAAAGATATTATTCAGCCAGCGGCAGCAGCAGCTTCTGCTTCTCCTTCACAGAACGTACCATTAAGTCCTAATCTGGCAGCCGATGTAAACCATGTAGTAAGGCATAAACCCGCCATGGGTTTTGAAATCGGTTTTGCCGTATTGTACAATATGAGCGACCGTTTGAAATTTAAAACGGGTGCCCAGCTGAATGTACGGCAGTATTATATCGAGACCTTCCAATCGCTTACCAATGATCTTACTTCTTTGTCGCTGATCAACTATGGCGGAATTGAAACCATTAATTTTTATTCGCCCTGGAACAACAATACCGGTTACAAAAAAGCACAGCTCGATAACAAAGTGTATCAGATCTCCATTCCATTGGGTATTCAGTGGGATCTGATCCGTGGCAAACATTTCGGATTCAGCACCGAAGCCTCCGTTCAGCCTACGCTTACCCTGAATAATAATACCTACCTGCTTTCGACCGATTACAAACATTACACAGGTGGCGGCGATTTTATCCGCAAATGGAATATCAATACCAGTGTTGGATTTAACCTGTCTTATACCCGCGGGGCTTATTCCTGGCAGATCGGTCCACAGATCCGGTACCAGCACCTGCCTACTTACTCTAACCAATACCCCATCAAAGAATACCTGATGGATTATGGGGTGCGTATTGGTTTTACCAGACAGATCAAGTAATTCCGCTTCTTAGTATCGCTTTAACAGGCTAATATGGACTTATCCGCATTTTATTGCGGTGGTTTGAATAATTTTAGCGCATGAAATCTTTTCCGGTTCTGATTTTCTTTTTACTGCTATTGGGCACAGCCTGCAATTCCAAAAAGCCGGCAGGGAAGAACCAACAGGTCCAGCTGGCTGATACTGCTAAATTTTACCCGCTGCGTAATTTTTTCAAAGAGCAGATCCAATATGTTGATCTGCGTAATTTTCCTATCTATCAGCTTAAAACCACGGATGGTGTGAAAGATTCCAGCTCCCTCACCAAAGATCAGTTTATGCAACTGGCAGGAATCTTTCTGCAACACGATATTGCTGAACCGGCCGTAAAAGTATTGTACCAGGAATCGGTTTTTCAGGACCTTGGTACCGCCAGTGTTACTATTAACTATACCACTACCCAACCGGATGCGGCGGTAAAGAACATAGATATCCTGCTGGATGAAAGCACCAATCTGGTAAAACGGGTATTCATCCGCTGCCGGCATACCAGTGGTGATACCACCATTGAAGAGCAATGCAACTGGAAAGCCAACAAGAGTTTCCAGGTAAACCGGACCTACCGTACCCCCGGCGGTTACCAAAAAGAGGAATTAAATTATATCAACTGGAACGATAAGCCCTGAGCCGCAGCCTTATGACAGCAGCAGAATTTCAGCAGATCTCGCATACCATTCCCCTGTTACCAGGTATTTACAAGTATTACGATACCGATGGGCAGTTATTGTATGTAGGCAAGGCCAAAGAACTGCGGAAAAGAGTAAGCTCTTATTTCTCCAAAACATTCACTACTTACAAAACACATGAACTGGTTCAGCGGATTAGCCGGATCGAGTTCACCATTGTAGATTCGGAACAGGATGCTTTTCTTCTCGAGAATTCACTGATTAAAGAGTACCAGCCAAGGTATAATATCAACCTCAAAGACGATAAGACCTATCCTTATATCGTTATCAAAAAAGAGCCTTACCCACGTATTTTTCTTACCCGCAAAAAAATCAACGACGGATCCGAATACCTCGGCCCCTTTACATCAGCGGGTAAAGTGCGCGACCTGATCGATTTTATCAAACAGTATGTTCCGCTGCGCACCTGCAAACTGAACCTCTCTGAACAGAATATCCGGAAAGGCAAATTCAAGGTCTGCCTGGAATATCACCTCGGCAACTGTAAAGGTCCCTGCGAAGGGTTGCAGGACCAGCAGGATTATAACGAAGGACTGCAGCAGGTACGGAATATTCTGAAAGGCAACCTGGGTTCTGTTATCAACCACTTCAAAGCCCTGATGCAGCAGCAGGCCGCTGCTATGGAATTTGAAAAAGCAGAAGCCACCCGCAAAAAAATTGAACACCTGGAAGGCTACCGCGCCCGCTCGGTGATTGTGAGCAGCCACCTGTCTAATATCGACGTTTTCTCCATCGTAAAAGAAGATAACCTGGCGTATGTAAATTACCTGATGGTCCAGAACGGCACTATCATCCAAACCCATACGGTACCACTGGAAACAAAATTGGAAGAAACGGAGGAAGAAGTGCTGGGTTTTGCGATTGCCAATATCCGGGCCTCGTTCAATAGTCTCTCAAGGGAAGTCATTGTTCCATTCGAAGTGGATTATCCTGATACCAGCCTCATTTTCACCATTCCCAAAGCCGGCGACAAGAAGAAATTACTGGATCTATCTATCAAAAACGTGAATTATTTCAGGGAAGAGCTGAAGAAAAAAAGGATCCTGCACCTGGAAGGCAAGAGTGATATGGAGAAAAAGAAGGTATTGTATGAACTGCAGCAATACCTGCACCTGGAGGAAGTACCTGACCATATCGAATGTTTTGATAACTCCAATTTTCAGGGAAGTTATCCGGTATCGGCCATGGTTTGTTTTAAAGATGGTATGCCGAGTAAAAACGATTACCGGCATTTTAATGTGAAAACGGTAACAGGCATCAATGATTTTGCCACCATGGCCGAAGTGGTGTATCGCCGCTATAAACGCTTATTGGCAGAAGAACAGCCCCTGCCCAAACTCATCATTATTGATGGTGGTAAAGGACAACTGAGTGCCGCCATGGAAAGTATCAGCGAACTGGGTTTGGCGGGTAAGCTAACTGTTGTGGGATTGGCCAAGAATGAAGAAGAATTATTTTTTCCGGGCGATAGTGAATCGTTTAAACTGCCCTGGGACAGTGATAGCTTAAAACTGGTGAGAAGGATCCGCGATGAAGTGCATCGGTACGGTATCACGTTTCATCGTAATAAACGCTCGAAAGGAACTTTCAGAAACGAGTTGGAAGAGATCAGTGGCATTGGCGAACAAACTATTCAGCAATTGTTAAAAGCCTTCACATCTGTTAAGCGGATCAAAGAAACCGGGGAGGAAGAATTAGCAGCGGTTGTGGGTAAATCAAAGGCAGGAATACTGCGGAAACACTTCGACAGGGACCCCCTGAAATAAAAAGGGGCCCGGATAAAAATCCAGCCCCGTTTTAAAATCCAATATCCTATGAAAAACCATGACGAAGATAAGGATTGTAATGATATTAACAAATATTGTGGCAAATAATTTTACGCTTGTAGTATAATCACTAAAAAAGAGGCTCCGGGGAGCCTCTTTTTCTTTTCACTTTAAATATTTTTTTAATACTGCCAGAGATCCTGTTCGTAGTTAAAGATCCGGGTTTTGATATTCTCCCCCTCCAGGAGGCGGAACAAAGGATCTTTAATAATCGCATTCAGGTAGCGGTCGCCGGGGTTATTGGCACTTGATTTAATCAGGTAACTGTTAAAAAACCGGCTTTCAAACAGTTCTTCCCAGGTCATGCGGCTCGAATTGTTTTTGGGGTTGTATACATCCACTTTGGCCAGTGTTTTGCGCAGATCGGGGTAATAGATCCAGAAAAGGATTCTTGGCTGCGATTTGCCGCCGATTACCTGTTTGGCAATAGGTGCAATCCCGATGATACGGGTAAACATGCGGCTGGCTTCCTTATCAAAGATCATCTGCTCTTTAATCCGGAAAGTGTATACGGAATCAGAACTGAATTTTGGCTTTTTGGTGATCACCCGCTCCACAGCACCGGTAACCGGGTCTGGTACGTCTACAGTATCATAAGCACCGGCTGTCTGGTTTAAAATCTGGTCAGTGGTTAACGGAATCGTGAAACGGTCATTGTCCGCAGAAAAAGCGGTAACACTATCATTCTTGATCGCATTCAGCAGGATAGAGAAGAAACGGCGGTCATCGCCATTATCATCTTTGCCGGGGTACATGAACGACTGGTTGATCTTTTCGCGTGCATCAATCTCTCTCCACAGAAACTCGCTCCACACATTGTCATCATCCCGCAGGTGTTCGTATTCCAGCGGTTTGCGATCGCGGATAGCGCTTCTGTCTACGGCAGAGTTGTTACGTAAAGGCACTTCCGGCTTGGCATCAAAACCACCCGGATTAGTGGTATCATATTTAACAGTCACATTCCCTACCGAATTGGTAACAGCCGGCAAAGCAGGCTGGTTAACAACCCCTCTGGCATTATTATTAGGTGCAGCAGCTCCTGGTTTTACAGTAGTGTCCGTAGCCGGCTTGGCAGCTGCCCCACCCCGGCGATAAGCCGATTGTGCATCCACCTGCGTAGCAGCGGTGAATAGTAACACCAGACAACCACCTGTAACAAACAACTTTTTCATACACACATTTATTGAAGAGTAAATGAAATATTCTGATCCAACACACGGGTACCACCGGGTCCGCTCACTTTGATCTCATCGATCACAATGGTGGTTCCTGGCTGGCAACGTTTGAGCAATGCCTGTGCTTCGGCATTGAAGTAAGGTCCGGTAACTTCTGCCAGACCAATATTTTCTTCGAAGCCTTTACCGGTGCAGTAAATGGTAAATGAAACTACATCGTATTTAACACCTTCGAACACGAAATCTTTTAACTCAGCAGCCACCCCTCTCTGCACTCTGAATACGTTAGCGGCAATAGGTCCACCTGCTCTTCCGCCCACTGTTGCCAATGGATTAGGTACCCGTTTAATGGGAATGGTGATTTTTTGCGTATTCTTCCCATCAGAAGCCGTTACAACAGCACTGCCAAGATTGGCACAGTTGATAATATATTGTCCGGGACTCGCCTTACGGGTACTTACACCCGGGCCTTCTACATTTACATTTACTTTCTCATCGCCACCGCCACCGGTTACACTCAACTGGTTATCCAGTCCCTGGTAAAACACACGGGTCTTATCGGTAGACACCACTAATCCTGAAGGAACGCCAACGGTATATTTTACTTCTTTTTCTACGGTAGCCGTAGTACCATCGGGTTTCAGGAAGGAGATTTTTACTCTTTTGGTATTGGATCCGGAGTTACTCACGGTTGTTTTGTACTCAGCCGATCCATCCGGTTTCAAAGCAACACTGGCACCATCAATCGAAATAGAAGGTTTGGCCGCTTTACTGAACGCACCCACACCTGCTGTAATGATCAGCTCTTCGCCGGGCATCAGGTAGGTAGAGTTGGTTCCGGCAAAAGCCTGGAATTCGTCGTATACAATTTCTACTTCACCAATTTCTTTATGACAGTATTCAACCACCTGCGCTTCACTGTTACGGATATCATTCTGGAACTTACTCAGGATAGTGATACTGGCTACAGCCGGTGTCATATGAAAATAACCGTAGGCCCAGTCGTTCTCACTGGCTTTGTTATTGGTTTTGGGGATCGAAAGATCGAGCGGCAGGTTAGCAGACAGATCCGTTTTGATAGCCGGATCGATAGCCATTAACTGCTCTTTGAACTGTTTCAGTTTCTCGAACATTTCTTTTCCTTTTCCTTTTCCCTCCGGTGGATTGGAGATGAACAAACGGGTAGAGGATTCCAGGTCGTCTTCTTTGTACACTTCTTTTCCATCAACTGTTCGCAGGTCAGATTCTTTTTTCAATTCTGCCTTTAATGCCTCGATGTAGTTATACATGGCGTCTGACAGTTCTTTTGCCTTCATGGCTTTGGGTAACCAGATCTCTGCTTTCTCTTTGGTTTTGGGATCTTCTATCTTACGCTGAAAGGATTTGAATATGTCGCTATTCTTTTGCTCAGCAATTCTGCTGGCATTGGTAAGGCTCTGGTCAACTGTTTTGAAGGCGTTTAATATTTCGGCAGATACATTCAGTGCCAGCAGTGCGGTTAGCACCAGGTACATGATGTTGATCATCTTTTGCCGCGGCTCCTTGGGTAGTGACATTCTCGCTTATATTTTTAAAACAACAGGTTTTACAAATTGGATTTATTTCTGTTACTGATGACGATGGGATTATCTTCCCTGCATCGCAGTAAGCATATTTCCATACAGTTGGTTCAGTTTACCCAGGTTATTGGCCAATGCAGCAATCTGCTCTTTGGCTTTCAGTGCATCATCTGCACTGCTGGCCATTGCGGTAGATGCCTGTGTGAGTTTTCCGTAGAACTGGTTCAGTGCTTTCAGGTGGTTATTACCTTCCTGCAGTTCCAGCTCATAAATAGTGTTCAGCGAAGCCAGGTTTTTGTTCATGGCCATCATCTGCTCGTGAAATTGTTTGGAACTGTCTGATGCACCATGAAAACCGGCTAATGATTGGGTAGCATGTACAGCCGCTTCTTTGATACCGCCAATGGCAATAGTAGCTTCTTTGGTTTTGGCCGTAAAATCGCCTGCAGATTTGGCTATCTCTGATACATCCGCCAACTGGGCTACCGTAGTATTCAATTTCTGGAAACCGGCACTCAGTTTACCCAGTGTGTCCTGGTTAATATTGGCATCTTCCAGCATTTTATCCAGGCTATCCAGGGCTGAATTACCTTTCACCGCTTTGGCTCCACCGGGAAGGTGTACTTCATGATCATCGATGGCCGGGTAAATGAGGTATAAGATTCCATATCCAAGGAAGATGATGGCTTCTACTGTTAAACCTACTTTCAGCATAAAGTCGGCGATTGGCGAGTGCAGCAATTTCTGCAGGGCACCATAAATAACTACCGCCGCAGCAATAGATACAAATACATCAAACCACTTGGAGATTTTAGGAGGAATAGCAGCTGCCATTGTTCTTCGTTTTAGATTTTTTGAATTTTACCATTTAACCGGCTACTGTTACAGCGCCGGTTCAATGAAAGGTTATCGATAAGAAAAGGATTGAATTACTACCAGACTATGTTGGTTATTTTTTCATTTTAGGTGCCAGGTCTATCACACAACGGAAACCGATATACGATTTCGCCGTATCCTGGTATTCATAATTACGGGTACTCACCTGCAGGAAATAAGAAATGTCTTTCCAGCTTCCGCCGCGAACCACTTTTCTTTTCTCCCTCGGACGGTCAGAATCCTTGGCTTCGTAACGGATATCCGGACTCATGTCAGACATAAAGTTATAAGCTCCTTCGTAGAAGTAAGAACCTGTCCATTCGGATACATTGCCCGACATATTATACAGGCCATATTGGTTGGGCCAGTACATTTTTGCCGGAACCGTGTAAAATCCACCATCTTCTGCATAATTACCACGGCCTGGTTTAAAGTTGGCCAGCAAACAGCCTTTTTTGTTACGCAGGTAAGGGTTACCCCATGGGAACATGGAATTGGTGAGTCCGCCCCTGGCGGCATACTCCCACTCAGCTTCACTGGGCAGGCGGTAATCGCCATCGATGGCGAATTTCTTTTTCTCGAGGAAGGTATTCTGGTAATGGGTTCTCCAATGGCAGAAAGCCACGGCCTGTTTCCAGTTGATACCCACCACCGGATAATTTCCATAAGAAGGATGGGAGAAATAACGTTTGGTCATGGGCTCGTTATAGGAATAAGAGAAATCTCTCATCCAAACCAGCGTATCGGGATAAATTTTCTGGTTGCCTTTGCGGATAAAATTACTGCGGGGTAAACCAGCATTATCTCTTTTCGCAGCGGCGGCGAGATCAAAATATTCGATTCGGTAAACAATCTTATCAGGATCAATCTCGGGTTTGCCATAAATCCGGTTATCGGGTGCCAGGTTCAGTTCATTCATCTTTTCGATGGTATTCCTGTCCCATTTGATAGTGGCTACTTTTTTCCAGTCAACAGCAGTGGTATCATCATCTTTATTGATTCCCTGTCCGAACAGAATCTTGAAAGCCAGTGAGTCTCTTGTCCAGTTTACAAACTGACGGTACTCATCATTGGTGATCTCTGTAGCATCCATCCAGAAACCCGGAATAGATACCTGCCGGTTACGGGAAGTATAGTTAAAGCTGATATCCTCATCGCTGGGACCCATGTGAAAAGTTCCCGGTGGAATATACACCATGTTGCGGGGAGGATTCATGCTCTTGTTAGCCGTAGGTGCCACGCCATGCAACTGACCATCATCGGGCAAGCCCTTTGATTTCGCATTCTTTTTCAGAAAGCAGGATCCGAGGCTCAGACAGAAAGCGATTAATACAATCTTACTTAAATACCCTTTCATCGTATGAAACTGATTTTTATGACAGTGACAAATATAAGTTTTCCATCGGCAGTTGTGCCGATTTTGCAATTTTGTTACCAATAAAATTTACTTCGCTGGGTAAAATTGGTCAGATACTACAAAATTAAAAGTATGATCACTACAAGCGCGGGTTTCGAACGATGCATAGGGCGTGAAACCACTGTCATGAAAGGCAAATTACTTCAAACTTTGTTACACTTTTGCTAAAAGGGCATCTATTGTTAAAAAAGGTGCCTGGCAGGCATAGTTCTTACACAGATAAAAAGCCGTTTCAGCATCTTTACCCAAACCCTTCCCCGCTAATAACGGAAAAATGTCGGAATTAGTTTCTTCGGTCTGAAGTATTTTATTGGGTATAAACCTCTCTAACACAGGACGCAGAAAGGTATTGGCCTGCTGCCCGGTAATCGCAATTTCGAGCATTCCCTCGGTCATTAACTGTACCAACATGGCCCATACCCCAAAAGATCCGGGATGTTTGGTGATGGCATTGCCCAATGCTACGGCCAATCCCTCACTCCTTTCTGCCCATTCGGGCCTGTTAAACACGATGGAAAGATAAAACAGGTTCTGCGCCATTACGGCGTTGCCACTGGGAACGGCTCCATCGTACACTTCTTTCTTTCTTACAATGACATCCTGCTGTTGCTGATGGGTATAAAAAAAGAAACCGGTATCGGGTTCTTCAAAATGGGTGATCACCCATTCGGTGAGATCGCGTGCTTTCAGCAGGTATTCGCCCTGGCCGGTAATTTCCTGCAAATGGATATAGGCCTGTATCAGGTAAGCATAATCATCCAGGAAAGCCGGGATCCGGGCCTGGCCATTTTTGTAAGTGTGAAACCAGTTGCCTTCTTTACCCGCCAGCCGGGTTTCCAGAAATGCCATGCTGGTGCGGGCTCTTTCCCGGTAAGCTTCTTCTCCCAATGCTGCGTACGCTTTGGCATAAGCAGTGATCATCAACGCATTCCAGCCCAGTAAGATCTTGTCATCGAGCTGTGGGCGGATGCGGGTACTGCGTTCCTGCAGTAAAAGGGTACGGCATTGGGCCAGTTTTGTTTCCAGCGCCTCTGTTGTTATCCCTTTTTCTTCTGCAATGGCTGGAAAGGGTCTGGTGATCCGGAGAATATTGGTATGTTCCCAATTACCTTTTTCCGAAACATCGTAACAGGCAGCAAACAAAGCCGCATCTTCTCCCAGCAACCGGTTTACCTCCTCCAGCGACCATACATAAAATTTACCCTCCACCCCTTCACTGTCTGCATCCAGTGCACTATAAAAACCGCCCTCTTTATCCAGCATTTCCCTTTCGATAAAAGCCAGGGTTTCCTGCATGGCACGGGCATATTGTTGCAGCTGGGTTATCTGCCAGGCTTCGGCCAGCACATTGATCAGCAGGGCATTATCGTATAACATTTTCTCAAAATGAGGGGCCAGCCATTCATTATCAGTACTATAGCGGGCAAAACCACCCCCCAGCTGGTCATAAATACCTCCCTCTATCATTTTATCGAGGCTCAGCAAAGCCTGTTTCAGGGAGGCTTCGTCTTTGGTGAAATGATAGTGCCGCAGCAGGTATTGTATGGAAAAACTTTGCGGAAACTTGGGTGCTTTCCCAAAGCCACCCCATTCCGTATCTGCATTGGCCAGCAGGTTGCCGGCAATGGTCTGTAATTGTTCTTTGGCAAAAAGGGTACCGGCTGCACCCGGCTGTTGCACCCCAAAAGCATTGGCAGAAAGCAGGTGTGCGGTAAGGTTTTCTGCCTGTGATAAGATCTCTTCTCTTCTTTCCCGGTATCCTTTGTGCACCGCTTCCAGAATTTCTTTCCAACTGGCCCGGTTATAGGCCCGTTGTGGCGGAAAATAAGTACCTCCATAAAAGGGTTTGGTATCGGGCGTGAGAAATACATTGAGGGGCCAGCCGCCACTACCCGTCATGGCCTGTACCGCATCCATGTAAATATGGTCCAGATCGGGACGCTCTTCACGGTCTATTTTGATATTAATGAAGTACTCGTTCATGATGCCGGCAGTAGCCACATCTTCAAAACTTTCCCTTTCCATCACATGGCACCAATGGCAGGCGGCATACCCGATACTGACCAGGATGGGCTTGTCTTCTGCCTTAGCCCTGGCCAAAGCTTCCTCTCCCCAGGGATACCAGTTTACCGGGTTATGGGCATGCTGCAGCAGGTATGGACTGGTTTCGTTGATCAGTTGGTTGGTATGGGACATCTTTTTTGATATTAGGTTATTGGTTGGTTGATGAGCACTTCTATGTTCTGGGTTCTGAGTTCTGGGTTCAAAGTTCTGGGTTTTATGTTGCAGGTTCCTTGTTTCAGGTTTCAGGTTCTTGGCTCGGCATTTCCTGTGAGGGCGGGATTCGGCGTTCGATATTTCCCGCCATGGCGGGATTCGTTATTCGATATTCGCCTGCTCCCTTTGCAGGGCTATATTACAAAATAAACAGCCTCCCGGTTGAGGAGGCTGCTGTATTTGACAGAAGGTATTTATTTCTTTACCGGAGTAGCGGTGCTTTGCAGGTACTGGTCCAGCGCAGCCACCATACTGGGTTTCTGGGGAGAAGGTACTTTGATCTCCAGTTTCAGGCCGGCATCTTCCACGGCTTTGGAAGTATTGTTTCCGAAAGCTCCTATTACCGTATTATTCTGTTTGAAACCAGGGAAATTATCGAAGAGACTTTTTACGCCGCTGGGAGTAAAAAAGCAGATCACGTCATAATCGCAGGCGCTGAGTACGTCTTTGATATCGCTGCTGATGGTGCGGTACATGAATCCGAGCTGGTATTCGCATTTATTGGTTTTGAGCCAGTTCACGATCTCATTATCCTGCTGGTTCTCGCTACACACGTAGAGGAATTTCTCGTTCTCTTTGTGTTTATTGATCACATCAAACATGCTCTTATTGGTGCCATCGGCGCCATAGAACACTTTGCGTTTGCGGTAGAGGATAAATTTCTGGAGGTACAGTGCCACGGCTTCGGTGATACAGAAATACTTGGTATCCTGTCCGATGGTCACTTTCATTTCTTCGCACATCCTGAAAAAATGATCGATGGCGTTACGGCTGGTGAACATGACAGCCGTATAGTACATGATATCGATCTTCTGTTTGCGGAACTCCCTGGCAGGTATCCCCTCCAATTTAATGAATGGATGGAAGCACAACTCAACATTGTATTTTCTTTCCAGATCAAAGTAAGGGGATTTATCACTCTCCGGTCGGGGTTGAGAAATCAGAATCTTTTTGGTAACCTTGACTTTACCTGAATTTTTTGACCCGTTCTTTAGCATGCGTCTTGTCTGAGATTGAGCAAAATTAAAGACTTCCGTTAAAATAATTCATCAATACCTTACATATCAATGCCAGCGGAAGTAATTCGACGGCGCAAAGGTACAGTAAAAAATGTAAGGCATTTACTTTCAATTTATTCCGGATAGCCAGGAAGGAAACCCAGTAACGGTACCCCAGCAATAAACAGATCATGCCTGCCGAAAGGGTAACACCAATGTTTACAAGAACCGGATCGGCAAAAGCAAGGATCAGCAGAAAAGGAATCAATAATACCCCCAGCACTTTGTTTACGAGAAATACGACAAACACATAAGAACCAGCAGCTTCTTTGGTATTAAAGACCCAGCCGGTAAACAGCAGAAACAGGTATTTGCCGAGATACAACAGCAGTAATACCGCAGCCGCTCCGGCCGCCAGCCACCAGAAAGAAATATCGGTCCAGTTTTTATAGCGAACCAGTAAAGTAATATATAGTCCGCCGCTGATGACAAAGAGAAAATTCATGAGCAGCGATGCCAGGTTATCCTGCAATAGCTGGTCGCGGGTCTGTTTCTGCCGGATCGATGTCTGAAAGAACAGCAGGAACAGGTTCCGGAAATATTTGGAGAAAGTGAGCCGGATAAATGCCATGATAAAAATTACACCGGCCATTAAATAAAAAAGTTCGTCTTTGGTTTGGGGCTGGTGATAGTTGATCAGCATGTACAATGCCGGACTATGCAGTGGCAGGTACGGATGGGTCTGGTATTTACGGTAGGTAGATGTGTCTTTGAATACTACATTCAGCCTGGGCAGGGATGCCTTTCGAATGGAATCTGCCAGCAGACTATCGCGGCGGGTTTGTGCCAGTTGTAAGGAATCGGCTCCCTGCAAAGAATCTACAGCCTCATCAGCAAAGGAATCTTTTGCAATAGCAGCACGCTGCAGGATCTTCTGCGGTGCCGGGCTAAGCTGGCGGCTACGACTGGTTTCAGCACGGTTACTGCTATCTGTCTGGGCAAAACCACACACACAGCTATTCACCAATAACAGCAGGAAGAGAAATCGCTTCAAACCACACATGTCGCAAAAATATTGATTTGGTTTGATGTTTGCGGTGAAAGGCATAACAGAATTGACCCAACAGAAAGGAGTATGTTTGCAGCAAACACCTTTCTCTCTGTATGGCAGGCATTTATCTACATATTCCTTTTTGCAGAAAAGCCTGTCATTACTGTAATTTTCATTTTTCCACCACGCATCACCGGATACCTGATATGGTAGGGGCCATTGGCAAAGAAGCTTTGTTGCGTAAGCCCTACCTGAACGAAACGGTAGAAACTATTTATTGGGGTGGCGGCACACCTTCTCTACTGGAGATAGCGCATATACAACAGCTGCTGCTACTGCTGCAGACGCATTATTCCATCAGCCCGCAGGCAGAGATTACGCTCGAAACCAACCCGGATGATATTAGTCCTGAGAAACTTACTGCCTGGCGTGCAGCCGGTATCAACCGGTTGAGTATCGGTATCCAGTCGTTTGAGGAACAGGACCTGCAATGGATGAACCGGGCCCATACAGCAGCGCAATCACGCCGCAGTATTCAACAGGCTAAGGAAGCGGGGTTTTCGAATATCACTATCGACCTGATTTATGGAACACCCGGGCTCACTGATGAAGCATGGGAAAAAAATATCGAAACGGCACTGGCCCTGCAGATCCCGCATCTCTCCTGTTATGCGTTAACGGTTGAGCCCAAAACGGCGCTGGCGGAGATGATCCATAAACAGACCATGCAGGATGTGGATCCGGAACAACAGGCCAGGCAGTTTGCCCTGCTCACAGAAAAAACAGCAATGGCGGGAATGGAACAGTATGAGATCTCCAATTTTGCCCAACCGGGTTTCCGAAGCAGGCATAACAGCAGTTACTGGCAGGGCAAAACTTATCTCGGTCTCGGCCCCTCCGCTCATTCGTTCAATGGCGTCAGCCGGCAATGGAATATCGCCAATAACAGTTTATATCTCGCGGCCATTGATAAAGGAGAGATCCCGTATGAAGAAGAGATCCTGACGGAGACGCAGCAACTGAATGAATATATCATGACGGGCTTACGAACCATAGAAGGTATTTCACTTAAAAAAGTAACAGCGGTATGGGGGGAAGAAAAAGCAGCTGCTGTGCAAAAAGCCGCAGCAAAATATATAGCACAGGGTACGATACGTTTTAAGGGGGATACATTACAGCTGGAAGAAGCGGGTAAATTTTTTGCCGACGGTATTGCCGCAGATCTGTTTCAATAGTACTACCTGTTATCGGCGTGCCCGAATAGCTTTTTACCGAGGTTGATCACGAGGATGCCAATCACCAGTATCAGCAGGGTTTCAGGGCTCAGTATGGTGAAAGAGAATGGCATACCTGAAGTTACGACAATTCTATACCAGAAATGTTTCAATTTTCTTAAATCCTTCTGCTGCAGGAAGCTGTTCCCACAGAATTTCATAGATAGCCGAAGCAATGGGCATGGAAGCCTGTACAGTATTGTTCATCAGGTGGATACATTTACTGGCATTATACCCTTCCGCCACCATATTCAGCTCCAGCTGCGCGGCTTTTACAGAATACCCTTTGCCGATCATATTTCCGAAAGTTCGGTTACGGCTGTAGAGCGAGTAACAGGTTACCAACAGATCGCCCAGATAAACGGACGCCGAATAATTATGCGCTTCGGTGGTACCGTTCGCGTTTTCTGTGCATTTTTTCAGAAAACCTACCATTTCATTGGCGCTATTGGCAATATATACGCTGAGAAAGTTATCGCCGTATTCCAGTCCATGCGCAATACCGGCACCCAACGCATAAATATTTTTCAATACAGCGGCATATTGTACGCCCAGCACATCCGTATTTACAACCGTATTCAGATATTCCGTAGCAAAATAGGAAGCGATCTTTTGGGTTGTGTCCTCATCGGTTCCTGAGAATGTGAGATAGGATAATTTTTCCGCTGCTACTTCTTCTGCATGGCAGGGACCCAACACGGTAAAATAATCTTCGAGCGGAAAAGCGGCATGTTTGGCGAGGTAATAATTGAGTAACTGATTTTCGGATGGAAGGATCCCTTTTACAGCCGAGATGATTTTTTTCCCTTTCAGTAAAGCGGCCGGAATCTGCTCCAGGGCTGATTCTACAAATGCCGAAGGCACAGCAATCACCAGTACTTCTGAACGGCCAACCACCTGTTCAATATCGTTACTGAGTGTGAGCTGTTGGGGATCAAAATAGGCGCCATGCAGGTAATGGGGGTTATGTCTTCTTTTTTCGAGGTACGCGATGCTGTCTGCATTACGTACCCACCAATGAATCGTATTCCCTTTATCTGTAAGAATCTTAGCCAGTGCTGTGGCCCAACTTCCGCTTCCAATAATTCCGAACTGCATGGCAAACCGTTTGATAATTCCTGCAAAGATACGGAACAGGCTATCTCTAAAAACAAACGACAGGCAGAACCTGTCGTTGTTGTGTATACGTTATGGTGTACGGATTAATTCGCTTTCTTCTCTTCAAACAGCTTGTCTTTGGTTACGACTGTTACCAGGTTACCGTCTTTCAGTGTTTTGCTTACGATCGAATAAGGCCCGGTAATCACTTCGTCTCCCTCTTTCAAGCCTTCCAGTATTTCGATATAATTCAGATCCTGAATGGCGGTTTTTACTTTTACTTTTTTTACTTTATTGTCTTTCTGCAGTACAAATACCACTTCTTCAATACCATCATCACCCGAAGTTGATTTGGTTTCTTTTGCTTCCGGTTTCTTGTCATCTTTCTTATCTCCGGTAGCTGAAGCATCTCCATTTTTATCACGCGTAGTAACTGCATTCAGCGCCACAGAAAGTACATTCTGTTTGGTGCGGGTCTGGATATCTGCGCTGGCACTCATACCGGGGCGGAAAGGAAATCCTCTTCCGGGACCTACCAGGTCTTTATAACTATCAGGCAATAAACGGATATGCACTTTATAGTTGGTTACTTCTGCACTGGAAGCAGCCGAAACAGCTGATCCGGTATTCGGGTTAGCGATTTTGTATACCAGTCCTTTGAATTTACGGTTGGTATAAGCATCTACTTCTACAATGGCAGTATCACCTATTTTCACTTTGGGAATATCATTTTCACCAACATCCACACGCACTTCAATGCTGCGCATGTCTGCCACGCGCATCATTTCTGTACCTACGTTAAAGCTATTACCTGCTACCCGTTCGCCTTTTTTTACGTTCATCAGACTGATCATACCATTCATAGGTGAAGTGATGACGGTACGGGATAAATCCTTATCGGCTTTCTGTAACTGTGCCTGGGCACTCTGGATAGAAGCTTCGCTGCTTTTTAAACCTTCTCTGGCTGCATTGTAATTGGCCTGGGCGGTAAGATAAGCCTGCTCGGACTGTTCAAATTCTGCGCGGGAAACTACTTTTTCATTATAGAGTTTTTTCTGACGCTCATACACATTTTTCAGGTTGTCCAGTGTGGCTTTTAAACCAACCAGGCTGGCGGTTGAGTTGGAAAGCTGTGCCTTACTCTGGTTCACACCTGCCGCTACCTGATCGCGCTGGGTAAGATAGATATCTGCATAGATCCGGGCCAATACCTGCCCTTTTGTAACACTGTCCCCTTCGTTCACATTCAGTTCTACAATTTCGCCGCTGATATCAGGACTCACTTTTACTTCAATCTCGGGATATACTTTTCCACTGGCATTTACTGTTTCAATAATGGTTCTGGTAATGGCTTTCTCAGAAGTTACTTTGATGCCTTCTTCTTTACCGATAAACCCACTTTTTTTGAGCCCGATCAATACTACGATCAGAACAACCAATCCAATAATGATCCAGAGCAATTTCTTATTCATACAACTTATTTTCTTTTAGCAGCCAGTTAGTGAATTTGATACGTAACAATTGTCTTTTATAATTTTAACCCTTTCCCCTTGTAAAACTCGAGCAACTTCATCTTGAATACATAATCGTATTGGTTGGTCAGTTGGGTAATTTTGGCACGGAGCAGGTTATTCTGGTTGGTCAGGAGGTCTAACGAACTCAGCAGACCCACTTCATAGCGCTTCAAAGCAAAGTCATAGGCTTTCTGTGCGCTCTCTACCTGTTTTTTACCGGCATTGAATTTCTGCAGGGCTGTAACCGCATTGGTATACGCTGTGTAAATATTCTGGCGCAGGGTAAGATCGCTCTGCTCTTTCTGCAGCTGGGCAGATTTCACATTTAACTGTGCTGTCTGGTAATTGATTCTGGCAGAAGAGTTATTGAAAATGGGAATACTCAGACTCAGGCCGATATTCTGACCAAAGTTGTTATTCAACTGGTTGCCCCAGCCATTCCACAGCTCACTGAATGTTCTTGTTTTCTGGGTTACCTTAAACACCGGGCTCTGCACATAATAATTTACGTTGCTGATGGCCACAATGGGTTCTGCACCGGTAATAGGGTTGTATCCCTGGAATGAGGCGCCGGTGGTTGTTTTGAATGAATTGGAAAAGTTGGTTGAAAGGTTCCCCCCCAGCGACAGCGTTGGATACATCTGTGCTTTGGTTACCAGCAGGTTTTTCTGTGCAGCTTTGATCCTGAATTCGTTGGCTTTCTGCTGTGGCTGCAACTGCATACCGGATTCATATACCAGATTAGGCTGCAACTCGGCAAAAGACTCGATCGGAATCTGGTCAACAGACGGCGTTTCAATCCCAAACAGCACATCTACATCCAGATTCAATAAACCACGCAGGTTTAATAGGTTCTGTTCGTAATTGCCTTTGGCGGTATAGTAATTGCTGCTATCGGTAGCCAGTTGTGATTGTACTTCGGCGAGGTTGAGCTCAGGTAAAACACCGGCATCCACCCTTTTACTGGTAATCTCCAACTGGTTCTGTGTTTGTGCGATCTGGATCTCGGCAATCTTTACCTGCTCTTTGGCCGCCAGTACCTGCAGGTAATAAGTGGCCACATTAAAGGAAACATCATTGGAAGCTTTTGCCACATCTGCCAGTGCCGCCTGTGCATTAAACTGGGCCATCATTTCCGAATTCTTCAGTCGGCCGAAATTATACAGCTGAAACCCCGCATTTACCCCAAAGTTCTGGTACAGAAACTGTGAGGTAGAAAAGGTATTGGTAGTAGGGTCGATGGAACGTCCGAAGCGGACACCGGTTCCCGTACTGGCATTCACACTTGGATAAATATTGTATTTGGCCTGTTTTGCCTGCAAAGCGGCTATACGCGCCTGTATATCGGCCTGCTTGATGGAGATATTGAATTGAATGGCATGTTCAATGCAGTGTCGCAGGTCCCAGTTATCCGATGCCCTTTGGGCAAAGCTTTGGGAAACAATTGTGCAACATAGCAGGGTCAAAAACTTTCTCATATATAACAAAAATAACGGTTTCCCAACCACTTGCCTAAATTTTAGACAGACGGAAAGGAAGGGGCTTAAACCGTTGAAAATATGTTATGAAAGGTCATTAATGGCCTCAAAACCCCTTGATAGGTCGGTTAACAGGTAATCAGGGTCTTCCAGACCGATATATAAGCGCAGCGACCGGTGAGCGGGATTGGCCGGATCGAAGGAGGCAGGCGGCATACCCGCACATTTGGGCAGGATCAGTGATTCATATCCTCCCCAGCTTACCGCCATCAGGATATGTTGCAACGAGTCGCAGAAAGTTTCGATAGTAGCAGAGCTCTCAGCCTTGATATAAAAAGTGACCAGTCCGCAGGCACCCGTCATCTGGGATTGAGCCAGTTCGTATTGCGGAAAGGAAGGATCCCGTGGGAAAATAACCCGATCCACCCTTGGATGATTTTGCAGGAAACGGATTATATCAGCAGTGGTACGGGTGATGCGTTCCAGCCTTGCCGGCAAAGTGCGCAAACCCCGGATCAGTAACCAGGCATTAAAGGGCTGGATACCGGAACCGATATTCATATACTCGCTGTTAAAAATCCTTTCTATCATGGCGCGGCTGCCGCTCAGTACACCGGCTACGGTATCGCTATGTCCGGAGATATATTTGGTGGCCGATTGCAGTGCCAGATCAATCCCCATGGTAATGGGTTTCTGGTATAAAGGCGTACAATAGCTGTTATCGATGATGGTAACAATCCCGTGTTTTTTGGCCAATGCCGCCACGGCCCGCAGGTCCTGCAGATCGTAGAACCAGCTATTGGGCGATTCAAGGTAGATCAGGGTGGTATTGGGTTGGATGGCCCGGGCAAAATTCTCCGTATCGGTTCCGTCCACATAGCTAACGGTTACCTGGAAGCGGGGAAGGATCACATCAAACATCTTCATGGCCCAGGTGTAGGGATTCTTTACACTCACAATATGGTCACCACTTTTTACATTGGCCAGCACGGCTGCAAAAATGGCGGCAGCACCGCTGTTGAAAACAAGACAGTCTTCTGCCTCATCCAGCGCTGCCAGTTTTTTACGGAGGATCTCTACGGTCGGGTTTAATCCTCGGCTGTACAGCCAGGTGGAATATTCATCTTCAAAAGATTTACGCAGATCAGCTACTTTGGAGAAAGCGAAATTGCTGGTCTGAACAATGGGCGGTGCCACGGCACGGAAATACTCATCGCGGTGTTCGCCCATTTCATTGAGGATAAAAGAAAGTTCGTCCATATTAGATTTCTTTTGCCGACTGGTCGGTTCCGATACCGGGGTTGAATTTTTTAGACACAAAATAGATCACCATAAATGCAGCCAGTACAATGGCACCTACCAAAGCGGTATCCGGCGTTTGTATGGCGATGCTCGTACCCACAAACAGATAAGCCGCCATGAAGATCAATGGTAGCCATGGATAGAATTTCATTTTAAAGATGCCGGTATGATCCAGGTGTTTGGTTCGCTTGCGTAATACAAAAATGGTGGCGCTGGAAGCTACCATACCAAAACAATCGAGGAAGATGGTGAAGTTGAGGATCTTATCAAAGGTTTGCGCAAAAAAGAGAATGACGATACACATTGCCGCAAACACGGTTAAAGAAACCGTCAGTACTTCATTTTTAGGGTTCTGCCGTGAGAACATTTTAGGTAATACCCCTTCGCTGCTCATGGCAAACATCACCCGTGGATTGCTCATCAGCAGCGCATTCACATAAGCCAGCACCCCAAAAAAGAGGAAGAATGCAAAGATATCCGCACCTGTTTTACCAAACACTTTTTCCATCACTACATAAGCAATTTCTCTTTCTGCTTTCATATTATCGAAACCAACAATGGTATAATAACTGAAGTTGGCGAGCAGGTATAAACCAATGATGATGGCGATACCGATAAAAATCCCCCTGGGGATATTCTTCGCGGGTTTATCTACCTCATTTCCGAAATTGATGGTTTGCTGGTAACCACCATAGGTGAACGATACGGCAATCAGGCTTACACCCAGGCTCTGGATCCAGCTCATTTCCGGTAATGCCGGAGCGGGCGTTGCCGCCACCACAGCTGTTACCGCCTGCTCATGCGGAAAAAACAGGGCCAGGATTAATACCACAATCATTCCTATCTTAATCAGCATCAGGACATTCTGTGCACGTGAACTCATGCGTAAACCCCGCAGGTTAATCAGGTAAAATACCAGTATGGCGCCGCAGCTGAGTAATGCCTTATCAATATCTGTCTGAATAAAAGAAGGAAAGAGTTTGGCAATATACCCGCTACCAATCAGCGCCACACCGCTTAAGCTGGCCGCATTACTGATCAGGATAATACAATTGATCGCAAAAGCGATACTGGGATGATACGCGTAGGAAAATATTTTATAGTACCCGCCGGTTACCGGATAACGGCTTCCGATTTCTGCATACGTGAGGGCCCCACATAAAGCAAAAAAACCACCCAGCAGCCAGGCAGTGAAATAGACCGAAGGTTCAATGGCATGTTTGGCACTGGTGGCGGCGGTTCTGAAAATACCCATACCAATCACCAGTCCAACAACGATCATGGTGAAACTGAAGAGATTGAGTTTCTGTTTTCCCTGCATATATATTTTATGTGGCTTTAAATGTAAGGAACTTCGGGGAAACGGGAGAGGTGAATGGTGAATAGTCAATAGTGAATGGCAATGGCAAGCTGATCCTGTTTTGTTTCATTCCCATTGCACCGTCCATGCTATTTTCTGATAAGTTTTCAACGGGTGGTGTAAAACTTAAACAGGTATAAATTTTTATTGATGCGTCCTGCCATTACATTTGCTCCGTATTTGGTTCCCGCGCTTGCGGGATTAAAAGGGAAGTCCGGTGTAATTCCGGCGCTATCCCCGTAGCTGTAAATTGTAAACGTGAATCGTTAGTCGTTCATCGTGAGAAACAAAACTCACGACTTACTACTCACCACTCACGGCTGATGAATCTGCAAACCACTTTTCCGTAACACGGAATGGGAAGGTTCTCATCAAGCCAATAAGCCAGAAGACCTGCCAGGTATCATTAACCATTCACGGCTTTCGGGTGAAAAGCATGGAATGTAAAAGGCCTGCTGCAGCGGTCGTTTATGTTTCTCCGTTTTTTTATTTTCCTGAAAGCTCATTGTTATCTTAAAAACAAACCAACAATGAGCAAAACAATTACGCTCCTCGCTGCCCTGCTTGCAGGCAGCACTGCCTTTGCGCAGAAAGACACCGTTAACACCAAAGTGCTTGACGAAGTAGTAGTAACCGCTAACAAACTGGAACAGAAACAGAGTACCACGGGCAAAGTAATCGCCGTTATCACCAAAGCACAGATCGAAAAAAGCAGTGGAAAAACGGTGGCACAACTGCTGAACGAGCAGGCCGGCATTACCATTAATGGTGCATTGAACAATGCAGGTGCCGTTCAGACCGTATATATGCGGGGTGCCTCTGCGGGCCGGACCCTGATTCTGCTGGATGGCATTCCGATGAATGACCCATCTACCATTACCACTGATTTTGATCTGAACCTTTTTTCTATCAACGATCTGGAAAGGATCGAAGTCTGCAAGGGTGCCCAATCTACCCTGTATGGCAGCGATGCGATTGCGGGTGTCATCAATCTCATCACCCTGAAAAAAGACGTACAGAAAGCTTTCAATATCAAAGCTACACTGAGCCAGGGAAGTTTTGCCACTACGCGGAATAACCTGCAGGTCTATGGGAAAAAAGACAAACTTACTTATTCAGCGAGATATGCGAGACTGGCTACCAACGGCTTCTCTTCGGCGTATGATAGCACTGGTAAAAAGAATTTTGATAATGACCGCTATGACGGAACGGTTTCCAATGCGCAGCTGGCATACCAATTATCACCTGCGTTGATGCTGAAAACCTTTGCCATGTTCAGTCAATACAAAGCAGGCATTGATGCCGGCATTTTTACAGACGATAAGGACTATAACATCCACAACACTTCTTTCACCAGCGGTGCCGGGTTCCAGTACAAAAAAGGAAAGCTGACCCTGACAGGCAACTACCAGTTCAGCGAGCTGACCCGTACTTACCGGAACGACAGTCTGGATAAAACCAGTACCATTTTTGAAAACAATACCTATTCCGGTAAATCACAGTTTGTAGAACTGTATGCAGGTTTACAACTCGCGAAAGGCTTTACAGTACTGGCCGGAGCTGATTATCGTTTCAACTCCTATAACCAGCAGTATTTTTCAGTGAGTATGTTTGGCCCTTACAGCAGCCAGTTCCGCGATACTTCTTTTAACCAGAAAGCACTGTATGCCTCCATGATCTATAGCAGTCCGGATAAAAAATTGAACATAGAACTTGGCGGCCGCTATAACGATCATTCGCGTTATGGCAATAACAGTACCTATACGTTTAACCCGTCGTACAGCATCAACAAGCAACTGCGTTTATTTGCCAGTGCTTCCAGCGGATTCAAAGCTCCCTCGTTGTACCAGCTCAGTATCAACGATAAACTCGATGCAGAAAAATCCGTGAACTATGAAGGAGGTATCAGCCTTGATAAAAAATCCTTCAGCACCAGACTGGTCTATTTTCACCGGAGAATCAATAACGGAATCGATTATAACTATATCAGTTTTAAATATTTCAACTATATCAAACAAACTGTAAATGGACTGGAATGGGAGTTTACGGCCAGACCCACTGACAAAATCACGCTTACCGGTAATTATACTTTACTGAGCAGTGAGGAAACCACACAGAACCGCGTAACGGTAAAAGACACCGTTACCTACAATTATCTGTTGCGCAGACCCAAACACACAGTTAACCTCACGCTTGGCGTAGAAGCAGCCAAAGGATTGAACCTATCCGTTACCGGAAAGTACGTAAGCAAGCGGTATGATATTGGCGGTTATAAAAAAACAGATGTAAGCCTGGACAGCTATTTTATCCTGGGTGCTTATGCAGATTATACACTGAATGAGCATGTCCGTTTTTTTGCCGATCTGCAGAACCTGACCGGTAAAAAATTCTTTGATGTAAGAGGATTTAACAGCATCCCCACCCTATTTAACACGGGTGTCACTTTTAACTGGTAACTGTTATGGCACAACATGAATCCAAACCATGTCCGCGCTGCAACCGGCAGTTTGAATGCAAAGTGGGCAATATCAATGCCTGCCAGTGCAGCCAGGTAACATTGACCTATGAAGAAAGGGTATTTATAGAAGATAAATACCAGGACTGTCTTTGTGCCCAATGTCTGCAAACCCTTCAGTTTCAATATCGGTTATACCGGAATCATATTTTCCGGTTCTGATTACCAGCCACAGATTCACAGATTTTTACCCGTTAGCTGTGAATCTGTGGCTTTTCTTCTCCGTTTCATAATAATTACTGTAATTCGCAGCATGGAGATCTACCTGATCAGGCATACCACCCCTGCCGTTGAAAAAGGCATCTGTTACGGACAGACCGACCTGGATGTGACCGAAACATTTGAAGAGGAAGTTAACAATATCAAACCCTGGCTTCCGGCTTCTATTAGCAAAGTGTATAGCAGTCCGCTGCAACGCTGCCGCAAGCTGGCCGAATCGCTTTTCCCGCAACATACACTTAACCTTCACAACGACCTGATGGAGCTGAACTGTGGCCGATGGGAGATGCAATCATGGAACGGTATTCCGAAAACAGAAATGCAACCCTGGCTGGATGATTTCGTGAATGTGGTAGTGCCCGAGGGAGAAAGTTATGCCCTCATGCATGAGCGGGTGATCAACCGATTCAAAGAGATCAGTGAGCAGGAGCAACCTGCTGTGATTGTGGCACACGGTGGTGTATTAAGAAGTATCCTGGCGCATATTACCAATACCCCTATCAAAGAATCTTTTGATGTATTCAGTTGTCATTACGGCTGCGTAGTAAAAATCGCAAAACTGGATGACCAGCTCCAACACGAATTCCTATATAATGTTTCGCTGGCGGGAAAAGAATGGCATAGGCCTACGCGTGAGGAGTGAGACCTGAATCGTCAATCGTGAGTCGTGAGTCGGCAGACACCGTTTGCAAAAGCGCTACCTATTCACTACTGACTACTCACGATTGACGATTGACGATCCCACCTCCCGAAACAAATTCCTATCTTTATTAAAAGCCCGTCCCATGACCTTCCACTTCGACCAACTACTCACGGTAACGTTTACCTTGTTTGCGGTGATTGATATTGTGGGGTCGATCCCTTTGCTGATTTCGCTCAAAGATAAAATGGGCGCTATCCGGTCTATCCAGGCAACCCTGGTATCGGGCGCCTTAATGATATTATTCCTTTATGCCGGCAAACCCTTTCTGAGTATACTGGGACTGGATATACGCTCTTTTGCTGTGGGTGGTTCTGTTGTTATCTTTTTACTGGGACTGGAAATGGTACTGGGCCATGAAATTTTTAAGGGCGATGCCAATGCGCAATCCGGTACCGTGGTACCTATTGCTTTTCCCATCATTGCGGGAAGTGGTACGTTAACCACTATCATGTCGCTGAAAGCGAATTTTGAAGAAACCTATATTCTGTCGGGTATCCTGATCAACCTTGTGATTGTATATATCGTATTAAAATCACTGAAAGTGATTGAGCGGTTATTGGGGCCTGCGGGTTTATTGGCTGTCAGAAAATTTTTCGGGGTGATTCTGTTAGCGATTGCCGTTAAAATATTCAGCAGCAATATCGGCGCCTTTGGAAAATAATTTTGCTATCCTGGAATCAATCTGAGCGTTTCAATAGTATACATAGAAGTGTCAAAACATGATCCGTTTTATCCGTGCCCTATTCCAAAAGTTATACCAACACCTGGAATTATTGTTTTGGGTAACGGCCCTGATTGTATTGTTCTTTTTGCCTGTAGAAAAAACTGAAAGTTCGCTTTGCCTGTTCAGTCTGCTGGTTGGGGCCCCATGCCCCGGTTGCGGCCTGGGGCATTCGATTTATTATGCTTTACACCTGCATCCCGTACAATCTTTTCAGCACCATCCTATAGGAATTTTCGCTGTATTGGTTATATTTATACGGATCCGGCAACTCATCCACTTCAAAACCAACAACCATGAGACCCAACCTAATGAACATGATCTCTTCCATTGAGGGAGAGGAACTGGTGTACCTGCAGGCCCTGACCAAAGAACTTACGGAAGACCAACTCGTTAATTTTATTGCCGTATACAATGGCAAACGCCGTACTGCCGATCAGATTCTGCTGGGCTGTGTACTTGGTTTTGTTTGTGTGGGGGGAATCCAACGTTTTATGGTAGGACAGAATGGAATGGGGCTTTTATATCTTTTTACCGGCGGACTCTGCCTCATTGGTACCATCGTGGACATTGTGAACCATAAAAAACTCACTTTCGAATACAACCGGAAAATGGCCAATGAAAGTATGGCTATGCTGTATTCTTACCAGTAAGCCGCAATTGATACCAGTCATGACCACCGAACTATTACAGGAGTTACACGCGCCATTCTCCCTTACAAAAGAACAGGTTGATTTTTTTCAGCTGAATGGATTTATTAAACTGAAGCAGGTGCTATCTCCTGCATTGCTGCAGTATATCAATGAAGTGATCACAACGGAGGTAGCCAAGCAACATACAGAACGTATCGCCCTGGAAGAGCGCGATACCTATGGCAAAGCTTTTCTGCAGGTGATGAATCTCTGGACAAAGTCTGCAGCAGTAAAAGAGATCGTATTCAGCAAACGCCTGGCCAGCATCGCCACCAGCCTGATGCAGGTCACAGGCGTACGCATGTACCACGACCAGGCCCTGTTTAAAGAACCCGGTGGCGGTTTTACGCCCTGGCATGCGGATCAATATTATTGGCCACTCAGTACAGACAAGACCGTAACCGTTTGGATTCCCCTGCAGAAAATTGAACTGAACATGGGCCCACTCGAGTTCAGCGCAAAGAGTCAGTGTCTGGAAGAGGGCAGAACCTTACAAATCAGCGACGATAGTGAGGCCGTAATACAGCAGAAACTCACCCTCAAAGATTTTGAAAAAGTAGTGGAGCCCTTTGATCTGGGTGAACTCAGCTATCACATGGGATGGGTATTTCACCGTGCCGGACCCAATACAACCGATCAGATGCGTAAAGTGATGACCATTATTTATATGGACAAAGAAATGACACTGATGGAACCCAAAAACAATAACCAGGTGGCCGATTGGGAAGCCTGGTGTCCGGGGGCGGAAATTGGGAAAGTGATCAACACCCCATTAAATCCTGTATTATATTAAAAAACAAATCCCTCTTCTAACAAGAGGGATTGATTATCAGTGGCCTCGCCAGGAATCGAACCTGGATCAAGAGCTTCGGAAACTCGCATACTATCCATTGTACTACAAGGCCATACAGGTAGGGCTGCAAATGTAATAGAAACGCTTTAATTTTCAAGGGAGCAGTTCACGAAGGGCTACCGGCAGGAAAACGGCGGTGGGTACACTGCCCATGATCTGCAGGTCTTCTGCGAGATTAGTTTCATTATCCAGGAAGCGCAGCACCCGTTGAGGCGGGTTGTGCCGGAAAATAGCCGCAAAGATCTCGGAACCGGGCATTTTACGTTTGGCAAGCACCTGCAATAACACACTATCGTATAAAGCAAATTTCCGGTTTACAAAACTATTGTGCAGGGCAAGCTGCCCGCTTCCCAGCAGCGCTTTTACAATGGCATCCGCTCTTTTCTGAATAAAACGGAAAGCAAAGCCGCTGCTACCCTTGGCCTGGCCGCCGGCAATACCCGTATACACCACCCTGCCCTGCTGTAAAGGAAATCGGTGGTTGGTCATGGGTATCACGCCAAATTCTTCATGCTGAATAGTATAGTTTTTCAACTGTAAATAAGATATAATATACTCTTTCAATGCCTCGTCATACGCTTCGGGAGGCAGGAGTTTTTCTGTGAATAAGGTATACTCTACCAGTGCCGTAGTAGGAGATGTCGGAAGCACATAAAAAAAAGTAGTGCCCTGTTCCTGACTCACCCGAAAATCCATAAAAGTAGCTTTGGCAGCATCGAATACAGGTTCCGTTGTTTCTATCACCCAGCCTTTAAAATGCTGCAGCAGGTACACATCCCTGTTACCCTTTTGTTCACCCAAAGGATGTTGCATGATATCGCCGAAATGAATGCTGTTGAATACATTTTCTGCTGTGTATTGTCCCTGATCAGTTGTCACCAGCGCCAGTTCGTTTTCGGTTGTCAGTGCCGTTACTTTTTCCTGGCGCCATTCAATATTGGCATGCGCAGCCGCCGTTTTTTTCACCAACGCATATAAATCAATACCCCGGATCATTTTATATTGATAGGGACTAATCGTAAATTCTTTGGAAAAATTTTTAGAATGGAACTGAAGGGTTTGCCAGCGATGGTGAACAATCGGCTCAAACAACCCTGCTTCTTTTTCCCAGAAACACCAGGTACGGTCGTTGGCAGTTTTGGGTGACTGATCAATCACCAGGATTTTTTTATTCCGGAAAAAAGGCTGCTGCATCATCCGCATCAGCAAACTGGATCCTGCGCAACCTGCGCCTGTGATAATATAGTGGTAGTGAATTGTCAATTGTGAATGGTGAATATATATGCCATCATCTTTTACAGAGCTACCCTACATACTTTATGTACTTTATATACCCTATATACTTTATATACCCTATATACTTTATATACTCTATCTACTTTACATACTCTATCTACTCACCCCCTCCCCTGCAAAACTTCATCCTGCTTCACTTTCTGCCAGTATTTTCTCGCAACAATCAGCATCCCGAAACTTTCCCCTTCTTCTTTATCCAGGTGTTTGTGATGCATTTTGTGTGCCCAGCGGATGGCTTTGATATAGCGGTTATTACTGCGGGTAAATAATTTGAAGCGCTGGTGAATAATGATCTCATGCACCAGAAAATAAGCAAAACCATACAGCGCTATACCGGCACCGATACTTACCACCCAGTATACCTGGTTCATACTGCCCAGCATAATGCATAACCAGCTGGGTATGGCAAAAATGACAAAAAAAGCATCGTTTTTCTCAAAGAAACCGGGACCTTTCTGGTGATGGTCTTCGTGCAAATACCACAGAAATCCATGCATCACATACCGGTGGGTTAACCAGGTGATGCCTTCCATGATACAGAAAGTAGCCAATGTTATGAGGATGTACAGCAGTATATTCATAATAGCGTTCTGAGTGCCAGGAAAAATAATGTCTGTATAATTAACAAATGTACAGCGAAATGGTTGGCTTTGGGGAAGCGGAACCAGCGTAGGGCTAATAACAAAGCCAGACTGATCAAAAACCAGCAGACGTAATTAAAGAGCGGAATGTCAGGTCCGGCCCATTGCCAGAAACCCAGATGTATGGCAACCGGTTCCATCAGCCAGTCGAATAAAGTTGCCAGCAAAGCACCATCAATCACCAATGATAAAGCAGCTACCCTGGGAGGAAGGTGAAACCCGTCTTTCTCCATCCTGTTTTTGAACCAATCCTGCACCTGTTGCATCACCGCACTGCTGCAGAAGATCACTACAAACCAGTTCAGACCAATTAACCAGGGTACTTCGTTGAATTTGGGTCCAAGTACCGCACCATACTGATAGTTACCAAACAAATTACCGGTATGCACCCCAATCATCTCTGATCCCATCCCCACCAAAAATGCCAGGGAAAAAAACAGGAAAAAGGAAATATTTTTTCCTTCCTGGGTCCAGATCAGCAGCAAAGCCATCAACCCGAGATTCAGCGGGGTATTTTGAATGAACCAGTCTTTGTAAGGCGTAAAAAGAATACCGATCAATCCACTCAGGTGAAAGAGGATAGCGAGAAAAGTGGCAATATGTTGTTTTTCGAATCTCATTTCCTGTCCGTAGCTACTATCTCACTCATAATCTTCGCGCTCAGCAAACACAAAGGTATGCCTCCACCGGGATGCACACTGCCTCCTACAAAATATAACCCCTTCACCGCATTGGTAAAGTTGGGGTGCCGTAAAAAAGCAGCCATCTTAGAGTTGGAACTGGTTCCATATAAGGATCCCATATAGGAAGCCGTTCTGGATTCGATGAGTACCGGATCCAGCACTTCTTCCGCTTCTATTAAAGATTCCAGATCTGTCTGTAAGAGACGGTTTAGTTTTTTGATGATGGCATCCCGGTATAAAGCCCGGTAATTTTCCCAATCCTGCCCGATATTGGCGGGGGCATTCACCATCACAAACCAGTTCTCACAACCCTGGGGTGCCTGCACACCCGGTTCACATTTACTGGTGATATTGATATAAACAGTGGGATCATGATACATTTTTTTCAAACGGAACAAATGATCGAACTCGGCCTGGTAATCCAGTGTAAAAAAGATATTATGCAGATCCAACTGCGGAAATTCTTTGCGGATGCCCCAGTAAAAGATCAGGGCACTGCTACTGCGTTCCTGTTGCAAAACCTGCCGGGCCTTGCTATTGTCATTCATTAATTGGCGGTACGTAAAGTACACATCCATATTACTCACTACCGTATCTGCCAGCTGGTTCTCATCGTTCACCACCACCCCACACACTTTTCCTTCTGTATGTATGATACGTTGAACCGGCGTGTTGAAATGAAAATGAACACCTTTTTTCAGCGCCAGTTGGTACAGCGCGTTGGTGATGCTGATCATGCCCCCTTTGGGATAAAAGCTTCCCTCATTGTGTTCCAGATGGGGGATCAGGCTCAGCATACCCGGTGCCTGGTATGGATTGCTTCCATTATACGTGGCATAACGGTTAAACAGCTGCACCGTTTTGGCATTCCTGAAATAGCGGCTGTTCAACTGGTGCATGGTGCGGAACAGGTAGGGCCAGCGGGTAGCTTTCAGGGCCCGCAGAATACCGGCTTTAAAAAGCGTAGCGGTTTTATGCAGCGAATACTGCAGAAAAACAGATCCGATATCGCGATAGATCCGTTCAGACCTGTTAAGATACGCAGCCAGTGTTCCGGGCGCTTCGCCTAATTTTTCTACCAGTTCCCTGTCAAACAGCTCACGATCGGCATAGGCTTTCACCATGGTACCATCCTCATAAAAATAATGACAGGATACCGGCATCTTATGGTAACTGAAATAATCTGTTATCGGTTCACCGGCCAAAGCAAATAATTCCGCTATGTTCTGCGGCTGGGTAAACAAACTGGGACCCGCATCAAACTGATAATCGCCGATGGCAAAATGACTCAGCTTACCACCCGGATAACTGTTCTTTTCATACACGGTTACCTCCATGCCCTGCACTGCCAGACGTATAGCGCTGGCCAGACCGGCTACACCGGCTCCTATCACAATGGCTTTGTTACCTGGATTCATACAATAGGGAGAGAAGGTAAAACTTTTTCACGATGCGGGCTGTAGCTGTTTCCACCAGTGCAGTACTTTGGGGAAGGCGATATGGAACCAGGCTGTGTATGTAGCCGGTTCGGTTTGCAGGGCCTTTTCTATCTGCTGCATCGGCAAATACACATAATCGCTTACTTCTTTTTTGTCAGGATTGATCTCGCCATCATAATACCCTACAAATACATGGTCAAATTCATGTTCGGTAAGCCCATTATCAAAATCTGCCTTGTATACAAAATCGAAGATCTTTTCCAGTGGCGTTTCAAAGCCCAGTTCTTCCCGCAGGCGGCGGGTGGCGGCAGCCAGGGTTTCTTCGCCGGGACGTGGATGACTGCAACAGCTGTTCGTCCACAAACCGCCGCTATGATATTTTTCTTTGGCACGCTGCTGCAACAGCATATCTCCCTGGGCATTGAAAATGAAAACACTGAAAGCCCTGTGTAATACAGCTTTTTCATGTGCCGCCATTTTTTCCATGGTTCCGGTTAACACATCCTGTTCATCAACTAAAATCACTTGTTCCATGTAATGCAAATAAAACGAAAATATACTTTATAACAGGTTTAACTGGCTTCTGATACCTGCTTTTGCCAGGATCATCATTTTGCCATAATCAGGTATACGGATCCTGTTTTCCAGGATACTTTGCGGGTGCATTTTTTTGATCTTCCGGAACAGCGACACATAATATTTATACGCCACATACACTCCAAACCTGGCTTTTACCGGCAGCTGCAGAATACCTTCATACGCATGATCAAAATCGCGCTGAATATCTGCTTCAATCATAGATTTATCCCTGGCAGTGAAATTCGAAAAATCGCAACCCGGAAAATACATCCGGTCCAACCCTTCCACATCCGCTTTCAGATCGCGCAGAAAATTTACTTTCTGGAAGGCGGCACCCAGACTGCGGGCATACGGCTTCAGTGTTTCGTATGACTCCTTATCGCCATTACAGAAAATGTACAGGCACATCAGCCCCACCACTTCGGCACTGCCATAAATATACTGTTCATAACCTGCCCTGTCGTACTGCCTTTTCTCCAGGTCCAGCTCCATGCTGTACAGAAACGCATCGATCAATTGCCGGTCTATCCCGAACTGGTTCACCGTTAACTGAAAACTATGCAGTATCGGATTCAGGCTTATACCACGGTCAATGGCTTCGTATGTTGCCTGCTTAAACTCCTGCAGTAACAGGGTCTTATCATGTTCGTGAAAACTGTCTACGATCTCGTCCGCAAAGCGCACAAAACCATACACATTAAAGATCGGCACACGCAGATCCTTATGCAATAGCTTGATAGCCGAAGAAAAACTGGTACTGTATTTCTCGGTGGTTATCCTGCTGCAGTCCTGGCTCACTTCATGAAACAGGTTCATCATGGTGTTGTTATTTGAGATGTTTTTTATTGAATCAACTTTTATCCGCTATTCAGCTTCGGTTGCGTCGCACACTTCAACTCACTGTTCTTTGATTGGCGGATTGAATCCGTTAATCCGTTATCCGCTAATCCGTCAATCCCTCCCAAACGCTTTCACTACTTCTCCCGCCACCACTTCGCCGCTGATCAGGCTGGGGGGTACGCCGGGACCCGGAACAGTTAGCTGCCCGGTAAAGAACAGATTCTTCACTTTCTTGCTTCGGCATGACGGCTTTAAAACAGCTGTTTGCAGCAAAGTGTTCGCTAAACCGTAGGCATTTCCTTTAAAAGCATGGTATTCGTTGATAAAATCACTGTGCGCAAAGGATTTTTTATAGATAATGGCTTCTTTAATAGACTGTCCGAGGTGTTTTTCCATCCGGGAAACGATCTGATCAAAATATTTATCTCTTAGTTCTTCGGTATCATTTTCCAATCCGGTGGCTACCGGTATCAGCAGAAACAGGTTCTCGCAACCTTCGGGTGCAACCGACGGATCGGTAACCGATGTGGCACTTACATAAAACAAGGGATCCGTGGGCCATACTTTGGTATTATAGATCTCATTCCCATGCACTGCAAAGGAAGTATCAAAAAAGAGGGTGTGGTGCTGGATCCCTTTGATTTTTTTATTCAGTCCCACATAATACAGGATACAACCCGGTGCCATTACCCGCTTATCCCAGTATTGATCGGAATAGGAACGGTATTGTTTGGGCAGCAGTTGTGTTTCGATATGGTGATAATCCGCACCGCCGATCACTACATCCGCTTCGTAGGTAGTGGTAACTCCCTGCGGGTTGGAGGCTTTGATGCTGCGGGCTGCGTCGTTTTCGATCACGATCTTTGTTACTTCCTGCTCAAAGCGGAACTGCACACCCAGTTCAACGGCCAGGTCATACATTCCCTGTACGATCTGGTACATGCCTCCTTTTGGAAACCAGGTGCCGCCCTTGATATCGGCATAGTTCATCAGGCTGTATAAGGCCGGTGTTTTCTCTGGCAATGCTCCGAGGAACAGAACCGGGAACTCCATCAGCTCTACCAGTTTGGGATGTTTGAAATATTTGGCCACATGCACTTTCATGGAGCGGAATACATCCAGCTTCAGCAAACCTTTGGCCAGATCAAGATCCAGAAATTCTGTGAGTGATTGTCCTGGCTTGAATACGAGCTTTTTAATGCCCACTTCATATTTATAGGCTGCTTCTGTCAGAAATTTCTCCAGTTGTTCACCGGCACCGGGTTCTATGGATTCAAAAAGTTGTTTCAGTTTGGTGAGATCAGCCGGAATATCCATCGGACCATCGGGATAATACACACGATAAGAAGGATCCAGTCGGGTGAGTTGGTAATAGTCGGAAACTTTTTTTCCGAAGCAGGCAAAATAGCGTTCAAACACGTCGGGCATCCAGTACCAGCTGGGGCCCATATCAAACGTAAACCCCCCGGCTTTCAGGAAACGCGCACGGCCGCCGGGAATAGCGTGTTTCTCCAATACAGTCACTTTCCAGCCAGCTTTGGCCATGAAAGAGGCAGCCGAAAGGCCCGCGAAACCGCTTCCGATAATGATGACGCTCCTGCTCAAGTAAGTAGTGTAAGAAGAAAATTAGTGCAATTAAATTTAATGGCGCTGAATCTGTGCTTTTAACAGCTTGCGCGCAAAGTGAATCCGGCTTTTAATGGTTCCCAAAGGTTCTCCCAGCATATCGGCGATCTCGTGGTATTTAAACCCATCGAAATACAACAGAAAGGGATTACGGAAGATCTCCGGCAGGTTATGGATGGCAGCCTGTACTTCTTTCAGGTTAATGCCGGCAATGGCTTCGTTGGCCACCGCTCCCTGGTTCAGGTTCAGCAGGTATTCGTTAGGGGTGCTGTCGAAAATGGTCGACTGCTTGGCCTTACGGCGATAATTATTGATAAAAATATTACGCATGATGGTGTACAACCATGCTTTGATATTGGTACCTACATTGTATTTATCCTGGTTGGCCAGGGCACGGTATAATGTCTCCTGAAACAGGTCTTTCGCCGCTTCGGTATCGTGCGTAAGTGTTACCGCAAATGGTTTTAAAAACTCCGCATTGGACAACAGCATCTTGTTAAACTCGACAGTAGACATATAAACTGTTTAATTTTTGATACAGTAAAGTTAAACAAAATAAGCTGGCTTACAAATTTATCTTTACCTACTGGTTAATTAATTGATTATCAACGTTTTTTACAAAATAGCCTCAACCGGGGTTCCGATTGCGGGTGAGCGCTTATATAGAGGAGATATACTCCAGCACTTCTGTCAGGGTTTTCTTGAAACTGAAATTAGGTGGTACCCGTTTTTTATAGGTTTGGGTAAGTACACCGGAAACAATGATCTTACGGTCGGGCATACGGTTATGTGCGCCTACCAGAAATTTCTCAAAATTGAAGTTGTTGGCCACGGAGGTAAGATGTGCATACAGGAAATCGGGGTTCTTCAATGTGGCTACATACTCTACATCTTTCAGCGGTACATTGGCCCCCAGGTACAATACCTGTACCCCACGGGTTTTCAGCAGGTAATTCACAAACAATAAGCCCAGCTCATGGTGTTCTCCTTCAGGCAGGAACAGCAGTACTGTTTTTCCGGTCTGTAGGGTGGGTCGGATGGAATCAATTCCCACGATCAGTTTCTGGCGGACGATATTGGTAACCAGATGCTCTTGCGCAGGATTGATATGGTTGGTGAGCCAAAGGATCCCGATTCTTTCCAGAAAGGGAAAGATGATCTGGGTGATGGTTTTTTCGATGCCTTTGGTCTTGATATAATTATCCAGTACCGATTCCACACCATCCATATTCACATTCACCATGTGCTGGATCAGTTCATTTACGATCCGCTCCTGCTGGGCCTGGGCCTGGGTAAGAGACAGGATCTTATCATTCATCTCGGTGAATGTCATCCGGTCTATATGGGAAATTTTATACCCGTATTTATTCAGCAACGCAATATTCAGGATCTTCTGCAACTCATCGTTGGAGTAATAGCGGATATTGGTCTCTGTACGCTGCGGATTCAAAAAAGAATAGCGCTGTTCCCAGATACGGATCGTATGGGCTTTGATGCCAGAGAGGTTTTCCAGGTCTTTGATGGTAAAAGCGTTCATGTATAGAATAACAGGGTGAAGCTTTTTTTGTTTAATCTTTTTACACAAAAAATATACAGAACTGATTATAAACTACTTAGGAGCAGTTTTTAGAGACGGATCCGTCGGAGATATTCCCCATAACCGCTTTTGGCATAGTTATCGGCCAGTTGCAGCAGTTGGCTGTGGTTGATAAAACCCATCCGGTAGGCCACTTCTTCGATGCATCCGATTTTCTGGCTCTGGCGTTTTTCGATGACCCGAACAAATTCAGAGGCATCGGCCAGTGAGTCAAAGGTTCCGGTATCGAGCCAGGCGGTGCCGCGGTTCATGATGCCTACCTGTAATTTTCCCTGCTGCAGGTACACGCGGTTCACATCTGTAATTTCGTATTCGCCACGGGCAGAGGGGGCAATATTTTTGGCAATCGCTACCACCGTATTATCATAAAAATACAAACCCGGCACCGCGTAATTAGATTGGGGTTTCGCCGGTTTTTCTTCGATGGAGATAGCTTTCTGGTTGGCATCAAACGCTACCACACCATACCGCTCGGGATCATTTACTTCATAGGCAAATACGGCAGCGCCCACTACATCATTGAATGATTGCACTAGTTTGCTGAAACCTGCTCCATAAAAAATATTATCGCCCAGTATCAGGGCCACTTTATCTGTACCGATAAATTTTTCACCGATAACAAAAGCCTGTGCCAGCCCATTCGGCACTTCCTGCACCGCATATTCAAAACGGCATCCTAACTCCGCCCCATCACCCAGCAAGCGTTTGAACTGGGGTGCATCTTCGGGTGTAGTGATGATCAGGATCTCATGAATACCCGCCAGCATCAACACCGACATCGGATAATAGATCATGGGTTTATCGTATACCGGCATCAGTTGTTTACTGATGCCCTTGGTAATGGGGTATAATCGGGTACCGGATCCACCTGCCAGGATAATGCCTTTCATAACTTAGAATTTTAGCGCAGGAAGCAATTCCTGCAGCGTAGGTAATACTTTGTCTTTAGCGGATAACAACAATTCGGTTTCCGGCAACTGCCAATTAATGGCAAGGGCCGGATCATTGAATATAATACCCGCTTCTGTGGCGGGGTTATAATAATTATCACACTTGTAAAAAAAAGTGGCGTTTTCGCTCAATACTACAAAGCCATGTGCAAAACCACGGGGTACAAACAATTGTGTATGGCTATCTTCCGACAATTCCACCGCCACATGTTTGCCAAAGGTTGAGGATTGTTGGCGAATGTCAACCGCCACATCCAATACCTTTCCTTTTAATACCCGCACCAGTTTGGCCTGTACCGCATCACCCTGCTGAAAATGCAATCCGCGCAAAACCCCTCTCTGCGAATGCGATTGATTATCCTGCACAAAATTGATATCCAGTCCTGTCTGCGCTAAAAACGTCTTCCGGTTAAAGCTCTCAAAAAAATACCCGCGGTGGTCGCCATGAAAAGTATCATGCACCAGGAAACAGCCGGGTAATAAGGTTTCTTCAATTCGCATAATTATCTGTTGGTATACATAGACTGGTAATAGTTCTGGTAGGCCCCGCTGGTAACATGATTCAACCAGGTTGTATTGGCAAGGAACCAATCGATCGTTTCACGCAGTCCTTCTTCAAAACTAACCGTAGGTGCCCAGCCCAGTTCTTTGTTGATCTTGCTGGCATCAATGGCATAACGCCTGTCGTGACCCGGCCTGTCTTTTACATACGTGATCAGTTTCTCACTCTCACCCGCTGCCCTGCCCAGTTTTTCATCCATCAGCTTGCAAAGCAGTTTTACCAGGTCAATATTCCTCCATTCATTAAAGCCACCGATATTATAGGTTTCCCCATCCACCCCTTTGTGAAAAACAAGGTCTATCGCCAAGGCATGATCTTTTACATAGAGCCAGTCGCGGGTAAACAAACCATCTCCATACACCGGCAATGGCTTTTGCTGAATGATATTATTGATAAAAAGCGGGATCAGTTTTTCAGGAAAATGATTGGGGCCATAATTATTGGAGCAGTTAGACACGATGGTCTGCATATGATAGGTTTCCCGGTAAGCACGCACAAAATGATCAGATGCCGCTTTGCTGGCCGAGTAAGGCGAATTAGGATCGTAAGCGGTGGTTTCTGTAAAGAAACCGGTATCGCCCAGGCTGCCATATACTTCATCGGTAGAGATATGGTAAAAAAGATGCTTCGAATAATCGGCTTTCCAATAATCTCTGGCGGTATTCAGCAGGTTCACCGTACCGATGATATTGGTGTACACAAAATCCAGTGGCGATACAATGGAGCGATCTACATGCGATTCGGCCGCCAGGTGAATCACATCGGTAACCTGATACTGTTCAAATACTTTCTTCAGCGCTTCCGTATCAAGAATATTGGTCCTGGAAAAAACATAATTAGGCTGCTGTTCAATATCGGTCAGATTTTCGAGGTTACCGGCATAAGTAAGGGCATCCAGATTAATGATGCGGTAGCCGGGATATTTGTTTACAAATAACCGCACAACATGCGAACCGATGAAGCCCGCCCCGCCTGTGATCAGTACATTTCTGCTCATACGCAAAAAACGATATAGGTAAGTTACAAAGTAACAATAATTACGGCTAGCAACCCGTGAAAGAAATCATAAGGATCCCGATCCGGGCAGTGAGCGAAAACCCTGTGGGATGTGCAGCTAACTTTCTTATCTTCATTTTACAATTGCCTGCCATGAACCAACGTTATTATTCGCTCGATGTTTTCCGGGGCGCTACCGTAGCCCTGATGATACTGGTTAATAACCCGGGCAGCTGGGCCAATATTTTCGGTCCCCTGAAACATGCCCCCTGGCATGGTGCCACCCCTACCGATCTGGTATTTCCCTTTTTTCTGTTTGCCGTGGGAAATGCCATGGCCTTTGTGATGCCGAGATTTGAGCAGGCCGGACCCGCCGTTTTCTGGAAAAAAGTGATCAAAAGAACCGTTCTCATTTTTGCCATTGGCCTGTTCCTCAACTGGAGTCCGTTTGTAAAATGGGAAGGAGAAACGATTGTTGCCAAAACATGGGAGAATATCCGGATCCTGGGTGTATTACAAAGGATCGCGCTTTGTTATTTCTTCGCATCCGTCATCGTTTTTTATGCTAAAACCAGAGGCGCTTTCGTAATCAGCGGCGTATTGCTTTTACTCTATTGGCTGATCTGTCTTTTATTAGGTGCTCCCGGAGATCCATACAGTTTAACCGGTTGGTTTGGTACGCAGATCGATATCAACCTGCTGGGAGTGACCCATATTTATAAAGGCGAAGGTGTTCCCTTTGATCCGGAAGGATTACCGAGTACGGTAGCAGCGGTGGTGCAGGTGATTTTCGGATTCCTTGTTGGACAATATATCCAGCAGAAAGGCAAGAGTTATGAAATGCTGTCGAACCTGCTGATTGCCGGACTGGTACTCGTGTTTACCGGCTATTGCTGGGATATGGTATTCCCGATCAATAAAAAAATCTGGACCAGCAGTTATACCCTCTATACCACCGGTTTGGCCATACTCGTACTCAGTACACTGATCTACCTCATCGAGTTCAAAGAAAACAAAGGAGCCTGGGGCAGGTTCTTTGATGTATTCGGAAAAAATCCCCTGTTCATTTTTGTACTCAGCGGTTTTTTACCGAGGGTATTGGGTATGTTCCGCTGGGTAGACCATGTATCGCCCGAAGGGAAAAATGTGTACACATCAGCTTTCCCCTGGTTTTACCAGCATATCTGTAAAGACATTGCCACCGACCTGCGGGTGGGTTCGTTGGTATATGCCCTTTGTATGATCCTGATGTATTGGTCGATTGTGTATTTGCTGGATAAGAAGAAGATCTATATCAAAGTGTGATGGTGAATAGGCAATTGGCAATAGGTCAACTTATTTTATTCTGCGGGCGGGATTACCGGCATAAGTGCCGGGTTCGGTGATATTTTTGGTAACTACTGCCCCCGCACCGATCACCACCTGATCGCAAATATTTACGGGGAGAATGGTGGCATTGCTGCCGATAGATACGTGGTTGCCGATGTTGGTCGGTTTCCACAAAGCAGGATCACCTGCAGGACTACCAGTAGAAAAAGTATCATTGGTAAACATTACACCATGCCCGATAAAACAATCTGAACCAATCCTTACCCCTTCACAGATAAAAGAATGGGACTGGATTTTACAACGGTCCCCGATTTGCACCCCTTTCTGTATCTCAACAAAAGGGCCCACAAAACAATCGTCTCCAAACTGGCAACCATATAAGTTGCAGGGTTCTACCAGTCTGGCATTTTTGCCAAACCTTACACCTATGATTGCGCTTTGCGTGGATTGGTATTTCATACTTATCCCTGTAAAAATAAGTTACCAGGAATTAGCTGCCTGGTAAATTTTTTCAATGATCGCTACTGTTTTCAGGCCATCTATTGCATCCGCATAAAAAGGAGTGCCCTGCTGTAAAGTTGCCACCAGATTCTGGTAAACCTGCTCATGATTACTCATAGAACCCCGGTAGGTTCCGTAGTCGTTAACACCTGCACCAGCTGATAATGCAGGCAGAACTGCATCCTGAAATACGGCATATTCGATCGTGTTCAGGTATTCGCCGCCGATCTTTACCATTCCCTTTTCTCCTGAAATGGTCAGAGATCCCTCTCTATTGGCTTGAAAACTATTTATGGAAAAATGAATGGTACCGATGATTCCATTCTTAAATCTCAGCAATACCGCACCTGCATCTTCCAGCTCGCTGGTGGATTGATGTGCCATATTATCCATCACAGACATCACCGTACCCACTTCACCAAAGAACCAATACAGCAGGTCGATAAAATGACTGAACTGGGTAAATAAAACACCTCCATCCAGCGCTTTGGTTCCCCGCCAGGAAGATGACTGATAATAGTGCTGATCCCTGTTCCAGAAACAGGTTACCTGCACACTATATAATTGGCCAAAACTGCCTGCATCCAGTAATTTCTTGACAGCCTGAACTGGTGGATTAAACCGGTTCTGCATAACGGTAAATAATTGTTTACCTGCATCAGCTGCAGCCTGCATCATTGTTTCGCAGTCAACTGCTGTTAATGCCATCGGTTTTTCAACCAGCACATGGTATCCCTGCCGGAGTGCCTGTGCAGACTGGGCTGCATGTAATCCGTTAGGGGTACAAACGACCACCACATCCAGATGGGTTTCTTTGTTAAGCAGTTCCTCCATCCTCAGATAATAAGGAACCTGGAATTGCTGGGCAAAGGCAAGGGCTTTTTCTTCCTGCAGGTCGCATACCGCTACCAGCTCTCCATAATTTTTTATATGAATAGCGTGACGGGCTGCAATCGCTCCACAGCCAATGATCGCAAAACGGATCTTTTCCATGTTGGAAGATTAAAGGAAAACAGCTTCGGCTTTGGTTATATTTTCGGGCTTACCCACATCTATCAGTAACGCACCTGTATGATCATAACCCGAAATGATATGTTCTTTGGCAAGGTCGAGGTATACATCCACCATCGAAAATTTACCCGTTTGTTTGATCATGCCCAGTAAAGGGGTATTGATAACGTGGATGCCGCTGAAGGCCTTGCGTACCAGCGGAGTAACCGCACGAACAATTTTTTCTTCTCCCGTTTTTACATTACACCAACCCGATAACACAGCATGCTCATCAAATAGAAAATACCGGGAAGTTTCTCTTTCTGTAACGGCCAGTGTGGCGAGTACGGGTGTTGACCGATGCTGCTGTATCATAGCACCAAGGTTCAGTTGGGTAAGAATGTCGGCATTCATTACCACAAAATCCTTTTCACCTGCAAAATAGGCAGCAGCTTTTTTCAGTCCACCACCGGTTTCCAGCACTTCATCGGTTTCATCCGAAATAGTAACCTTACTTCCCCAGCCATTATGCTCTGTTACTGCCTGTATGATCTGTTCAGCAAAATGATGCACATTCACGATCACTTCATCGATTCCGAACCGCTGCAGGTATTCAATATTCCGTTGCAGCAAAGATTTCCCGTTCACCACAGCCAGTGCTTTGGGGTGAAAATCGGTCCATGGTTTTAAGCGGGAACCAAGACCGGCGGCGAAGATCATTGCTTTCATGGGATTGCAGATTACTGATTGCGGATTGGCGGATGACGGATTTTGGATTTATCAGGAAGCGGGTAATTCTTTTACCCAGTTAGCACTGTTGGTATGTTCCAGTTTTACTTTTACTTTATACTTATTGCGTAAATGGCGGGCGGTTTGTTCGGCGGCATATACGCTTCTGTGCTGACCACCAGTACAGCCAAAGTTGATCATGAGGTGACTGAACCCGCGTTTCAGGTATTGCTCCACCGTGATATCGATCAGGTCCCACACACTATTCAGAAATTCATTCATTTTGGTTCGCTGCTCCAGAAAATCCTGTACGGGTTTGTCTTTACCGGTCTGTGTTTTGTATTCATCAAAACGACCCGGGTTCAGGATACCACGCATATCAAACACAAAACCACCACCGTTTTCACTCGGATCGGCAGGGATGCCTTTTTTATAACTGAAACTATTCACTTCTATCAGCAGAGGCGTATGTTCATCTGCCTGTACCGGTTCAAAGCGTTTGATCATATCTTCTGCCACTACCAGTCTTAATACCCTGTCGAACTCAGGTGTTACAATCCCGATCCGTTTATGGTCTATAAAAAACTGCAGGTTGCGCAGGGCCAATGGAATACTGGCAAGAAAATGTGCTTTGCGCTCAAACAAACCGCGAAAACCATAAGCTCCCATTACCTGTAACAGGCGGATCAATACATAGCCATTGTACTGGCTAACGAAAGTGATCCGGTCAACCGGTTTATGCAGCAGTTTATCTATCTCATCCATATAATATTCCAGCAGGGAATCTTTCCATTGCTCGCTCAGTTCCGCTTTGGCCTGCCAGAGCAGGGAAGCCACATCGTACTGCAATGCACCTTTCATTCCACCCTGGTAATCGATAAAGTTGACTTTATCATCTTTCACGATAATATTCCGGCTCTGAAAATCTCGAAACATAAAATACTTGTTCTCTGTGCGGGTAAGATACGTGCTGAGCGCATCAAAATCATCCAGCATGGCCTGTTTATCGTAGGGCAGTTGCAGGGTGTCGAGGAAATAATATTTGAAATACAACAGATCGCTCATGATGGCCTGTTTGCCAAACTCTTTGGCGGTAAGACACCATTCATAATTCAATCCCTGGTCGCCGAGGATCTGTACCCGCGCCAGTTCTGCCAGACTCTGCTGAAAAAGACCATACACATATTCGCCATGGCCATGTTCTTCCAGTTTGTTCAGAAGTGAATCTGTACCCAGATCCTGCTGGATATAAATGGTATCATCCGCATTCACCGTCAGGATCTTTGGTACGGGTAAACAGGCCTGTGTAAAATGACGACTGAAATAAATAAAAGTCTGCGTTTCGCGGCGGTTGAGGTTATATGTGGCAATGAAAGTATCCTTGCCGGAATAGATCCGGAAATAAATGCGGTCGCTACCGCTCTGCGGTAATTTCTCTATCCGGTCGGGCCGGGGGTGCCCGGCTGATACAAACAATTCCCCGATGGCGTCTATCACTGCCTCCATATTTTGGCTGGTTTATGGCGAAAATAAAGCTTAGCGCTGAAAGCCTGAACCTTTTGTGCCGGCCCAGCCCGGAACATTACAAAAGAAATGACTATCCAGCTACTGCAATACCAGGTCTACCGCAGCCTTAGCATGTAATAGAGTAGTGTCAAATACGGGAATGCTGCAGTCTTCCTGTTTTAATAGAATGGGAATCTCGGTACAACCAAAGATTACTCCCTGTGCTCCCCTCGCAATCAGTCGTTCGATAATCAGCAGAAACCGATGTTTGACTTCGGGCATAAAAATGCCTTTGGCAAATTCGGTGTAGATGGCATTGTTGATATAGTCGATATCTTCCTGCGCAGGTATCAGCACCGTTAATCCCTGTTCCGCCAGCTTGGCGCGGTAAAAATCCTGCTGCATCACATATTTGGTACCGAGCAAAGCAACGGTCTGTAGTTGTTGTTGTTTAATAGCATTGGCCGTAACCACGGCCACATGCACCAGCGGAATGGCCACTGCCTCCTGCACCGCATCGGCAATTTTATGCATGGTATTGGCACCCAGTAATATACAATCGGCTCCGGCTCTTTCCAGGCGGCGGGCGGCATCGCACATGATCACGGAAATGGTATCCCAGTCACCGGCTTCCGTCAGCGTTTTGATCTCCTGAAAATTAAGGGAATAAATAATTACGCGGGCCGAACTTACGCCACCTTCCCTTTCATTCACGAGTTCATTCAGTAACTTATAATATTCTGCGGTAGATAACCAGGTAACACCACCAATGAGGCCGATTGTTTTCATGGTGCAAAGGTAGGTAGATTGGATACCGGATCAGGACAAATGATTTTCAGCTAAACATTAAAACAACCTCCCCTGCTCTCCCGGTCTTCTGAATTGACTGCAATCCAGTTCCCAACGCTCTGCGTTCAGTTCGTAAATTTTATTGTACTTCTTAAACTGCTGTCCTACCAGATCAGAAATAGGCCCTTCGCCACGCATACGCACACCATAACGGCTATCGCTCACTTTGCCGCCATGCCCATTCTGTATCAGGTGCCATACTTTATCGGCCCTGTCGGGGAAGTTTTTATAGAGCCAGTCGTGAAAGATCAGTTTGATGGCACCATTCAACCGAATGAAAGTGTAAGCACTGAATCTGGCCCCGTTCTCACTGGCCGCTTCCATGATGCGCTGCATTTCATGTTCATTCAGTCCCGGTATCATCGGTCCCAGCATTACACCTGTACGCACACCCGCTTCACTCAGTTCCCTGATCACGCGTAAGCGTTGCCGGGCCGTAGTGGTTCGGGGTTCCATGGCCCGCCGCAGGTCTTCATCAAAAGAAGTAATGCTTACAAGTACACTCACCAAATTTTTGCCGGCCATTTGCTGCAACAACTGTTTATCGCGCAGGATGCCGGCGTTTTTGGTGATCATGCCTACGGGCTGGTTAAACTCGGCACATACTTCCAGCATGCGTTTGGTGAGTTCAAATTTTTTCTCTGCGGGCTGGTAACAATCCGTATTACCACTCAGGCTGATGGGTGTACATTCCCAGCTCTTGTGCATGAGAAATTTGCGCAGCAATTCGGGTGCATTCTTTTTCACAATGATCTTCCGCTCAAAATCCAGTCCGGCACTATAGCCCCAGTATTCATGGGCATTACGGGCATAACAATAAATACAGCCATGCTCACATCCCTGGTAAGGGTTCATGCTGTACCACATACCCACATCCGGACTCTCCACTTTATTCACAATGCTTTTGGCATGGTCTTCCAGGTAAACGGTGGCTACATTCGGCTCGGTCCAGTCGTCAATACTTTCGATCTGGTCGCGTACTTTTTCATTCTTCAGAAAACGGTTCCGGGGATTGAACTGTGCGCCGCGTCCTTTGAGGTAGTTGTTGTCTGTTGGTATTTCGTCTGGCATGATGCTATTTTTTACTCCCGGAAATCAACCCACCCCGGCATCGCTTCGCTTGCCACCCCTCTCTGCTGCGCAAAGAGGGGTTTCTGTTTCCTCCCCTCTTTGCGCAGCAGAGAGGGGCCGGGGGTGAGTTAAAACAAAGCGCCCTGTACCGTCACCGTTTTCTCATTTTTCATCACAAACCTTTGTACAGTCTCGTATCTTTTCTCACCCTCGCGTTTCCGCAACAGCACCAATTCTTCGGCCATGAATTTGCCGCTGAAATGGGTGTTACTCATTTCCAGCCAGCCCTTTTCGTATTGCCAGGGCAATAAGGAGGCAGCCAGTGTAATGTAGGGTTCGGTGATAAAATGCGGTTTCCGTTCCTTATCTATTTTGAGCAGGTGTTGTATCGGACGAATCGATTTCACCAACGCTTTGGCAGCTTCCTGCGTGGTTAGCTGAAAACAGATGGTATGCGTAGGAAAACTGCTGAACCCATCCATCTCTACCAGAAATGCGTCCTGCGCTGCCACCAGCAACTGCAGGCGATGTATGATACGTTTCTCAATCATTTCATACTGCTCAAAACGCAGCAGGGTAATCTGTGGTTTACCCAGCGCCGCTGCCGCACAATCATAGGTCTCGGAAAAATATTTTTTTAGTCGTAGCAGTTCCTCCCGCAGGACTTCCGGTGGTTCTATCACCAACCTGTATTCTGCAGTGGCATATCCCGACAAGATCTCTGATGGCATTAGCGCTGATTAATATGATTTGAAATCTGATTGATATGATAGTGGTGCATCAGCGCCACTATCATATCAATCAATGATACTCCCCTCTTTGCGCAGCAGAGAGGGGCCGGGGGTGAGTCAAGGTCGCAACCCAAACACATTCACCTGCTTACAACTATCAAACGCATGTTCCCTCCGCAACAACACCAGTTCACTCACTTCAAAAGATGCCTGGAAATTCTTTTGCGCATAATCGGCTTCAGCCCGGTGATACACCGTTTCGGGTAAACGCCTGGCAATGGTGAGATGCGGATGATTGCTTAAGTGCATTTCCGGACAACCATATCCCCGCACATACTGATCCACCACTTTCAGTTCTTTGGCCAGTTGCTGAAAAGGGGTATGGTTCTGCACCCGCAGGTAAATAGTATGGGGTTTAAAACCGCTGAACCTGTCGAGCGTTACGGTAAACCGGTTCTGGTTGCTGATGATCCGGTGCATCCAGCGGATGATGGTGGATTCCATTTCTTCCTTTGCCAGAAAATTGGCCACCGTTATATGCGGCCTTGTTTTCACCGCCACGGTTTCTTTGTATTGTGAGGTGAACCATTTTTTTTCTTCCACCAGCTTCTCCTGCACGGCCGCATCAGGATGCGCCACCAGCAGGTATTCATGCAATTGCTGCACCGGTGTGTGGAACAACCGGTTGGTTACTGATCCTGTTTCCATAAAGATATTTTTATCCTGATAACGAATTTAGTATAAATTTACTAAATAATTTAGCACAACAAAATTTAATTTATATGGACGGGGAACAATGGTACGGAGCCGCCTACAAAGGCTCCAAAAAATACAACCAGTGGGATATAGCCACTGCCAACGCCACCGGTTTTGGTGCCGCTGCCGATGATTATATGGAGCGGGGCATCGACCTGAACGAGCAGCTCATCCGCAACAAACCGGCTACTTTTTTCTTCCGCATGAACAGCGATGCCATGACCGAAGCCGGCATCTTCAGCGGCGATGTGCTCATTGTTGACCGCAGCATCAAAGCCGTGAACGGAAAGATCATCGTGGCCATCCTCAACGGCGAGTTGCTGGTGCGGCGTTTGCAGGTGCATATCAAAGGTGTTACACTACTGGCCGAAAACAAAAAATACGGCAACATCACCGTAGATGAGTTCAGCAATTATGCCGCCTGGGGCGTGGTCATCCATTCCATCAGAACCATCTGAAGCAGGGGCCCGGCAGCAGTGCATGAGGCAACACCCGTTGCGTCGCACACTGCACCGTTCCAGTCGTCCTTCAACAAACAACCAACAACCCGATAAACCAGTAAACTAATAAACCAATAAACCAACTCCCCCTTGAAAGCCATCATCGATTGCAACAGCTTCTACTGCTCCTGCGAGCGCCTGTTCCGGCCGGCGCTGCAGAACAAACCTGTAGTGGTATTAAGCAATAACGATGGCTGCATCATCTCGCGCAGCGATGAAGCCAAGGCCCTGGGAGTAGAAATGGCCGGACCTTATTTCAAAGCCAAACCCCTGATTGAAAAACACGGTGTGGCGGCTTTTTCTTCCAACTATAATCTCTACGGCGATCTCAGCTGGCGCGTAATGGAAACCCTGCGTATGCTGTTACCGCCACATGCCGTAGAAGTGTATTCGGTAGATGAATGTTTTGTAGACCTCTCGCATATCCACCGGCAGGACCTCGCCGCTTTTTCCATGCACCTGCGCGAAACAGTAGAACAATGGACGGGCATCAAAGTATCCATTGGCGTAGCCGCCACCAAAGTATTGAGCAAAGTGGCCAACCGTTTATCCAAGAAAAACAAGGAAGCCACCAACTGCGTGCTGGTGCTCGATACCCCGCGTAAAACAGAACAGGCTTTACAGCGAACCCCTGTGGAAGATGTATGGGGCGTGGGGCACCAGTATTCGGTAAAACTGCGTGCCATGAATATTAATACCGCCTACGATCTCAGTACCAGAGATGTGGCATGGGCCACCAAACACCTCGGTGGTGTAACCGGCGCCCGCCTGGTGCGCGAGCTCAAAGGCATTGAGAGTATACAGATGATGGACGAACTCGTCAACAAAAAAATGATCGCCACGACACGTATGTTCGGTAGTCCGGTAAGAGAGCTGAAAGATATCAAAGAAGCCATTGCCACTTATACTTCCCGCGCAGCGGAAAAATTGCGCAGGCAACATGGCGCAGCCAATACCATCAGTGTGTTCGTGGTACCACGCGAGCAATCGCATAGTACGCATTTCCGCCACGGACCAACCGTAGGCAGTCATATTATTCTGCCCCTGGCCACATCCTGCACCCATGAACTCATCAAACCTGCGCTGGCACTGGTAGAACGCTTGTACGATCCCACCAAAGTGTACAAGAAAGCCGGTGTCATGTTAAGTGGTATCGTACCAGACAGTTCCATCCAGGGCAGCCTCTTTGCGGAACCTACGGCAAACAAAAGCCGTATGCTGATGAGTATGATCGATAATGTAAACTTCGCTATGCGCGATGATGTGCTCAAGTTTGCCTCTTCGGGTACTACCCGCAACTGGAAAATGCGGCAGGAACTGCGCAGTCCACGCTACACTACCCGCTGGGAAGAATTATACGAGATCAGCTGAGTGCTTTACTGTTTTACCGGTACCGGAAATTTTTCAAACAACAGCTGCATCCCTTTCTGCGCTTCGGCCTGCGAATCGGTGCGTTTATCGGGTACTATGCCCTGTATCACTCCTTTCCATACCAGTTTCTGCTGTGCCGCATCTACCAGGTGAATGGCAGCGGTACCCTCGCGGTAGCGGCCCACTTCTATCTCCTGGCTTTTCCAGCTGTAATTTCGCTGACCTATATAACGGGGAGCACCATCCGTTCTCCAATCGGTTTGTCTTGTCTGAATCTCTTCCTTTACCCGTACACCAATATTCACCAGCAGATCGGGATGATTAACGCTATGCTGATAACCCCTTCTTTCCAGCTCCCGGCTGATGGCTTCTTTCAGCAGGTTGATGCGTTCATTGAATAACGTGCTCACCGTATCGCCGCTGGCACGCACCTGGTAAAAATCAAAGGTTTTGTATTTGGTCAGGTCCACATTATCGCCCAGTTCTGTATGCAACACTTTGGTACCGGAACAACCCACCAGGACCGTTACCAGTAATATGAACAGATATTTTTTCATAACACTCATTTTAACCATCAGAACAAAGTAGCAGGTGGTACAAAAACCGGCTTGATCAGTTGCAGTCCGCAAGCGACATTTAGTTTATCTACCATATACACCGTCAGCTCCGGCGAAAAAGCTTCATCATGCATATGCATAAAAAAGTACAGCTCTTCCAGTCCATTATCAATCCAGTACCCGATCCGGTTGATCCAGTCATCTACCCTTGTATAATCTGTTGGATGCAGGCTGTTACCCACATACCGGATAAACGCTTTCGGCACAGTCAGATGCATATGTGCGCAATCTCTCCGGCCGCTGGTATCGGTAATCACGATACCCATATTGATAGAACGGAGAAAATCGAATAGTTCTGTACGGATTGTTTCATTCCCAAACCAATCGGGATGTCTCACTTCCAGAAAAAAAGGCATATCGGTGGGCAGTGAGCGCAGAAAACTAAACAACTCTTCTTTCCGTTTGGCAGTAAACGCATCGCTCACCTGTACAAATACCGGACCCAGGTGTTTTTCAAAAGCCACAATACCACGCAGAAATTCTGACGTAATAAAATCCTTGTTCAGCAAACTACCTCTGTGCGTAACACCCTGGTACATTTTCGGACAAAACATAAAATCCCTGTCGCCCGCTTTTTCTGCCCATTTGGCAATGCCTTCCGCCCCATAAATCTTATAATGCGTGGCATTCAGTTCAATACTGTTATAATGTTTTACATAATGTGTCAGAAAATCTTTCTCTTTGGTTTTGGGAGGATAGATTTTCCCCACCCATTCGGTACGCCCCCATTTGGCGCATCCCAGGTATACTTTGGGAGCCGTAACCCGTACACCGGATAACACCTGCCGGTTAAAGGCTGGATCTGCCGGTAAACGGAAATCAATACCATCCAACTCAGATTCGGGTACGCGACCAAATTCCATATCCTTTCTTTTTCAGACCCTAAAGTTACGAGGTTGTGAGAAATGCTGTAATTTGTTTCGCGTGAGTCGTGAGTCGTGAGTCGTGAGTCGTGAGTCGTGAGTCGTGAGTCGTGAGTCGTGAGTCGTGAGTCGTGAGTCGTGAGTCGTGAGTCGTGAATCGTGAATCGTGAGTCGTGAGTCGTGAGTCGTGAATCGTGAATCGGGCAGTATACTACTGATAACTGACTACTGATAACTGACTACTGACTACTCACTACTCACTACTCACCACTGACCATTCACCATTGCCCATTCACCAACCAACCCCATGAAACAGCTGTTTACCATTCTAACCTTACTCCCCTTACTCGCACTATCCCAGCAGCGGCCGAATATTCTGTATATCATGAGCGACGATCATGATGCCAATGCCATCAGCGCCTATAATAAAACGCTGATCCATACACCTAATATAGACCGTCTGGCCAAAGAAGGAATGCTGTTCAACCGCTCTTTTGTAGGCAACTCTATTTGCGGGCCGGCCAGGGCTACTTTGTTAACGGGACTGCACTCGCACAAGAATGGATTTATCGATAACCGTTCCCGTTTTGATGGGTCGCAACTAACCATGCCCAAGCTGATGCAGCAGGCAGGATACCAGACAGCCATCATCGGCAAATGGCATTTAAGCACTTATCCCACAGGGTTTGATTACTGGAAAATTTTACCGGGTCAGGGGCTTTATTACGAACCACGCATCATTGGCATGCAAGGCGATACCAGCACCTATCATGGTTATGCCACCGATGTTATCACAGATGAATCGCTTTTGTGGTTGCAGGAGAAAAGAGATCCTGCCAAACCCTTTATGCTGATGCTGCATCACAAAGCACCCCACCGGTATTTCTTCCCTGCCCTCAAACATATTGAGCAGTACCATACCAAAACCTTTCCCGAACCGGAAAGTTTATACACCGACACCACCGGACGCGGCAGCGCCTGGCGTTTGCAAACCATGAGCATCCTGCCGGATATGAAACTATCAAGCGACCTGAAAGTGGACCCGGCCTACCTGATGGATATTCCCTGGCTCAAACCCGACTCATCCGAGATCGCTTATTACCGTGCCATCATTAACCGCATACCTACGCAGGAAAGAAAGCGCACCCTGGAGATCTACAAAGAGCGCGGAGAGATTATCCGGCAACAACGTCCGCAGGGAAAAGATCTGCTCAAACTGAAATACCAGTGGTATATGCAGGATTACCTGGCCTGTGTGGCATCGGTAGATGATAATATCGGAAGGGTGCTGGATTACCTCGATAAAAGCGGTCTGGCACAGAACACATTGGTTATCTATACTTCCGATCAGGGATTTTACCTGGGCCAGAATGGCTGGTTTGATAAAAGATGGATGTACGATGTTTCTATGCGCTCTCCCCTGCTGGCCAGATGGCCCGGCCATATCAAAGCCGGCACCAAAACCAACACCATGGTGCAGAACATTGATTATGCCCCCACTATTCTTGATATAGCCGGTATTACAGTACCTGCCTCCATGCATGGCCTGAGCCTGAAACCGGTATTGGAAAATCCGTCCAACACCCTGCCGCGTAACAGTCTCTATTACCATTTCTACGAATACAAAGCAGACCATACAGTGCTGCAACATGTAGGGGTACGCACCGACCGTTACAAACTGCTGTATTTCTACACTGTAAATGAATGGCAGTTGTTTGACCTGCGCAAAGACCCGGCCGAACTGAACAATGTGGTAACCAGCAAGACCTACGAACCGGTACTGGCTGAGATGAAAAAGGAACTGCTCCGCCTCCGAAATGTATATGACGACCATGAAATGGCAGGAGAACTGAAGTGAATATCGAATATCGAACAGGGAATATCGAATGTCGAAATAGTGTCCACTGCACAGGAGAAGCTTTCTGACTTCGACATTCGGTGTTCGGTGTTCGGTGTTCGATATTCAATTTCCCTCTGGCGAAAAAATCTTTTCCCGCCTAAAATATTACCTTGCCCTACCCGTCTACCCTTTTAGACATGACAAAGGCATTGACGATACCTGCCCCTATGGCCGAAGCCCGACGGAATACCATTACAGAGGTAATCAATACCTACAGCCACCGGCTGATGGGCTTTATACGCAAACGGGTTAGTAATGAGGCAGATGCGGAAGATATTCTGCAGGATGTATTTTACCAGTTTATCGGTAATACCAAACCCATTGAACAGCTGACCGCCTGGTTGTTTACAGTTACCCGCAACAAAATCACCGACAGGCAACGCAAACACAAACCCGAATTACTGGAAGATCTCTATACCGAAGCAGACGATGAGTCGATGTTTAACTGGACGGATCTGTTTTTTGACGAGAGCAATAACCCCGAAACCGATTATCTCCGCAATCTTTTCTGGGAAGCCCTGCACAATGCGTTGAACGAACTACCTCCGGCACAGAGAGAGGTCTTTATCCTGAACGAGATAGAAGGCGTGCCCTTTAAAACCATTGCCGAACAAAGCGGCGAAACCATTAATACACTACTCAGCCGTAAACGTTATGCGGTACTGCATTTGAGAGAAAGACTCGGCAGTTTACGGGATGCGCTCTTACATAAATAAAAACCGAATCACCATGAATAAGCAATTCTGGATCAAAAAAATTATCGGCTTCACCTTACTGGCACTTGTAGTTGCCGGTGCGCTGGGGTATGTTGTGATGTTACTGTGGAACCAGGTACTGGCCGTTGTGATCAGCGGCGTATCACTTATTAGCTTCTGGCAGGCATTAGGGCTGCTGTTGCTGAGTAAAATTCTCTTTGGTGGATTTTCAGGTCGTTGTGGCGGTAAGGGAGGACATTGGAAAAATGAGATGAAAGAAAAATGGCAGGGCATGACCCCGGAGGAAAGAGAAAAGATCAAACAGGAATGGCGCAACCGCTGCCGTATGTGGGGCACCGGCACCGGTCAGGACGCGTAAGCGGCCCGAACGGTGTGTACAGGATGAATAGTAGTTACAACTGCGCATAGATCACATCATCTATATTATCACATCACCCAAAAATACCGGTCAGACCGCTGCAGCGTTCCGACCGGGGACCAAAACCCATGGACATCCTCATCTTCAAAACCAACCTGCATAACACCGAACTGGTTAACCAGGCCAGACCGGTTCTGCAAAACCTGCCCGGTATACACCGCTGGAATGTAGATATGCACGACTGCGACAATATTCTCCGCATAGAAGCCCAGCAGCTTTCTGCCCGAGCCGTTGAAAGCATATTACAGAATGCCGGTTATTATTGCGAAGAGTTGCTTGACTAAGGATTTCCGGTAATACTCCCGCTGGGGATATGTGACTTATGTTACAATCCCGCCCTTTTTCGGCTGGTACTTTTGCTTCCTCAAAAGAAGCATATGATATATAAAAGCCGTCGTTCTTATTTTCTGCGTACGCTGGTTCTCTCTGTTTCGATGGTGTTTTCTGCATTGGCAGCTACTGCCCAGCAAAACACCAAACCCCTGTTACTCAATGATGCCATTACCCTGGCACTGGAGCAAAACAGGCAGATCGGACTGGCCAAAACCGCTGAAAAGATCTCCCTTTCCCAATTCAAACAAACAGAAGCTATCTGGCTGCCGCAGGTAAACCTTTCCTACACGGGTTTTACCACTAACCAGCCCCTGAATGCATTTGGCTTTAAACTGCAGCAGTCACAGGTGCAGTCCAGCGATTTTAATCCCGCTACACTCAATCACCCCGGCGCCACTTCCAATGTGATGACCCAACTGAGTGTACAGCAGCCCATTTTTAACCCGGATATGAGCTATCTGCGGAAAGCTGCTTTAAAAGAATCGGAAGTATACGCTTTCAAAACCCAACGAACCAAAGAAGCCATTACCCTGCAGGTGACCAATAGTTACCTGCAACTGGAATTTGCTTACGAAGCCGTAAAGGTTTTGCAGGAGGCACTGGCAACGGTTCGCGAGATCTATCGTTTTACCAATGACCGCTACCAGCAGGGATTACTGCAGAAATCAGATCTGCTGCAGGTAGAAGTGCAGGTAAAAACCGTTGAGACCAACCTGGCAGAAGCCAATTCCCAGATCAGCAATATTTCTGATCAGCTTAGCCAGCTGATGAATACGGCCACCGGTCAGGTATATACCACGCAAGCCGTTGTACTGCCCGTTACTACCGGATTTACCGACAGTGTTTCAACCACACGTGCTGATATCAAAGCCATGAATACGGCCCTCTCTGCCTACGATCTCGCTATCAAAAGCACACAGAAATCCATGTTACCCAAGTTAAATGCATTTGGTAATTACCAGCTGAACGATCAAAAACTGTTTGGTTTTGGTGCCAATGCCTATTTCGCCGGCATCCAGTTATCCTGGGATATTTTTAAAGGCAACCAGGCCAAAAACAAAGCTGCTACACAAACGCTCGAAAAAACAAAACTGCAGGAACAACTGCAGGAGCAACTGCAACAGGGCACTGTTGAGATCCGCAAAACCAAACGTCAGCTGGAAGATACCCGCTTCCGCATCAGTCAGCAGACCACCGCTGCAGAACAGGCAGAAGAAGCGCTTAGAATTATCCGCAACCGGTATAACCAGGGACTGGTAAACACAACTGATGTTTTAATGGCACAGAGCCAACTGGCTCAACAAAAGATGTTGTTGGCACAGGCGTTGTTTATGCAGAAAAGCACCCTCACTTATTTACAATTCTTAACCACATCCAAATAATTAACCCGCAAATACATTGCTATGATAGTTTCCAGAAATACCATTTCCGTATTCGCCGCCACTGCCCTCTTATCACTGGCAGCCTGCTCCGGTGATAAAACCGAAACAGTTGCTAAAACAGAAATACCCATTGCTGTTCAAACAGCTGTTGCAGGCGGAACAAACATCAATGCCGGTGTACTCGAAGCCAGCGGACAGATAGAAGCGTCACAGTCCGTCAATATCAGTACCCGTGTCATGGGTTATATCACCCAGATGAAAGTGAAAGTTGGCGATCGGGTTCATGCCGGCCAGTTACTGTTCACGGTCAACAGCAACGATATCACCGCCAAAAGAGCACAGACCGATGCACTGATCGCCCAGGCAGAAGCTACGCAACGCGCCGCACAGAAAGACCTTGACAGATACACGGCGCTTTACAAACAGCAAAGCGCTTCTACCAAAGAACTTGATCAGGTAACCCTGCAGTACCAGTCTGCCAAAGCCAGTGCCGACGCAGCCAGACAAATGCGTAACGAAGTAAGTGCCCAGCTGGCTTATACCAGTGTTACCGCACCTTTTTCGGGCATCATTACCCAGAAACTGGCCGATGCCGGCAGTATGGCCAACCCCGGTATGCCGGTACTCACGTTAGAACAATCCGGTAAGCTACAGGTAAGTGCTTCTATTCCGGAAAACCAGATCGCTTCTGTAAAAATGGGAGACGAAGTAAACATGTCTATCGAATCAGCTAATAAAACCATCACCGGTAAAGTGATGCAGGTAAATCCTTCTTCACAGTTCACCGGCGGACAATACATCGTTAAGATCTCGTTGCCCGCTGTAGAAGCCAAACAACTGTATGCAGGTATGTATGTACATATACGCATTCCGGTAAAGGAAACTGTTACAGCTGCAAAAGAATCCGGCAAAATACTGGTTCCCACCAAAGCCATTATCACCCGCGACCAGCTTACCGGCCTGTACACCATCAGCTCACAAAACACAGCCTTACTGCGTTGGGTACGACTGGGGAGTACCAGCGGCGATCAGGTAGAAGTACTGTCTGGCTTAGCTGCCAACGAAACATTTATTCTCTCTGCCGAAGGCAGATTATACAATGGTGCACCGGTAACCATCAAAAAATAAACTATGGAAAAAGGACTCTCAGGTAATATAGCCAAAGCATTTTTACAATCAAAGCTGACCATCCTGCTGATGTTCGCTTTCCTCGCCATCGGCGCATACAGTACTTTCCTGATGCCCCGCGAAGAGGAACCGCAGATCCAGGTGCCGATGGCAGATATCTTTATCGGTTACCCCGGTGCCACACCCAAAGAAGTGGAAACCAAGGTAGCTGCACCGTTGGAGAAATTCATCTCCAATATCAAGGGAGTAGAGTATGTATATTCTACTTCTATGAAAGGGCAGGCCATGCTCATTGTTCAGTTTTATGTGGGCGAAGATGTGGAACGTTCCCTGGTAAAACTCTACAGCGAGTTAATGAAACACATGGATGCTATGCCACAAGGCACCACCCTGCCCCTCATTAAAACACGTGCCATTGATGATGTGCCGGTAATGGCCCTCACTTTGTGGGGAGAAAACTATGACGACTATCGTTTAAAATTACTCAGCCAGGAACTTTCCAACGAATTAAAGAAAGTGCCCGATGTAGCAGATATCCAGATCACCGGTGGCAGAAACCGCGAAGTAAAAGTAGTTCTCGACAAATCGCTGATGGCTTTACAGGGAGTGGATTTCCTCACCATCAGCAAAGCTATTCAGGCAGGCAATACACAGAGTGATGCAGGCACCCTGTTAGAACATGATGCCGCCTTTTCTGTGCAAACCGGCGACTTCTTAAACAGTGCTGAAGATGTGGCCAAACTGGTAGTAGGCATGAAAGGCGGTCAGCCCGTGTACCTGAACCAGGTAGCCAAAGTAACAGAAGCTCCTTCTGCCCCTGCCCAGTATGTTTTTTACGGCGCGGGAAAAGCAGATACGGCTGGTTACAAAAAATACAGTGCTTCCTATCCTGCCGTTACACTTGCTATCGGCAAGAAAAAAGGAGCTGATGCCATGCAATTGGCCACCGCCATCAAAGCCAAAGTAGCCAACCTGCAAAAAAGCCTGATCCCTTCAGATGTGCAGGTAAGCGAAACCAGAAACTATGGCGATACCGCTTCACACAAAGTATCGGAACTGCTGTTCCACCTCTTTATCTCGATTGTGGTGGTCACCTTATTTGTAATGCTGGCCATGGGATGGCGCGGTGGACTGGTCGTATTCTTATCCGTACCTGTCACTTTCGCGCTTACGCTGTTCAGTTATTATATGATGGATTACACTCTGAACAGGATCACCCTGTTTGCACTGGTTTTCATCACGGGTATTGTGGTGGATGATTCCATCATCATTGCGGAGAATATGCACCGCCACTTCAAAATGCGTAAACTACCGCCCTTACAAGCTGCTATCTATGCGATCAACGAAGTGGGTAACCCAACCATCCTCGCCACCTTTACCGTAGTGGCGGCCGTATTACCCATGGCATTTGTGTCGGGATTGATGGGACCCTATATGAGTCCAATGCCCATCGGTGCTTCTATCGCCATGTTACTATCATTGATCGTAGCCTTGACCTTAACGCCCTATCTCGGCTATATTTTCCTGCGTGAGAAAGAAAAGAAAAGTGTGGCAGAGCAAGATCATCACGGAGAAAAGCTGGAAGAAAGCCGTATCTATAAAATCTATTACGCCTTCATTCAACCCATGCTGGAAACACGCTGGAAAAGATGGGCATTTATCCTGGGCACCATCGTTGTACTGTTAGGATCGATGGTATTGTTTTATACCAAATCGGTAGCCGTTAAAATGCTGCCTTTCGATAACAAAAATGAGTTCCAGGTAGTGATTGATATGCCGGAAGGCACCACGCTGGAAAAAACACAGGCGGTGGCTGCAGATATTTCCAGTTATATTTCGGCGCAACCGATGGTAAAGAATTATGAAGGGTATGTAGGCACATCTGCACCGATCAGTTTTAACGGATTGGTTCGGCACTACGATGTAAGAAGAGGCGAAAATGTAGCCGATATCCAGGTAAACCTGGTGGATAAAACAGCACGCAGCGAACAAAGCCACGATATTGCCAAAGCCATGCGCGGCCCTATTCAGCAGATTGCTGCTAAGTATAACGCTAATGTAAAAATCGTGGAAGTACCACCCGGACCTCCCGTGCTCTCCACACTGGTAGCAGAAGTCTATGGTCCGGATTACGACCAGCAGATCGCTATCGCGAAGCAGATCAAACAGATGATGCAAACCACAACTGATGTGGTAGATGTAGACTGGATGGTAGAAGACGATCAGCACGAATACCGCGTTACCGTTGACAAAGAAAAAGCAATGCGCTATGGGGTAGCCACCGCACAGGTTACCGCCACCGTGCAGGCAGCATTATCAGGCATGCCATCCGGTAACCTGAACCTGCCCAAAGCTTTTAACCAGGTACCTATCCGTTTGCAGTTGAAAGATGCTGACAAAGGAAGTATGCATCAATTACTGGACCTGCAGGTAACCGGTATGCAGGGCAATATGGTAGCATTGCGCGATGTGGTGAATGTACAAACAGCCACCAAAGACAAAAGCATCTACCGCAAAAACCAGAAAGAAGTAGTGTATGTGATGGCAGATATGGCAGGTAAACTGGAAAGTCCGTTTTATGCCATCTCACAGATCTCCGACAGTCTGAAGAATATCAAATTGCCCACTGGTTATACAACCCTGGCAGAAGAATATACCCATCAACCCGAGAACCAGGATGTATACACCCTGAAATGGGATGGCGAGTGGCAGATTACGTATGAAGTGTTCAGAGATCTCGGTATCGCGTTCGCAGCAGTGATCATCATCATTTATGTATTGATCGTAGGCTGGTTCCAGAACTTCACCGTTCCGTTGGTGATGCTGGCAGCCATACCACTTTCCTTGATCGGCATCCTGTTAGGTCACTGGGTAATGGGTGCTTATTTTACGGCCACTTCCATGATTGGTTTTATTGCCCTTGCGGGAGTCATGGTCCGAAACTCGATATTACTGATCGATTTTATCAATATCCGTTTACGCGAAGGTATTCCGCTGAAACAGGCCATCATTGAAGCGGGTGCAGTAAGAACCACTCCCATCCTCTTAACAGCCGGCGCTGTTGCACTGGGTGCCATTATCATCCTGTTTGATCCGATCTTCCAGGGACTGGCCATTTCTCTGATGGGAGGAACCATTACATCTACATTCCTGACACTGTTGGTAGTGCCCCTGCTTTATTATAAAATGATGCGTGGTACAACCAAATAAAATCAACCCTTATGCAACTATTCATTATCACCGCCTTAAAAGAATACAGCGATCAGGCCGCGGCCTTGTTAAAAAAAGCAGGTATTCACATTTTCAGTGCCACTGATATCCAGGGGTTCAAAGACGGCAGCAGCCATAACCTGCTCGACGACTGGTTCGGTGCCGGAGAGGCCCAGTTCGATTCGATTCTCCTGTTCTCTTTCACCAGTACAGAACTGGCTGGCAGGGCCATGGAACTGGTAAAAGAATACAACGAAAAACTGGCCGACGAGTTTCCCCTCAGGGCTTTTACGCTGAACATTATACAATCATCACATTAAACCTACCCCCATGAAAGAAAGAATCGTTCGCGCCGTTGCCGGCACATTTGTACTGATCAGTGTAGTACTGGCATTTTATGTAAACATCCAGTGGTTATGGCTGGCTGTATTTGTAGGAGTTAACCTGCTGCAGTCATCTTTTACCCGTTTCTGTCCCCTGGAGATCATTCTGGTAAAAGCCGGTGTGAAAGAAGATAATATAGCAGGTAAGAATAATACAAACTGTTGTTAGTCTGTTAATGGGGTACCCCCCGACTCCTGAATCCGTGTAAATCTGTGTCATCAGCGGCCCGGCTATTCGCTGAAAGCCCTGATGGCACTGGATTTCCGGCTTTATTTCAAAAAAAAACGTCCAAAATACGCCCGTACCCCTAATTTTGCGCAATTCCTCGCAGAAATGAACCCTACATTAAACTCCAACGAATCAGTACCGTCGCAAAGAAAAAAAATTATTGTTTTGGGCAGTGGCCCTAACAGAATTGGCCAGGGTATTGAGTTTGACTACTGTTGTGTACATGGCTTACTGGCCATTAAAGAGTGTGGTTACGAGTCCATTATGGTAAACTGTAACCCCGAAACCGTATCCACCGATTTTGATATGGCGGATAAACTCTATTTCGAGCCGGTATACTGGGAACACCTTTGGGAAATTATAGAACTGGAAAAACCAGAAGGTGTTATTGTACAGCTGGGCGGACAAACCGCCTTAAAGCTGGCCAAACGTTTACACGAGAATGGCATTAAGATCATTGGTACTGCTTTTGAAGACATGGATATTGCAGAAGACCGTGGCCGTTTCAGTGATCTGTTGAAAGAACTGAATATCCCTTACCCTGAATATGGCACCGCGCTGAATGCCGATGAAGCCATTGCCGTTGCCAATCGTGTGGGTTACCCGGTACTGGTAAGACCCAGTTATGTAATCGGCGGACAAAGAATGCGGATCGTGATCAATGATGAAGATGTAGAGAAAGCTGTGATCAGCCTGCTCAAACATTTACCCGGCAATAAGATCCTGATCGATCATTTTCTGGATCGTTGCCAGGAAGCGGAAGTAGATGCCATTTTTGACGGCGAGAATTTTCATGTGATGGGTGTGATGGAACATATTGAACCTGCCGGTATTCACAGCGGCGACAGTAATGCGGTTCTGCCCTCCTTCAATCTTACGCCACTGATTGTGGAAACCATGGAATATTATTCCGAGAAAATCGCCCGTGCGCTGAAAATCAAAGGTCTCATCAATATCCAGTTTGCCATCAAGAACGACAAGGTATACGTGATCGAAGCTAACCCAAGGGCTTCCCGTACCACACCGTTTATTGCCAAAGCATACCAGATCCCTTACCTCAATATTGCTACCAAAATAATGATCGGCGCAGCCAAACTCACCGATTTTACGATGGAGAAAAAATTAGAAGGTTACGCTATCAAAGAACCTGTTTTCAGTTTCGAAAAATTCCCTGGTGTAAACAAAGAACTCGGTCCCGAAATGAAGAGCACCGGCGAAGCCATCCGCTTCATCAAAGACCTGCGGGATCCTTACTTCCGTACCCTGTACAAGGAAAGAAGTATGAACCTCAGTAAATAAACGAGGATACTTATACCGCGTATTTATACCTGATTTAACAGCCGGCTCTGCAAAGACCGGCTGTTTTGATTAGGTTTAGCCATGCGGCGATATGGAAAAAAATACTGGCGTTCCGCCCCTTTTGTACGACTATTGATTCCGTTGATCGCCGGCATCCTGCTGGGCCGATACCTGCCTATCCCCTTTGCACAGCTTTGTATCACCGGCCTTGTCAGTTTGGGCCTGCTCTTGCTGTTCCGTTTTTTTTCGTTGGCTTCACAATACCGGCTGAGATGGATCACCGGCCTGTTATTCAACCTGCTGTTAATCTGTCTCGGAGCTTCCCGAACCTGGCTGCAGGATATCCGACACCAGCACAACTGGATCGGTCATCACTTGCAACAAACCACCGGCATCCTGGTAACATTGCAGGAAACACCTGTTACCAAAGCCAACTCCTGCAAAGCATTGGCAAAAGTGGAATGGGTACATACACAGAAAGGCTGGTTACCCGTGCAGGGAAACCTCTTGCTCTATTTCAGCAAAAACAAGCTGCCACCGGGCATTACCTATGGCTCGCAGCTGCTGGTTCAGAAAAAACTGCAACCCATCACCAACAGCGGTAACCCCGGAGCTTTTGACTACCGGTTATATTGTGCTTTTCAGGATATTCATCACCAGGTGTTTCTGCAGGATGGAGAATACAGGTTGCTGGCTACAAAGGGACTGTCCTCCTTCACCAACGCTTTGATCCGTACCCAGACCAAACTGCTTACCATCCTCCGAAAATGGATCCCCGGTAAAAAAGAGCAGGGTGTGGCAGAAGCATTGCTGATCGGCTATCGCGAAGACCTTGATAAAGGGCTGGTACAGGCCTACAGTAATACCGGCGTGGTGCATATCATCGCCATCAGCGGTTTACACCTTGGGATGATCTATGGGTTATTGTTGCTCTTGCTGAAACCCTTTCGCAAATACAAAGTAATCCGCATTATCCGGCCAGTGATCCTGTTATTGGTTTTATGGGGATTCAGTTATCTCGCAGGTATGGCTCCCTCCATCTTACGATCAGTGGTTATGTTTTCCTTTATCATCCTGGGCGAAAGCCTTGGCAGGCGAACGCAGATCCTGAATACCCTGGCTGCTTCGGCTTTCTGTTTGCTTGTTTACAATCCCTATTTTCTCTGGGATGTAGGATTTCAGTTATCGTACACAGCCGTTACCAGCATTGTGCTGTTTATGCAGCCTATTTACCGCAGTATCTATCTGGAGAATCCCCTGTTGCGAAACCTCTGGCAACTCAATGCAGTAACCCTTGCGGCACAGATCCTCACTTTGCCTGTAGTGCTCTATTATTTTCATCAGTTTCCTAACTTATTTCTCTTCACCAATTTCATAGCAGTGCCTTTATCAGGATTCATTCTATATGGTGAGTTGTTTTTGTTGCTGGTGCACAAGCTCATCTTTGTCAATGAATTCACCGGTAAAATGATCTCCTTCCTCATCCAACAGCTGAACCAGCTGATCGAGAATACCCACCGCCTCCCTTTTGCAGTTACGGGTAATATTTCCTTCAGTCTGGCACAGGCGCTCCTGCTCTATGGGGTACTGATCGGTTTTGCCGTATGGATCAACACCAAAAAGCCAATAGCATTGATAGGAGCACTGACTGCTTTCTCGGCCATCTATTGTATACAAGCCATTTCAGTTATGGCACAAAAACAACGGCATACACTGGTTGTATACAATATTCCCCGGATGCAGGCCATGGATATCATAGAAGGACAGCATTTTTTATTCAGGGGCAACCCGGAACTGCTGGATAAAACCAGCCTGGCTGATTATTACCTCGCTCCTGCCCGGCTTTTTTTTGGCGTTTTCAAACCTCATCAGCCAAAATATACCCGGATCGCCGGAAACATCATTGCGGGTAGCCGTAAAACCGTATTGGTGGTTGATCGGGCAATAACTAATCCGCCGCCAGCCGAAAAAATTCCCGTAGACATTATTATTCTCAGCGGTAATCCCCGTCTGCAACTCAGTCAGTTGACCCAAAGGTTTATTTGTGCACAATACGTCTTCGACAGCAGTAATCCATTGTGGAAAATACAGTACTGGAAAAAAGACGCGGACAGCCTACATTTGCGGCACCATACCATTTCTGAGCAGGGTGCTTTTGAAGTGGATCTCTGACGAACGCGCCGTTCTTTATTTCAACCAACCCCCGCGGGTTAAACACAGCAACATGCAAAAGAAAATTCAATCTGCCCTTATCTCCGTTTTTTACAAAGACGGACTGGAACCCATTGCCAAAAAATTACAGGAGCTGGGAATCACTATTTACTCTACCGGCGGTACCCAGAAATTTCTGGAAGATCTCGGTGTTACCTGTGTACCCGTTGAAAGTCTGACCACTTACCCATCCATCCTCGGTGGCAGGGTAAAAACACTGCATCCTGCCATTTTCGGCGGTATCCTCGGCAGAAGATATGAAGCACAGGACCTGGCTGAGATGAAAGAATATAAGATCCCTGAGATCGACCTGGTGATCGTTGACCTGTATCCTTTCGAAGAAACCCTGCGTACCACCACAGAAGAAAAACTCATCATCGAAAAAATAGATATCGGTGGTCCTTCCATGATCCGCGCAGCAGCCAAAAACTTCCGCGACCTGGTAGTGATTGCGGCCAAAGACGATTATGCATCCCTCAAAAAATTACTGACCGAACAAAAAGGCGAAACCACGATCGAACAGCGAAAAGCCTATGCAGCCAAAGCTTTTGAAGTGGTAATGCATTATGATATTGCCATCAGCAACTATTTCAACCCCGGTATGCAGCAGGTATTACGCTATGGAGAGAACCCGCATCAGTCGGCCGTATTCCATGGTAACCTCGCCGAACTGTTCACCCAGCTGAATGGCAAAGAACTTTCTTATAATAATCTGGTAGATGTGGATGCTGCGGTACAACTGATCCAGGAATTTACGGCTACCCAACAGGCAGTGTTCGGGATCATTAAACACACCAATGTTTGCGGTATTGCAGAAAGAGCTACCGTAAAACAAAGCTGGGACGCTGCCCTGGCCGGCGATCCGGAAAGTGCTTTTGGTGGCGTACTGGTATGTAACCAACCAATCGACAAAGCCACAGCCGATGCCATCAATGAAATTTTCTTTGAAGTACTGATTGCACCGGCATTTGATGCAGACGCGCTGGAAGTATTGAAAAGCAAAAAGAACCGGATCCTGCTCCAGCTTACAACGAATACTGCCAAACTCAAAACCCCTTCCAAATCCTTACTCAACGGTACACTGGAACAGGGCGCAGATATCGGCAATTACAGCAAATGGGAAGAAGTAGGTGGCAGAGAAACCACTGCAGCCGAAAAAGAAGACCTGTTGTTCGGCAACCTCGTTTGCAAACACCTGAAGAGTAATGCCATTGCCCTGATCAAGAACAAACAACTGGTGGGAAAAGGTTGCGGACAAACCAGTCGCATCGATTCACTGCGCCAGGCCATTGATAAAGCCAAACAATTCAATTTCGATCTCAAGGGTGCGGTATTGGCCTCCGATGCGTTCTTTCCGTTTAATGATTGTGTACAGATTGCACATGCAGCCGGTATGGAAGCATTTATACAGCCCGGCGGTTCTGTCAGAGACAAAGACAGCGTTGAATATTGTGTTACCAATGGCCTTGCCATGGTAATGACCGGTATGCGTCACTTCAAACACTAAAACAACTTCATTTTCCCTCGCGGGGGAAAGTGCTTATGGGACGGCAGGTATGACCACCAAACAAAAAGCCTATATCGCTTTAACACTCACCAGTATTATCTGGGGTACCAGCTGGATTGCCAGTAAGATTGGCGTGCAGCAGGTACCCGGACTGGAAGTGGCTGCCATCCGGCAATTGATTGCGGGTGTGGTGCTGGTGGCTTTTTTTCTGATCAAGGGAGAGAAGATTCCCAGCTGGAAAGAACTGCGCTGGTTAACACTGATGGCGGTACTCTTGTTCATCTCTGCCAATGGCATCGCAACGGTTGCCTTAAAATATGTACCCAGTGGTATGGGGGCTTTAATCTCGGCGCTTTATCCTTTATGCGTGGTCATTATTGAAAGGATCTTTTACAAAAACACGAAGATTACACCGGGTACTTTCATCGGACTTTTTCTAGGCATTGGCGGTATTGCTATCGTATTTTACGACAATGCCTTTCATAACCATACAGAAGGTTATGCCTGGGGCATCATCCTATCCATTCTGGCTATGTTAAGCTGGAGCGTAGGAACTATTGTACTCTCCCGCACCAGGATAAAAATGAATGCGTATAATGCCACCGGCTGGCAAATGCTGATCAGTGCCGGAATTTTATTTATCATGCTGCTGGTTTCCGGAGATCATATTCCGTTATCAAAAATACCCAGCCAAACCTGGGGTGCTATTGCTTACCTCGTAATAGCCAGTAATCTCATTACGTTCGCAGCGTTTATTTACACGATGAAGCACCTGGAACCCGCTATTGCTTCACTGTATGCTTATATCAACCCGATTGTTGCCATTTTTGTGGGTTCATTAGTAGTGAATGAAAAAATAACCCTCAGTATCATCATTGGCTCACTGATTACCTTAGTAGGTGTTTACCTCGTAAACCAAAGTCTCCGCAAACAGAAAGAGAGCCTTACCCAAACCACCGATGCGGATGCTATGTAATGTGTAATGGCTGACATGAACGGATGAATCAGCCGAAATTTTTCAACAGAAAGGCTTCATACATTTCTCTCCATTCTTTCCATTGTGGTTGCTCCGTTAAAAAATGATTGTGAAATAGCGTAATGAACTCACCATTCACTTCTTTCACAACATCATGATAGTATTGAATTTCTTCAGCAGTCTGTAAAGCGGTATACCCCTGGTTAAAAAAAGAACTGGCTTCCATGAAACAAAAGGGATGGATCCGTAAGGTAGTTGTTGTTTCCTTCGCCAGATCATACCAGTAAAAAGGCAAACAATAAGATGCCCTGAAGCCGTTTACATCACCGTATGCCATAGAGTACTCATCTGTCATACCCGCTGCCAACAGCCGCCGGTATGTATCCGGCAGGGTAAACCGCAAATAGTGTTGGCGGGAAATGGTTACAGGTTGCCGTATTATTTTTTGCAGAAAAGATTTCTCCTTTTCCAGCAAACCTTGCTCTGTTCCGCTTTGCCAGGAAGGATGTAAGCCAATTTTATTTTTCGCAGCTGAACCACGATACAACTGTTGTAAGGCTTTCGAATAGGCTGATAGATTTTTATCGTAAACGCCTCTTTTCAGAATAGTAAGCAAAAAATAAATGGGTTCTAATCCAAGATTCTCATGTAGACTATCAATCCAGTCAAACGTATCATAGGGATCTTTCTTCCTTCCGCTGTATACATTCCCCCTTTCTATCACCTGCTCAAACTTTCCCTGCAGCAGATCGCGGTAAAAGCCGAGTACATTTTTCCATAAGGGTTTGTGGAGGTAGCTGAAAGCTTCGTCAATGTCGTAAGTAGGGATAAAACGAAATCGTGAATCGTGAATCGTGAGTCGTGAGTCGTGAGTGAATTGCTGAAGTTTTTGCGACAACTTTTTCAGCCAGAGATTTACGAGCGGTTGTTTTAGAAAACCTTCTTTATATGCAAGGCTGTTGGTATGGGAATAGCGGCCATACTGATCGAGTGTATGCGGCAGGTATTCTTCGTAGCGGGAGAGCAGGTAAAAAGCAGCCGCAAAAATATCGAAAGGAAGATCTCCCTCCGTTTGAAAAAAAACAGGCAGTTCCTCCCAGTAAGAAATCTGTATTGGCTGTGCTGTAATCCCCGTTTGTAATAACAAATCATGGGGAAGGATCCGGAAACTACCGGCGATTATTTCAGCGGAGTAATTGAGGCAATACTTTCCGTATTCCGGGATCTTTTCTTTGGAATCTGTTACTGTTACCCCGGGCAAAACTGTCTGAATGATATAGGTCAACCGCGCAGTCATCCGCGGCGTGTACACCACCAAAGTATCAACACCCGAAGATTCCAATGACTGCTAATTGTTTACTGGTTTGTAATTACCGGTGTTTCTCTTTCCACATTTCATTAAAGGTCTTACCACTGAAATCCAGATCGCTCCGGTGGGTTGTCCAGCCTTTGAATACTTTATTCACCACCCAATTCTTCATCTTACCGGTTCCCATATTCATCATGCCCCTGCTCATACTGGCCGTCTTCCACATTTTCCAGGCAAGCCGCTCTGCCAGCGAACTCGAGCCCTGCACCACTGCTTCATGCCGGTTATCGAGCAACAGTTCATGCAGGTTAATTCTTACCGGACATACTTCTGTACAGTTCCCACACAAAGAAGAAGCATAGCTGAGGTGTTTGTATTCTTCCATTCCCCTGAGATAGGGAGTGATGACTTTACCAATCGGACCACTATAGGTGGTTTCATAGGCATGACCACCAATATTCTTATACACCGGACAGGCATTCAAACAAGCCCCGCAACGGATACAGTACAAAGCCTCACGCGAAGTGGGATTTGCCAGCAGGTTGGTTCGGCCATTATCCAGCAGTATCACATACATTTCTTCCGGACCATCCGATTCATTCGGTTGTTTAGGACCTGATACAATGGTATTATATACTGTAATTTTTTGTCCAGTGCCATAGGTAGACAACAGTGGCCAGAATAAAGCCAGATCGTTGATAGAGGGAATTACTTTTTCAATCCCCACCACCACAATATGTGTTTTGGGCCAGGCACAGCTTAAGCGGGCATTACCTTCATTTTCGGTTACCGCTATACCACCAACATCAGCTACAATAAAGTTGGCGCCGGTAACTCCTACTTCAGCCTGCACATATTTTTCGCGAAGAATTTTGCGCGCCACCAATGTCAGTTCCTCCGGCGATAAACCAGCGGGGGTTCCCAGTTTTTCTGCAAATAAACGTGCTACATCTTCCTTGCTTTTATGCATGGCAGGTGTTACAATATGATAAGGAGGTTCCCCATCCAGCTGCTGTATATATTCACCCAGATCTGTTTCCACACTTTCGATGCCGATCGATTCGAGATAATCATTCAGGTGAATCTCTTCGGTTACCATACTCTTACTCTTCACCAGTGTTTTGCACTGTTTCTCGCGGCAGATCTTCCCAATAGCTTCAGTGGCTTCGGCTGTATTCTCTGCCCAGATCACTTTGGCGCCCCTGGCTGTGATCTTCTTCTCAAATTCCAGCAGGTAACGGTCAAGGTGTTCAATCGCATCCCATTTACGGTTTTTAGCCTGTTCGCGCGCATCCATCACATGGTTCCCAAATTGCTGTTTACCCTGTGGCACCACGGCATTATACTTGCCAATATTAAAATTGATTTTCCGCCTGTGCTCCAGGTCGGCCGCCTTAATGGTACTCTTGGCAATGAAGGATGCTGCCGTATCTTTCATGATGATGTATATTTCGTTACTGCTGTATGGATTTATTTACGTCTGTCAGCCAGAACAGCTGCTCAACGGTTTTTGTCCAGATGCGTTGCCGCTGCTTCCAATGCCGCATAAAATTCTTCCCCGTATTTCCTGATCAAAGAATCTTTCAGAAAAACATATACCGGCACTTTCAGTTTTTTACCCAGTGAACAGGCCGCCGCACATAAATCTTCTCTCGGCTCATAGTTCACATATTCCACATCCGGATCCCGTTTGCTTTTCTGTATCCTGATCGGGAAGAGGTGGCAACTGATCGGTTTTTTCCAGTCCAGTTTACCTTCATTATAGGCTTGTTCTATCCCGCATTTGATCACACCCTGTTTATCACGGTAGCCATATACACAGATAGACCCGTTGATCGTGGGTGTTACCCAACCAAATTCCTTATCGTAAATATATTTCCCCTGCTTCTCTACTTCTTTGATTCCCTCCGCCGTCATATAGGGTTTGATCATTTCATAATAGGTCTTCAGCTTCTCCAGTTCCCATTTCTCCATCGGTGCACCGGCATCACCATCTTCACAGCAACCGCCCTTGCATTTAGTGAGGTCACATACAAACTGCTCTTCCAGGATTTCATCACTGACTAGTTTATTATCGATAGCTATCATTATCCGGTTCACTGATTGATTTAGCCAAAGATAATCCCATTCGGGCAGCCCACACCGCGGTATGACCCAAATAATTAACAATTTAAAAGTAACCCGGTGGTAGTATGGGCGTTATATAACAAACAGGTCGCCGGCGGGTGTACTTTGTTTGCCTTACGGCCGCCCTTTTCAGGGTGGCCTTGCTTTGGAATTGTTTACTTACGCCACTGAAAAGTCTGGATCAGGTGTTTCATATCCTCCAGCAAAAACCGGTTCACAATACCCAGTGAGTCTGCATTGGGGGTAGCATCAAAATACAGGGCTCCCCGCAGAAAATGACGGGTCGAATCGGTTACAAAAAACTGGTTGGCCGTTGCCACATCACCTCCTACCGTAAAAAAGATCCCATGCACCCCATTGGGTGTAGCAATCAGCGTATCATCGATAGAATAGGCTTTGGAAGTATGTTTCCCCGTCAGGGCAAAACTGTGTTTTACCAGGGTATCAAAATTATTCCGGCCAATCTCTTTGTAGCTCACATAAATCCTGCCATTGAACTGCGGAAAATCTACATTAATCCACCAGGGATTCTCCGTAGCTTCTCCAAAAAAGGTACTGTCTTTGACCACATTCGCATATACAGGATACTCAAACGAATAAGGATAACCCGGCTGGTTAAATACCCGGTATTTTTTTTCAGGGAAATTGATCTGATAATACCCTTTTGGCTTGGGGGTGAAAGTACTGTTGCAGGAAAAGACCGTGATAGTTACACCTACCATCATCAAAATAGCCAACAGCGAAAAATGACTTCTGTGGTATATATCTGCAACCATTACCCAACTTCTTTCAACAATTTTCCGCATCATGCTAATTGTGGCTTAATCGTAACTTTTACTTTCTGTATCCGGTTCCTTTCTACTTCCAGTACGGTAAATTCAAAATCGCCGGTCTGTAATACCTTGGCAGGCTGCGGAATTTCTCCCGCCAGTTCCAGCACCAATCCTGCAACCGAATCACTCTCTCCTTTTACCGTATCAAAAGTATCTGTTGGCAGATCCATAATCTTACATACATCGTTGATCATGGTTCTGCCCTCAAAAATATAATTGTACTCATCCAGTTTTTTATAACTGGTTTCTTCTTCATCAAACTCATCTTTGATCTCACCAATCACTTCTTCCAGAATATCTTCCAGCGTAACAATCCCGCTTGTTCCGCCAAACTCATCTACTACTACGGCAAAATGGATTCTTTTCGACTGAAACTCTTTTAAAAGATCTTCAATAAATTTCTGCTCGTGTACAAAATAAGGCTGTCGCATCAGCGGGTGCCAGTCAAACTCATCCGGCTCGTTCAGGTAAGCAATCAGGTCTTTCGTATGTATCATACCCAGCACATTGTCCAGGTCTTCTTTGTACACCGGCAATCGACTGTAATTCAGATCTCTTGCCGTGGCTATCAGTTCTCCAAAACTGAGCGAGTGATCAATGCCATGCACATCCACCCTTGTTTTCATGATCTGTTTCACCGTAATATTCCCGAACTTGACGATCCCCTTCAGGATATTTTTTTCATTTTCCGAGGCAGTGTTCTGTGTGGTAAGGTCGATGGCATGATCCAGTTCCTCCAGACTGTACGCGCCACCCGGCCGGTTGGTCAACTTGCGTTCAATGATGTCTGAATATTTTACCAGCCGTTTGCTTAACCCGGCGAAGGCATAAGAAACCGCCTGTACAATACCGCCAAAATCTTTGGCAAAACGTACATTGTTCTGTGTAGCCAGTACTTTGGGCATTACTTCTCCAAACAATACCAGTATAAAAGTAACCGCAATCACTTTGATCAGGAACTCAACCCATACAGCATCAAACTGTTCAAAGTTGAACATGTTATCGATGAGCAGGTTGGAGATAATGATGATGGAGATATTAATAAAACTATTGGCAATCAGCAGTGAGGCCAATAATACTTTGGGTTCTTCCAGCAGGTCTACAATGCGTTTGTAGGCGGGTTGCTGTTTCGATTTCAGGTTATTGATATCCTTATAGGTAAGAGAGAAAAAAGCCACTTCCGAACCGGAGAGTACAAACGAAAGAAATAGCAGCAGCAACAAAACCATCACCAGTACAGTAGTGCCCTGTGCCTGTATGGCCGCCAGTAAAACAGGATGTGAGAAAAGGGAAAGAACCGGGTGGTGATCCAAAGTTTGTTTTTTTAGTGAACGATCAGTGTAGCTGGCAGTACAACTGCGCCTGCTTTCTGTTTGCCAAAAGTATTGTTTTTACGGATTTGATCAGAAAGGTAAACTTTCCCCGGGATCCGTCATAGGTGGTATCTCATCTCCCGGATATCCTTCCAGCGAATCATGGCCACCATGTGCACCATGTCCTTCGCCTCTCTTATCCAGCATAATCAGGTTATCGCCCACCACTTCTGTGGCAAATTTTTTATTACCATCCTTGTCTTCCCAGCTTCGGGTACGCAGCCTGCCCTCCACATAGATCAAACTCCCCTTATGCAGGTATTTCTGCGCCAGCTCTGCCAGTCCGCGCCACAATACCACGGTATGCCATTCTGTTTGTGATACCAGTTTACCCGACCGGTCTTTATAGGTTTCGGTGGTAGCCAGCGGAAATTTTGCTACCGCGATATTGCCTTCCAGGTGCTGAACATCCGGATCTTTCCCCAGATTACCAATCAACATTACTCGATTAACGCCTCTCATGGGATAGGTTTTAAGTTCGTCGCAGGTTGAATCTCTCTTAAAAATAACTTTTTTTAAGGAACAAAAGAAACGGCCGGTAAAATTTCACAAATGCGACAGTTTTGCCTGCAAGGATTTAAAAAAGATCCTTTTGCAAAAAAGATTTTTCCAGGTACCCGGTAATAAATTTGGGGAAAGCCAGTTTCTGCAGGTTTTTTGGCGTTTCCCAGCGATAGTTCTCTAAAAAATGCGGCAGCGTTTCCAGCTCTACCCGGATAAACTGACCTTTGATCTGCTGGTGCGTTAATGCCTGTTTCTGCAAAGGCGAAATCTGTTTGATCTCCGCTTTGCGGATGCCGATCTGGTCTTTCAGCCACTGATGCACAGATTTTTCATCCCATTTTACCTGTTCTTCTGTTTCGAGCAGGTAAAACTCAAACAGGTTCTGCCAGATATCAGGGTTCAGGCGCTGGTTTACCAATAGTTTTCCTTTGTAACTGAACAAAAAATAATAGAACCAACGGTTCTTCCGCTGTAATGTTTTCTCTTTAATGGGTAAACGGTTCACGGTGCCCTCAGCATAGGCTTTGCAGTGAGGCTGCAATGGGCAACTGGAACAGCTGGGTGTAAAGGGTTTACAAACCGTGGCCCCGAAATCCATGATGGCCTGGTTATAGCTGCCGGCTTCTTTGCGGGCCAATACTTTTTCGGCTAGTTGGGTAAAGAGAATTTTACCCTTGGCTGAGTCTATCGCTTCCGCGATGCCAAAAAAACGGGAAAGTACCCGGAACACATTTCCATCCACCACTGCATAAGGCTGGTTATAGGCAAAAGAAGCGATGGCCGCAGCAGTGTAAGGGCCTACGCCCTTTAATGCCAGTATCTCTTCATAGCGCTCCGGAAAAACTCCTTTTCGCTCCGCAACAATCTGGCGGGCAGTGAAAAGCAGGTTTTTACAGCGGTTATAATACCCTAAGCCCTCCCACAACTTAAACACTTCCTGATCGGGTGCTTTGGCCAGCTGGCGGATACTGGGATATTTAGTGATAAAATTATTATAATACTGCCAGCCCTGGGCCACGCGTGTTTGCTGCAGAATCACTTCACTGAGCCAGATTTTATAAGGATCTTTCTCTCCTTTCCAGGGCATTTCCCGGTTATTATGATGTTTATGCCAGTGTAAAACTGTATTTGTAAACCTTTTTTCCATAAATGGGAGCCGAAAATAGGCTTTAATACAACAAAGCCATGAGCAGCCGGTTCTGAATTAAATAACACAAATATTTATATGTGTTAAAACCACCATTGGTCACCCGGATTGAACCATTTATCTATCAATAAGTAACGTCTATAATATTTACGCCATCTTTCTTGCATTATTCGTTTTTTTTAGCTTATTTTAATCTCTTGTACCTACTTAAAACCATTTAAAAATGCGAAAATCAGATCTCATCAACCAGATCTCAGACAAAACCGGCATCCCTAAAGTGGATGTATTGGTGACCCTTGAAACCATGTTCAAGGAAGTAAAAGAAAGTCTTTCCAATGGCCAGAACATCTACATCCGTGGCTTTGGTAGTTTTATTACCAAGAAGCGGGCGGCCAAAATCGGGCGTAATATCAAGAAGAATGTAGCCGTAGAGATTCCGGAGCACTATATTCCTGCTTTCAAACCCGCGAAAGAATTTGTGACCGAAGTTAAAAGCAAACGAAAGCCTGACTAACTTTGCGGAAAGTAATCAGGAGTGAAAAAACAGCAATATTTATTAGTCGGAGCTGGTGTAGCCTTATTTGTTTTACTGTTTTTTTTCGGTAAAACAATCCCCCCCAAACAACCCTCTCCCGCTGCCACGGGAGAGCAACACGCTGAACATCAACCAATTAAGTTTGAGGAGATCCTGACCAAAGCCAAGGAAAAGATCAGTCCTGCCCAGAATCAACGCCTCTTGAAACTGGAAAACTCCGTTGTTCGCGGCGATGTAAAAGAACAACAATTACATGTGTATCATCAGCTGGCGCGCTTCTGGCGCGACTCGGCCCGGATCTTCGAGCCCTATGCCTATTATACTGCAGAAGCAGCTAAGTTGGAAAATTCTGAAAAAAGCCTCACCTTTGCCGCCCATCTGTTTTTAGATAACCTGATGACGGAGGGGCAGGCTACCATGCAAACATGGCTGGCCAGCAATGCAAAAGTTCTTTTAGAGAAAGCCCTTGTGATTAATCCGGCTAACGATTCCAGCAAAATCGGGATCGGCGCCTGTTACCTGTTCGGCAATATTTCTGATAACCCCATGGAAGGTATTTTACCGGTTCGTGAGATTGCCCAGAAAGATCCGGGTAATATATATGCCCAGATGGTATTGGGTATGGGAGGAAAGAAAAGCGGGCAGTTCGACAAAGCCATCGAAAGGTTTACTATCGTTGTTCAGAAACAACCCGAAAACATAGAAGCCCTTTTTAACCTTGCCGAATGCTACGAAGCCAAAGGAGATAAAACAAATGCTGTGAAATGGTACGAAGCCGTAAAAAAACTGGTGAAAATACCCGAAGCACAACAGGAACTCGACAAAAGGATCACCGAATTGAAAAAATAAATTTATTCATTAACTAACAAAATTACTAAGTGTATGCCTTGTGGTAAGAAGAGAAAGCGTCATAAAATTGCGACTCACAAACGTAAAAAACGTTTAAGAAAGAATCGTCATAAGAAGAAGAATAAATAATTCTTGCTTCTGACCTTTATAGAAAACAGTCACGCCCATGGGCGTGACTGTTTTTAACACTTTCCAGGATATCGTCACTACCTTTCTACGCTGCAACTTTTCCTTTTCCTTCCTGATCAGGTGACGAGCGATACGGATATAAGTGTGTTTTGCCCTGCCGCATACCGGCCGTTATTTTGTATGTAAAAGTTGCTATTTTGTGAACAAAGAATTAATTATAAATGCTGGCCCTACAGGTGTTGAAATCGCATTCCTGGAGGACAAGAAACTGGTTGAGCTCCACAATGAGATCACCAATGCCAGTTTTGCCGTAGGCGATTTGTATCTCGGTAAAGTGAAGAAACTGATACCAGGACTGAATGCCGCATTCGTAGACGTGGGATTTGAGAAAGATGCTTTTCTGCATTATACAGACCTGAGCCCCTATGTTCGTTCTATCCTGAAGTTTACACAACTGGCCATGAACGACAAAGAACCCAATGGCTTTGATTTCGCTAAATTTCATTCAGAACCCGAAATCGTTAAAACAGGTAAGATCAATGAAGTACTGAATGGTAAACCACATGTACTGGTACAGATCTTAAAAGAACCGATTGCCGCCAAAGGTCCCCGCCTCAGTTGCGAATTATCCCTGCCGGGAAGGTTTGTTGTACTCACTCCCTTTAACGAGATCGTAGCGGTTTCCAAAAAAATACATTCTTCAGAAGAAAGAAAACGTCTGCATAAGATTGTGGAAGCTATCCGCCCAAAGAATTTTGGTGTCATTGTGAGAACTGCCGCGGAAGGTAAAAGCACAGCAGAACTGCACCAGGACCTGCTGGCACTGGAAGAAACCTGGAAAACCATCAAAACCAACCTGAAAGGCGCCGTGGCCCCTGTGAGGATCCTGAGCGAAGAAAATAAAACCACCAGTATTTTACGCGACCTGTTGAGTGCAGACTTTAACCGGGTAGTGGTGAATGATAAAAACCTGTTTGGTGTAACACAGAGTTATATCCAGCGTATTGCGCCTGATAAAACAGATATTGTTACGCTTTACCAGAATAACGGATTACCCATTTTTGATCAGTATGGTGTTACCAAACAGGTCAAATCTTCTTTCGGCAAAACAGTGAATCTGCCCAGTGGTGCTTACCTCATTATTGAACATACAGAGGCATTACATGTAATTGATGTGAACAGCGGTTATAAAAGCGTGAGCAATAACCAGGAAGACAATGCACTGGAGACCAACCTGGAAGCGGCAGAAGAAATAGCCCGTCAGTTACGCCTCAGAGATCTGGGCGGCATCATTGTGATAGATTTCATTGACATGAAACTGCCGGATAACAAACGCAAAGTGCAGGAAGCGATGGAAGGTTATATGAAATCTGACCGCGCCAAACACTCTGTGCTGCCTATATCAAAGTTTGGGTTGCTGCAGGTTACTCGTCAGCGTATGCGTCCGGAAGTGAATATCAATACTTCCGAGAATTGTCCGGCCTGTAATGGTACCGGCAAAATCAGCTCTACCCTGTTGCTGGAAGATGAGATTGAAAAGCGTTTGCATTACCTGATCACCCATGCACACAAGAACCTGACACTGGTGGTACACCCGATCGTGTATTCGTATCTCACCAAAGGTTTCTTCACTTCCATCATCAAAAAATGGAAGCGTAAATACAAGACCAACCTGAAAGCACAGTCCAATACAAATTACCACCTGATCGAATTCAAATTCTTTAACGAACACGAAGAAGAGATCAAGTTCTGATCATACAGATCAAAAAAACGCAGACCAGGCTGGTCTGCGTTTTTTTTTGCTTGATATATCAAAGCGAATTATAGTAATTCAGCAAACGTATCATATGCTCCTGGTTCCGGAAATTGGTGGCATGTTCGGTAAGATACTGGTTCATCTCTGCTTTTTTATCCGCCAGCACAGACAATATAAAATCCTTATCCTTTTTAAATACTTTCATCTCCCCCTTTGTAAAAAGATAAGTCTGTTCAGTTGCTTCAAACTCTTTAACAACTTCACCCGACAATTCATTTCTTCGCTCAATCGCTTTTTTTACAATGGCTTTTACCAGGCTGCAGCGTCCTTCTGACAATACCAGGTAAAAAGTTTTCTCATTCTGTTTATCTACTGGCGGAAAACCCGTTTTAAATGTATAGAAAACAATCCCGGAAGCGGTGGTATCTGCATAACTCAGTTCACTTACCATACCTGCACTCAGGTTGGTTTCTATTCCGTTTGCTACTTCAACTACCAGTTCCTGGGTAACCAGGTCAAGCTTAACCCGGGTATTTTCCAGTTTTCGTCCCTGCTTCATCCTCACAGTAGCATATTTATAGGTTTCATTAAAATAAGGTGTTCCTTTTGTCCCTCGTACAAAAACCTGAACATCCCATCTGCCGGCTGCTGTTATAGGATAGCCCCATGCCACTACACTGCTGTTCATAAGAAACAGCAACAGCATCTTTATAGAATATTTTAACATAAGCCGGTTTATAGAGGAAAGTTACACTCCTGCCGGCAGCAATCATAGCACTGGCAGGAATCACGTGTAATTTTTTGCCATTTTACGGGCAATTCCCTGATTTTGCAGATAAGGGGCCGATAAAGCCATTCCAGCAATTCTGGCAGGTTGCGGTTTAAAACCAATCAGGACTGATCCATTTCAATTATTCACTTGTATAAAAAATATTTATATATAATTTATATTAATTTGTACCTGAGAATTGGCAATCTTCCCGGCTATTGGTACCCGGTTAGTGGAAAAGAAAAAACAAAAACCGCATCATTATATTAAAATATTTTTTATATAATTACAAGGCATACTTAAGCTACTCATAATCATATCCTTACTGGTAATTTACCAGAATCTACCCGAAAGCGGATTTCGTAGAATATTATTTAATCATTTGACTATCAAGTAATTAAATGATAGAAAAAACAGTCCGGAGACCTGTTCGGCCTTGTTTCGGAGAAGGGAAATTTATGCACGGGGTCAAAAAATAATTTTGGAATCTGCCCCATTATTGTAATTTAGTGGAAGAATTTAATGGGTTAGTAAGTAACGGGGTCAACAGCAATGTTGGCCCTTTTACGTTTTATAGATCCAGCCTTGATAACACCTGTTTTGTTTCCCCGTAACGACCGTTTTTTTTATTTAGTATCTGCGCTGCAGCAGTTTGTTTCATCATTCTGTTTGCTGCGGGCAACAGATTCTGTAACTCCCTTTATCTTTATCGCATGAGCAAAATCAAAACAGCTTTTTTCTGTAGCAATTGTGGGTATGAAAGTGCCAAGTGGATCGGCAAATGTCCGGGCTGTTCACAATGGAACACGTTTACAGAAGAAGTACTGGACAAAGGAAACAACAAAGAAGAGAGTTGGGATAATTACAGTGCGGAAAAAAGAAACACCAAAACGGTGGCCTTGCAGGATGTGATCAGCACCAAAGAAAAAAGAATCATCACAAAAGATACCGAACTGAACCGCGTTCTCGGTGGCGGTATTGTACCCGGAAGTATTATTCTGGTAGCCGGAGAACCCGGTATTGGTAAGAGTACTTTGTTTCTGCAGAACGGGTTATTGATTGATCAGCTACGCATTCTTTATATCAGCGGGGAGGAAAGTGAACAGCAGATAAAAATGCGTGCAGACAGGTTAAAAATTACCAATGATAATTTTTACCTGCTCACGGAAACCGGCACCCAGACTATCTTTCAGGAGATCAAGAAACTGAAACCACAGCTGGTGATTGTTGATTCGATACAGACATTACAGTCGAACAGTATTGATTCATCTGCCGGCAGTGTATCGCAGATCAGGGAATGTGCCGCAGAGTTTCAACGCTTTGCCAAAGAAACCAATACACCTGTTTTTCTGATCGGTCATATTACCAAAGATGGTGCCATTGCCGGACCCAAGATCCTCGAACATATGGTAGACACAGTGCTGCAGTTTGAGGGCGACCGTCATTATGCGTACCGTATTTTACGCACGCTGAAAAACCGTTTTGGCAGCACCGCCGAACTGGGCATATATGAAATGACGGGCGAAGGAATGCGCATTGTTTCCAATCCGTCGGAGATCCTGATTGCGCAGAGAGAAGAACAGTTAAGCGGCAGTGCCATTGCAGCCACGCTGGAAGGCATGCGTCCGTTACTGATAGAAGTGCAGGCACTGGTAACACAAAGTGTGTATGGCACACCACAAAGAACCGTGAGTGGCTTTGATCTGCGCAGGTTACAACTATTACTGGCCGTATTGGAAAAACGCGGTGGTTTCCAGTTCGGGATGAAAGATGTGTTTGTGAATATTGCCGGCGGTATTAAAGTAGAGGATCCCTCCATCGATCTGGCCGTGATTTGCGCCCTGCTTTCCTCCTATGAAGACGTTCCCCTGCCCGCCCATGTCTGTTTTGCCGGCGAAGTAGGCCTGAACGGCGAGATCCGGGCAGTAAACCGTATTGAACAACGCATTGCCGAAGCCGAAAAACTGGGCTTTGAAAAAATCATCGTATCCCGCTACAACAAAAAAAGTTTCGACCCCAAAGCATATAAGATCCAGGTACTGGCATTAAGCAGGGTGGATGAAGTGTACCAGCAGCTGTTTTAGTGGTGAGTGGTCAGTAGTGAGTAGGTAGTTAAGGCTACCATTCACTACTTACTACTCACTACTCACTACTCACTACTCACGCCCCCCCTTGCGGTAAATACCTAATCAAGCAATGCGTTCCCCATCGAACTTTGGGAAATGGCATTCGTATCAAACAATTATTTGTCATCACTGCTGCATCTCTTTTACCCGCATACCTGCGAGGGTTGTGGTTCGGATCTGTTGTATGATCACCAGTTTCTCTGTGCCCGCTGCATGCACCAGTTGCCTGTAACGGGCTTCTTTGCCAAAGCAGGTAATCCGGTAGAAAAAATATTTTATGGGAGAGTACCCGTTAAACAGGCCGCAGCGGCTTTTTATTTTACCAAGTCTTCTTTACTGCAACACCTGCTGGTACAACTCAAATACAAGAATAACAAAGAAGCCGGTTATTTTTTAGGAAGAATGATGGGGCATGCATTGGCTGCTTCCGAAAGATTCGCAGACACAGATGTACTGGTTCCCCTGCCCTTGCATCCGAAGAAGGAATTTATACGGGGTTATAACCAGGCTACCCTGCTTTGTGAGGGCATAGCGGAAGTATGGCCCAAACCCATTCTTGCCAACGCCGTAACCCGAACCCGTTTTACCGAAACCCAGACCCACCAGAACCGCCTGAGCAGGTGGCAGAACATGGAAGATGTATTTGCCGTTACCCAACCCAAGCTCCTGAGCCACAAACAGATCCTGCTGGTAGACGATGTAATTACCACCGGGGCAACCCTGGAAGCCTGCGGAGCGTCTATGCTGGAGGTAGAGGGGGTAGAACTGGGGGTGGTGGCGGCGGGGTATACTTTTTGAGTTAAAAGTTGATAGTTAAAAGTTAATAGCCAGGCCAATTTTACTTCAGATCTTTCACTTTTAACTTTTAACTTTTAACTATTAACTATTAACTATTACCTTACAATCCCCTCAACCTTTTCTATATTTAACTGTTCTAAACAAAAACAATCAACCATGAAATACCTCTTAACCATTGCTGCAGCGATTATGTTCAGCGCATTTACCCTGCCGGGCGATCCCAGTATCCACGGCTTTAAAGTAAAATCCATTGAAGGTGGAACCATCGATTTTTCCAAGTTCAAGGGCAAAAAAATCTTAGTGGTGAATACCGCTTCCAAATGCGGGTATACACCCCAGTATGAAGCACTGGAAAAAGTGTACGAAGAGTACAAAGACAAACTGGTGATCGTAGGTTTTCCGGCCAATAATTTTGGCGGACAGGAGCCCGGTGCCGACAGCGAGATCCAGGAATTCTGCAAAGCCCGTTTTGGCGTGAAATTTCCATTGGCCAGCAAAGTGAGTGTAAAAGGAGATGATACCGCTCCTATTTACAAATGGCTGACCAGCAAAACACAGAATGGCGTGCTGGATGCAGAGATCAAATGGAATTTCAATAAATTCTTACTGGATGAAAACGGTAAGATGATCGCTTATTTTGAAAGCAAAGTGAAACCGGATAGCGAAGAAATTCTGAAATTTCTGAAGTAATCGATTTGCGGATTGGCGGATGACGGATTAGCGGATTTTAAAAAAGAGGGTGTGTGTAACATCCTCTTTTTTGTTTGGCCATATCCATTACTTTTGACGCCGGATTAATCCGTAATCCGTAATCCGTAATCCGTAATCCGTAATCCGTAATCCGTAATCCGTAATCCGTAATCCGTAATCCGCTAATCCGCTAATCCGTTATGCTCTTCAAAGATGTCATAGGACAACAAGCAGTAAAACAACACCTGGCAGAAATGGTAGAACAGAACCGTTTGAGCCATGCTTTGCTGTTTTTGGGGAAAGAGGGAAGCGGTGCTTTACCCCTGGCATTGGCTTTTGCGCAATACATTGTTTCACTGCCGCAACCGGCCCCGGTAGTAGAGGATCTGTTCGGTGGAATGACGGCATTAGAGCCCACACCTACTTATATTCATCCGGATCATATTGCAGAACAGGCCGCATTTCAGCGGGCAGAACAACTGATACATCCCGACCTGCATTTTACCTACCCGGTCATACCGAGAAAAGCGGGTGACAAACCCGTTAGCTCGGATTATATAGCGGAGTGGCGTGAATTTGTAAAGAACTACCCTTACGGCAATGTGTACGATTGGCTGCAGTTCATTGGTGCCGAAAACAAACAGGGAAATATCACTGCCGAAGAGTGCAACGAAATTAACCGGCAGCTGAGTCTCAAAAGTTTTGAGAGCGAATACAAAGTATTATTACTCTGGATGCCCGAATACCTGGGCAAAGAAGGCAACAAACTGCTGAAACTGATTGAAGAGCCACCACCCAATACCTTATTTATACTGGTGGCCGAGAATGATGAACAGATCCTGCCTACGATTCTGAGTCGCTGCCAGCTGGTGAAGATTCCCATGCCGGAGAACAGCGAGATAGAACAGGCTCTGGTAGAAAGGGCCAAACTGGCCCCGGATACCGCCCGCCAGATAGCCGGTATCTGCGAGGGCAATTACCGCGAAGCCCTGCAACTGATACAGCATGCCGACCAGGACTGGCAGAGCCTGCTGCGCGACTGGCTGAATGCCACCCTGAAGGGCGGTCCCATGGCCCAGGTAAAGTTTACCGAAGAAGTGGCCAAACTGGGCCGGGAGAAGCAGAAACAGTTTCTCCGTTACTTTAACCACCTGCTGGAACAGAGTATCCGGATCAAGGTTTTGGGGGCAGATCGGGTGTTTTTGGGCGAAAATGAGAAGGATTTTGCCCAAAGACTGAATAAAATAGCTTCTGTAAGCCAGCAACAGGCCATTATTGAGGAGCTTGACCGGGCCGCTTATTATGTAGAAAGGAATGCCAACGCCAAAATGCTGTTCCAGGCCCTGACCATTAAACTGTACCATATCATTCAGAACAAAACCCTAATTTTGATGAGCTAGGCTTTGGGTGCCGATGTTGGATGGCAGCTGCCGGAAAACAGAAGCACTCTGAGTAGTGAGAGGGATTTGTGTGGGTTTGTGTAGGTGATTGGCTGCTGTATGACATGCCGATACATACACGTTGCACTGTTTTACGCTTATCAATATATTTTGAAGGCAGATGCGGAGAATCACTTGTGTACCGGTCGTGGCCGATTAACGCCCCGGACCCTGAAGTGAGTGACACAACCGAAGCATCATAGCAGTACTATCGCCCGCCCAATCATTTCCTCTGTTTTATTAACTAATTATTTATCTGATAAGATATGGGCTGTGGATCATGTAGTTCCTCCAAAGACGGGGGTAAACCGGGGGGATGTAAAAGTAACGGCGGTTGCAGCACAGGTGGCTGTAACCGGTTAAACGTGCACGATTGGTTGCTGAACCTCCCTTTCAGCGACCCCGAGAGTACCTGTAAAGTGATTGAAGTAAGTTTTAAACAGGGAAGCCGCAAAGAATTTTACCGCAATACTACCCTGCAATATTTTGATAAGGGCGATTATGTAACCGTAGAAGGCGTGAGCGGTTTTGATGTAGGCGAAGTAAGCCTGACCGGCGAACTGGTTCGCCTGCAGATGAAGAAAAAAGGGGTGGACGAGTTTGGATCTGAAATGAAAAAGATCCTCCGCCGCAGTTCGGAAAGAGATATTGAAACCTTCCATATCAGCAAGGGACGTGAGAAAGAGATCCTGGCCCGCAGCCGCGCCATTGCCCGACAGCTGAATGTGAATATGAAGCTGAGTGAAGTAGAGATCCAGGCCGATGGTAAAAAAGGCACTTTCTTTTATACCGCTGATGACCGTGTGGATTTCAGGGAACTGATCAAAGTATATGCCGGCGATTTTAAGGTAAAAGTGGAAATGCGCCAGATCGGGATCCGCCAGGAAGCCGCCAAAGTGGGTGGTATCGGCAGTTGCGGCCGCGAACTCTGCTGCAGTACCTGGCTGAACGATTTTAAAAGCGTGAACACCACCGCCGCCCGTTACCAGAACCTGTCTATTAACCAGACCAAACTCAGCGGTCAGTGCGGCCGGTTAAAATGCTGCCTGAACTATGAGCTGGATACTTACCTGGATGCCTTGCAGCAGTTTCCGGATTATGCAGAAACACTGGATACGGCCATGGGTACGGCGCACCTCATTAAAAAAGATATTTTCAAGAACCTGATGTGGTATGTGTTGCCTAATAATACCAAACATTACCCATTAACCATACAGCGGGTTAAAGAGATCAAACGACTGAACCGCGAGGGGCAGAAAGTAGACGAACTGCAGCCGGTAGAAATTGTGAGCAGCAAACAAAGAGAAGAAAATGAACCGGCAGCTTTTGTTGATCTGGTAGGCCAGATCAGTTTAAAGACACTGGAGAAAAACGACCGCCGCAGAAGAGACCAGGAACGTGGCAGCCGTGGTGGACAGCAGCAAGGCGGCGGAAGAAACCAGGGGCCAAGACAAGGAGGCGGACAACCACAGGGACAACAGGGCCAGCGAAACCAGGGACCAAGAGAACCCGGTCAACAGGGCCAAAGACCACAAGGACCCAGACCGCCACAGCAAAACCGTGGCCCGCAACAAGGCGGGCAACAGCAGGGGCCGAGACAACAGGGACCCAGAGAACCCGGTCAGCAAGGTCAAAGACCGCAGGGACCCAGACCCCCACAACAAAACCGCGGGCAACAACAAGGCCCAAGAAACCAGGGACCGAGACAACAGGGACCCCGGCCTCCGCAGGGACCACCGAGAGAGGAACCACCGAAAGAGAGTTAATACTAAAAACGCTACCCATAGGTAGCGTTTTTTTATGGCAGATGATTTCTGTAATTGAAACTTAGAGTTTATCCATTTCTGTAGCCGTAAACTCCATCAGTGTTTTGATGTGTGCCGGAGACAGATCGAATTTCAATCCGGCAGCTTTGTATAATTCAGGTAAGGTTTTGGTACCACCCAGACTCAGGGCTTGAATATAATTCTGCAAAGCCTGTTGCGGGTTTTGCTGGTACTGCATCCACATACCAATGGCGCCTAACTGGGCAATGCCGTATTCGATATAATAGAAAGGCACTTCGAAGAGGTGTAACTGTCGCTGCCAGCCTATTTGGCGGAACGCATCCAGTCCGGTGTAATCGATACTGTTGGTGGAGAATTCGTTCAGGATCTTCATCCACTCGGTGGTTCTCTCTTCTATACTATGTTGTGGATGTTCGTATACCCAGTGTTGGAACTTATCAATAATGGCGATCCAGGGGAAGATGGTGATGGTTCTTTCGAGCTGGTGTTCTTTGGCGCGTTGCAGGTCTTCGGGGTTATCGAAGAAAGCCTCCCAATGATTCATGCTGAAAAGTTCCATGGCCATACTGGCCACTTCGGCAATTTCCATCGGGTATTCTTTGAAAGCACTCAGTTCCAGTTCGTGTGCAAGGAAGGAATGAATGGCGTGCCCACCTTCGTGTACCATGGTGGTAACATCGCTCATTTGTCCGGCAGCATTCATAAAAATAAACGGCGCTCCACTCTCAGACAGCGGACAGTTATAACCACCCGGTGCTTTGCCTTTACGGCTTTCGAGATCAAAATGTTTCAGCTCGTTCATCTTACGCAGGCAATCTGCAAAGAAGGGATTGAGTTCTTCAAAACACTTCACTGATTTTTCGTAGAGATCCTTCCCATCGGTGAAAGGTTTCAAAGGTGCTATGCCTTCCGGTTCGGCTTCGGTATCCCATGGACGCAGGGTATCCAATCCGAGTTTGGCTTTTTTCTTCTGGTAGATCTTCTCGATCAAGGGAAGCACATGCAGTTTAACTGCTTCGTGAAACTGGTAACAGTCTTCTTTGGTATAATCGAAACGCCCCAGTTCTACAAACTTATAATCGCGGTAATTGGCGAAGCCGGCATTTTTGGCCACTTCATCTCTTTTATGAACGAGTTGCGTGTAGAGATCGTGCATGGCCTGCTGATCCTGCAGTCTGCGCTCCTGGATCTTGCGGTACACTTCTTCGCGCAGTTTCCGGTCGTGGCTCTCCAGAAATTTAGCCGCCTGTTGCAGGGTGTATTCCTGTCCGTTCACTTCTACTGTCATTTTACCGGCAATGGCACCGTATTGCTGCTGCATCACACTCAGTTCTGCCTGTAAGGGAATATTGGCTTCGCGGAACAGGTCGATATTCTTTTTAACACTGCGCAGGTAAGTGAAATATTTCTGCTGGTCCAGTTCCTGGGTAAAAGGGCAATCTACCAGTTTGCGGTTCAGCAGATCGGCATAGGGTTGCAGCTTGGGTTGGATCTCCATACAGAAATAAGTGAACGCCTCTTCCAGTGTTTTATCGGTTGTATCGCAGGTCATTTTGATCTGGCGCCAGCAGGCATCTTCGCTTACCACGGCTTCTATCTCGCTCATATCTTTCAGCCATTTTTCCAGGTCGGCCCGTGAATCCAGTTTCCTGTCAGACAGGTCCTTAAAAAAGGGTTCCAGCGAGGCCCAATCCGTTACCACAAAATCTTTTGGAACAAAATGCCGTTCCATTTTCCTGATATCCGCACTCAATGTCATATTTACTCGGTTTAGAGGGGCAAATTTACGCTAAGGGGCTAACTTTTGGAAAGTTTTAAAACTTTCCAAAAGTTACGGGAGAGTGGTATTTTTGCTCCCTTTATCAAACAAAGATTGGCAGTGGCGGATATCATACAGTTATTACCGGATAATATAGCGAACCAGATAGCGGCGGGAGAAGTGATTCAGCGGCCCGCCAGTGCCGTGAAGGAACTACTGGAGAATGCCGCCGATGCAGGCGCCACCGAGATCCGTTTGTTTGTGACCGATGCGGGAAAAGCCCTGATACAGGTGATCGATAATGGCCGGGGTATGAGCGAAACAGATGCCCGTATGGCTTTTGAGCGGCATGCCACCAGCAAGATCCGGAATATTGAAGACCTGTTCCGCATCAAAACCATGGGCTTCCGTGGCGAGGCGCTGGCTTCGATCGCAGCGGTATCGCAGGTAGAAGTAAAAACCAAAAGGGCCGAAGATGAACTGGGTACTTACCTCGAAATAGAGAACAGTCAGGTGGTAAAACAGGAACCCTGTGCCTGTGCTACCGGAACCAGCATCAGCATGAAGAACCTGTTCTTTAATGTGCCTGCCAGAAGAAATTTTTTAAAGAGCAATGCAGCCGAAATGCGGCATATCGTGGATGAGTTTACCCGCGTAGCCATGGCTTTTCCGGCTATATTTTTCTCGCTCACGAGTAACGGACAGGAAGTATTTCACCTGGAAGCTGGCAGTCTCAAACAACGGATCGTTCAGATCCTGGGTAATGCGTACAATGCCAAGCTGGTAAGTGTAAATGAGGAGACCGATTACATGAATATCTATGGTTTTGTGGGCAAACCGGAAACGGCCCGCAAAACAAGGGGTGATCAGTATTTTTTTGTGAACAACCGCTTCATCAAAAGTGCTTACCTGAACCATGCGGTGAACAGTGCTTTTGATGAGATGATCGCCAAAGACAGTTTTCCGAGTTATGTACTGTACATAGACCTGGACCCTTCGCAGGTGGATATCAACGTACACCCTACCAAACAGGAGATCAAGTTTGAAGATGAGAAGATCATTTATGCTTTTGTACAGGCCGCGGTAAAACATGCACTGGCGCAGTTCAGTATTGCGCCTTCGCTGGATTTTACCCTGAATGCAGAGATCCAGGGGCTGGACGCCGTAAGCAAACCCTTTACCACGGATAAAAAAGATGCCGCCTCTTCCTCCAACCTGTTCAAAACCTTTACACAAAAGAACCAGGCACATTTTATTGAGAAGAGCACACCTGCAGAAAAGAGTGAACTGAAACATTGGAAAGAATTCTTTTCTCCGGCGGATGCTGAACGCTCAACGCAGAACGCAGAACGCAGTTTGCCCCAACAACTCCAAACTCCTCCCGGCTTAGCCGGGACCCGACTCCAGACTGGCCTCCATGTTCTGCCCGATACGCCTTTACTGCAATTACACAACACTTATATCATCGCTTCCACCAACAGCGGTTTTTTACTGGTGCACCAGCAGCTGGCGCATGAGCGGATTTTGTATGAGCGGTATGGACTGGCCGCACATGGTCAGCAGATGGCCACACAGCAAAGTCTGTTTCCGGTAACGCTGGATGTGGCCGGTTCGGATGCAGCATTATTAACAGAACTCCTCCCCGACCTGTTGGCGATCGGTTACCAGGTAGAACCTTTTGGTAACAATAGTTTTGTGATACAGGGCATACCCGCCGATATTTTACCAGGTAATGAAAAACATTCCATCGAATTGCTGATCGAGCAGTTCAAACATTTCAGCAGCGATATCAAATTCAGTAAACGCGAGAAACTGGTTCGTTGTATGGCCAGGCAGCAGGCCATTAAAGCAGGCCAGTCGTTAACACAGAAAGAAATGCTGGTACTGGTAGAAGAGTTGTTCACCTGCAGCAGTCCGAATGTAACACCCACCGGAAGCCCTACCTATCTGGAGTTTAAGGAAGACTATCTGGATAAGATGTTCGGACGATAACCCCTCCGCCCTTTGGGCACCTCCCCTTTCGCAAGGGGAGGAAGATTTGTACTATTAGAGGGAAGGATTAATATTTGTCGATGACTGCGGTTAAAAACTTCTCGATGCCTTTCCGGATATTGGCGGCGGATGCCTGGTGGGCATTGACCATGAAAGAGAAGATTAGTTGTTTTCCCTTGCGGGTGATGATATAACCGCTTAATGCTACATGGTTACTGAGGGTGCCGGTTTTGGCATAGATCCGTCCTTCATAGTTTTTATACAAGCCACCCAAAGTACCTGTTCCACCTGTGGGTAAAATGGTTTTGATTCGCTCCCAGTTAAATTCATTCTTCATCTGGGTAAGTACCCATACAAAATCCTGTGGGGTAAAGAGGTTGTAACGGCTCAGGCCACTGCCATCTACCCATTTGGGTTTTTGTGGGAGGTCTTTGAGATCTGTTTTCAGCAGCGTATCAATGATCCTGGCCGTATTCATCATGGCTAACTTTTCATTACCCACCATCAGCAGGGTCTGTTCGGCAAAGAAATTATCGCTGCGGTGCATCATGATCTTTAACAGAGAATCGGTGGGTTGAGAATACACTTTCACTACATCCGGCCAGCGGTCAATTTTAAAATGTACGGGTTCAATGGTTGTTTTAAGTGTATCTGTAAGCAATTGTACCAGCAATGATTTATCAGCAGTGAACATAGGGATATCTGTCCCGTTGAACTTATTCGCCGATGGCCTTACCGTAAACTGATTGGCGGCCTGGTCTCTTCTCACCGTAAAATTACCCTTAGCCGTAACAGCGGTTTCTTCGAACTGTTTCTGAAAATAAGCAGGCATGGCTTTGAAGGAACCGGTATTGGTAAAGTGTGCCACGTTTCCATAAATGGGCATCATACTTCTTTCTGCCATGTAATCACTATTATAATCATCCCAGGCCCAACCGGCACCGAGGGCGTTATCTTTCCAGTTCTCATCTGTGAGCAGGATCTTTTTCTGCTTTTTCAGGAAGTCGAATACCGGCTGGTTCTTAAAATCAGGATGCAGGAAACTGGCATCCCCATTGGCTTCTACTTCGATGGTACCATTGCCTTTGTCAACATAACGGATACCCACGAGACTATCACCCAGGTATTTCATCCCTGCATAACAGGAAAATAATTTGGTATTACTGGCAGGCACAAAAAATTTATCAGCCTGGTAATTATAGAGGTATTGCTGTGTAGCCGGATCGTACAAACTGATGCCCACATGGGCCGGTGCAAAATCTGCATTGGAGAAAATATCCTGCCTGGCTTCTCTGGCAATCTGTTTGGGCAGGCTGCAGGAAGTAATCAATATACTGGCAACGATCACAGAAAGGAAAAGGGGGAACTGCTTTTTCATTAGGCATACAATTAGGCACTGTAATTTAACTTATTAAGTGATACGCTTGCACTGAAGCTGGTCTTGACTGACACCTGCAAAAGAAAAGCGGTTCACCAAAAATGAACCGCTTTTCTGCTATTATATCTATTGCAAAACCTGTATTAACTTCTTTCCACTGCCCGCATCCATCTTTCTGGAATATCATTCCGGCTGGCGGTCAGGTAATCATGGTAACTGCAGGCGGCATATTTTCCATCATGCAGCTGCATCCACCAGCGGCCGGTTCTTTTGCTGCGAAGGAACACTGTTTCTACCTCGCCGAAGGCAATGGTAAATTCATCAAACTCATTCCGGTTATCGAGCGAAGCTTCCTGTTTTCCTTTGTTGATGCCATCCATTACATACCACAACATGTGGGAGATCTGTTTGGCAGTAAGTTGGTGCTGGTCCTGCTCCGGAATATACCCGTAGATACCAATACTGGTGCAGGTATTACTCATGCCGGCATACTGCAGTAAAGTGCAGGCTTCCTCACCGTTAAAACCGTTGGGTGTAACATGATTCGCCGGTGCATGGGCATATTGAATAGCCGCAATATCAAAACTGAATAATTCGCTGTTGCGGATGGGTGGTTCCATTTCTTCAATGGCTTCCTTCACTTTACCTACGCGAAAACAATCAAACCCGAGTTTATTAATGGTTTCCAGCATCTGCGGATGCATAAAATAACTCTGGAAACCGATATGTGTATAATGTTTGAGATGATTGGGCATACCCGTAAACAACTCTACCAGAAAATTATCGGCAGAGAGTACACTGTCCATATCCAGGTCCATGCGCGAGTCAACACAAACCGCATCAATGATCTTGTTCATGGCTCCGTAAGCCTGGTACTGGCCAAAGGTATTATCATGCGAGCCGCCGATGATCACTACTTTCTTTCCCAGTTCTATCAATTCCTGCACCACGGTACGCAGAGCCGCGTAACTATCCTGCAGGGTAGCGCCACATTTTACATTACCCAGATCAGCCACATTTACTTCTGTATGCCAGTGAAAGAGTTTGTAGAATTCAGAACGGATCGCATCCGGAGAACCGGTATTGGTGAACTGCACACCTGCACCCCGCATTTCGCCGCAACCTACCAGTACCATATCGGCCCCGGAGATATCGGGCAATTCCTCATCGTATACAGCAATATGTTTACCGAGTTGTGTGTCTTTGAACCCTTCGTCGTTGGAAAGCTGCGCTAAATTCACAGGCTCCAGAAAATCTATTAAAGTTTGTACCAACATGTCAGCATTGTTTGCAAACATCTAACGCAGATACGGGCTGATTATTGTTACAGCAGCCCTATTTTCATCCATGAATCCGGGAACATTGAGTGGCTTAAAAGCTGTTTGTGTTTATTTATGAGAAATCGCTCGATATTCTTTTCTATGCGAAAACTCCCTGTCCTCTGCGGCTCTGCGGTTGGTGTAAGCTCTATCTAACCGAAGAGCCGCAGAGAAGCGGAGTTTGCGCAGAGGGATAAGCAGTGGGTCACCATTCAGTCAACCGGCTTCCTAATCTGTATACTTATAGCCCACACCCCTTACAGAATGGAAATAACGGGGATTCCGGCTGTCCTGTTCAAAATATTTCCGGAAACTGAGGATAAAATTATCGATGGTACGGGTAGTGGGATACACATTATACCCCCATACTACCTGTAAGATCTTTTCGCGGGTCACTACATCGCCCTTGTTCTCAATCAGCAGTTTGAGCAACATGGCTTCTTTTTTACTGAGTTCTACCTGCTGTCCGTTCCAGGTAATGGCATCCTGGGCCTTAAAATCAATGCGGTTATCTCCAAACTCATATACATCACCCACGGCTTCTTTTACCTGCATTTTCTTGCTCTTGTCTATCAGCTTATCTACCCGCAACAACAGCTCTTCCAGGTTAAAGGGTTTGGTAAGGTAATCATCGGCACCTTTCTTTAGTCCAAGTACACGGTCGGCCCCCGAATTCTTCGCACTCAGCATCAGAATGGGCACTTCGTTATTGTTTACCCTCACCGATTCGGTTACACTGATCCCGTCTATTTCCGGGATCATGATATCCATGATGATCAGGTCAAAATATTCACTGCCGATTTTTGCCAGTGCTTCGTTACCGGTAAAAGCAGAGACCACATCATAGCCTTCCATTTCCAGGTTCAGCTTCAATGCCTCATGAAGGTTCTCTTCATCTTCTACCAACAATATGGTTGCCTTAGACTCTTTCATGCTAATGGAAATATAACTGTAAAGCTACTGCCCACAGGGGTATTATCTGTCACAGAAATGTAGCCTTTGTGGTTTTCCGCAATCTTACGGCAAAGATAGAGCCCCAGACCCGTACCCTTGGTCTTGCGGGTATTTTCATCACCGGCCCGGTAGAACTTCTCAAAGATTTTCTTTTTTTCCTGGTCGGCAATACCCATGCCTTCATCACTGACAGTAAGTTTCACCTCGTTTCCTGACGCTGCTAATGAAATGGTGACGGGTTTGTCTTTGGGTGAATATTTCAACGCATTCTCCAGCAGGTTATTCACGAGCATCTGCAGTAACAGTGGTTCCCCGGTAACATAGATACCGGCTGCAATGGCCTCGTTCACCTGCCGTTGCGGAAAACGTGTTTTGCAATCATCCACACAACCACCCGCCAGATCTGAAAGATTGATCTCTTCCTCACCCTGCAAATATTGACCCGCATCCAGCTGGGAAGCGAGTAAAATATTATTGCAGAGACTATTCAGCCGGTTGGCTTCCTGCAGGGTATTACTGATGAGTTTCTGCTGTTTGTCTTCATCCAGTTTTCTCTTCTGCAAGGTTTCCAGGTTCAGTTGTGTAACGGCTATGGGCGTTTTGAGTTCATGCGTGATGGCCATCATGAAATTCTGTTGCTGCTGCGACAGTTTCAACTGTTTACGTGTGGCCCGGTATACAAATACGGCCCCCAACAGGATCAATGCCAGGAAGGTAATTCCCTCGCCCGCATACTGCGCCGTTTTTCTTTGTTGTGCTTCGGTAATGCGGCTGTATTTTTCTACGAAAGCGGGATCGTCTTTCATCAGTTCACTGATCCGGATCTGGGTAATATCCCTGTTTTGTTTTTCCAAAGCAATGAACCACCATACGAGGGCAGCCACCATATAAGTCAGTAATACCCAGTACACCAGGGACACAATCACCAGTCGCTGCGGTATCACTGTTTTTTTCATGGTTTCACTTTTTCTACCCGGATGCCGGCATTCAGTACATACTGCAGCGGTTCTTCGCGCATATGCTGTTGCAGGATAAAGGTGTAATTCCCTTTTTTCAGTTTTACGGGTAAGCGGGTTACACGCGAGCGGTGATCGAACACATCATCCATACCCGTTCCCAGCCAGCCTTTTTTGTTATCGGCGAGGGTGATATTGACCAGTTGGGTTTTGGCCGTATCGCCGGGAGCCTGCGTGGTAATATTGAGCCAGAGATTATTGAAATGATAGGCATCTTCATGACGGAAGATCACAGAAATATGATAGGCCACTGTGGTATCTTCTATGGCAAAGGTAAAGCTGGGTTTGTTGCTGGCCGACCACTGGTGATCGGGGAAGAAAACATTTTTCTCGAATACATCAAGGGTTTGGCAGGAGCTGAGCACCATGGCTACCAATAAAAATCCGGGAATCTTTTTCACAAGGGCTATTTTTACAAAGATAGAGAAACTGATTAGCTGTAACCGTGTTGTCATATTAAAAATCAACCACCCTGTAATTCGAAAATCCTTGTCGCTCACGGCCGCTGGGCCCCGTCCCTGTTACCGGGCTGCATTTTCTTCTGACAAAATGTGCTACGCATCATTTTGTCTGCCTTCGCCTTCGCTCGGCACCGAACAAAAAGAGGCCCGTACACAGGGACTGATTAGAATTTTTTCATCGAATACCCTGAGTCAACAGTTTTTATTCTACTAATCAAACAAAATTTGAATAATCAAATAGCACAAGACATTAGCTGTAAGGTGACGCTGTTTTTTTGCCAGAGATTTCACAGATCCATCAAACAGGGTCATGCCTTACAATACATTCAGGATCTGTTCCTTGGCCTTTTCCAGTTCATCCTTCATCAGGATCACACATTTCTGAATGGCTGAATCATAGGCTTTGGAACCGGTGGTATTGATCTCGCGGCCAAATTCCTGCAGGATAAAAGAAAGTTTTTTACCCTTACTCGGCTCTTTTTCGGCCAGGATGGATCTGAAATAATCGCAATGGTTATTTAAACGTACCTGTTCTTCGCTGATATCGATCTTCTCAATATAATAGATCAATTCCTGCTCCAGGCGGTTGGCATCGTAGTTTTCTTTGCCCACATTTTCTTCCAGCACTTTTACCAGGCCCTCTTTGATCTTGGTTCTGCGCAACGGTTCCAGTTTTTCGATCTCCTTTTGCTGGGCCTCAATATTGTTGATGCGTAACAACAGGTCTGTTTCGATAGATTTTCCCTCGTCCATCCGGTGATCATTCAGGTGCTGGATCGCTTCTTTCAGGATGCCGGCAAAAAATTTCCATTCCTCATCCGTCAGCATTTCTGTAGAAGGGGTGATCACATCCGGCAGTTTCAGGATGGTGCTGAGTATATCGCCTGTTTGCAGGTTCAGCTCATGGGCCAGTTGCGCCACGGGTTCAAAATAGGCTTTGGCCAGATCGGTATTGATAGATACCGGTTTGCTGGCGCCATTCTGTTTGATGCTGATATTACACTCCACACTACCGCGCTGCAATCCTTCATTCAGCATACTCCTCACTTCAAACTCAAAGGGTTTGAGCAGAGCGGGAATATTCAAACGCAGGTCGAACTGTTTTCCATTCAGTGAACGCACTTCTACCAGATAGGTTTTATCTGCCAGTGTTTGTTCTGCTCTTCCGTAACCTGTCATTGAGTGTAACATAGCTGCTTCGTTATTTGGTAAAAGTAACCCAAGAGAGGGAGAATAGCTAAAAAGATGTAGGAGATAAACTGCTGCAGATACAGACGGCAACCAGCCCTGATGATCACTGTTTTAGAAATCGATCCCTACCCATTTGCGCTTACTCTTTTCGTATTTTTCAAAGTTGAACTTGTATAGTTTACCCGGCCTGTGCGGTACATCCTGCTCCATTTCATCGATATCAATCAGCAGGTCCATGGAAGCAAATTTCTTCCGGAAATTCCGCCTGTCCAGCGAAACACCCAGGATGGCTTCATACAGGTTCTGTAATTCGCGTAAAGAAAATTTATCCGGCAGCAAGTTAAAACCCAGGGGATGTTCCTGGATCCTTTTCTGTAACCAGGCATAACAGGCATCTACAATTTCTTTGTGGTCAAATGCCATTTCTTTCAACGTGGCCACCGAGTGCCAATGCAGGTCGTTATCGTGGATCTTTAATTCATGGTGGGTGATATTCAGCAGCGAACAATATGCCACTGTAATTACCCTGCCACCCGGGTGCCGGCCAGGCGAACCGAAAGTACGCACCTGGTCCAGAAACACATCATTCATCCCTGTTCTCTCTTTCAGTACCCGGTAAGCCGCATCATCCAGTTCCTCATTGTCTTTCACAAAATCCCCCAACAGCGACAAACGCCCGTTGAACATTTCCAGGTCGCTCTTGATCAGCAGTACTTTCAGCTTGTTTTCTTCAAATCCAAAGATCACACAGTCTACCGTTACAGGTACTTTGGGATAAGATTGTACCAGTAAGGCAGCATCCTTCACCTGCATTTCCTCCTGTACAACCGTTCCGGCATTCTTTTTCATCATGGCAAATCATTCAAAAATAACAGGGAGGGTTCCCTGTTTTCAATGTCGACAAGATACAAAGTTTAAGAATTGGGCACACAATTTTAAAGCCGGTTTCTCATTACTCCCACCGGCGGCTTACCTTTATTCACCAATCAGGGTTTATGTATAACAAAGAACAGATACAGGCATTACAAAAGCAGTCGCAGGATTTCCTTACCGGCAATACAGATACCGTTTCAGCGGCCGGAATAGCCCCGCTGAGAGAGGTTCTCCGCTTTCATGAATACCGCTATTATGTGCAGAATGAGCCGCTTTTATCGGATTATGAGTACGACCGGCTTTACCAGTTATTGCAGCGTACTGAAAAGTTACACCCCGAATTGATTACCCCCGACTCTCCCACCCAGCGTGTGGGCAGCAGCCTGAACCAGCAGTTTGTAACGGTACAACACCTGGTGCCCATGCTGAGCCTCGATAACAGTTATAATGCCGAGGACCTGACAGATTTTGACCGGAAAGCCCGGGAGTTGAGCGGACTCGACGCCATTACCTACTGCATAGAACCGAAATTTGACGGGGCCAGCATTTCACTGATCTATGAGAACGACCAGCTGGTTCGCGCCGCCACCCGGGGCGATGGGGTGGAGGGAGAAGACATCACTACCAATATCAAACAGATCCGCTCTATCCCGCTATCAGCCGCCTTTTCCAAATATGGGATCCGCCAGGTAGAGATCAGGGGCGAGATCATTATGAGTAAACAGTCGTTTGCGAAATACAACGAATTACTGGTATCCCAGAACCTGGCGCCTTTGGCCAATCCCCGTAATGCCGCTTCGGGCAGTTTACGGATGAAGGACCCGAAAGAAGTGGCCGAAAGAAACCTGGACGCTTTTTTATACCATATCAGTTATTTTGTCAGAGATGGCATTCCTCCCGGCAACGATCCATTGGCCAGCCATGCGGGTTCGCTGCATCTTTTGTGGGAACTGGGTTTCCGCTCACCCGAAAAAGAGAAAAGGGTGGTAACGGGCATCCAACCTGTGATCGATTACTGTCTCGATTTTGAAGCCGGCCGCGATAACCTGCCCTATGAAATTGACGGTATGGTAGTAAAAGTGGATGATACGGTTTTGCAGGAGAAGCTGGGCATGACATCGCACCACCCCCGTTGGGCCATTGCATTTAAATTCAAGGCAAGGCAGGCCACTACCAAATTAAGAAGTGTGGAATTTCAGGTGGGAAGAACCGGCGCAGTAACACCGGTTGCCAAACTGGATCCTGTGTATCTCGGAGGAGTTACGGTTTCAAGCATCTCTGTTCACAACGAAGAATATATCAGGGAAAAAGATCTTAAGATCGGCGATAGTGTATTGATAGAAAGAGCCGGAGACGTGATTCCGCAGATCGTAAAATCATTACCGGAACTGAGGGATGGCAGCGAAGAGTCTATTCTGTTCCCCAAACAATGTCCGGTTTGCAAAAGTGAATTATACAAAGAAGAAACAGAAGCGGTGTGGCGCTGTATCAATATCGAATGCGAAGCACAGGTGGTAGAGAAGATGATCCATTTTGTGAGTAAAGATGCCATGGATATCAAAAGTTTCGGCGAAGCCAATGTGCGCAAGTTTTATGAGTTGGGTTTGTTGAAAGATATTCCGGGTATTTACCGCCTGGACTACGACCGCATCGGTGAGCTGGAAGGTTTTGGTAAAAAGAGTTTAGACAACCTGCAAGCCGCTATCGAAGTTTCCAAACAGCAGCCCCTGCACCGGTTGATTTATGCACTGGGCATCCGCTTTGTAGGCGAGACCACTGCCAAAACACTGGCCAATGCGGTAGAGAATGTGTTTGATTTTACAACCAAATCAGAAGAAGAACTGTTACAACTGGAAGATGTGGGCGTAAAAGTGGCCAAAAGTATTCACCAGTTTTTCAGCAACGAACAGAATATAGACATGCTGCACCAGTTGGAGCGGCTGGGTCTGCAGATGAAAAATGAAAAGAAAGCAGCAGTAGCCGCCGGCGCTTTAACCGGACAGACTTTTCTTTTCACCGGCACACTGGCCAAACTGAAACGCAGCGAAGCAGAAGCACTGGCCGAAGCGGAAGGCGGTGTAATTGTGAGCGGCGTAAGCGCCAAACTGAATTATCTCGTAGTAGGCGAAGATGCCGGCAGTAAACTGGAGAAAGCCAAAAAGATCAATACCATCAAGATCATTTCGGAAGATGAATTTCTTTCACTCATCAACAAATCATAACCCCGCGCCTTTGCGCCTTTGCGAGCAAATTTTCACGCAAAGGCGCAAAGACCCAGTTGGAAAACCATAAAAGACATGTTACAGGCACCAACACTAAAATTTCTAAAAGATCTCCAGAAGAACAATAACCGCGAATGGTTTGAAAAAAACCGCAAACGATACGAAGCCGCCAAAGAAGATATGGCCGCACTCGTAAACGCAGTGATTGCTCAATTAAGCAAGAAGGACCCTAGTATTTCTCATCTGCTGGCCAAAGATTGCGTGTACCGCATTAACCGCGATGTTCGGTTCAGCAAAAACAAGGCGCCGTATAAAAACAATATGGCCGCCAGCCTGATTGCCGGTGGCAAAAAATCAGATTTTGCCGGGTATTATATCCATATCCAGCCGGGAGGAGAGAGTTTTATTGGTGGCGGACGGTACATGGTAGAAGCCGATCAGCTGAAAAAAATCCGGCAGGAGATTGATTATAACTGGGAAGAGTTTCAATCCATCATCCAGCACAAAAAATTCAAAGCCTGTTACGGCGAACTGGAACGGGGCGAAGGCATGGCACTGAGCCGCGAACCCAAAGGATACGAAAAAGACAATCCCGCCATCGAATACCTCAAACTCAAAAGTTGGGTAGCCACTACCCCACTAACAGATGCGGATCTGACAGAAAAAGGACTCGTGAAAAAAATAACCGCCGCATTCGAAACCCTGCAACCGCTGATTGTGTTTCTGAACCGGGCGCTGGGGGAATGACGCGGTGAATAGGCAATGGTGAATAGGTAATTAACTACATATACCCTTTTCACTTGATGATAGGGTAAGTGAGTGGTGAGTAGTCAGTAGGGAGTAAAACCTACTCACCATTGACCACTCACTACTCACCATTGACAATTCACCATTCACAACTGACTACTCACTACTCACCACTCACTACTCACCACTCACTACAACAATCCCTTCCCCATCAAATACTCTGCAATCTGCACGGCATTGGTAGCGGCACCTTTGCGGAGGTTATCGCTCACGATCCACATGTTCAGGGTATTGGCCTGCGTTTCATCACGACGTAAACGGCCTACAAATACTTCATCTTTTTCGTGTGCCCATAATGGCATGGGGTATAAAGCCTGTGCGGGATCATCCTGTACAATTACACCGGGGGCTTTGCTTAACAGCTCTTTTACTTCGGCCAGATCAAAATCATTGGCAAACTCTACGTTCACGCTTTCGCTATGTCCGCCTACAACGGGAATACGAACCGTGGTGGCCGTAACACGGATCGAATCATCGCCCATGATCTTGTTGGTTTCCTTCACCATTTTCATTTCTTCCTTGGTGTAACCGTTGTCCAGGAACACATCAATCTGCGGAATTACGTTCAGATCAATCTGGTACTTATACGCCATCTCGCCTTCCACTCCTTTTCTTTCGTTGAATAACTGGTCAACGGCTTTTTTACCGGTACCGGTCACACTCTGGTAAGTGCTAACCACTATCCGTTTGATCTGGTATTTCTGGTGCAGCGGTTGCAAAGCCACCACCATCTGAATGGTAGAACAGTTAGGGTTGGCAATGATCATGTCTTCTTTGGTCAATACATTGGCATTCACTTCCGGTACCACCAGTTTTTTGGTAGGGTCCATGCGCCAGGCAGATGAGTTATCGATTACACGGATCCCGGCATCGGCAAATTTGGGCGCCCATTCCAGCGAAGTGCTTCCGCCCGCAGAAAAGATAGCCACGGCAGGTTTGGCAGCAATCCCGTCGCTCATGCTCACCACTTTGTATTTTTTCCCTTTAAATTCCACTTCCTTACCTACAGATCTTTCTGAAGCTACGGGAACCAGTTCCGTTACGGGAAAATTACGTTCTGCTAATACCTGCAACATTTTGGTACCTACCAGTCCGGTGGCACCTACTACGGCTACTTTCATTGTTTATGGGTTTACTTGTTTATTGGTTGGTTTGTTTGTTTATTGGTTTGCTCGTTTACTTGTTCATTCGTTTATTGGTTTATTGGGGCGGTTCTTTTAGTTGTTTAGAGCCCGTTTAAAATTAAAGTTTTCAAATACCATTGGCCTATTGAAATTTCATAATAGGTGTATTATTTATCTCGATAAGCACCTGCCAAGCTGGCGGCTCACAGCTCACAGCTAGTAGCTTAAAACGATGATCTTGCATTTTCAAACAGGCTCTTATTGTTTTCATCCAAATGAAAAAGCCTCCCCGGTTTGGGAAGGCTTCAAGTATATGGGTATACACAAACGTAAAGCACTTCCCGTTAGAGAGGTTTCTTAATACGTTTTGTATGTTTCATTATTGTCATTGCTTTGCGAAAATATTATCTGTATACAGTTTTACCAAAACTATTTTCGCTGAAACGCTAACAACAGTTAGTGTTTCAGCCAATTGTCTTATCCTACCAGGTCAATATCAAAGTTCACCAGCTGTACAAATTCTGCCAGTCGGTTATCAATATCCGCTCTGGTAATTTCGCGTAAACGCTCGGTTCCAAAACGCTCTACACAGAAAGAGGCCATGGCACTTCCTACAATGATGGCGGTTTTCATGTTCTCGAAAGAGATATCACCGGTTTTAGCCAGGTGGCCCATAAAACCTCCGGCAAAGGTATCACCGGCACCAGTGGGGTCAAACACTTCTTCCAGTGGTAATGCTGGTGCAAAAAATACCTGGTTAGCATGAAACAGCAAGGCACCGTGTTCGCCTTTTTTAATGATCAGGTATTTAGGTCCCATTTTCAGAATGGTAGCAGCCGCTCTCACCAGCGAATAATCACCGCTCAGTTGCCGGGCTTCACTATCGTTCACCATCAGCACATCCACCATCGAAATGGTTTTTTTCAGGTCATCCATAGCTATTTCCATCCAGAAATTCATGGTGTCCATCACGATCAGCTTCGGTCTTTTTTTCAGTTGGGTAATCACACTGGCCTGTACGGCAGGTACCAGGTTACCCAGCATCAGAAATTCGCAATCCTGGTAACTGTCCGGAACCACGGGCTCAAAATTGGCCAGCACATTCAGTTGGGTATCCAGTGTATCGCGGGTATTCATATCCATGTGGTAACGGCCGCTCCAGAAAAAGGTCTTTTCGTCTTTTTTGATCTGCACCCCTTCCAGGTTCACGTTCCGGTTGGTCAATGCATCCAGCTCAGACTGCGGAAAATCGCCCCCAACAACAGAGATCTGCTTCACAGGGGTAAAATTGGAAGCACACCAGGCAATATAGGTACCTGCACCACCAACAATCTTATCGCTCTTTCCGAACGGGGTTTCAATGGCATCAAAAGCCATGGATCCTACAACAACTAAAGACATAAAATAGGTTTTGTTATCGGGGGGCGAAATTAGGTGATACGCCGCTAAAAGCCAGTAATCCACTCGTTTATTTTGGTACGAGGAATCGATTAGCGGATGACGGATTAGCGAATTACGGATTCAGGGATTTATTATCCGGTAAAAGGTCACGGCATGTATGGTAAACCCTGGTTCCTAAAATCCGCTAATCCGTCATCCGCTAATCCGCTAATCGATCCCCCAAAACTAACATATTGAGATTTTATCGATCAAAGTGTTGCTAACATTCGTTAGTTGTTTTATCTTCGCCGCATGGCCAGAATAAAAACTGATAAAAACATCTCCCGCAAAGAGGTGATCGTAACCAAAGCTGCGGCGCTGTTCCGCGAAAAAGGCTTTAAAGCCGCCAGCATGCGCGACCTGGCAGAAGCCGTAGGCGTAGAAGCTGCCAGTTTGTATAACCATATCAAATCCAAAACGGAACTGCTGCACGAACTCTGCTTCAGCGTAGCCAACCGTTTTATGCATAAAATAGACGAGATCGAAGCAGAACCCATCAGTTCTATCCAGAAAGTAGAGAAACTGCTCCGCTTCCATATCGAAGAAATGATCAACCATTACGAAGAAGTATATGTGAGCGACCGCGAATGGAAACACTTGGCAGATCCCTATCTATCCAATTTCCAGAACCAGCGCCGCATTTACCGCAAACGTTTTGCCGCTATCATAGAAACCGGTATCCGTAACAAAGAGATCAAAAAAATAGACGCCCCTACCGCAGTACTGATTATGCTGCACGCCATCAGCGGCATCGAGAGCTGGCACCGCTCTACCCAGAAAATCAGTGCAGAAGAACTGGAAGAAAACATGATCACCATCCTGGTAGGTGGATTGGTGAACCGATGATGTTGGTGAATGGGCAATTGTGAGTGGTGAGTAGTCAGTAGGCAGTAACGAACCGCAACAAAAATTGCCCATTGACCATTGACCATTCCCCATTCACAACTCACCACTCACTACTGACAACTCACTACTCACTACCTATGTCAATACACTTCCACCCCCTCACCATTGCCGAAGTAAGAAGAGAAACCAGCGATTGTGTGTCTGTTGCTTTTGCCATTCCGGAATCACTCAAAGAAATATTTCAGTATAAACAGGGGCAGTACATTACTTTGCGCACCCAGATCAATGGAGAGGAAGTACGCCGTTCCTATTCGGTTTGCAGCTCTCCGCTGGACAATGAATTACGTGTAGCCATCAAACAGGTAAGCCATGGCCTTTTTTCTACCTATGCCAATACGGAACTGAAAAAAGGTGACACGCTGGATGTAATGCCGCCCATGGGTAAATTCTTTACGGAACTCGATCCTGCACAAACAAGGCAGTATGTGGGTTTTGCGGCGGGCAGTGGTATCACTCCTCTGTTATCCATCATCAAAACCACTTTACGTACCGAGCCTAAGAGTAGTTTTACCCTGGTGTATGGTAACCGTAACCGGCATTCCATCATTTTCAAAGAAGAACTGGAAGCATTGAAGAATGTATACATGAACCGCTTCCGGGTGATCTATATTCTTTCGAGAGAAAAAACAGATGCGCCCATCAACTTCGGCAGAATTGATGGTGAGAAATGCGCTGCGCTTTGCGATAAAACCATTGATACAGCGAATACTACTGCTTTCTTTTTATGCGGACCGGAAGACATGCTCTTTTCCGTAAAAGAGCAGTTGGAAAAATCGGGTGTTGACAAAAAGAAGATCCACTTCGAACTCTTTACCACACCCGGTGCCCAAAAGAACACAGAACAGAAAACACAGCATACCCCATCTGAGGCCAAAAGTAAAGTGACCATTAAACTGGATGGCGTTTCCTTTGATTTTGATCTGGGATTTGATGGCAAGCCCATTTTAGACGCTGCCCTGCAAAACGGCGCCGATTTACCTTATGCCTGCAAAGGCGGTGTTTGCTGTACCTGCCGCGCCAAACTGGTAGAAGGTGAAGTGGATATGGATGTGAACTATGGATTGGAGCCCGATGAAATTGAGCAGGGTTTTATCCTCACCTGCCAGTCGCATCCAAGAACAGAAAAAGTGGTGGTTGATTTTGATATCAAATAGATTTTTGCCCGCCCTTCTGTTTTTCGCTTTGTTAAGTACTAACATCCTTTTCAACCAACTCTATTCAACAAGCTAACGAGCGGCAATTTTTTACATATAATTGAAGCTAACATGCGTTAGCATCGTTTTAGTTTCCCTATTTTTGATGCTCAAATAACTACCCCATGGAAAGAGATTTTGAGGAGATCTTCCAGGATAAGATTGACCGGGAGATCAAGATAGAACCCAAAGACTGGATGCCGGAAAAATACCGGCAAACACTGATCCGCCAGATCAGTCAGCACGCGCATAGCGAAATTGTGGGTATGTTGCCCGAGGGCAACTGGATTACCCGTGCCCCCAACCTCCGCCGTAAAGCCATATTACTGGCCAAAGTGCAGGACGAGGCAGGCCACGGATTATACCTGTATTCTGCCGCCGAAACACTCGGCATTACCCGCGATGAAATGTATGCACAACTGCATAGCGGTAAAGCCAAATATTCATCCATCTTCAATTATCCTACTTTATCCTGGGCCGATATCGGTGCCATTGGCTGGCTGGTAGATGGTGCCGCCATCATGAACCAGGTGCCGCTCTGCAGAAGCAGTTTTGGTCCGTACGCAAGGGCCATGGTGCGGGTATGTAAAGAAGAAAGTTTTCACCAGCGCCAGGGTTTCGAAATCTTACTCACCCTGAGCAAAGGAACCGAAGCACAGCAAAGAATGGCACAGGATGCCATCAACCGCTGGTGGTGGCCCAGCATCATGATGTTTGGCCCAACAGACGATGAAAGTCCCAACACCATCCAGAGCATGAAATGGAAGATCAAACGTTTTACCAACGATGAGCTTCGCCAGAAATTTGTGGATGTATGTGCGGAGCAGATCAAGATACTCGGACTCACTATTCCGGATAAAGACCTGAAATGGAACGAAACCACCGGCCATTATGATTTTGGCAAGATCAACTGGGAAGAGTTCTGGCAGGTGGTACAGGGCAATGGTCCTTGCAACAAACAAAGACTCGAAACCCGCAAAAAAGCCTGGGAAGAAGGTGCATGGGTAAGAGAAGCAGCCAGCGCTTATGCGGAAAAGAGGAAACAGAAACAAGTAGTAACAGCAGCGTAGTTTTTGTTGATTGGTTTACTGGTTTCTGGCTTATTAGTAATACGCATTACGAATAAACCGGTTAATAAATAAACAAGTAAACCAATAAACTAATAAACCAATAAACTAATCAACCATGTCACATACCGAATGGCCTCTCTGGGAAGTATTTATCCGCAGCAAACAGGGGCTCGATCATAAACATGTAGGTAGCCTGCACGCCGCAGATGCACAAATGGCCATAGAGAATGCACGCGATGTATATACCCGCCGCATGGAGGGCGTAAGCATCTGGGTTGTAGAAAGCAAATATGTACACGCCAGCAACCCTGCAGAAGCAGGTGCCTTGTATGATCCGGCAAATGACAAAGCGTATAGGCATCCTACTTTTTATCATTTACCGGATGAGGTGAAGCATATGTGATTGGGTAAATAAGTATATAGAGTATATAAAGTATATAGGTAAATAAGGTATGAATGAGCGATTGGAGGTATTTGGGAGGTTTTCAGTATTTACCTGTGTGGAAAGAGGCAAGACTTTTTAGGGAAACTATTGCTGCCATCTGCAAAACTTTTCCAAAAGAAGAACAATTTCGTTTGGTTGATCAGTTACAAAAAGCCTCAGGAAGTATTACCGCCAATATCGCAGAAGGTTATGGCAGGTACCATTACCAGGAAAATATCCAGTTTTGCAGACAGGCAAGAGGAAGTCTCATGGAATGCCTGGACCACCTGATTTGCGCAGCAGACGAATCCTATATTTCAAAAGAACAACTGATTAAATTGTAAAAAGATTATCAAAAAACAGTAAAATTACTCAACGCCTATATCGCCCTTTTACGACACAAAAAATCAACCATCTAACCCCTAATTACCTATATACTTATTTACTTTATTTACTTATATACCTTATTACTTACCAACCAATGACCCCATCCCTCCTACACTACACCCTTCACCTCGCCGATAACGCACTCATCATCGGTCATCGCAACAGCGAATGGTGCGGACATGGACCCATACTGGAACAGGATATTGCCATTTCGAATATTGCATTGGATTATATTGGCCAGGCAAGAAATTTTTACCAGTATGCGGCAGAACTGACCGGTAACGGAGCCACCGAAGATTCACTGGCTTATCTGCGTGATGCGATTGATTTCAAAAACTGCCTGTTAACGGAGCTTCCCAATGACGACTGGGCGCAAACCACTTTACGCCAGTTTTTCTTCAGTGCCTATCAGTATTTTTTATACCAGCAACTGCAAAACAGCAGCAACCAGCAGCTGGCCGCCATTGCAGAAAAAGCGTTGAAAGAAGTAACCTACCACCTGCGCTGGAGCAGCGAATGGGTGATACGCCTGGGCGATGGAACCGAAGAAAGTAAACAACGTATGCTGCGGGCCATAGATGAGTTATGGAGTTTTACCGGCGAATTATTTACACCGGCCGGTTATGAACAACAAGCTGTTACAGAGGGATACGGTGTTGATCTGTCACAGATTCGCGAAAACTGGTACAAAAAAGTAACCGCTGTATTCGAAGAAGCCACCCTGCCCCTGCCCAAAGAAAATGTGTGGATGCAAACAGGCGGCAAAACCGGGGTACACACAGAACACCTGGGTTTTATACTGGCCGATATGCAGTTTTTACAAAGGGCCTACCCCGGTGCAGAATGGTAATTCCGATCTCTGCTAAAGAGAAATTGATATGGAAATAAAAAACAACGATACTACGACGCATACAACAACTGAAGCGTTAGAGAAAGCCGTATGGGCCATCCTCGAAACCGTTCCTGATCCGGAAGTGCCTGTATTATCTGTGGTTGATCTGGGTGTGGTTCGAAAAGTAGAGGTTACTCCGGCTACTACAGGTAGTAAAGGAAGTTTATTAATTTCTTACACCCCCACTTATACCGGATGCCCTGCCATGGATGTGATGAAAATGACCATGCAGATGGCTTTACAGGAAGCAGGTTTTACAGCGGTGCAATTCATACAGGTTCTTTCACCGGCATGGACCACCGACTGGATGAGCGAATCCGGCAAAGAAAAACTGAAAGCCTACGGTATCGCTCCGCCCCAGTACAAACAGGCTGTCTGTACCCCTGATTCATTTCAGCAGGAAGAAGCAATACCGTGCCCGCGTTGTAATTCTTATCATACAAGATTGGTTTCGCAATTTGGAAGTACCGCCTGTAAGGCGCTGTACCAGTGTAATGATTGTAAGGAACCGTTTGATTATTTTAAGTGTCACTGAATTACGGATTAGCGGATGGCGGATTAACGGATTGAAAGAATTCTCTGCGAAACCTCTGCCGCTCTGCGGCTCAGCGGTTGGATGTAACTTGCACTATTCGTTGATCCGAAAAAAACAGAAAACTTCCGAACCAACAAATCCGCTAATCCGCCATCCGCCAATCCGCTAATTAGTATCTTCGTTAAAACCATACCGCCATGTCTTCGATCTTATTTTCCATAGAAAACAACATCGCCACCATCACCCTTAACCGACCCGATAAACTCAATTCCTTTAACCGGGAAATGGCTTTGTTGCTGCAAAACCGGCTGGATGAATGTGCCAGCTTACCGGAGATCCGTTGCGTGTACCTGACGGGTTCTGGTAAAGGTTTCTGCGCAGGGCAGGACCTGGCCGAAGTGGTGGACCCCAATGGTCCGGGTATGCAGAAGATCCTGAGCGAACATTATAATCCCATCATCACCCGTTTACGTAATATGCCCAAACCGGTGATCGCTGCCGTTAACGGGGTGGCTGCCGGTGCCGGTGCCAATATTGCATTGGCCTGTGATATTGTGGTGGCTACCCAATCTGCTTCTTTTATCCAGGCTTTTTCCAAGATCGGTTTGATCCCGGATAGTGGTGGAACCTTTCATTTACCCAGACTCATCGGTTTCCAGCGTGCCAGTGCATTGATGATGCTGGGCGATAAGGTTTCGGCAAACGATGCTTTACAAATGGGCATGCTCTACAAAGTATTCAGCGATGATTCTTTTGCAGAAGAAAGCCTGAAAATAGCCGCTACGCTGGCACAGATGCCTACCAAAGCCCTCGCCTATATCAAACATGCGTTGAATCATTCCTTATCCTACAACCTGGAAGAACAGTTGTTACTGGAAGACCGCTACCAGCAGAAAGCAGCGGCCACAGCAGATTTTGCAGAAGGTGTGCAGGCATTTCTCGAAAAACGTTTACCTGATTTTAAAGGAGAATGATCATGACAGAGAAAGATCTATTGGCACAGAAAGTAGTGGCTCACATGATGGAACATGATCAGTTCTCTCAATGGCTGGGCATTACCCTGCTTGACATACGGGAAGGTTACAGCAAAATACAGATGACAATTAGAGAAGAAATGCTGAATGGTTTTGGCATTGTTCATGGCGGCATTGCTTTCTCACTGGCCGATAGCGCATTTGCTTTTGCCTGCAACAACCGGAACAATCTATCGGTAGCACTCGATACCTCTATCAATTTTACCAAAGCAGTTCAAGTGGGCGATACACTGGTGGCTGAGGCAAAAGAAATACACAACGGAAAAAGTACAGGCCTCTATCATATTACCATCACCAATCAGCAACAGGAAGTAGTGGCGATTTTTAAGGGTACTTGTTTTAGAATGGGGAAAAAGTTGATAGAGTAGATAAAGTATATAGGGTATATAAAGTATATAGAGTAAATAAGTTACGATATATGAAGAATGAACAGCTGTTTGGATTTGAGGAATTGGAGATCTGGAAGAAATCCAGAATTTTCAAACAGCGGGTAGCTGAATTGGTGAAAGGTTTTCCGCCTGATGAAAAGTATCGATTATCAGATCAATTACTAAGAAGTTCACGCTCAACAAACAGTCTGATAGCAGAAGGCCATGGCAGATATACGTATGCTGATCAAATTCATTTCTGCATCCAGGCACGAGGCTCGTTGGCCGAATCATTCAACCACCTGATTGATGCGCACGACAACGGCTATATACCAGAAGAATTATTACAGCAATTAAGAACACAACTAAAAGAAATAGAACGCATGCTCAACGGCTACATCCACCACCTCCGTAAACAAAAAGAAAATACCTGATGCCTCTGTGTGAGTATATAAAGTATATAGGGTATATAAGTATATAGAGTATATTAGTTACCTCTATTTACTTTACCTACTTCATTTACTTTATTTACTTTATCTACTCTATATACTTTATTAACCTTATGATTTATCAATTCAAACAATACATCCCCGTCATCCACGAAACAGCCTTCATCCATCCCCAGGCCGCTGTTACCGGTAATGTGATCATTGGCAAGAACGTGTACATCGGACCCGGTGCCGCTATCCGTGGCGACTGGGGCGGTATCATTATCGAAGATGGCTGCAATGTGCAGGAGAACTGTACCATACACATGTTTCCCGGCATAACCGTTTTACTGAAAGAAGGATCGCATATTGGCCATGGTGCCGTTATACATGGAGCCACCATCGGCAAAAACTGCCTGGTGGGCATGAACAGCGTGATCATGGATCGGGTGGTACTGGAAGAGGAATGCATTGTGGGCGCTTTGAGTTTTATCAAAGCCGATGAAATATTTGAACGCCGCAGCCTGATCGTGGGTAATCCTGCCAAAAAGATCAAGGAAGTGAGCGATGAGATGATCCGCTGGAAAACAGCGGGCACCCAATTGTACCAGACCCTGCCCAAAGACATGCAGGAACACTGGCAGGTGGTGGAGCCGCTCAGGGAAATCCCCCCTAACCTTCCGGGCCAGTCCAACAGTTACCCCACCTGGAATGAATTAAGAGAAACGCCTGACAAATAACATTGGCGTACATTTGCAGCTAATCAGTTAACAGTGTCAGAAAGAAACAACTTCATAGATTATATCCGCATTTTTGCCCGCAGTGGTCACGGCGGACAGGGTGTTACCCATTTTATGCGTAACAAATTGACCGCCATGGGTGGACCCGATGGGGGCGATGGGGGTCGCGGGGGACATATTATCCTGCGCGGCAACAGCAATCTCTGGACCTTACTGCACTTACGTTATTTTAAAAATGTACTGGCTGAAAATGGTGAGAACGGAAGCAAGAACAATTGTACCGGTCGCGACGGGAAAGATATTTATATAGATGTGCCATTGGGTACCGTGGCCCGCGATGAGGAAACCGGAGAAAAGGAAGTGGAGATCCTGGAAGACGGACAGGAAGTGATCTGGATGAAGGGCGGCCGCGGCGGACAGGGCAACAGCCATTTTGCCACACCCACCAACCAGGTACCCGAACATTCGCAACCCGGCGAACCCGGTGTGGAAGGCTGGAAAAACCTGGAACTGAAAGTACTGGCCGATGTAGGACTGGTAGGATTTCCCAATGCAGGTAAATCTACTTTGTTATCCGTGATCACCGCAGCCAAACCTAAAATTGCCAACTACGCATTTACTACACTGATCCCGCAACTGGGCATGGTAGAATACCGCGATAATAAATCATTCTGTATTGCCGATCTGCCGGGTATCATTGAAGGAGCGGCAGAAGGAAAAGGGTTGGGACATCGCTTTCTGCGCCACATAGAACGAAACTCTGTATTGCTGTTTTTAATTCCTGCCGATAGTGCCGATCATGGCAAAGAATTCGAGATCCTCCGCAAGGAACTGGAAGAATACAATCCGGAAATGCTGCAGAAAGATTTTATCATCGCTGTGAGTAAAAGCGACATGCTGGATGATGAATTAAAAGAAGCCATCAGCAAAGAATTACCTGCCAACATACCACATCTGTTTATTTCTTCTGTTACCAATAAAGGATTAACAGAACTGAAAGATCTTCTCTGGCAAACACTGAACAAACCCGTTGCCTGATTGACCTCTCTGTGCATCTTTGTGTTCTCTGTACCTCTGTGTTGAAAATATATGTTTCAATACAGAGGTAATAAAAAACAAACGTTAGTTTATCAAATCGGTAACATTGTGTTAACAGTACGCAAAGGGTTACCTTTTTTACTTTCCCGTATTAACCTGTAGACATACGGGTTTTGATGTACATCTATTGTTGAATTTGCCAATTCACTCCACCGTTACGGTAGCCCCTGTATTCTTCTGATTGCTTTGATCCCATGTAAATTTCTTTTGTGCGCCATTGGGCTATGTTATGCCCTTTACACAAACATTCATTTAATTATTGCAAACTAAAAATTAAGAACACTATGAAACAGACATCCATTCAGACCATCGCAAAAAGATTTTTCTTAGGCAACCTGTTAGCCGCTGCACTTTTCCTTTCTGCCAATGCTGCAACCGTTAGCACTCCTAACGTAACTTCAGACAAAGTAGAAGTAAAGTACACCGGTGTTGATAAATACAACCAGTTATCTTTCAACGTAAAATACAGCAATCCTACCGGTAACACGTTTAACCTGACCGTACTGGACGAGAACGGAGAAAGTATCTTCAAAGGATTTTATGGCGACAAACAATTTGACAAAACTTTCAAATTGCCAAAATCTGAAGTAAGCAAACTGACCTTCCTGATCGAAGACGGTAAAGAGTCTTTCAAACAAAGGTTTGAAGTGAATATCAAAACCCAGGTGATCGAAGACGTGGTAGTAAGCAAAAGCTAATTACACCACCAGTTTTATTCCGCCACAGCTATTGAGTGATCAATGGCTGTGGTTTTTTTATGCCTGTATTGACCGCAGGTAGTTTCAATAAGAGAAGGACAAAAGAAAAGAAGGGGATGCCCTTCACTTTGCTTTCTCTTTTTCTTCGTTCCTCTCTTATTGAAATAAATATTCTTATTTTCAACCCATGCAACCCCAACAATGCCTGTTCTGCGGACACCTCGTGCAACTGGTGCATGTGCATGGTCATTACCAGTGCCCGGTATGTTATACCAATGCTTTACCCTGCTGCGATGGAGATAATTGCAGTACCAATCATTTGTTGCAGAACGACCTCACACAACAAAAAAGCCACCCTGTTATAACACAGGATGGCTCTGATACTATTTAGAACGGAGGATATTAACCTACCGCTTCACTTTGCATACTCTTACTGCTCTTCTTACGCTCATCTTCGTTCAGTATGGTTTTACGCATACGGATGTTTTTAGGCGTAACCTCGATACACTCGTCCTGCTGAATATATTCCATACACTCTTCCAGGGTAAACTGCAATTTAGGGGTGATCCGAACCGCATCATCACTACCGCTTGCACGGTGGTTGGTCAGTTTTTTCATCTCCACCGCATTTACATTCAGATCGCCTGGTTTGATATGCTCGGCAATGATCTGACCTACATATACTTCTTCTCCCGGATCAACAAAGAAACTACCTCTGTCCTGCAGCTTATCAATCGAATAAGCCGTAGTGGTTCCGCCAAATTTAGCAATCAGAACACCATTATTTCTGCCGGGGATGGGTCCTTTCCATGGTTTGTATTCCAGGAAACGGTGGGCCATCACTGCTTCACCCGCCGTATTGGTCAGCATCTGTGAACGTAAACCGATCAAACCTCTTGAAGGAATTTCAAATTCAAGGTGCTGCATTTCGCCCTTGCTTTCCATGATCTGCATTTCGCCTTTTTTCTGGGTAACCAGGTCGATTACTTTACCGCTGAATTCAGCAGGTACGTCAACTACCAGGTTCTCATAAGGTTCGTGCTTTTTACCGTCGATGGTTTTTACGAGCACCTGTGGGTTACCCACGGTTAACTCATATCCTTCTCTACGCATGGTCTCTACCAGGATCCCCAGGTGAAGAATACCACGACCAAATACATTAAAACTATCAGCACTGTCGGTATCTTCTACACGCAGCGCCAGGTTTTTTTCTGTTTCTTTCATCAAACGGTCACGCAGGTGGCGTGAGGTTACAAACTTACCATCCTTACCAAAGAAAGGTGAGTTGTTGATGCTGAAAGTCATACTCATAGTGGGTTCATCCACGCTGATCACTGGTAATCCTTCCGGATTATCGATATCGGCAATGGTATCGCCAATAGTGAAATCTTCCAATCCTACCACCGCACAAAGATCACCGGCAATTACTTCGGTTACTTTACGCTTGCCCATTCCTTCAAATACATACAATTCTTTTACACGGCTTTTCTTCACAGAGCCATCCGCCTGCACGAGTGCAATCGGTTGGTTTTCCTTGATGGTACCGCGGGTTACTTTACCGATCGCGATACGGCCCAGGAAAGAAGAATAATCCAAAGAAGTGATCTGCATCTGCAGGTATCCTTCGTTTACTTTAGGAGCCGGTACGTGTTTGATGATACCGTCCATCAGTGGCAGGATATCTTCTGTTTGGGTAAGACTATCATTGAACCAGCCATTTTTACCACTACCATAATAAGTAGGGAAATTCAGCTGCTCTTCGGTTGCATCCAGGTTAAAGAAAAGCTCGAAAACGGCGTCATGCACTTCGTCAGGACGGCAGTTAGGCTTATCTACTTTGTTGATCACCACAATCGGGTGGAGGTTCAGTTGTAAGGCTTTCTGCAGTACAAAACGGGTTTGCGGCATGGGTCCTTCAAAAGCATCCACGAGCAGAATTACCCCGTCGGCCATTTTCAGTACACGCTCTACCTCGCCACCAAAATCACTGTGGCCGGGTGTATCAATTACATTGATTTTAACGCCATTGTAGGTAACAGCCGCGTTCTTACTGAAGATCGTGATACCACGCTCTCTTTCCAGATCGTTGCTGTCCATAATCAGTTCTCCGGTATCCTGGTTGTCCCGGAATACCTTGGTAGTTTGTAAAATCCTGTCTACCAATGTTGTTTTGCCATGATCTACGTGCGCAATAATGGCAATGTTTCTTATTTCCATGTAAAATTTTAAGGCTGCAAAGGTACGGCTTTACGGCCGGAGGGCAAAGAGTTAACCTAAATATGACACAAAGTGCTGGGAAACAGGAGTTTGGAGTCTGGAGTTGGGAGTCTCGCGTACAGGTTTGGATGGGGAATATGGTTTAGCGATACACGTATAGCATCCACAAGTAAGTAGTCGAGTTGTGTAATACCCCCAACTATTAACTATTAACTATTAACTATCAATTCCTAACTACCCTACACTCTCACATAGATCTTCCTCCTATCCATCCAATACCCCACAGACCAGCAAAGCAGCATATAGGAAACGGCAAAGAGCAGAGAACCCCAATAATCGCCGGCGTGACTGAATATGGTTTGATAGATCACCTGGAACATAGATTCGTCGCCAATCTGGAATGTGTAGAGGAGGATCACGAGTAATTCAGACAGTAGATAAATAGCCAGCGGGTTTTTACCCACCACTTCAAAAAACCAGGCAAAACGGGTTTTCTGCTGCATATCCATCAGGTAAATGACGGTGCCGAGGATGACGCAGTCAAGCCCTACGGTATGCAGTACAAAGGAACTGGTCCATAATTTTTTATTGATCGGGAAAAGATAATTCCAGAAATAAGCGATCACGATCAGCACAAAACCGGCCAGGATCAGTTTGGTGAGTCCTTCATAGGTTTTACCACTTTTCTGCACATGTAACCCAACCAGGTATCCAGCCACCACATTTACAATGGCCGGCAGGGTACTCAATAATCCTTCCGGATCAAAAGCGATACCCTCGCCATGGTACAAATGATTCTCGCCCATCAGCCAGAGGTCGAGTTTCAGTCCGGCATTACCCTGCAAACTCAGCGGATCTGCCGGATCGCCAAACCAGAAACACAGTCCCCAGTACAACAGAAGAAAACCCACACTCAGTATTACCACTGTACGGATCTTTAAAAAATAGACCATCAGCGAAGCAAATCCATAACAGAGTGCAATGCGCTGTAATACCCCTAATATCCGGGTATGTGAGATGGGAGATAAAACCCAGCTTCCTCCCTCCTGTTTTACAAAGGGGAACCAGTACATCAGGTAACCGAGTAAAAAAATCAGCAGGGTTCTTTTAAAAATTTTCGACAGCACAGCGGCGGTGGTTTGCTGTTCCCATTTGCGCATCACAAAACTCATGGCATTCCCTACCGCAAATAAAAAGGAGGGAAATACGAGGTCGGTAGGCGTAAATCCGTGCCAGTTGGCATGTTGCAGCGGCGCAAAAGTAACGGAACCATCGCCGGGTGTATTTACTATGATCATTAAACAGATGGTGAGCCCGCGAAATACATCCAGGGCCGGAAAACGTTGTTGGGTAGCAGTCATGGCAGCAGTTTGGGATTTCTAATATACGGATTTTCGGTTGGGCAAGGCAAGCTTTTATAGCCTATCTTAAAGCATGAAAAAGATCCTTTACTACCTGCAGGTAGTCTTTTACCTGTTTGCCGGTGTGAATCACTTCCGTAACCCTGGTTTTTACCTGGGACTGATCCCACCTTACCTGCCCGCGCATGAAACCCTTAATCTGGCGGCGGGTGTGGCCGAATTGGTAGCTGGGGGATTATTGTTTTTCAGTCCTACCCGTAAATGGGGGGCTTATGCCATTATTGGGTTACTGATAGCGTTTATTCCGGCGCATGTCTATTTTATACAGATAGGCAGCTGCATCACCGATGGAATCTGTGTGCCGCAATGGGTGGGCTGGCTGAGACTGCTGCTAATACACCCTTTGCTGATAGCCTGGGCCTGGTGGTGCCGGAAATAAAGCTGGCAGGGATAGGTTGACAGACTCCCCACAAATCAGTAGCTTTAAGCAAACGATCGTTATGCGCTTTCTGAAAATCTTCTCAGGCATACTGGTATTGCTGGCAGCTGTGTATTTATCGGGTCCCAACCCAACCACGCCTGTATACAGTACCGCTTTACCCGAACTTCCTTCCAATGATTCGGCGCTGGAAAATTATATCCTGCTGCAGGAGTCGAAACACAAGATCAAACCCGATAATGAGGCACGTATTGTATGGGCCAACGATTCATTGAAACAGCCCACCGAATATGCCATTGTTTACCTGCATGGCTTCAGCGCTTCGCAGGAAGAAGGCAACCCGGTACACAGAAAAATTGCCAGGCAGTTTGGCTGTAATCTGTACCTGGCCCGACTGGCCGAACATGGTATTGATACCACCGATGCACTGGTGAATATGACTGCCGAAAAACTCTGGGAAAGCGCCAAGGAAGCCTATGCCATTGGACAGAAGATCGGTAAAAAAGTGATCCTGATGGGCACTTCTACCGGCGGCACCCTTGCCCTGCAGCTGGCAGCCAGTTATCCGGAGATTGCCGGACTGATCCTGTACTCGCCCAATGTTGAGATCAATGATCCCAATGCCTGGTTACTGAATAATCCCTGGGGATTACAGATTGCACGCAAAGTGAAGGGCTCGAATTATAATATCATTCCTAAAAAAACAGATGCGTACAAACAATACTGGAACCAGGAATACCGGCTGGAAGCACTGGTGCAGTTAGAAGAATTGCTGGAAACCACGATGAACAAAAGCAATTTTGAGAAAATTAAACAACCGGTACTGGCACTCTACTATTACAAAGATGAAAACAACCAGGACCCTGTGGTAAAAGTAGCTGCTATCAAAAAAATGATGGTATCACTGGGCACACCCGTAGAAAAAGAAAAAATGGTTGCCATCCCCAATGCGGGTAACCATGTGCTGGCATCGCCCATTCAATCCAAAGATATTCTGAGTGTAGAAAAAGAAACAGCCCTGTTTCTGCAGGAGATCATGCATCTCACCCCGCTTCCTGATCAAAAGAAAGAACTGTAGTGAAATAGTTGATGGACCACCCATGGACCATCAACTATTTATTTCCTTTCCAACATTAACCGGTAACATTGATCTGTTTTACCTGAAACGCTTAGCCACTCATAAAACTTACTATTTCTGTGTACCTCTGTTGCTCCGTGGCTCTGTGTTAAAAAATAAGACAGCTCCCATTGGTTAATTTAGATAAAGTAGTGTTTTTCAACACAGAGCTCTCAGAGATCAGGAGCTACACAGAGAAAGGCAGCGGTTTTCACCTGAGAACAATGATTTCCTTATCTTCATTCTGCTCAAACTAAAACGATTGTCTATGCCACGCAGTAAAATAGCCGGTATCGGTAAATATATACCCGCAACCGTTGTTACCAACAACGATTTGCTCCAATACATGGAAACTACGGATGAGTGGATCCAGGAACGAACAGGTATTAAAGAACGCCATTACGCCCATCGTACAGAAGAGACCACTACCACCATGGGGGTTGAAGCAGCTACCATCGCCATAGAGAGAGCAGGCATTACCCCACAGGATATTGATTTTATCATTTTTGCAACGCTTAGTCCCGACTACTATTTCCCTGGTTGTGGTGTATTACTGCAACGTGCCATGAAGATGAAAGAGATCGGTGCCCTCGATATCCGTAACCAGTGCAGTGGTTTTATATATGCCATCAGTGTGGCGGACCAGTTTATCAAAACCGGGATGTATAAAAATATATTGGTGGTAGGCAGTGAGAAACATTCTTTTGGATTGGATTTCACCACCCGCGGACGTAATATCTCTGTCATTTTCGGTGATGGTGCCGGTGCAGTGGTATTGCAACCCACCGAAAAAGAGAACCAGGGTATTTTAAGCACCCATTTACACAGCGATGGCGAATCGGCTGAGATTCTCGCCATGTATAACCCTGGTACCCATGCCAACCATTGGGGTACCAAAAACTATGCAGATTTTGACGATGCACCCATTGCCAATATGTTCATGAGTCATGCGATGATCGATAATGCGCAGAACTTCCCGTATATGGACGGACAGTCGGTATTTAAAAAAGCCGTTGTCAAATTTCCGGAAGTGATCATGGAAGCTTTGTTGGCCAATGGTTACCAGTCTACCGATATCAACATGCTCATTCCGCACCAGGCCAATCTCCGTATCAGCCAGTTTGTTCAGCAAAAGTTAAAACTGAGCGATGAACAGGTGTATAACAATATTCAACAGTACGGTAACACCACAGCTGCTTCTGTTCCCATAGCTTTGTGCGAAGCCTGGGAAAAAGGTAAGATCAAAGAAGGTGATCTGGTTTGTCTCGCTGCCTTCGGCAGCGGCTTTACCTGGGCAAGTGCGCTGATAAAATGGTAGATCCCTTTTTGCAGGTGGTCTATGCAAACATCAGTGCCGTAAACCGGCTTTGTTTATCTATTTAAAGACAGTAACGATTGAAATGAGTGATAGAAAGATTATTTATTTACTGAACCCCATATCCGGCACTTCGAGAAAAGAAGGGATCCGGAAACTGATTGAGCGGGAAACAACGGCACAGGGAATTCCTTATATTATTGAAGCTACCAATGCCTCGGGAGCGTATGATCACCTGAAGGATATGATTCTGCAGGAGAATTATACAGACGTTGTTATTATTGGCGGAGATGGCACCGTGAACCAGGTTACCAATGCACTACGCGAACTGCCGGTGCGCTTTGGTATTATTCCGGTGGGTTCAGGTAATGGTTTGGCTAGAGCAGCCAATATACCCATGAAGCCACAGCAATCGCTGGCATTGATCTTCAGCGGCACGGCACGCAAAACAGATGCTTTTCTCGTGAACGACCAGTATTCCTGTATGCTCAGCGGTATCGGTTTTGATGCACAGGTGGCCCATGATTTTGCCACCAAAGCCACCCGTGGTTTACTTACCTATACACAGCAGAGTATTCTCAACTTTTTTAAAGCCCACCCTTACCAGTTCGAGATCGTACTGGATAATTTCTCTTTTTTCTGTGAGGCATTTTTCATCAGCATTGCCAACAGTAACCAGTTCGGCAACAATTTTACCATTGCGCCCAAGGCAAGCCTGAATGATGGTCTGCTCGATATTGTGATCGTGCAGAAAATGAACAAGGCCAAATTACCCTTTGCCATTTTACAGCAGATCCGCGGCAATAACAAACTGCAGCAGCTGGTAGAAGATATGACGGAGAAAAATATTCTCTACTTCCAAACCCCTTCCATCACCATCCGCAACATGAAACATGCACCCCTGCATATTGATGGCGAACCGAGAGAAACGATGGAAGAGTTTAATATTCAGATTTTGAAGGATGGTTTTGAATTGATACAGGCTTAATCAGGCTATCTCATATATTGTTTTTTGTACTTATATTTAGGGGAAATTATTTACTATATGAAGCGCCTAACTTTTCTGTTACTCCTGATCATCTTTTCTACACTTACTGCATCAGCACAAAATGACCTGAAGAAAACACGTTGGACAGGGATAGCCAACATTCCATCTCCCATGGAGATCGTGCTTGAATTTAAACAAGATAGCCTGATGATGTTAAGCAACACGAACGATGTGCTCGAAGTGATGCATTTTTCCGTAAAAGAGGACTTGTTGGTTATTAAAAAGATTTCCGGCATGAGCCCTTGCAGTGAAGAGGGCGCCAGCTATCGTTTCAGTATCAAAAACGAAACCCTGTTCCTCGTACCTGTAACCGACTCCTGTGATGAGCGTTTAAATGCTTTTACGGTAGAAGGATATCGCAAAAAAACCAGTTAACCGGGCTTATTTAAGCAACCTGGCTAGCCTATTGAATTCCCGCTCATTCACTTCATTGTACAAAGCCTGGGAAATGTCCTTTTTTTCAGCAGCGGTTAAATGAAAACTCAGACTGGCCGGTGCATCATTTTTGGTGGGCACGTATTGGAACGTGATACTATGGAACCCGGGGCCGTACATATTGGAGAGGTATTCAACTGGGGCATACATTCCTATGCAATTTTCAAGTATGCTTTCTCTACTTTTTTATAACTGAAATAGAAGCGGCTACCAGATCTCAGCAACTGGTGCCGCAACAATATCCCACTTACCGGCTACCCGTTCTAGAAATACAATCTTAACCTTTCCCGATTTAATATTATCGGCAGTGGTTACCACCAGCACCCCTACTCCACTTTTATCATCATATAATATTCTTGAGAATTTCATGCGGCTAATTGTTCCTGGTATCCTTCGGACGTTCTTATCTGTATATTCCACAAGTTTATACCCTTTGGGAGCTGACAGACTATTAATCACTAATTGTTTCTGCAGAGTATCAGTATGACTATTCGATAAAAGTTCCTGAATTTTTATGAACGAGTTTCTTTTTAAACTACTGCTTTGCTCTGCTAATGCTGCCGTGATATTTGTTTCCCATTCATATATGTTATCCATTTTCGGATATACAGCGATTAGTTTTTCCGTAGCAGGATCTTTATCATTCATTGAATCCTTGCCGTAAACAGTTACGTACTTTTCATACCGGTAACTGGTGGTGTCTGTCACTTTCCACAGAACATCGTTGATAATATCCATCTCCGGCTTATCTGCGGTAAGATATTCTTGCTGTTGCACATTTCTGCACGCCATTACGCCAGCAAGCAGTACTGCTATATAAGTTATCCATTGCTTCCTGTTAAAATTATTCATTGATGTAATAACTACGTTTGAAAAATCCATTTACACAAAACACAGCAATGATTGTGGTATGCCATCAAATCCCGCAGGTATCATTTACTATACCAAGTAGAAAAGATCTTACTTCCTTAGTGCGCTTATCTGCTTTACCCTTTCAAACTCCCTTTTATTTACCGGGTTATCCAATGCCAAAGCAATGTCTCTTTTTTCCGCAGCCGTTAAGTGAAAACTCAGACTGGCCGGTGCGTCATTTTTGGAGGGCACGTACTGGAATGTGATACTATGAAAGCCCGGACCATACATATTGGAAAGGTATTGCAACTGGTCGTACTGCTGGTAATCCTGCATCTTGTACCAGTTATTCTGTAAAATCAGGAAAGGTTTGGTCATAAAACTCATCAGCGAATTGCTCTCAAAGGGTTTGTCCCAATCACTAAGGCTCCGGTCGCGCAGTTGCAGTAATACCACCTGGCTGGTATTGGCTTTGAGCCAGTCTTTGAACACATTGATAAACCGCAGACAGGCTTCCTGTCCGAAATTATCACGCAGGCCGGCATCCATTACATCAATTACAGGTTGGGTGGGTAACCATACATTGGGTAATACATAAGGGAAAGTGGCATTCATCCGCAACGCAGAAAGCACATTCATATTCATGGCATCCTGTTGGCGGAAGAAAGAATGAAAGTCAATGGCATCCGGATCTACCGGGGTCAGTTGCCGGTTGGTATCGCAGATCGGTTTCATCAGAAAACGGGCAGGATGGGTACTGATAATCATTTTGCGGCCATCGCGGGTGATCACCGAGTTAAAAAACATGGTAGGTAATTGTGCAGCTGCTTCGGGTTGTATATAATCGCGCAGGGTTTTATCCAGCACACCTGCTGTATTTTCATTCAGTTTCCGTTCAAAAGCATACCCCCTGTCTTTGGCATATTCATATCCATTTGTGGTAAACTTTTGTACCGGCCCCATGATATCCCTGGTAACAAAAGAAGAGAACAAAGGATTCAGCAGGTCTTTGGTGATATTTTCTACATACTGTTTATTCTGCAGGTCTATACTGGCTCCTTTTATTTTCTCAAAATATAATTCCCGGAAATACGCTGCGCCGAGCATACCGCCTGAGGCTCCGTTAATGAGCATGGTCTGGTTCATCAGCTGTCCATTGAGTAAACTATCCAGCCTTTGCAGGGCATTCATCGTAAAAGCGGCACTGCGGGCCCCGCCACCACTGGTACTGATGAGGTACATCACCGGCTTGTCTGTCTTTTGGCGGGCTTTCCATTTATTGAGTACCTCTATAAAATGTTTTTTATCTGCCGTTATATTTTCTTCACTGGCCAGGGCCGCGATGGTTTCCCGATCGTAGGTGGGTCGTTCAGTGGTATTCAGGTAATTGAGTCCATAGGCTTTGTTGCGCGGATCGATGACTTCGCGTTGATACAGGGTATTCAACACGATATACACCAGCACCACCAACGGGATGCTCCAGGAATGCAGAAACAGGGAAACGGCACCGGCCAGGGCAATCAGTATCGCAAAGAAAATAGTGATACTGGCAGCCGCAGGCAACTGGAATAAACGGGTATCGGAGATATATCCTACCAATATTAAAAACACAAAAGCTATTACAATAGCAATCACAGCCGCTACATGGTGACGTTTAAATACGGTATCAAGAAAGCCCTGACTATAGTGCCTTACATCCCTGGGTTTACGCAGGTGGAATTTGCCACTCAGAAACCAGTCTACCCGCATCTCCATCCGCTCCTGTGGCAAGCTTTTTTTGGCAGTGATCTTCTCATACCGTGCATTGGCAGAGCGGATCACATCTCCCATCGTAAAAAAAATGGTCTTATCCACTCCGAAAAAATAGAGAAAGGAAATGATGATGGATAAAATCAATCCGCCCGTAAAACCTCCCACCAGCCAGAAAACCTGACCGGCAGGAAATAATTCCTGGTAAGAAGCATAGTGTACCGCTTTTACGAGGTAAAAGACCAGAAAGAAAAGAGGGATCAATGCATTATTCAAACAGTATTTCAAAAAGGGTTGCGCCGTAGTAGCAAGGAACCGAATGTTTTTACTGTGCAGAATAAACGTAGTGATATTCCAACTCATGATAAAAATACCCACTGCAAAACCCAGTATAGCGGTACTCAATGCAGTTACTTCTCCAAAATATTCCGGCGCGAGGTAAAGTGTGTTGGCACCGAATGTGAACATAAAACCTCCGCCCACGGTTGCAAAAAGAATATACCAGAAAACAAGGAATACCTGGTACCGCCTGAAATGCAGCAGAAACAACTGCACCGGCAAGGAATAAGCGATACCTGTCAGGTATTTTTTCATATCTGTAAGACTGATGATTTACCAACTTAGCTGCATACTGCCTGTATGAGACTTTACAGGTTTCTTGCAACGATCCGCCAATCCGCCATCCGCTAATCCGTTAATTAAAAAGTCACTTCCGCACAATGTATAAAGTCCAGACAAGCGATAACAGCAACAGCATACCCACCAACTGGTGCAACTGCGCCATCCATTCAAAAGCGCCCCATTGTCCCGGAACAATGCCGGTACTGGTTAGCACGGAAGCGATACCCAATGCAACCTGTGCCAGTACCAGGTAGAGCGGCCAGCGTTTTGTTTTCTCAAACAATACTGTGCCTTTTGTACGGATCAGTTGTACAGACCAGTATATAATCAAACCCAATATAAGATACGCCAATCCGCGGTGAATAAAGTGTATGAGAATCTTATTATCGATAAAATTCAGCAGAAAGGGTTGGTCTATGAACAAAGTTGCCGGCACAAGATCGCCATTGATGCTGGGCCAGGTAGGGGCAACGGTAGCGGCTTTGTGTCCGGCCATCAATGCGCCATATATCAATTGAATCACCAGTATCCCGAGGATAACGATATTCCATTTCCGGAGTTTCGGCTGTTGCATCATGGATTCTTTTTTTACCAGCAACTGCAGGGCAAACCAGAAACAGTAACAGAGCAGTCCTAAAGCAAAAATAAAATGCAGTGCCAGGCGGGTGGGTTTTACATATACCGCATCGCCGGTTAATCCACTCGCTACCATGATCCAGCCAATGGCTCCCTGTAATGCGCCCAGCAGAAACAGCCCGAGTAAAGGCGTGATCATTTCTTTTTTGAAATGCTTTTTTACGAGGAACCAGATAAAACCAAAGGCAAATACCAGTCCGATGGTTCTGGCCCATAAGCGGTGGAACCATTCCCAGAAAAAAATGAATTTGAAATCAGAGAGGGTAAATTCAAAATTGAGCAATTGAAACTGCGGGGTCTGGCGATACTTATCAAACTCAACCATCCACTGCTGTTCGTTCAGTGGAGGTAAGGAGCCGGTGATCACATCCCACTGGGTAATGGATAAGCCACTGCCGGTTAAACGGGTAATACCGCCCAGGGCAACCTGTATCACTGTCATGCCTACCCCGATCAGTAACCAGGTAGCTACCAGTCTGGAAGAACGCGCTGTTGTATCCATAATGCTGTTTTCTGTCTGTGTACAAAGGTAACGGTATCATTGAGCAAGCACTTATTTTGTGAAAACGAATTTGGAAAGTATGGGGCGGATTGTTGAATTTTACCAACATGTTATCGCTGTTCTACCAAACGGAGCTGCCCGAAGCGGGTATAGATGAAGCCGGCCGCGGCTGTTATGCCGGACCTGTATTTGCAGCAGCTGTTATTTTGCCGGAAGGATTTTATCATCCCTTACTCAACGATAGCAAACAAGTGTCTGCCAAACAAAGAGACCTCTTACAAGAAGTAATTGAAACAAAGGCCCTCAGCTGGGCCGTGGCCAGTGTAGATAATGAAGAGATAGACCGGATCAATATTCTGCAGGCTTCTTTCAAAGCCATGCACCTTGCCATTGAAAAGTTAACACCACCGCCGGGATTACTGCTGATTGATGGTAACCGTTTTAAACCCTATGGCCAAACACCACACCAATGTATCATTAAAGGCGATAGCAAACTGGCTTCTATTGCCGCGGCCAGTATTCTGGCCAAAACTTACCGGGATGCACACTTATTGAAATTACACGAAGAATTTCCACAATACGGCTGGGATAAAAACAAAGGTTACGGAACAGCGGTACACCGGAAAGCGATAGAACAATATGGTTTGTGTAAATATCACCGTAAGAGTTACAGGATATAATAGCAACTGAACATCAATTATTCTTCCCAAACACCGGCACCTTGTCTGGTTACTGTATACACATCGCTGGTGCAATCCACAATGGTAGAAGGAACCATACCGCCGATGCCACCATCCACCACAATATCTACCAGGTTCTGAAAGTTGGCATAAATGATTTCCGGATCGGTGTACTCTTCTACCATCTCTCCGGGCAAAGAAGCCGACAGAATGGGATGATTGAGTTCTTTCACAATGGTCTGCGCAATCCTGTTATCCGGCACACGCAGACCGATCGTATTTTTTTTACTATGCAGAATTTTAGGTACTTCTTTACTGGCAGGAAGAATAAACGTATACGGACCGGGCAAATAATTTTTCAATAAACGATACAAAGGCGTAGAAATACTTTTGGTGTACTTACTCAGGTCGCTGAGGTCGTAACAGACAAAACTCAGCTGTGCTTTTGCCGGATCGATCTGTTTGATGCGGGCAATCCGCTCAATGGCTTTGTGCTGAAAAATATCACAGCCCAATCCGTAAATAGTATCGGTGGGATAAATGATCACCCCCCCATCCAGCAGGCATTCGATCACGGTTTTAATATGTCTCGGATTAGGATTATCCGGGTGGATCTGCAGCAGCATACAGCAAATTTACATTATTAGTGATGGTTTTCATTATAAAGACTTTAACCATTCTGTCTTTGGAGAATGGTTTCTGCCAGTTACTTTTGCAAAAACCAGTAGCACCTATGCAATTACAGGGCGTTGACATAGTAGACGAGATTCATCCCGATGATTTTAAGCGGAATTATTATGATGCTATGCGGCCTCTGGTGATCAGGAACCTTGCCAAAAGCTGGCCCGCTTATGAAAAATGGAACTGGGACTATTTTAAAGAACTGGTTGGCCACCAGCAGGTAGGGTTGTATAACAATGTAAAAAGCGACGCCTACACGCCCATCAATACAGCCGATGATTACAAGACTTTTGGGGAATACATTGATATGATCAAAGAAGGCCCTGCCGCCTGGCGGATCTTTTTATTCAACATATTTGATCATGCCCCGCAACTGATCCAGGATTTCAGCTGGCCAGATCACCTGATGAGCGGGTTTGTAAAAAAATATCCGATGCTGTTTACCGGCGGACAAACCTCCATCACCCATATGCATTTTGATATTGATCTTAGTCATATCCTGCATACCCAGTTTGCCGGCAGAAAAAGGATCCTGTTATTTCCGCAGGAAGAGCAGCATAAATTATATCGCAAACCTTTTGAGGTATTGAGTATGGCCGATTTCAGCCAGTATTATGACCCAGAAAACAGCCAACTGGATTACGAACAATTCCCCGCGTTAAAAAAAGCAAGGGGGTATGACCTTACCCTGCACCACGGCGAAACCTTATTTATGCCGGCCGGTTACTGGCACCATATGGAATACCTTGATAGCGGTTTTGCCATGAGTTTACGGGCTATGCAACCCTCGCTCACAGGCAAACTCACCGGTGTATGGAACCTGTTTGGCATGCGAACCATTGATACCGTTCTGAAAAAGACCGTACCCAAACCCTGGTACAACTGGAAAAAGAAGCGCATTTTCGAGAATGCTGAAAAAGCCAGCTAAATTCTTCCCGATATAAACGAAAAGGCGGCCTTGTGCCGCCTTCCGTTTGTCTGTAACCCCGTGTGAACTGAATAGAGAAAAAGTCGTCTTCACTTTTTTACTCTGATCTAAAACTACAGTACCGGTCCTTTCCTGACAAGGTAACTTCTACGCAAAAATTAGGGTGTTTTAACGGTTGTTTCCTTCAATAAAAAACCGCAATTTGTTTACCCCAATTCCAGCTGCCATACCGAATCCGCTGCTAAAAACCATTATATGAATAAAGTAGTGCTGGTTGATGATCATTCCTTGCTCCGCAATGCGCTTGCCAATGTGATCAATACTTTTCCGGGGTACGAAGTATTGTTCCAGGCAAATAATGGCCGCCATTTTATACAACTGCTGGACCCCGACGAGCTACCCTCCATTGTACTGATGGATGTGAGTATGCCCCTGATGAACGGGTTCGAAACCACCTACTGGATCAGTCAGCATTATCCCGAAATCCGTGTAATTGCCCTTAGTATGCAGCGAGAAGAATGGACCGTGATCCGCATGTTACGGAACGGTGCCCGGGGTTATATGCTGAAAGAGATAGAACTGGAAGACATGAAAAGAGGTTTGGATGAAGTATCGAGAAAAGGGATTTACGTAAACGAGATACTGTATAAGAAAATCGTTGACACCATTCAAACCGATCCGGAAACAACCCGGGCCACAGAATGGGAAATTGCCATGGGATTGAGCGAGCGGGAAAAGGAATTTCTGTGCTGGCTCTGCACAGAAAAATCTTACAAAGAAATAGCTACCGAAATGTGTGTAAGCCACCGCACAATCGATGGCTACCGCGATATCCTGTTCGAAAAAATTGATGTTATATCCCGGATCGGTCTGGTACTGTTTGCCTTCAGGAACGGCATTACCAAAGCATAATTATCGTCCCCTATCCCCCAATACAAAATCCCCGCAGTTGCGGGGATTTGTTATTTCTTTCAGCAATTGTTGCTTACATAATTTCCCACACTTCTTTTCCGCGGATCAGTTTATCAAGATTACCCTTGCCTTTGGTAGCAATGGTCTCTTCAATCTGCATCGCCATTACATCTTCGTAACAGGGGCGGTCTGTTTCGTAAAACACACCAAATGGTCTGGGGAAATGTCCACCTGATTTAGCAGGATCATCAAACATACGTACCAGGATCTGTGCTTTGTAGAAATCGCGGTCGTCATGGATCCACAGGTCATCGGCACTAACCCCATTGCCCAGTTCCACTACTACCGGTTTCAGTCCATCCAGCTTAATCCCTTTGTTTTGATTGGCGCCAAAAATCAATGGCTTGCCCTGCTCCAGGAATAGTGCTTCATCCGGCTTGGACCCTTTTTCAGTAAATATTTCAAATGCACCATCGTTAAAGATGTTACAGTTCTGGTAGATCTCTAAGAACGAAGAACCCTTGTGCTGATAAGAGCGGGTAAGCATGCTCTGCAGGTGTTTAGGATCACGGTCCATACTTCTGGCAATAAAAGTGGCATCCGCACCCATGGCCAGTGCCAGTGGATTAAACGGATGATCAATACTGCCAAACGGCGTACTCTTGGTAATCTTATGCTCTTCTGAAGTAGGAGAATATTGTCCCTTGGTTAATCCATAAATCTGGTTGTTAAACAACAACACATTCACATCCAGGTTTCGACGCAGCAGGTGAATGGTGTGGTTACCACCGATGCTCAGTCCATCACCGTCGCCGGTAACAATCCATACGCTCAGTTCGGGGCGACTGGCTTTTAATCCGCTCGCAATGGCAGTGGCACGACCATGAATGCTGTGCATGCCATAGGTGTTCATATAATACGGGAAACGGCTGCTGCAACCGATACCGCTGATGATCACAATATTTTCTTTAGGGATACCGATGGTGGGCATTACTTTCTGCACCTGGGCAAGAATCGAATAATCGCCGCAACCGGGGCACCAGCGTACTTCCTGGTCTGTTGCAAAATCTTTGGCTGTTAACTGCGGAACTGCTGTAGCTGTTTCTGACATGGCTCTGGTTAATTATCAATTACTGCTCAAAACAGTAATCATCTATTTGAAATCGGGGTATAAATATCCTGAATAATTGCCAATTATAGACGTCTGATCAGGAATTATTCTGCAATTCTTCCCAATACTCGGCCGCCCGGCGGGTATGCGGGATTACGATGGTGCCGCCTACGATATTGGCTACGGCAAAGATCTCATACATTTCTTCCGTGTTTACCCCTAATTCGTAGCTCTTCCCGAGATGGTATTTAATGCAGTCATCGCAACGCAAAACCATACTGGCTACCAGGCCCAGCATTTCCTTGGTTTTTTTGTCGAGGGCACCCGCATCGTAGGTATTGGTATCGAGGTTCCAGAGGCGTTTCATCACCAGGTTATTCTTACTCAGGATCACTTCATTCATCCTTTCGCGGTAGCTGTTGAACTCTTGTACTAATGGGCTCATATCCGTGTTTTTAGAAGGCAAAAATAAGGAGCAGGGCCGGAGAGCTTGTCATTTCTTTGTATTTTAACCGTTCAAACCAACTGTTATGAAGAAAATCCTCCTTTTACTGGTTCTCTTTGGCGCCCGGCTGGTATCGGCCCAGAACGGAACAGAACTAATCAAGGTAACCGATATGCTCAGGATCAAACAGATCAACAGCGTAACCCTCAGCCCCGATGGCAGCAAAGTGGCTTTTGTGGTAAACCAGATAGAACCCGATGGCGACAGCAAATGGGAATTCAAATACCAGAACCAGCTCTACCTGGCCCCTACCGATGGTTCTGCCGCCCCCAAAGCGCTAACGGCCAGAGAATCTGCCTCTCAACCCGCCTGGAGCCCAGATGGCAAACAACTGGCTTTTGTGCGAGCCGTAGAGGGTAAACCCCAGGTATTCGTTTTATCCTTCGAGGGTGGCGAACCTGTGCAGTATACCAAACATAAATACGGCGCCAGCTCACCCAAATGGAATCCGGATGGCAAACAACTGCTGTTTGCAGCCAGTATTCCCCTCAAAGACCTGCTGAAAGATACCGACCTCAACCCCAACAAAGAGATCCCGAAATGGCCCTATGAAAAGCCGGGCTTTGACAAAAACACCCAGTTACTCCCGAACAATGCCAAACCCGACCCCGACGGCAATTGGGAAGAGATCAGGGCCTACCTGGAAAATAATGCCAATGATAAAAAGGCAAAAGTCATCAACAAACTCAATTTCCAGGAAGAGAGTACTACCAGTGCGGACATGAGTTTCAGCCATTTCTTTATCATGAATGCTGAACCAGGCGCCAAACCACAGGCGGTTACGCACGGTTTCTACCGGTTCGGCAGTGCTGATTTTACACCGGATGGCAAACAACTGATCATTACCGGAGATGCAGATGATACCCAGCACCCCGACCGCTCTCTCGAAAGCGCCATCTTCCTGTCGGATCTCAATGGCCGTAACCTGAAAATGGTATTGGGTGCCGAAGGAAAGAACTACAATAGCGCCCGGCTTTCTCCCTCCGGCAAATGGCTGGCCTTCCAGTATGGTAATACTTCTTTTGTGGATATACCCATGCTGGCCATCATGCCCATCAACGGAACAACCAAAGACATTGTCAATATCCCCTTCGACCGCAACAAGGGAAACCTCACCTGGAGCAAGGATGAAAAATACCTCTATTTCTCCGCGCAAAGCAATGGCGGTGCGCCGCTGTATCGTGCAGAGCTGACTACCCGAAAAGTGGAAGCTTTATCTGATGTTAATGCCGGTATCGGTTCTTTTGACCTGCTCAATAACAAACTGGTTTTTGTAAAAACAGAAGTGGCCAATCCGTTTGAACTGTATGCGGCCGATGCCTCCCTGAAGAATCCGGTTCGCCTCAGTAGTTTTAATGCCGACTGGATCAAAAACAAAAAACTCAGTTTTCCTGAGAAAAAAAGTTTCGTGAACGAGAAAGGATTAACGATTGAATACTGGGTAATGAAACCCACCAATTACGAACCGGGCAAAAAATATCCCACTATTCTGAATATTCACGGTGGCCCTACGGCTATGTGGGGACCCGGCGAAAGTTCTATGTGGCACGAGTTTCAGTATTATGCTGCCAAAGGGTATGCGGTGGTATATGGCAACCCCAGAGGTTCCGGCGGTTATGGTGCTGAATTTCTCCGTGCCAATATCAACGATTGGGGCACAGGACCCACTTATGATGTACTCACTTATTTAGACAAAGCCGGCGAGGGCGGATTCATTGATACGGCACGCCTGGCAGTTACCGGTGGTTCCTATGCAGGTTACCTGGTGGCATGGATTATCAGTCACGACCAGCGTTTTAAAGCCGCCTGTTCACAGCGTGGTGTGTATGATCTGGGTACATTTTTCGGAGAAGGCAATGCCTGGCGACTGGTACCGAATTATTTTGGCGGTTACCCCTGGGAGCCTGCTGTTAAACCGATACTGGAAAGAGAATCGCCCATCACTTATGTACAGAATATTCATACACCTTATATCATTTTCCACGGCGAGAACGATCTGCGCACGGGTGTGATCCAGGGCGAAATGTTATACAGGAGTTTAAAAGTGCTGGGCAGAACAGTGGAATATGTTCGTCACCCTGGTGGTACACATGAATTAACAAGGAGTGGTAATAACCGCCAGCGGATAGACCAGATGCTGCGTACGATTGAATTTTTCGAGCGGTTTATCAAACACTAAGAATCTGTTTGAGTTAATTATTTACAACAGCCTTATGGCTTTTCTCTGCGAAAACTCCCTGTTCTCAGCGGCTCTGCGGTTGGATAGAGCTTACTCCAACCGCAGAGAAAAACAGTAACGGAGTTTTCGCAGAGGAATAAGCAATTTGTACCAATTCATTCATACAATTACTGAAATTCTCCCGGAACCTGTTTGTGTAGAAACCGGTTCCGGTTTTTTATCCATCACTTCATACTATTCAACCAGTCGGTTACACCCATCACTACTTTTCTGGCAACGTCTTCCTGAAACTGGCTGCGGATAATTTTTTTTTCATCTGCCTCATTACTCAGAAATGCGATTTCGAGCAAACAGTTCGGAAAGTCAGTAGGGGCATTCATGGCAAAATTAAAATTGCCCACATTACCGAATTCGTTCAGCTTCAGTTCCAGCATCCGTTTCAGCACTGTTTGTGTGAGTGGGCGGAAGCCGATATGTTTGTAATACGTGCTCACCCCATTAATCTCTTTGTTATTGCTCGAGTTCAGGTGCAGACTGATCAGGAAGTCGGGATCCTGCTCCTGTAGAAAAAGAACCCGGTCTTTGTTATCGAAAGTAGTATCGGCAGTGCGGGTCATGATGATCTTTTTCACTCCTTTTTTCTTCAGCTGTCTTTCCAGGGCTTTCGCAAATAAAAGGGTGTAATATTTTTCTTCGTATTTCGCAATAGTTCCGCCTGTGCCGGCATTGGTTCCGCCATGGCCGGCATCGATGGCAATGGTAAGATCATGGAAATCCAACTTAGCTGGCTGTCGTTTTACTTTCACCACCAGGTATTTGCCTTTGTACCCGATGCTATATCCCCAGTGCTGGCGGTGTTGCAGTTCAATAAATACCCTGATCACATCATCTTCTACCTGGTTATAATAAACGTTTTTCACTTCTTTCAGCGATTGCAGTTGTGTGATCCAGTTGGTATTACTCTGCACCCCGTAAATATCTACCACAATGCGGGAGGGATTGATCTCCATCCATGATTTATAAGGTAGTTTCCCCGTTATACTGATATTGACATAATCATAGGCCGAATCGCCTTTTACACTAAAGGAATTGGTGAGGTAAAAAGGTAATTCTTTCTGTGCACTATCAGGTTTCAGATATGCTTTCTCTATAAAAGCCGTATGAGATTTAGAAAGCTGCACCGTGTACATATTTTGCGTAGAATCAACTACCCGCATCAGTACATTGGTATCAATATATCCCATTTTGGCGCCACCTAACCTGTCTTCGCCCTGGCCATAAGACAAGGCCGGTAATTTACCGGTGGTGCGGGTAAGTAAATATTTCGGTACCGGGCTTTGCGCGATTGCCTGACTTAATAACAGACATAATAAGAGGGTAAGGGAAAACTTCATCCATTGAAGATAAAAAGATAAATCCGATACCGGACAGGGCATAAAAAAACCTCACTACCAGTAACGGTAATGAGGCTTTGTTTTAGCAAGCAATCGTAAAACAATAACCAAATATTACAAAACTTTGGGAATTATGGTAATTTATTTTGCTTTTTATAAATGATAGCCATCATCGGCCACCAGCTTATCTGAGATCCGCCTGCGGGCGTCTTTGGTATTGAAGGGTTCTACCTTGGTAAAACGCTTCAGTCCAATATGCATCATACGCAGTTCGTCACCGTCTGAAAAGCTGTTCAGGGCATCTTTACCGGCTTTGTTAATGCGGTCGGCCGCATCGTACAGGTAGGTGCGCATGATGTCTGCCTGCAGGCTGGTTGCGGCTTCGCCTTTGGCTTCTGCCAGTTTCATCACCCGTAACAGGGCACTTTCTGCGTTATAGGTTTCAATGGCCATATCAGCGATATTCATCAGGATCTCCTGCTCCTTATCCAGCTGCATCATCAGTTTCTGCACAGCGGCACCGGCCACCATCAGGATCGCTTTTTTGAAATTGGCGATATACTTACGCTCTTTGGCAAATGCGCCTTCCTCTTCTGCACTAAAATCAGGAATGCTCATCAGTTCTTTCTGCACGGCCATGGCAGGCGTCATCAGGTCCAGCTTGCCCTTCATGGCTCGTTTCAGCATCATGTCCACAGTCAGTAAACGGTTGATCTCGTTGGTGCCTTCATAGATCCGGTTGATCCGGCTGTCGCGATAGCCTTTGGAGATCAGGTATTCATCGCTGAACCCGTTTCCGCCATGAATCTGAACGCCTTCATCCACCACAAAATCCAGCACTTCACTGCCATACACTTTCAGCATCGAACACTCGATGGCAAATTCTTCGGCACCGCCCAGCAAGGCTTCCGCAAAAGATTTGCCTTCAGCAGCTAAGGCATGCTCCTGGTTATCGATCCATTTAGCCGTACGATACAGCGCACTTTCACAAACCCACATCCGGATGGCCATCTCTGCCATTTTATGACGGATAGCCCCGAATTTAGCAATCGGCAGTTTAAACTGCTCGCGGGTTTTCGCATACTGGATAGAAGTAGTAGCCGCTCTTTTTGATCCACCCAATGCAGCGGCACATAATTTCAAACGACCGATATTCAGGATATTAAATGCGATCAGGTGTCCCTTACCAATCTCACCCAGCAGGTTCTCTACCGGCACTTTACAATCCTGGAAATACAATTGAACGGTGGAAGATCCTTTGATTCCCATCTTATGTTCTTCCGGCCCCTGCGTAAATCCTTCAAATCCACGTTCCACAATAAAACCGGTGAATTTATCCCCGTCAATTTTAGCAAACACGGTATACACATCCGCAAAACCACCGTTGGTGATCCAGCATTTCTGTCCGTTCAGGATATAATATTTTCCATCCTCGCTCAGCTTGGCAGTGGTTTTGGCGCCTAGTGCATCACTACCGCTGTTGGGTTCTGTTAAACCATAAGCTCCCTTCCACTCACCGGTAGCCAGTTTGGGAATGTATTTTTGTTTCTGTGCCTCTGTTCCAAAATACAGGATCGGCAAAGAACCGATACCGGTATGGGCTGCAACGGCAACAGAAAAAGAATACCCACCACCGAGCCCTTCATTTACGAGGGTTGATGTGATAAAATCTTTTCCCAGGCCACCATACTGTTCGGGGAAGGAGGTTGACAACAAACCCTGTTCACCGGCTTTCTCCAGCAAAGAAGGCATCAGCCCCGGCTCCAGTTTATCGATCCTGTCGATCACCGGAAGGATCTCTGTATCCAGAAACTGCGCACACATATCCATCACCATCTTCTGTTCCTCGTTCAGATCCTCCGGAATAAAGGTATCAGCAGCAACGCTTTCTTTGATCAACCATTCACCGCCTTTCAGCGCATTGGTTTTTTGAGTAGTTTCCATGGTAGGAAAGTTTATTGGTTTATTCGTTTATTGGTTTATTCGTTTACTTGTGTTATTGGTTTTCCCATTCGCTCATCCACTCATTCACTCATTCACTCATTATCACGTCAGATTATCGTACACCCGCTGAAACACCTGCTTCACCGTGTCGATCTCTTCTTTACTCACGCCCACCAACGCTTCATTCATCGTTTGGTTAGCCAGATCGATGGTCTGGTTCTGCAGTTGTTTGGCTGCATCCGTGAGGCAAACCAGGTTAATACGCCTGTCTGTTTTGGAAGGCATTCTTTTTACCAGTTTTTGTTTTTCGAGGTTATCGATCAAACGGGTGATACTGGGTTTGTCGCGGAAAGTGCGGTTGCATAATTCCTGCTGACTCAAACAATCTTCCTTCCATAAATGATATAAAACGCTCCATTGCTCGATGGTAATCTCCAGTCCGGCCTGCCTGAAATTCTTCTGCAATCTCCTTGCCACAGCGGTAGAAGCCATGCCATTGATCACACTGTACAACTCGCCCCGCTTAAATTGGTTGTTTGACATATAGTTAGTTATGCAACTAATTTCAAAATAAGTTCGTTTCTTTGACACCACCAAGAATAAACCCTTAAATTTTCCCTTTTGCCGGTAGAATCACAGCATATCCCCTTTCGCCGCTCCGAGCTGCATTATCTCCGCTGGGGACAGGGGCCGGAGTGGTTATTCTGTTTTCACGGTTATGGCGAAGACAGTCGCTCTTTTGCTTATCTCGAAAAAGAGTTGGGGGCAGACTATACGGTTATCGCCATCGACCTCCCCTTTCATGGAAAAACGGAATGGCGCGAGGGTTTGTTGCTGGAGCCAGCCGATCTGTTAGGGCTGGTAAACCAGCTCAGACCACCTGGACAGCCTTTTCACCTGATGGGATACAGTATGGGCGGCAGGGTGGCTTTGCAGTTATTGCAATTAGTGCCGGAGGAGGTACGATCGATGCTGCTGGTGGCTCCTGACGGACTGCACAAAAAGATCTGGCAAAAACTGGCTACCCATTCACTCATCGGGAAGCGATTGTTCAAGCGGGTGATGGATCAACCCAAATGGCTGCTGGGTGGGCTGGACCTGGCTACCCGCCTGGGGCTGTACAATCCTACCCTCCTCAAGTTTGTACATTATTACCTGGATGAAAGAGAAGCAAGAGAAATGTTGTACCAGCGCTGGACCACCATGCGGAAATTCAGGCCTGATAAAAAACTGCTGAAGCAACTGATCAGGCAAAACAAAATTCCGGTAAACCTTGTATTTGGCCGCTACGACAGGGTAATACTAACGAGGTACGGAACCGCTTTCAGCCAGAACAGCGAAGGCCATATCCGTTTAACAGAACTGCCGGCCGGCCACCAGTTACTGCGCGAAAAATATGCGGTTATACTCGCAAAGTTCCTGGTTAAATAATATTAGCGTTCTTTGCTGCAGATGTATTTGATTTTACTGATTCTTACTGTGATTGTGCTGCTGGGCTATAGCCTGCTGATCTGGCAATACCGTGTATGGTTTCTGCGGTTGCCGGAGTTTACTCCTGTATCTGCTGAGCACAACACCCGCTTTTCTATCATCATCCCTGCCAGAAATGAAGAAAATAATATTGCCGGTTGTTTGCAGTCAGTATTACAGCAACAATACCCCGCCCATCTTTTTGAAGTAATTGTAATCAATGATCATTCTACCGATAACACAGAAGTCATTGTTCGTTCTTTACAACAACAATACAATAACCTGCAACTGCTGAATCTCATAGACGTTTTAAAAGATAAACCAGTAAACGCGTACAAGAAAAAAGCGATCGAGCTGGCCATTGCGCAGAGTTCGGGTAACTGGATCGTTACAACAGATGCAGACTGTATGGTACAGCCGGAATGGTTATCCTTACTCGATCAGTACATACAAAATCAGCAACCCGTATTTATTGCCGCACCGGTTATGTTTACGCATACGGGGTCTTTTTTATCTGCTTTTCAGTTATTGGATTTTATCAGTCTCCAGGGTATAACTGCCGCAGCCGTATCGGCCGGTTATCATACGATGTGTAATGGCGCCAATATTGCTTACCGGAAAGATGTTTTTTATGAAGTGGGCCAGTTCAGTGGCATTGACCAGATTGCCAGTGGCGATGATATGCTGCTGATGTATAAGATCAAACAGCAATACCCCAACCGGCTGGGATATCTTTTTCACCGGGGAGCCATTGTTACTACAGCGCCGATGCCCGACTGGAGCAGTTTTCTGAACCAGCGGATCCGCTGGGCAAGCAAGGCAGATAAATACCAGGATAAAACTATTTTTCGTGCTTTGGCACTGGTGTATGCTTTAAACCTGCTGCTGTTGGTCCTGTTTTTCTGGAGTTTCTGGGTAGAGGGTGGATGGCTGGCCTGGTTGCTGCTTGTTATAACCAAAACGCTGGTAGAATTAAGTCTGATGCTTCCGGTAGCGAGGTTTTATCAACGCGTGTCTTTATTGAACTGGTTCCTCATTATGCAGCCCTTTCATATCTGTTACACGGTGATAGCAGGATGGCTGGGAAAATTCGGCACATACCAATGGAAGGGAAGAAATGTTAAGTAAGCTGTTTTAAGCTTATTTTAAGTCTTCGCTTTCGGGCCACCATGCATATACGATTAAGGGTACCAGCGCAACCAGGGATAAGAAAAAAGAAAATAATTTTTTCATACAGGAGATTGGTTTAACAATAGACGCATTTTTTCACCATACGTTTGCTGGCTATTTCACTATTTCGGTAGAAAAAGCCAAAAATTCGGTGAAGCATATTATTTCTTAATTTTCGCCGGTGCAAGCCAATTTATTCTCTTCTGCTTTTACGCGGCGTTTATTCAGAAACAAAGGCGCTTCCTTTGGTTTGATACTGATTGTATTGAGTTTGCTGCTTGCGTTCTTATGTTATTTTATCGCCCCCGATAATTCCCCCAATGCCAACCGCATGATTCCGGAGATTGGCAGTAAAAAACCAGGGTTCACTGCCTGGTTACTCCGCATCAAAAGAGATAAACACATACATCAGGCCGGATTTTTCAATCGCCTGCTGAATGGTACCGAAGAACAGTACCAATACATCCCTGTTACAACCTACCAGCTTTCCGGAGATAGTATTGTTTACCGGAAGTTCGTGGATGAAGGGGTAACTGAACGGACTTCTGTTCTCCGCCAGCTGGCCGGCGATCCTGCCGTCATATCGGTCACTTATCACCTGGGTACGGATAAGTTTGGAAGAGATATCCTCAGCCGGTTACTGATCGGGGTAAGGGTCAGTTTGAGTGTAGGTCTGGTAGCGGTACTGATCTCTCTTACCATTGGCATCCTGCTGGGCGCATTGGCAGGTTATTTCCGCGGCTGGGTAGATGATCTGATTATGTGGCTGATCAATGTGATCTGGAGCATCCCTACCTTGTTGCTGGTGTTTGCCATTACACTGGCATTGGGCAAAGGTTTCTGGCAGGTATTCATTGCCGTGGGATTAACCATGTGGGTAAATGTGGCCCGGCTGGTAAGAGGCCAGGTGCTCGCCATCCGTGAACTGGAATATGTAGAAGCCACCCGCGCACTGGGCTACTCGCACACACGCACCATTTTCCGTCATATACTTCCCAATATCCTCGGCCCGGTCATGGTCATCGCTGCCAGTAATTTCGCCTCCGCTATTGTGATGGAAGCAGGTCTTAGTTTTCTCGGTGTAGGCGTACAACCACCGCAGCCCAGTTGGGGACTCATGATCAAAGAAAACTACAATTTCATCATCACCCACAATCCCATGCTGGCACTGGCACCGGGAATAGCCATTATGTTACTGGTACTCGCCTTTAATTTATTGGGGAATGGACTGAGAGATGCGTTGAATGTGCGGGGAAAGTTATAGAATATCGAACACCGAACAGGGAATATCGAATGTCGATCGGAGTAGTGAGGGTTTATGATGCGGTTAGCCGGAATTTTTGTTCTATGTTCTATGTTTTTTGTTCTATGTTTTATGTTCTATGTTCGTCTGTTCCTTGTTCATCTGTTCATCTGTTCTTCTGTTCTTCTCTTTATGTTCGGCGTCCGATATTCCCTGTTCGATATTCGATATTCGTCCCCTTCGCCAACACTTCCCTCTCCTCTCTGCTCTTCCGCTCCAGCCAGATCACCATTCCGAGGCATAACCAGAAAAGTCCGCCGATCTTATCGGTTTCAATCATATCGCTCATGCTGTTGATGACGCCGATCATGACCAGTATCATGGCAATAGTGAGGGCCATGGTTCTGTACACAGGATTTTGCAGGCGGTGATACAGAGACTGCAGGTGGAACAGCATGCCAAAATACAAGATGCAGAACAGCAGCAGGCCAATCAATCCCTGTTCAAGGGCGATGAGAATAAAATAATTATGGACAGTGGAATGTTCGGGATTATCACTTACCCAGGTCTCAAAACTACTGACCGTATAAGGACGATAATGCAGGTAAAAACTATTGGGACCAAATCCTGTTACCGGTTTTTCGGCCAGCATTTTTACACCGGCGATCCAGCGGTAAAATCTTTCTGCGGTAGATACGTCTTTGAGTTGTACCGTAGCGCGCATATGCTCGCTGAAATCGGTATGGAAAATGGTCTGGTCGTGTTCGGGAGAAAAACGGATATAATTTTCATCTGTCACCAACCAGGCTGTTGTTGTGAGAATGATGATACCAGCAATGGTTACCAGTATGCCCATTTTTCTGCGCCGAACCACTGGTATCATGGCCATCCCCAACAGCAAAGCGATCCAGGCGCCGCGGGAATAAGCAAAGCAAACACCTATTATACCCAGCACTATACCATAACCGATCCACTTTCTGTATTTGTTTTCTGTGGGAGTTAGCATCCATAAACAACCCGCTACTGGCAACAGGCAAACCAATAAAGCAGAATAGTTAACATGATTCCTGAAAAAGGGGGCAAGTGTTTTTTGAACCGCCTCAAAACGGAATCCGTACAAAGCATGACGGATCAGGGTTTGCAATACCACCCATGCCATCGGGATCAATAAACAGAGGGCCAGCTTCCGGCTGTCAGTACGCCCTTTCAGTAACACTTGCGGCAACAACACCAACGGAACTATATACCAGATCTTAGCCAACAGGTATTTTACCGAGAGCACCGTTTCTACCGAAAAAAAACAAGTGATCCCGATCCAGCACAGGTAGATCAACAACACCAAAAACAAAGGATGTTTCACCAGATCATAGGGCATCCATAAGGGTTGATGGAGCCAGCGAATAATGATCAGTCCCGTGAGTACAACCAGTAAGATCTCGCCCGGAAAATCTATTCCCAATGCAGGTGTAATATTCAGCTCGGTAGATAAAGGCAAACAAACCAGCCATACCCAGAATAATGTACCCGGCTGATTCATCAGAAAATCAAACACGGCAGGAAATAAGACCCACGCAAAAGGAATGAGCAGCCAATATGGTTCACTTTGGGTAATGGCCCATACACCGCTCAACAGAAAGATCAATGAGGAGAGGTAAAGGTTTCGCTGGTATGGCCGCACAGACCCTGTCATATCAGGCAGGTTGTTTTCTATCATTTACCAACACCAGTAAACAGATAAATACACAGGAAACCAGACCTGTTGCGATCAGGATGGCTAATTTATCCGGCCGCTCCGCTTTTGCAGCGGGCACCGCAGCTTCCTGCACATAGAGTACCGCAGGAGGTGTTTGTAATGCCAGTGCAAACTCATCGGCTGTTTTCCGGTATTGCTGCAGCTGATCCAGCAGTGTGCGCATTTGCACAGCCAGTAATTCTTTCCGGGCAGGCGCTGCGCGCAACAGACTATCGCTTAAGGTACTGTATTTCGTTTCCATACCTGCAACAGCCTGTTGCAGATTTCCGATCGCCTGGCTGTAATGTGTTTGCCATACTTTACTTTCGGTTTCTTCTACGAGGCTTACCATACGGTTCACAAGGCTGGCTGATAGATCTCTGTCTTTGGTCCAGACTTTGATGCGTAACTGGTTCTTATCGGTTTTTTGCAGCGAAAGATCTTTGCGTAAAAGCAGTACCGCTTTTCTGCGTAAGAGCGTGACACTATCGTTCTCTAATTTGTAATAACGAATAAGATCAAATTCATCTACCAGCTTTTTGTAGGTCGTATCCAGGTCTGCAATACCTGCGATCCTGTCCAGATCATCTCCCGAACCAAAATAAGAATACAGCCCCTGAATATTGCTGTTGAAAAACCTGGCTTTATCTGCCAGCACCGGATTGGCCGATACGAGAGTAGCGGTTGACCGGTAATAAGCAGGCATCAGATATACCGTAATAGCGGCAGCCATTACACTCGCTATGATAAAAAAAACGATGGTTGTCCAGCGTTTCTGCAGGGCAGCAACCACCGTCACCAGGTTAAAAGAGGAGCTTTGCATAGGCTATGAAAATACAATTTATTCCTGTCAGGATTGCGGCGCCACCACTACATTCCGGTCGAGGCTTTCTTCGAGTGAGATAAAGGTCTCGGTACGTTCAATTCCCTTGATCTTCTGCAGTTCATCGTGCAGTACAAAGCGGAGTTCCTGGATATCCTTGCACACGATCTCCGCAAACATGCTGTAATTACCCGTGGTATAGTTGAGGCGAACGATCTGCGGGATCTTTTTCAGTTCCTTGGCCACACTATCGTACAGAGAGCTTTTTTCGAGGTACACCCCGATAAAAGCGATCACATCGTAGCCCAATGATTTGAGATCTACCGATAATTTTTTACCTTTCACTACCTTTAGCTCTTCCAGCTTCTTGATGCGTACATGAATGGTACCGCCTGATACAAAGAGCTTTTTGCCCAGGTCTGCATAAGAGATCTCCGCATCCTCCATCATTTCCTGGATGATCTGGAAATCCAATTTGTCAAGATTCAATTTTACCCCCATATTGATTTATATTTTTATAATTATTCAATATAATGACAATATTATTGAATAATTTCTATATTATCAAAATATTTATTGAATTTTTTACAATGAATAGAGATTTTGAAGTAATATTGTCTTGTCAATGTAACAACGACGTGTTCTTATATACTGTGGGGTGATGAAATTTTTGGCAGACATGCCCTCTTGTCTCGGGGGTGAGGATAACAGGATAAACGTAGCATAGAGCCATCCCGCTGCAAAGCGGGATGACCGGGGTCGACCACCGAACTTTGTACTACAGCTAACTGCCTCGTGGAGGTTCGATCCCTCCCCCTACAGCTTCTAACATTTCTATAACGCTGTAAATCATTGATTTGCAGCGTTTTTTATTTCTTGGGGTATACCATGGGGTATATAAGTCGATGAGTGTTGTTCTGCTTCGTTAATTCGCCACACACTGCGTCACTACCTTTTTCTTTAATCATAAATTACCTCCACTCACCTTTGTATGATTACAATCATCCGTGAATTTCCAATATCGAATTTGCCAATAATCTTATGAGCCTTATGCACACGTCTTCGTTGGAAAATCTCGTCTAACAACGTTCTAAATTTTTCAGGAGTAGGCCATCGACCACCATTGACGCTAATATGCAAATGAAGAACATCGTTAATTTTATTAGCTGCGCAACCAAGTAATTGATTAAACATCGCACTATTTTCGCTCGCGGGACGCATCCTTTGGCTTTTGCAATCCCAATCACTTGGATTTACCTTATACGGCAGGTAGTACTTATAGATCTTGTGCTTATAATTTAAGACAGCACATATTCCAGTTGAACAGCATGATTTTGACCTTTTTAGATAGAACCTCACATTCATACTTCACTTTTTCTAAAGCAAAGTTGAAGCGAAAAACACTACTGCAAAGGCATGGGCAAATTTTGCCCATGCTCTATAGAACAGTTAACTAAGTATTTCCAATTGCAGCGACCGCAGATCCTCTCTTTCCTGCCACTTTCTAGCAACATTGATAGCATTCTCATTAGGTGATATTCGTATGTACCTATAGAACGACTTATCGGACTTATGCCCGGTGATTGCTCTAATCTCGCCAGGTTGCAAGTCCCTTGCCAGGTATTCATTTGTAGCGAAAGATCTTCGAGCCGTATGAGACATTACAAATTCATGTTTTGGCTTTTTGATTGAAACTTTTTTACCGGCGACAAACCTTATGAGACTAACTTCCTTTTCAAGAAGGCTACATTTAGAACAAACTTCCTTGAGGTATTTGTTGAATTTCTGATTAGAAATTGCCGCGGGAAACATTCCTCCATATTTTTCAATAATCAATCGGACCTGTTTCTTCAAAGGAATATAAACGGGAGCACCTGTTTTAATTTGCGTTAACGACAGAACATTATCACGAACAGAAGTGATTGATAGCTGACAAAGATCTGAGAACCGTAATCCAGTATAACATCCTATCAAAAACAGATCTCTAACGGCCTCTAAACGTCTAGAATATGAAAAGTCGATTTCTGCAAGCTCTACAATTTCAACTTCGTTAAGATAAACCGTCTCGGTCTCGATGGAGGGTGAACGGAATCTTCGATGCGTAAATATCATGTTTGATGTATATCCAAATTCCACCGCTTCGCGCATAAGCACCTTAATGTTAGTTATCAGTTTTCCAATCGTATTGATTCCAACTTTCTTCACTTGAGTTAAGTAGTCTACAAATTCAAAATAAAACTTCATATCAATTGTGGCAAAATCAATAGTCCTACGGCATACTATTTCGTAAGAACGAAGATGATTAAAAAGATTCCGCATATTGCCAATCGTCTTCAGAGCAAGCGGAGTATTTTTTTGTGTATGCAGGCGGCTGCCGGATTGCATCCGTATTAATAAATCTTCAAAGAAGCCCCAAAACGATCTACGAGCCTTTTCAATTCTTACGAAGGAGTTATGTTTATTAAATATATCATCAAGAATATTTCTAAAAGTTGCTGGAGAGGGAACACGTCCATAATGTGTATTCATATACTTATAAAAAGCCTCTATAATCTTTCCAGAAACATTACTCAATCGCTTATTAAACTCTGAAGCACAGATGTTCTCAACTCCATTCTTAACTCGCTGTCGTTTGAAATTCCAATGGGCTGGATGAATTTTTTCCAGAAGGTAATATTTGTAAGATATCATATTGTAATTAAGGCGTGCAAAAATTACCGACTCACCATAATCATTTGGTCTTTTTAAATAAAATTTTACAGTCATAGCTTCACTTTTTTACTCTGATATTACTGACATTTGGAAATATCAATACGATTACCGGATTAAAACAGGTTATCACTGATGTCTAGAAATGAAATTGCGTTAAAGTGTTAGCACTTACTGACCAGCCTGAAAAAACCGTAAATATTGGGTCAACGCGATCGAATTTTGTGCCAACTCCTGTAATTTGCCCAAACAAATCTCTACATTAGAGCCCACGAGCAAATCCTCCCCCATTTGCGAGACCTATTTGAGCTTTTTCTGCAATTATCAAACTTACTTTTGCTTATGTCATTGATTGCCCATACCGAAACCAATCATTGTCCATTTGTCATAGGCGACCTATTGTTTTATTCGACTGTTCCGGTTGAACCTTTTGATTCTTCGGCGCAACTGCCATCCGAATATCTTCAGCATATCAATGATTAATTTGTATAACCATATTTCAGCAAGCAAACAAGGCAAGATCGAATCTATGGTAGTAACCGAAGCAGATCTTGTAGAATAATCTTTCGCCAACATTTTTTCTATCATACTCCAGATCAAAATATTTCTTTTAAGCGCCAGGTCAGTTCCAGAGCTTCCTGCCAGCCGGAATTGGCAAACAGGTCGAGGATCTGCAGCAGGCTATTGAAATTGACCAGCTCCGATAACAGGTCCTTGTGATCCGCCAGCAACCTTTCCGTTAGTTTTACAATTTCTCCTAGTGTAGTGTGGTCATAGGTGACGCCACTGGCGGCGGCGCATCGAACGATCCGTGATGCCAGCTGCAGTACAAATGCCGTATCGAGTTCAAAAAAGAAACCCAGCAGCTGGATAAAATGATAGCCAGTATGTGCCACCATAAAACCACCACCTAGTTTTTCCGACTCATCTACGATATATTCAAGCATCGGCTTGATGCGTAGGTAATAAGCTTGCAGGTTTTCTTTTTCAATCTTTTTATTGCGGTTGGCCTTCTTACCTGAAAGCGAGGTATAATACAATTGCTCGATTGTCTGGTCGATGATCGCAAACTCTTGACTGAGCTCGTTACTATCCAGCCCCTTTGCATTGATCGTATCAAACCGATTTCGTAGTATAACCATCCACATAGAAAAGAAATATTCATTTCTCTTGGGCTCTTTCGAATATTGATTGAGTTCACTGTGCGGGTCAATATCATTGACGATTTGGAAGACTGTATATTTCGCGAATTCTGCATGGGATAAATTTCGGTCAATGATATGCTGCGCGGTTTCACTTTTTTTTCTGATGACCATCCGCAGCAAAAGCAGGATATACCCTGACCACAATTCATGCCCTACCCTTTCCATTTTCTGGAACCGCCCTTCCAGGAGCAAGAGGCAGGCTTCTACCTTTTGCTGGTTGTCGTTAACGATATCATCCCATGTCAGGTATTGAATGATGACCTGCAAAAGAAAACCATTCTGTTCCATCATACAGGCTAGCAGTATCCTGTCCCATAACTGGTCCCTGCGGATCTTCCAAAGTGCATGAAGATGTTTCATGCTACGAAAACGCACAGCAAGCGAGGAATCCGTCATCAGATCCAGCAAGGTTTCAGCAATGCCATCTTTGTCGTTTGCACTCATCAGCGATGCCAAAGCATCGGTCGCCTCGATCCTTGGATTAGGGCTGTAAACCAATGTATTCGTACTGTGCTCGCCAAACTCATAATTACCAGGGGTATAGAGTGGCGATGATAAATAGAATCGTGCAATAGTCAATACTTTAGTCCGAAGTTTTATGCCGAGTTTTGATCCGTTTCTTGCAAGGATCGAATAAAAACCGCTGACCGCATCATCGATCTGCATCCTGAATTTTTCATGGCATGCAGGATCACGCGCACTATCATACAAACGGCTCGCGATAGGTTCTATCTGTAGATAAATTTCTTTTTCAGGTTTTATTTTTTCGTTATCGTTCAGCTTGTTGAAATCTTCGACTTTCTCCAAGTCCGTATACAGTTGTACCTGCCTTTCATTGTCCCTGTCAACACCCGCCCGCTCCATTTGTTCCTCTTCTGTCACATGGTAGGGCATCAGCTGCAGTTTTTGCAGGAGTGGTTTGTTTTCTCTTATCCCATACTCGTGTATGATGCTTTTTGATTGTTTAAAATGAAGCCCTTTCAAATCAATACAGCTGAGTAAACGGATCACGCGATGATTGATAAAATCGAAGTCTTTTTTTGCGTGGGCTGTATCGAGCAGGGAAAGAATCATCTTTTCCAGCCTGCGTTGTTGGGCGGCGTTCAACAGCGGCCATATCGCACTTATCAGTTCACCCGCTTCATGCACCGTTTCATTACAGATATAAATGGAAACATTCAGCAGCACTTCGAGCGCAACCGTCTTATAAGTTTTTGTATCCTCGGCGAGCAGGACCAATAATCGTCTCCATACAAGACTTGTTTCCGCATACTCTAACGCAAGCCGCATCATCCGCAAAGCCAGTGCAGTTTTTTTTTGCCCAGTCAGCTTTTTCAGATAAACGACAATCTTTTCCAGGTGCGAAGCCGGGCCATACTGCCAGTCCGTATCGTTATCAAAAAAAGAAAAATCAGGAATGATTTTCGTCTTGATCTTACCCACCATCATGGGCATAACTTTATCCCATATTGTATAATATTTCGGCCGCTTGCTCAGTTTATTAAGTAAAACAATGCCCAGTGGCAGAAATTCATCAGGATGCTGATCGAGCAACGCTTCAAATGCTGCTTCCAGCTGGTGATGTACACTTTCAAAATCCTGTCTCCGGTTGCTCCTGAGTGCCATCACCACGCTGCTTCCCAGCAGCGTTTCTTCCGCACTACTCTCGTTATGCAGGTAAATTGTTCTATACAGACTGACAGCAAATAAGGCGTCGCATGTAGCTACGGTTTTTAATCCGTCCGTAAAAGGGTAAAACCAGTAAATGGGAAATCCGCTTTCCTGTAATACAGCCACCGCCTCTTTCAATAACTTTTTACCAGCCGCTGGTTGATAGCCAAAGCAGAGTATGATATTCTGTATTGCCCAGGTTCCCCCGTTTCTTTCCGCCATGAATTTACTGGCTTCGATCTTTCTTTCAGCAAGCACAAACCGCATATAATCAACCGATGCCCTTGCAAGCAATCCAACTGCTTTATAATTTTCCTGTCCTTGAAAATATTTGATCGATTGATTCAATAAGAAACCCATCTCCCATACGCACTGTATATGCACCCTTGCCGCCACCTTCGCCAGCAACATCACATCTTTTTCACGTGGTACACCCTTTGAAATAAAACGTATCGCTTCCAGTATCTTCCGCAACGTATCACCGCTTGCCGCTTTGTCACCCTGGTCCAGCACTTCCTTCAGATCATCAACTGAATGATAGTATACGCACAATACATAGTTCAGTATCGTCTGGTGAACCAACCGGTACAGCGCCGTACCGCCATCCCTGATCGCATGGTAATGTTTCCAGAACAGTTGCTGATCAGTTTTCCAGAGCCGGCTGTAATAATAGATAAAGCTTTGCCGGAAAAGGAAGGGAACTTTTTCATTGTTTGCCAAATACTGTACAACCTCCTTAGCGCCTTCCGGTATGATAAATTTGGCAACCGCAAATTCCAGCAGGATATTATGCGAAAAAGAAATGTTCATCCTGCCGACTGAACTTTCCGTTATCACACCTTTACTTACCAACCGCTCATAGTAAATTGTATTATTTTCATTCGCCACTTTTAATTTCGCACAGCTAAGACTTTCCGATGCGACCAGTTCCTGCGTGAGCTTTTGCAGGAAAAGTTCTTCTCCTGTTTGCTCTATAGTATTGTTCCAATAGATCTCCAGCAGTTGGTCCTCGCTTTCGATAGAAAGCTGTGTTTTATTCTTTGCGGTTCCAATGCTTTCCGCTACCTGCTCGAACAGCTTTAAGAAATAGGGGATTGCCAGCAGTTGACGCAACGCTTCAGAATTTGCAGCTGCGATGGCCTTAAGCCTCCGGTCTTGCTTTAATGCACTGGCCAATTCTGTTTCGCTGAGTACAGGGATCGAAAAAATCCTGGTGGCTGGTTTACCGTTTGGTCCAGATTGCGCAAACAGTTCCCGCAACTGCGATGAATGCGAGGCTTCGAAGGTGCGCACGCTCGCAATAACATGCCACTTGGCTCCTAGCTTTTCTTGCGCCTTTCGGATATGTTTGAGTACTCTTTGTTTGAGCGTTTCCTCTTTTGCACTATCGAACGCATCGAAGATCAGTATCCCTTTTCCTACATACTCACCAAAATCAAGTTTACTTAATACAATCTGCCACGACGATGCGGTTCCAAGCTCTGCATTTATCTCTGCATCTGTCCCTTCGATCAGTTCGTTGATCTTGATAAGATAACAGGGTATGTTTTTCATACTGCACATCACCTGCAGTTCCGCAAGCACCACGCTCTTGCCATATCCCGGTCCGCCTATAAGCAACCCGTGCCCTACATGCGCAAAAGCAAAGAGTGCCCCTACCAATTCCTTCCTGTCTATATAAATTCCATTTTTGCGGATCGCCACAGCCTGCGGCCCAAGTCTATCCTCCCCGACGCTTGCGCCTGCCATCGGGAACGCTCCGTTGAAAATATCGGGATGAATCATACTCTCTGCGACCCGGTTCAGCGCTTGCTGCTGATCAGGGATCTTATTAGCATAAAAGATCTTTTTCAAAAGCTTGGATAAGTCCCATCCTTCAAAACTGATACCATATTTCCGTTCAACAGCCAGCACCTTATTGGGACATTTCTTCGCCGCAAAAAGGATAATCACTTTTTTGATCCGTTTGTCATTATTTGTCGCAAACGCAGCTATCGTCTGCTTTCTTTTTTTTGCGTATTGCTTATTCGATGTAACCTGCACAGCAATCCCTTTTTCCAGATCCACCAGGTCAAAACCCGATTGATTTGGAGCCAGCTCGTTTGCATTCTGCAAATTCCATCCCAACGCTTGATTTAGGAAAGCACAGAAAAAATTTTCAGCCGTCGTCGCTTCATTCTGCAGTGCAAGTGAATTGGATCTTTCGATCAGCTCATAATACAGCGATAGTATTCGATGAAGATTCTCAAAATAACTCGAAGGCATAGCGAAAAACAGGTTAGTTGTTAAAGTTACGAGAAAGGGCGACTGTTTGGGTCATCATAACAATCTCGTTGATTATCAATAGAATTTTATCCGCCTGTCGCCAGACGCTGATGATTATCTTTAAATACTTTATACTACTATATGCTTATATGGTCATCTATCTTACTAGCCGTGCTGGCTTTTATCATCTGGTGGATATTTTTCTATCCGCGGCTATCGGCGCTTTACATCATCGGCAATGGTTTTGACAGGCACCATGGCTATCCTTCGTCCTATGGTAACTTCCGGGATTATGTTAAATCCAAAGACACCAAACTCTACGATGCATTAGCGGAAAATTTCTGCGACTACGAAGCTCTATGGAACGATTTTGAGGAAGCCCTCGCTGATCTCGATATCGATGCCATCACAGATGATGCCTCCGCTTTTTTGCAGTCTTACAGCGCAGAGGATTGGTCAGACGCATCACATCATGACTATCAGTACGAAATTAGTCTGCGCATTGATCTTGTAACCAAACATTTAAGAAAACATTTTACCGACTGGATTCTTACCCTTTGTAAACCCATGCCATCCGCCCTGGCAAGAAAAATGATACTTGACAAAACCGCGGCGTTTATCAGTTTCAATTATACACCTACCCTAGAATATGTCTACGATATACCACGTAAGGATATTTTTTACATACATGGACGTGCAGAAGGCATAGATTCTGTTTTGATCATCGGGCACAGCCATGTACCGGAACAGCGCAACAAGCCCTACGATGAAAATGCTGATGTACGCGTTATTGAAGGAGAACGTATGTTCGATGATTATTTCCTCGACACCTACAAAACAACCGGCACAATCATCAAGGAGAACCGCTGCCGCTTCCGCAGGCTGCGTTCCGTCAAAAGGATCTATGTACTAGGTCACTCTATGTCAAGGGTTGACCTTCCTTACTTCTGCGAGATCATAAAAAACATTGACCACGAAAAAACCCGCTGGATCATCAGTTATCACGAATCGAAAGAAGTTGAGCCCAAACGTAAAATAATAATAGACCTCGGCATCAACACTGCACTGGTAGAATTCAAACGCATGGAAGAAATCGACTCGCCGCAGTTATCGTTTTTATAACAGTAACCAAACAAGCATATTATGGCTGACCTCGCAAAACGAGATTTGGCTGAGTTTATTTTTTTATACCCAGCCAAATCCATTAAATCTTGCCTTGATTTGGCTGACTATATTGATAGATAAGGTAACAGTTGCTAATTCAAAAATGTCTGAAAATCAATCAATATCTGTTTATAGAAGTGTCTATTGGGGGGGTAAACACCCCCTCCTACAGCTTGGAACAATCAATCACAGACTTGCGAGTACATATTACCAAAACAATACCCCGGTCAATCAGTAGGGATCAACTATATAAAATACGGTATCAATAAAGAACAACAGATCATCCATAATCAACACGTTCTCATCATGCATATCTTCTAAAATAAGGCCAAGTTCTTTATGGATATAGTCATTACCTTTTGTATTAGTGAACCCATTATTTTCAAGCCATTTCCTAATATCTGTTAGGGCGGCCTGACCCTCAGTTAAAATGGCTGGCTGGCTGAGAAGCACGTAAAGCTGCTCATTAATCTCGAGGAAACCGAGTAACTCATAAGCCGTGTCGGGGAAAAGGATATTATGGATAGCAAGACTATCTAAATATTCCAACCAAGTAGCATAATAAACTGCATCATTTAGCTTAAGTACAAAATAGGTATCGGGAGCTTGGTAGACCTGGGATTCCCCGCCACGCGTCAGGTACGTGGCACCAACCGGTAAACCTTCCAACCAGCAGGCTTCGGATTTTGCCCATTCCTTAAGTATGGCTACCTGCTTTTCTTTGACGAGGAGCTTACCTTCGAAGTTTGTTTTAACCGTTCGATCTGGCTCAAAAGCTGTGCATAAGGAATTTCTCGCCTTAAGGAGAGTTTCTGTAACCCCAGGTAGGACCTTTCCTGAAATGATAGCTTTAAGTAGTCTTTCTGTATCATTGGATAGCATTTATGCAAAGTTAAGGAATTTCAACACGGCCATATTTTACCTGGTATGCTGTTTGTCCGGATGATCAATGACCAAAAGAGCAATATTAGTTGCCAAAACTGCCCTTTTTTGACCCACTTTTGGCAACCAATAATTTATTGGCGGCCAAAACAATGATTGTTAGTGATATGTCGTGAAGTTCTTATATCGCACTTCCACAGTGCAATTTAATGAAACATTTAGTGAAAGAATTTGCATACTCCTTCGTACTTCGCCGAACTGATCCGTACTTTAAAAATGTAAAATCAAATGATAATAGCTAATAATCAAGTACTTACTGTAAGCCGGCGTTAGAATTGGTAAGATTTTAGGGCTACTCCCCCTACAGTTTTAACAATATATTAATCCTTGTAAATCAATTGTTTACGAGGATTTTTATTTTGAGGGGTATGCGATGGGGTGCGGTTATTTTATTAAGCTAAAAATTGCAAAGCATTGATTAGCAGTCGATTAAAGAATAACTATTTGCTGATGCTCGTGCAAAGTGATGGGTTCAATTCCTGCCGACGGTGAATTAATCCTCTTGCTCTTTCGACTATTGCGAAAACATTTTCTTTAGACTATCCAAAATCGATGTTCGACCGATCTTACTTAGTTAAATGCACTATATTTTGAAAAGTCGAAAGAGCCTTCGTAAACTGCTTCAATCCGATTGCGAACTAATGCGTTCGTACTGCGCGCCTGGCGTCTATCATATATCTGAGAATTACTGCTGATCGCGTTGACTAATTTTTTGAGTTCTTTTTTATTGAAGTTGTCCAATTGCGGGCGAATCAGGTTATCAAATCGGCTATCTGCTTCTGCGTACTGACCACTCTTTCCAAACATTTTGATTATAAATTCAAAGGCGAGATCGCGGTGCCCATTTCGTAATGCATATTCAAATACTGCATTGATACTTTCGGTAGTAATATAGCTACGTTTGTATCCACTTTCCCAATCGATGGCTAAGACCTTCTTGATATGCTCGTCAACATTGCTCGAAAGGAAGACTGCATAGGTATCCAGATCGGCCTCGTTCACTACAGTGTTTTTGATTAGAATCTGTGAACTGGCATTTAATTTTCCATACACATTCGGAAATAGGTTTAATAACTGCATCAACTCCGTGATATAATCAATATCAATGTCGCTGTAGTAGTCAATTTCGTTGGCAATCGCTTCTACGTGCAAATTGAAATTCCCCCTCAACATAATAATAAGGGCCTTCAAATTAATTTCTCTGTTTTCCTGGCATTTGGCATCCGACAGTTTAAAGACAATTTTCCAGAGTGATCTAAAAATTTGTTTTAAAGTCTTTTGATTGAGACGATTAAAAAATTTAGCATCCAGATGTTTTTTCAGTTGTACTTCATCGTAGATAATGTGCTTAACCGTCGACAGATCATGGAGAATTGAATCAAAGACTTTCCGAGAAAGAAAAGCTGGTTTTATAAGTATGCCCTCAAGTACATTACGGATATGTGCGCGAGTCGTATCTTGATTTGGTGTATACAATTCAAAATTCTGTGTGATGATTGGATGTGCACAAAGGTGTCTGTGTTTCTGCAAGGTAGTTATGTGCAAAAAATCAGCCGGTTCAAGCAAGTTAGTTTTTTCTTTTACTAACTCTATCAATTTGGACTCCCATTCAGGAGAATTGGGGTTCTTGCTCTGCATTGAAGTTAGATCACTAATAATCTCAATGGCAGCCTGATCTTCATACAGATCCTTCAATTCTTCAATTTTGAACAGTAGATCCGCGATAACAATTGAATACAGCATTACAACCGCTGATCTATAGCTACCACTGTAGTACGAACTGATCACATCATTAAAATATTCCCGCGTTTTACCCGAATAAATCTGTTCGGATAAAGTATCTAAAGAATAATCTCTCATAGTGACATAGTCTAAAGGTTAGAAAAATTACAAACATAGTTACTAAAAAAATATAATAAGATCTCACCCCGCTTCTCAACTTTCCTAATATAGTAACCTTAAAAAACCGAGTAACAGAATCTACCGCTCATTATGAATTCGAGATGAATTTTGGGAAAACCAAAAATGCACCCTTAGCGGATGCCTTTTTGCAGAGGAATTTATCTATGCTGGAATTAACGTTTTCAAGATAGATGTCCTCTAATCCACTGAGTGGACAATAACCTTATTGTTCTACCCCTCATCTGGTGTCAACCAATCCGCATATGCCAATACATCAATCATTGAGACGGTTGCGAGCTGCTGAAGAGAAGCAATCAGATGAAATAAAAATGCTGTAGCAGGTTTATCAACGGCTTCAATCTTATAACTACTGTAGGTTTCGCGCTGAAAATAACCATGTGCTGCCACGCAACCAATATCGTAAGCCCCGTTATGCGATGCGAGATTGCTGGCAAGTGTAGAACCTAATGCAGGCGACCAGCCACTTTCGAAAGAGAGAAAGCCACCCATAATATGTCCCGGCAGCTTAGGAGGATACGTCCCGCCTGCGTGCGGGATGGGCAGGCTCGTCCTATGCAGGTTACGAACAGAGGCGATCTTCTCAGCACCGTATGTGAGCATCGTCGCATTGATCTCCTGCTTCGCTTCAAAGACAGCATACACACTCTCAGCGGGTACGATTTTCTGTCCTTTAAAATCGAAAATGAAAGGAGAATATTGCCGGTCGAAAACAACTACATCAATCTGCTGGCTAAAGACACCGTTCGAGTCCACTACATGCGCCTTTTCCGCCTGGTATCGTTTGGGTAAATACGCCTGTAGCAATTCCAGCCATACGGTTTCAGACGCGTCGCCTGTTGTACCAGGATGACCAAAAGAGGTTCTAGCATTTTCAAGCTGCCTGTGTATATCGTCGTGCAGGTTTTTAAGTACACGTGGTAAAGACCATTCCATAGTTTAAGATTCTTTAAAAGGTGAAGTAGGTGATATTGATTCGGTGATACGCGTGGCAGAGGCTGCCGTCACTTTGTTATCAGGATACGCATCAAGCAAAATGGTGGGCAGGAGCCGTTGGGTGAGATCTGAAAAGGTAAATCCGATATCACCATTGTCTCGAGGACCGGTAAGTTTTACAATTTTGTCCACTTCTTTTTTAGAAAGCCCGAGGCTTGTCAGTGGTCCTTCGATCACCGCGCGGCGCTGCTCTTCATTTGGGCGGGTAAATACGAACAGGTCAGCCGCCCTTCTTCTGATTGCCGGATCGAGTGATTCAGGACGGTTGGTACACATGATTACGGCAACCGGGAGACGCCCGTTACCAAGCCTGTCGATACCGCGGATAAATGCATTGACACCTGCCTTGTCTTCATGGTGCATCTGCGCATTCTCACGCGATTGTGCTAGTGCATCGGCTTCATCGATGAGAAGGATCACCGCACCGTGCGCCTTGCTACCGCTATTGCTCTGCATTTTTTGGGCTTGTTCAATGGTGTGATCAAACGCCGCCGAAACCAATTGTGTCATTTCACCTACCATTCCCTTTCCACGCGCTGAGAGGCTCATCGGCAAAAGAGTGATATTGATATTTTCCTGGCGGGCCACTGCATCACCAATTGTTTGCGCAAGTTCTGATTTACCCGCACCCACATCACCTGCGAAAATAACAAGCGGCGGACGCCGCGTAACAATTGAAATGAGCCCGCCTGCATCGGGGTGGTGCTTATGCGCCCATTTCTTCAGGCCCTCAGCATGCACAAGCAAACCCAGTATTTTGGTCAGCCGCATTTTGACTTCATCCAGCCCAACCAGCATGGCAAGGCGTTCTTTCATATCGATATCCGGGAATTCGACTGCCGGTTCAAACAGTTCGGAAAATGATGGTTTTGTATGTTGCATTTATCTTGATTTTACGGTTGAACGATTAAGTGAAGTACCGGAGGCTGAATAAGTTTTATCCTGCACTAGGTATCCATTGATGCCTGGTTGACTTCCTGGTGTGCGTTGAAACGGAAGTGTGTTTTTAAAAGCTGTTTTTTGTTCCTGTGTCAAAGCCGCATAAGAAGAATTATGGCTGAGAAAAGAAGTAAATGAGGCACCGGTAATATTTGCACCGGCGACAACTTTTCCCGGATCATCATCTGATGCATACATTGATGCAAGTTCGCGCGCTGTATATTGCAGAGATGGCTCTGTCCAATTGCCGTTTTTTTGAAATCCGTAAGTGACATGGTCGAGATAACCCTTTTTGAGGTATTCGATCAACTCCGCTTCGTAATCAGCAATCTCCTGTTCTGAAATTCCTCCGTACAAACGTTGTATGCGTTTAAGATCCGCTGCCACTTTTGAGGCGAGGTATTTGGCATGTGTAGCGGTAAAAGTTTGACTGTTGGTATAAGTATAACTGCTCATGGTATTTTAAATTTGAAATGATGGCCCGAAAACTTTCTGCCAGTAATAAACGGTTTTTTCTTTAGTGGTTGCAGTAAGCGCAGCATCGATCGCATCGCCAGCATCGTTTGCTGCTTCTACGATAGCGGATGCCTGCTGAACGGTGTACCTAGATGCCGCATTATTCTTCGGATTCACAGGATCGATGATCTTAACCCGCTCTGGATAGGTTCCAAGTTCCTTTGATGTGTAGTAATCGGTAAAATAAATAAGCTCGCGCAAATCCGTAGTAGCGATATAAGTGAAGAAATGCTGCAGACCTTCGGCGTAATTTGAAAAGTCTTTGCCTGCATCCAGCAGTTTACACATGATAAGTTCGATCATAAACGATTTAAACTTAAATTCATGGCGCTGTTTTTTAATATTCCAAACCCAGTATTTTGCAAGCCTGATCACCTGTGCAAAATGAACGGGCTGCTTTTCTTTACGTGAGCGTATAAACTCCAGGTGTCGTGGAATGCAAGTATCAAGAAAACTTCCATCATCCTGGCTGATCAGTTTTCCATACCAATCGGGATCACCATTATAAATAACTGGAACAACATCCACATCCAGGCCTGAGCCTAGGAACGAAACAGTTACAGAGTAAGTTTTGGGTTGTACCTGCTCAGGTTTAAAGTTGGGAAAAGCCTTACGAAGTCTTTCTGCCAGATAATCGAGCAGCGCTTTTATATCGGAGGGAGCATCAGAGCCACTGATATAACAAGCCACATCGATATCATTGAGTGAACGCAAAGCTGTGCCTTTCGGAAGGCTACCGGAAAGCAGCATTTTTTTCAGAGAGAAATCAGGATGATCTCGCAAGTAAGTAGTGAGCTTGTCGCGTAAATTGTTGGCCTGGTCACGCAATTGACCGGCTTTGTCCTGGGGCAGATTGACCTTTTCTTTTGCAAACTGCGCGAGGTCGCTTTGTGTTACGTGTTCTTTTGACATTTGGGAGGATTTAATTTGAGGCTTCTTTAAATCCAACATTATGCCACTCGGTCCACAAATTTTATTTAACTATAAATCAATTGTTTATTTAGTCAAAATTATTTTAATTTACTTATTAATTCGTATATTTTATAAATTACTGTTACAAAATATAACTACTCATGAAAATTTTGATCACCTGGATAGGCTTCAATGAAGATTTTATTGACAAAGGACATGCGGTCAATCCTAGCGGTTTTACTGCTAATATTCATCGTGATCTAATTGAACATCACAATTTCGATAAGCACTTCGTTTTGTCGTCGGTAGACAGGTCGGGAGAAATAAACCGTGAGATATCCACTAGAAAGCAATTGCTGCAATCTTACATCAACAAACAATACCCCAGCCATCCGTTCGAAATAAAAGATGTAGATATTGATAAAGAAGATTTACAGAATTTCCAAGTAATCGAAGGTCAATTAAGAAGCTTTATCAGCAGCTTTGACGCCACGGTTCAACTTCATGTTATTGCAGGTACTGGACCTACGGCTGTAGGAATGGCATGGTCAAGTCTGAACATGGGGATGCGCAATTCTTTTTCACTGCACCTCATGCAAAGAGCAGAACATACATCTCACGGCAAGCATGCTGAGATAGTAGATATTGAGCCCTATGTCAACCATTGGCTGGACAACAAACTTCGCGAACATCATTTCAGCCTTGAGGTACCTGATGATATTTTCCAAGATGCCATCATTATCAAAGAATATGAGCGCGCAAGAAAGATAGCACCTGCCACGGATGTAAACGTTCTGATTCTAGGCGAAACAGGGTGCGGAAAAGATAAAGTCGCGGACTTTATTGTTAAGCAATCGCCGCTGGATACATCTAAGTATAAAGCGATCAACTGCGCATCATTGCCCGACGAATTGCTTTATTCAGAACTTTTCGGTCACGCAAAAGGTGCTTTTACCGGTGCAGTAAATGAAAGAAAAGGTTTGTTCGAAGAATGTAACGGCGGCACTCTTTTTCTGGATGAAATTGGAGACATTTCACCCTTTATGCAACAGGCTCTTTTGCGGGTCATTGAGAACAAGGAAATCAAAAAGGCAGGAAGCAATCAAATACAAAAAAACATTCGAGTCAGAATTCTTGCAGCTACCAATAAAGATTTATATACAAAATGCAAGGAGGGACACTTTCGTTTCGATCTTTATTACCGATTGAGCGGATTGGAGATAGAACTTACCAATTACCGCAGCAGAACCGTAGCAGAACGTACAGCAATAAGAGACTTTTATACAGAAAAATTCTCAAAGAAATGGGGGAGAACTGTGTCGTTCTCCAAAGAAGCAGAACAAGTACTTTCTACTTATGGGTTTCCGGGTAATTTCCGTGAAATCTACAATTCATTCAACACAATTTTTGCACTTGATACTGCGGTCGTAGACCTAAGCCACTTACCGAACCGTTTTCATCAGGTTGACCAGGCGGCAAGTGAAAAATATGAAGAAGTCATGCGAAAGCATTGCATTTTCATTTACAAAAAGTACAATCACAATATAGCTGCAGCCTGCAGAGCACTCGGTTACAAAAACCCTACACAACTCAAAAAGAAACTTCAGCTATGGGGCATACTTTAGCATGCTATAACCTTGCTGCGTTAAATATCAATCCTTATTTCAACTGCTTCTGCGATAAAGCGAACCTCTATACTTCTGTTTCCGTCAAGTTTTACAACTCGAATGTTCCATTCTTGCAGGTAAAACTCGTTTGCTCCTTCTGTTATTGTAAGATCGGTTGCGGTAAACATATTCTTTTCTAGGTTTAAAGTAAAACTTGAAAGATCTTCGTTTTTTGTCAACATCACCTTCTTGTTCACTCTTGAAACCTTCACATCAATCCCAAAAATAACAAACAAAACCTGTGACACTTTTTCTTGTGAGATCGGCAGTGATGATTCCGTACTAACAAATGGCAACTCCTGTTCACGGAATTTTTGTTTATCACCTTTGGGATACAAAAGGTATTCGTTGACAAATGGATAATTCGATATATCCTTAAGTTCGATACCAAGTTCCAATGCTTTTGCTTCCGCTTCCGCTTTATGTTTCTCTGCAATAGCTACTTGTCCATTCAATTCTTCTCTCTTTGACTGTCTCAGCTTGATGGCGATCAATCTCTTTTTACTTTCAATCGAAACTAATCCGTCAAACTCTTTACTATCTTCAAGCGAACCGTAATATCTTGCACCGTCGGTGTCCTTACCTGCTCTTTCGATCGCAGCTCCAACAACGAGTGGGTGTATCAGCATATGCCATTGAGCAAAATTTGATTCAGAAAAATAGTTTCGTAAAAATTCTGAAACCCTAATTAACTCGAAATTCTTGGTAAAAGGAAGTTGAGCCGAAGTGGAGAATTCTTTTGTGATATACACCAACCACTTATCTCGTTGGGAAAAAGCTTTAGCGTAGAAAAGCAAACTTTTAACAGCTGCTCCAGGTGTCGGATCAAAATAACACAATACCTGCCAGAACTGATTTTTTAATAAGTGTGTATCAATCAGGAATCTGAAAATCTTATCAAACTGGGATTCATCGGAAGAAGAATGGATTTTGGAGCATAGATCAATTAAAGATTGGGTGTCACCCGTATCGCTGAAAAGCTTTGCAGCTTCTATGTAACGTTGTTCATCCACTAGCAATTTGGCCGCCAAACTTTTTTCTGAATCTGACAATGCAGAAATGTCCAGATTTTTAAGCTTTGATTTGATGATGTGGTTTTTTGCTTGTTGGTAGTCAGTACTGCTTAGTTCTTTAATTTCCTCGAATACTTTGATTGCATTTTCATATTCTCCTGCGCTCATCCACACCCTAGCGATCAAGTTTGTTTTTTTGATAAATCCACTTTCGTTTAACAATTCAACGATTGCGCCAAAACGCGTCCATTCTTCTTGAGTTGCAGCATTTTCTGATAACAAAACGTTGGAAACTATTTTTGTGACACAGTCTGTCCACGTTTTGTCCTCGAACAGCAATATTTTATCTTTTGTCTCGGAGTATCGTTTTATCAATTCAGTAAATAGAACGGAAGAAGTAGATAGCAAAGGTCTATTCTCCTGATGTGCAGCCCTTACCCGTATGTCAACTGCATAATTCGGGTATTTGTCTGGAATCTCTCTGATCGCCGCGTAATTCTGTGCCTTCCATAAATTTGTAACACCTTCTTCCGGAAGATTGCACTCGAGGAACAGCTGTCCAGCTTTTTCATACTTATGTTCAAAAACACAGGCAAGCGCCTTGCACTGTTTCTCTTTTAGTGGCTTTGCGAGATCTTTGTAGACCATTGCCGCTTGCCTTAGTATATAAGGATCTTGTTTATCTTTTCCATCGTTCTCTAAGCGAGAAGCAGTGGTCTGCCTGTCTTCAACGTTACCTGACCAAATATCATTTGTTCCCTTGCTTAATAATCCGATTGAGTCTTCCCAATTGGAAAAGTCAACTTCCATTTCATGATACGATCTAGATATATAATCGGGATCAATCGCAAAGTCCCAGAATCGAAGACCGGGTGTAGAATCTATGACAATTAGCGTTTTTCTGGCCCTGCTGATCGATACGTATAACTGGTTGAGATAATACTCATAGGACAGCAGATCCTCTTTGCGTGAGTCGGCACCATCAATTGCTATACTCTTCACTGAATCAAAAAAGCTTTTATCCTGGCAATATTGGCCGAATCCATATACGACTACGCGGTCAAATTCTAATCCTTTTGAGCGAAGCGGGCTGATCACATTTCTGGGTACACCCGTTTCATCCTTTTGAATAAATTGTTGCAAGTAAAGATCTGCTTCGACAAAGTGCGATTCTTCCCCTTCGGCGCAAGGCACAATAATGCATAAATCAGGGTATTCTGTGATACGTTCCCAAACTTCAGGATTCTCACTGTTGAAGTACACTGGGATAGTCGGATTATCTTCCAGCTGCCATGTCTTTTGCGGATCCAGGCTTTTGTAATTAAAATGTAACGCCCGAATTGTCTGAAGACTATTGCATAGCTTGACAATTTCACGAGAAGATCGATAGTTGAAATTTAACTCTTCATAATGCAATTGCGAGCCATAAACTTGTTTTGCATTCAGTGCATAGATAAATTTTTGAACGAATGCGGATTTGATGCTGTCCCATCTGAAACCGGTTGGATTCAGCGTCTGGAACGGATCGCCTGCAAAAACAAAAGGGACGCGGCTCAGCTGTTGACCCGTAATTTTTCGATTGGAGAATATAGAGGACCGAAAAAGGAACTCCAATTCTATTCTTGTAAAATCTTGGGCTTCATCACAGAAAATGGCAGGATATTCGGCGCTGTATAATTCGTTATCGATGATGTATCGGACCACATCCTGATCATCCCAATTTGATTTTTCCGGATCATCAATGTTGCAGATGTTTTTATACCAATTGCTCCACACCTTAGTGAATATCAAACCAAAGGTTTCTTTGGTAACAGTTTTTTCGTCTCGTGGTAAATCTTCATACTCTTCCTCATCGATATAACCTCCGATACTGTATCCTTTGATAAAAGTTCGGATCACATGCCAAGAGATGTCAGGTCCATATTTTTCAGCTGCTTTTGGATCACCTTGGAATTTTTGTTTCCACATGGTTTTAAATCGCCGGAAGTCTACATATCGGGTATCATCAAAAATTACCTCATTATCTCCATTGTTTATCAAGCTGATAAGAAGATTTTTAAAAACAACAAAACAGGTAGATGTCATCCGGCTGAGCTCTTCCGGTCTGTATGAGTGCGGAGCTAAAAATTTATGTTTATGGTTATTCGTTAGCAGATTGGTAACGCAGGATCGTGATTTTTCAACTAGATCTTTGCTGTACGTTAGATAAATAGGAGGGGCAATGGTACTGATGTTCTCTTTGATGTAAAAGCCCAGGTAATCCGAAAATAGGTATTGTAAAATGGTAGATTTTCCACTGCCTGCTCTTCCATTGATAAACAAAGGAAATCCTTTCTTACCATCGCTTGCATCGGACATTTCATAAACAGACTGCAGGAGTTTAGACTCCTCGGGTGACAGCGCGAGATTAGCCTCTTGGTTCTGCTGAATAGAAATCCAAAGATCTGCATCCAAAACAATAATTCCGGGATAGCTTCGTATGCTTGCCCTAATAATATCTTCTTCAACCACATGGCTTGATTCCAAGACGAAGGAATACTTGTTCTTTAGACTACTAATTTCTGCTTCGGCAGCATCCAAAAACAAACCAGCAAGAAACAGTTTTTTGAAGCCGGGGAAATTACGATACAAGATTTTTATCCCAGAGCCAGCGTCAAGAATATCATATTTTTCGTTTGTGGCGCTGGCACATTCCAGAATATGTTGAGGAATATTGACTAGCCGATTCTTCAACCCTTTTATCTCAACAGCCTTCAACCAATCCGATGACTCGAATATAAATTCCTCGGATGAAAGACTATGATCCTGCGAAAGTATTTTCCATAAAAACGCTTGCTCTTCATCCGTTGGATTTTGCTTTTCGAGCGGCTTCTCTGATTCTCTGTTCAAATTTAGCCATAGACACAAAGCTTGTTGTGAGATCGCATCGCTAAAGTTATCCTTACCATAGGCTACAGGATCTTTCCGGAATAGTTCATAATCCCTACCACCTCGTACAAACATTCTAAGAAAAACCACTAGGACATCTTCCGAGTTATCGATAGAGATCTCAGCAGCAATAAGTCTTTCCTGACGTTTGAATCGCTTTTTTAAAAATGGAGGTGGGTATCTGTCGAAAATCGTCGTACGTTGCTCTTGAAGTAATCTTGATTTGAAACTTAAGATCGTTTCTTCAGCTTGGTGTTCCCGCATATCCTGCTCGCACTCAGGTGTTATATAAACATAGAGAGGCATAACAAGTCGTTTTGGTTAGCAATTTTCGGGGGGTAATCAAATATATTCAAATTCGCAATAATACCAATAAAAGGCTAAACATTCAGCCACACTGAATCCCTTACATACCCCCCAATTCCAAATCAAACTCACCAAAATAAATACGAAGGCAGGTAGTATGGCCGTTTCCATCGACTGATCGCAGGCACTCTGCGAAATGCCCAGTACCGTCGCCGGAACACCATATTCCGCAAGCCGCAAACACCTGCCACCCAAAGGAATGCTCTTACTAAAAAGAAGTACCATACATATGCAATACCTTCCCAAAACGGTTCTACCAAACCAAATAATTCACCGGTGAACGATGGATACATTGGCCACGTCTAAATCGCACGCAATTGACTTACGACATTGACTACTTTCAATTTCCTGTTTTCCCGCTCCTTCCACTTTTTAGCCACATTCTCCGCGTTTTCTCTCGGCGTAGTCCGAATGTATTTATAGAAAGATTTATCAGTTTTATGCCCCGTGATCGACCGAATTTCTGCAGGTTGTAGATCCCTGGCTAAATATTCGTTCGTTGCAAAAGATCTTCGAGCCGTGTGCGATGTAATAAATTCATATTTCGGCCTGACAATCGACATCCGCTTGCCAGCGGTAAAGGTCTGTATTGCGACCTCTTTTTTCAAAAGTTCACATTTAGCACACACCTCCCCTAAGTATTCGTTGAATTTCTGATTAGAGATCGCCTGAGGAAATTGACCATCGTACTTACTGATAATATCTTTTACTTCAGTACGAAGCGGAATGTGCACACGATCGCCGGTTTTGATTTGCGTTACCCATATAATATCGCCATCAATGGCACCAGCTGATATTTTTGATAGATCGGAAAATCGCAGACCCGTATAACAACCCACCAAAAACAAGTCACGTACTCGATCCAGCCTCGGCTCTTTGCTCAAGTCTAGCTTTCCTAATTCTTTGACTTCCTCGTTATTGAGATATACCATATCTGTTTCCACAGAGGCAGACCGAAATTTTCGATGGGTGAAAATCATATTGTCGGTATAGCCAAACTCAAGAGCTTCCCGCATAACCACTTTAATATTCGTAATCAATTTACCAATTGTGTTGATGTTGACTTTTTTGACCTTGGTCATATAATCAGTAAAACCATAATAAAATGCCATATCAATGGTATTGAACTCAATCGCTCTTTTACTCACTCGTTCATGTCCAGCAAATGACGTTTCAAATTGCGGACATTATTGATAGTGCTTTGCGAAAGAGGTGTGTGTTTTTGAAGATGGACACGAGTACCCGACTGCATTCGATCAATAAAATTCTGAAGAAAGCCCCAAAACGTTCTTTGCAATTCACGATCCATCCGAGCCTGGCTTTGCTTATTAAAAATTCCATCAAGGATTTCTTTAAAAAGGGAGGGAATTGGCCCCTGGCCATTATGGGTGTTTTGATAATTGTAAAATGCATTTGATATTTTACCTTTTATTTCCTTAAGGCACTGGTTAAACTCGTGGCTGTCCAGATTGGTCGCATTTTGTTTAGCTCTTTGCGTATTAAAGTTCCAATCTTCAGGATGTACTTTCTCTAATAGATAGTATTTGAAAACCGTCTGGTTAAAATGTAACTGCGCATAAATACCAGAAATCCGGTTGGCGTTTGGCCTTTTTAGATAAAATCGTACAGTCATGTTTCATTATTTAGTAATGAAAAACTATACAACAGTCATGTAATAACTCCCGGCATTGAGACACTCACTTGGAATTTCTTTAATAATAAATGCGCTAAACATCACTGGGTTTAAGTGTGCTTTTATTTTTAACAGAATTTCCGGGCTAACGATTATTATGACCTTTGAATCACCGAAATCCAATCGTTCTGTTTTATTGGGGGCAGTTTCAGGGAGGTCAGAAGATGCTGAAATTGGGATTTACAATTCATTTATTGAAATCTGCTGAAACATTTGATGAAAGAAATTGCCGATGCATTACGAACTACGGCGAACTACTGCGAACTGTTTTGTTCAATTTTATACTGAAAATCAACCGATTTTAGTTCGCCGGAGTTCATATTTGATCGATTATAGCATACTCCCCCTACAGCAGCAAAGCCGCAACATAACCTGTTGCGGCTTTTTATTTTGTGCTCCGCGGCTTTTGAACAGAGGAATGTCGAACAAGGAACAGATGAATGGCGAAGGCAGGACTCTTACTTACTCTAACTCTTTTTAATCCAGGGCAAACATATAGCTAACTGTCCCGCTGAAAGCGGGATTCGATCCCTCCCCCTACAGCAGCAAAAGCCGCAACATAACCTGTTGCGGCTTTTTATTTTGTGCTCCGCGGCTTTTGAACGGAGGAATGTCGAACAAGGAACAGATGAATGGCGAAGGCAGTAATCTTACTTACTCTAACTCTTTTTAATCCAGGGCAAACATATAGCTAACTGTCCCGCTGAAAGCGGGATTCGATCCCCCCTACAGCAGCAAAAGCCGCAACATAACCTGTTGCGGCTTTTTATTTTGTGCTCCGCGGCTTTTGAACAGATGAATATCGAACAAGGAACAGACGAATGTCGAAGGCAGGACACTTACTTACTCCCACTCGTCTTAATCCAAGACAAGCATATAGCTAACGGAAGGAATCTTGCCTATATATCTGCGATTGTCATAACCTGTTAACCTACTACTACCTGTTTTTACAATGCCGTGTGATAGCCATCTGTTGCTCATCCGGAACTGATACTTCTGCCAGACATTACTATAATATGAATTTTCCAATCATTTATACTGTAAACAACCCACTGCAACTCCCTATATTTTTTCTTTATGTATGATTTTGTGTGTAGACAATTCATGCGTATAAATACGCACAGCTGCTGTACGGTATAGCATTACTCAGTGACTTGAATAGCAGCAGATCTGCATGATTGATTTATAGTATGAGATCTTATGGCAGAAAACCATAAAAAAACTATTCTTAACAAACCCGTTTGTTAATTCTGTGGATGCTGCAAGTATCCGAAGTCGCTATGTAACAATCTGTTACGTCAGTTGCGTCAACTTTGTATGGAGTAAGTTATTATCCCCTGATAAGATCGGAAAACATGACTTATCAATTAGAGGCCGGAACGATTCAATGTAGCAATCGCCAAACCCAATCGGGAGTCAGCTCTGCTTGTGCGTTGCAACGTTCGCCTTTACCAAATCAAAAAAATGAAGTATCTCTTTATTGTTTCGGCCATATTCTGCAACAGCGTGAAAGCGCAAACGACAAATGCAGCTCTCCCCAAGTCTGAAAATGTTGTTTCTTTTTCAGTTAACCTGTCGGAGGGTCCACTGTTATTTACCAAAACTTTCCGGAAGAATAATGCAGATGTGGATTTGTATCAGGTTCATTATGCGATTATCAATCCACTCTATAACAACGGTGCGCCCATAGAAGTAAGTTTGAACCGTGAATCGTTCGAAAAATATTTCAGTACAACTCCCCGGTTAAGTGCCGTTATGCCCAGGATACTTATTTATGCCGAAGCCATGAAGATTCCGTTTACTAACGAAAAAAGCTGGACCCTTCTGTTTAATTTTTATAATACTAACTGTGCTTATTAATGAGATAATTACCTGTAAGCGTTGACATAAAACCAGTAACTTTCTGATCTCTTATCCAAGTGATCATGAAAAAAATTATACTTGTTATTGCTGTTATCAGTTGCGCTGTCTCTCTCTTCTCTCAATCGCTTAACCAGCCGCCTGCTTTAGCTGCTATCCGCGAGGCGGACCTTAGAAATGACCTTTATGCACTGGCCGATGCCCATTTCAAAGGCCGCTCTGCCGGTACCCTCGATGAATTAAAAGCCTCTATGTGGATGGCCGAACAGTTCCGTGCCATTGGCCTGCAACCTGCCGGTGATGATGGTACTTATTTCCAGTTCTTTTCTATGTGGCGTAACCGGCTGGCAGACCAGAGCAGCATCCGCATCAACAACCGCCCGCTGACTTTATGGAGCGAAGTAGCCGTATCACAGATCACCAACAAACAACTGGATGCACCGATCGTTTATCTCGGCAACGCCCGCAATATTGATCTTTCTTCCGTTGATGTAAAAGGAAAAGTAGTGGCGCTGGAAGCTGTGCCCGATGGAATTAATATGAATGTATCTCTACCCACCTGGCGTTACAACCGCAGTATCATGGTAAAATATGGTAATGCCCTGGTGAGTCGTGGGGCTGCTGCTATCATCTTTATCGCAGATGAAACCGCAGAAAACAGCTGGAACGATGCCGTTGAAAATTTTAAGAGAGGTAGTTATGATATTGAAGGCGGTCCCAATACACAGGTTACCGCTACGGTGCCCGTACTCTGGTTACACGCAGCTGCCAGACAGGAATTACAACAGCAGGCCAGTCTGCAACTGAACCTGACCATTGAAAGATTCCAGTACCCTTCTGTGAATATTATTGGAAAAATTGCAGGAACAGATCCTGTGTTATCGAAAGAATACCTGCTTTATAGCGGACACCAGGATGCGCATGGGATCCGCAATACTATCCAGAACGACAGTATTTATTACGGTGCAGATGATAATGCCAGTGTAGATGTGGCCATTATGGCCGCGGCCCGTGCCTTTAAACAAAAACCCGCCAAACGTTCTGTACTGGTGGTGATGCACGGAGCAGAAGAAAGAGGATTACTGGGTTCGCGCTGGTATACCTCACATCCAACGGTACCGCTGGGTGCTATCGTAACCGTATTGAATGGAGATATGATTGGTCGTAACCACCCCGACAGTGCCGCCATTCTGGGCGTGCAGGCCCCACACCGCAATTCTGCCGAACTGGTGCAGATGGCCATGGATGCCAACCGGGAGGGCCCACGGTTTAAACTGGATACCCTTTGGGACAAACCCACCCACCCGGAAGGATGGTATTTCAGAAGTGATCACCTACCTTATGCGAGGTTGGGTATTCCTTCGCTGATGTATACGACGCTGTTACATCCGGATTATCATACGCCGCTGGACAATGCACAGAACATTGATTATGCCAAGCTGAAAAAAATGGCCGAATGGATGTACCGTACCGGTTGGAAAGTAGCCATGGCAGCCAATAGACCGGCTACCGATCCGGGGTTTAAGCTGGAACGATAGACTTAGCACCCCGATGGGCGCAGCCTGATTTCGCTTACATTTGCAGCCCATGGGACAGAAAAAACTGATTCGTTTCGAAGCCATCAAACATTTTCCGAATGTGCTGGAATACCCGCAGGATATGCAGGGTAAATGGAAGGATTTTTTTAAGAATGAAGGAACGATTACCCTAGAACTGGCCTGCGGTAAAGGTGAATATGCCACCGGCCTGGGCCGGATGTATCCTGAGAGGAATTTTATCGGGATTGACCTGAAGGGTAACCGTATCTGGCGCGGTGCCAAAACAGCATTGGATGAAGGACTGACCAATGTAGCATTTGTACGCTCTCATATAGATAAGATCAACGATTATTTTCAACCCGGAGAAGTAGCAGAGATCTGGATCACTTTCCCCGACCCGCAGTTAAGAGGTTCACGGGCCAAGAAAAGACTCACGCACCCCCGTTTCCTGCGTTTGTACCAACGGATACTTCAACCCGGCGGACTGGTGAACCTGAAAACAGATAGTCCGGACCTGTACCGCTTTACTTTGGCTGTTATCAACTTATTTGGGTTGGAGTTGTTAGAAGATGCAGACAATGTTTACAAACAGCCGCAGATTAAACCCGAACTGATGATCAAGACCCATTATGAGGGGTTGGATATTGCAGGCAGTAACCGGATCCATTATCTCTGTTTCCGCATCAACCGGGAACTGCCTTTAGAAAAAGATGAAGTATTAAAACAATTACTCAGTGAGTCAGAACCTGATTGAAGGCATTCATTTTTACCACGATGAGCACGGTTATATCGTGTTCACAGAAAAATATCACCTGGAGAAAGGGCATTGCTGCGGACATGGATGCCGGCATTGCCCCTACCAGTACGAATCTGTGCCCGAACCCCGGCGCTCTGAATTAGTGCTGCAAAAAGAAAGCTCATCTGCCACGAAACAGTAAATTGCTGATACAAAATCAGGCAAGGTGGCTGCTAAAAAATCTTCCGAAAAATTAAAATCCGTTTTACCCAGTGGCAAAGCAGACAGCTCTTTTTTTGAGCAGGTATATGCGGTTGCCCGCCAGATACCAAGAGGCCGTGTTACGTCTTATGGTGCCATTGCCGCCTACCTCGGTACCAAGATGAGTGCGCGTATGGTGGGCTGGGCCATGAATGGGGCATTCAAACAGTCTGGAGTTCCTGCACACCGCGTAGTAAATCGAAATGGTATGTTATCGGGCAAAATGCATTTTGCCACACCCACACAAATGGAAGAACTTCTCAAAAAAGAAAAGATCAGGGTGGTGGATGATGTGATAGTGGATTTTGAGAAGAAATTCTGGGACCCGGCAGTGGAACTGGTAATTTGAAAATTAGAGAATTTGAAAATTTGAAAATGAAAAATCATCTTTAGTAACCTGTCTCCATTTTCAAATTTTCATCCCGGCTATGCCGGGACAAATTACGTATAATAAGGGCTGATCATCCAGTACACGATCGGCCCGGTAACAGCTACATAAAACCACAAGGGCCAGGTAATTTTAGCGAGTTTTTTGTGTGCGGGGAACTCGGCTGTTAAAGCGCGGTATGCGGTAAACAGGATCAATGGCAGGATGAGTGCCGCCAGTACTATATGTGTTCCGAGTATCAGGTAATACACTATGCGGATCGTACCTACCTGCAGTTTTTCGTCTTCACTCAATACACCATCATGGTTGCTATCTCCAAACCTGGCTTCGCCGGCCAGTAAATGGTGGGCGATATAAGACACCAGAAACAGAATGGATAAGATCAGTGCCAGCATCATCAGCTTTTTATGTAACTGGTAATTTCTGTTCTTTACCGCCACCAGGGCAGCTACCAGCAACACTGCTATTGCCGAATTGATAAAAGCATTGATGGTGGCAAAAATATGCACATCAAAACCCAGGTTCAGTTCCAGCTTTACACGTCCGAGTAAGACCACTGCCGTAAACACAACAACAGAAAAAATTCCGATCAGCCAGGAAGCTTTTTTATCATTTTTTGAAATAGAAGCTTGTAACATGTTTGTTTATTGGTTTATTCGTTTACTGGTGTAGTTGTTTATTAGTTATTGGTTCATTCGTTTATTAGCTGATAGGGTTGTCAGACTTTTCATTGTACCTGAAGACCAATAAACCAGTAAACGCATACACCAATCAACAAAATCCTACCCATTTAGTTTTCTTCTGCCGCGCATATAGGTAACAAAAAATATGACCGCGGTGATAATGATGAGCCAGAGCCAGCCCAGATCAAGGATTTGTGCAAAAACGGCACTTTTTTGTTTTTTGTCTTTTTCGAGCATCAACAACCCGATATCACGGGCCAGTTTACCCAGCGAAACGGAATCCAATCCGTTGTAATACCCACGAACCCGGTATTCTTTGTCGATCAGCACAAAACGGCTGGTATGTACAAAATCCGGACTGATGGGTTCGGTGCTGAACTTATCTACTTTCAACTCTTCAAAAGCAAAACGGTAAATAGAATCGCGGTTACCGGTCAGCATCCACCAGTTTTCATGGTTTACACCAAAGCGGTCTGCGTATTCTTTCAATACAGGCACACTATCACGTTCAGGATCTACAGTGAAGGAAACAAACTGAACAATGGAGGTATCGATCTTTTTGCGCAGGTTGCCACCCCGGATAAACGACTGCTGTAAAACAGACATATTGGAAGTCAGCTTGGGACAGATACTTCCGCAATGGGTAAAGAAGAAGTCTACGACCAGGATCTTGCCTTGTTTGTCGTAGAGGCTAACCGTATCCCCCAGTTGGTTCTGCAAACGGATATTGGCGGTTTTGTGCCAGATGCTGTCTGTAACCATCTTTCCGTTATCAACCCGTTCTACAACGGTATCCAGCAGGTATCTTCTCGGCATATCAACGGCAGAACTGCTGGCATACCGCAGCCACAGGTAACAGCATAACGGCAACAGCAGGGCAACCGACAGGCCTAATAACGCTTTTTTATTCATAAGGTATCTCTATAAAAAAACCATCGTGATAACATACGATGGTTTAGAAATTATATAAAAACTTGCAATCTTCTATCCTTACTCCACCGCTTTTTTCTCAGTTGCAGGTTTGGCTTCTTCATGTTTGGCCTCACCGTGTTTGCTTTCTGCTTTCTTTTCTACCTTGATCGTGCTCTGTTCTTTAAAGTGCGGATCGTAGGTATTACGCAGGTTACGGAAAGAGTTCCCATCATACAGGAAAGCAATGATAAACCATACAAACAGGGCCAGAGGAACCACGATGGTCATGATCAGGTTCTTCAGTTCATGTTTCAGGTGCATAAAATACGCAACAATGTAAAAGGCTTTGGCCAGCATCAGGATAACGATGGTGCCTTTGGCTGCCAGGCGCAGACCACTTTCCAGTGGCATTCCCATCATCCAGAAACCAATGATCAGTTCCACAATGGTTAAAACAGAAAGGATAACGGTTACCCTTACAATCTCTTTGGTTCCTCCGCCACTGTGCTCTTCGTGTGCTACTGTATGTTCCATAAATATTTTACTTATATAATTAAAGAATCAGAAAAATCAGATCAGGTAAAAACAGGTGAATACAAATACCCATACCAGGTCTACGAAGTGCCAGTACAAACCAGCTTTCTCAATCATCAGGTAATGGCCACGCTGCTCAAATTTATCGGTCAGGGTCATGATCAGCATGATAATATTGATGATCACACCAGAGAATACGTGAAACCCGTGGAAACCGGTGATGGTAAAGAAGTAGTTGGTAAAGTTGGTAGAAGAAGCCGTTCCGTCGTGGTTCAGGAAAGGATTGCTACCCCACCAGGCACCTTCATGAAACAGGTGGTTCCACTCCCAGGCCTGGCAGCTTAAGAAAGCGATACCGCCGATGATGGTCCAGATCAGGTTTTTTACCACACCTTTTTTATCCATGTTATGACCGGCATGCACCGCCAGTACCATGGTAACGGAACTGATGATCAGGATAAAGGTCATTACACTCACAAACACCAGTGGCGCATGTACACCTTCCGGCGCAAAGGGGAAACTCTTAAATACTTCGTTAGGGTCAGGCCATCCATTGGTTGAAAAACGAATGGTGCCATAGGAGATCAGGAAGGCACCGAAAGTGAAAGCATCACTCATCAAAAAGTACCACATCATCAATTTGCCGTACTCTACATTAAATGGGCTCTTCCCGCCGCTCCACAACTTGGTGGGTGTAACTGTTGCTGTTGACATGAGTTATCTGAAATTTCGTTACAAAAATATTGGCTAGTGTTCAAAAAAGGTGAATAAACCCCAACTTTTTCTTCAACTACCCGATCCAGTTATAAAAGATGAATAAATAGATCCAGAGTACATCTACAAAGTGCCAGTAAGTGGCCGCCATTTCTATCGGCAAACTACTGTAATTCTTGACTTT